>ERZ825896.72-NODE-72-length-122932-cov-17.744151_pt1 | contig 122932 bp, 97 predicted proteins | sample MGYA00519858_ERZ825896 | MGnify/ENA primary metagenome ERZ825896 (study PRJEB31778, sample SAMEA3449214) | human gut metagenome | biome: human gut; feature: human-associated habitat; material: faeces | place: United Kingdom | collected 2010/2012 ... | reverse complement strand
CTGCTGCCTCCCGTAGGAGTTTGGGCCGTGTCTCAGTCCCAATGTGGCCGATCACTCTCTCAAGCCGGCTACTGATCGTCGCCTTGGTGAGCCGTTACCTCACCAACTAGCTAATCAGACGCGGGTCCATCTTACACCGATAAATCTTTTCCGTCCGTACCATGCGGTACTAGCGGGTTATGCGGTATTAGCAGTCATTTCTAACTGTTATCCCCCTGTGCAAGGCAGGTTACCCACGCGTTACTCACCCGTCCGCCACTCAGTCAATAAGTTCGTCACTCCGAAGAGATCTGATCAAATTGCTTCGTTCGACTTGCATGTGTTAAGCACGCCGCCAGCGTTCATCCTGAGCCAGGATCAAACTCTCAAATTAAAATTTGTCCTTGCTAGAAACTTGCTAGCTTTTTATCCTTTACTGTTAAAGGTTTTTGTTCGTGAACATCTTTGATGTCCCATGAAATTCTTTTGAATTTTCAAGGTTGTTTCACTGTTTAATTGTCAATGTCCTAATCGCTGTAAGCCTTATTCTGTAAGGCTTTGAGGTGTTTCTTATTTTCTGTCACCCCCAAGCGACTTGTTTAGTATATCACCCTGATTTTCAAAAGTCAACACTTTTTTTAATTTTTTTTTAATTTTTTTCTTTTTTTGTGTTTTTCCTTGTATTTTCCCCTTTTCTTCCTATCTTTCGCCTGCATTTTTTTCTTGTTTTTTCACTACTACATGCTCTTTTAAATACTTGTACCATTTTTCATAATATACACCATACATATGACAACCATCCGCAGACAATCCTTCTTTTAAATATCCTTTTTCGTCTGTGAACAATGGATTTACATCTATATAAAATACCTGTTTCCCATCTGCTGCTTTTGCAAGTTCCACATTTTTATCGTTTATATTGATATTATTATATACATCGCTACTGTCGCTTCTTCCTTTTGAAAAATGCAACATTCCCATTAAATATATGACTGCATTCGGTTGTGTCTTTTTTATTTCTTCTATCAATGAATCCATACGTTTTCTGAAAATTGCCGTATTTCCATAACCTAAGTCATTCATTCCCAGCATGATATATACTTTTCCATATTTTTTATTTTGTAATACCTGATTCAAGTTTTCTGCACGATTTGTATTTTTACACAATATAGACTTACCTCGTACCCAGTCATATAACGCATAACCATCCTGACAATAAAAATCAGCCGTATCTTTTAAGTCAAGGTAATCATAAAAAGCAACCATTCTGGAATCACCAATAAACATAGCATCGTTAAAGTAAGATTTTCCAGTTTTTTTACTATACTTATATTCTGTCGTAAGCGGTGTTTTTCCTCGATCTGAATAATAAGGAGAGTTAATCTTTACAGGAGTATACTTATCAAACTTAGTAACTCCTATGTCTTCTTTCCTTTCTGTTTTCTTCTTTTCTTCTGTCTGTTTTCCATTTAGCTGCTCTGTCTTTGCTTCATCTATTTTCTCTACTTCTTCTTTCTTTTCCAAAGTGGTTGGTTCTGTTTGCTGATTTTCTTCCGCATTTCCATCCATTCCCACTGGATCGCTTGTATTTTCGTCTACAAATGCATCCTGCCATAAAGGTGAAGTAAGTTTCTTTTCTATATAAGCAAATGTCAGCCCATGTTCTCCTACAGTTTTTCCTAATGCAAATGCCCCTACTATTATTGTAACCATACAAGCCCAAAATATGTCTGGTGCTTGTTTTCTCCATTTATTTTGTCTGCTATCTTTCATCATTTTTCTCTCCTCGTTCTTTTTATTATTATGCATTCTTCCTGCACTTTCTAATTGCTACTACCTTTTTATATATACTTTCTGATTCTTTACTAGGCAATTCCCGTTTCATGCTTATATTTAGAACTGTAAATATAAAAACGGATTACTTCCCGACTGCATCAATTGATATACGGAATAAAAGAAAATACAAAGAATAACCAATGTACTAATTGGTTTTTTTTCTATTTTTTGAAAGCATTTTTGAGGCAATGGGGTTGAAAATAAAATACAAATCAACAACAAAATCCAATATTGTTTCAGATAAAATATAAATTTATCTGGTCCTAAATAGAGTGTAGCTCCTGCTTTTCCAAACATACAGCCTATATATTGAAGCAATGCTTGCAAATTAGTATTTGCAAAAAGCATCCATGATATTGGTAACAATACAATAACCCATATATGTCCTAACGGTTTGTATGTTTCAAAAAGTTTTCCAATTACTATTTTTTCCAATCCGATGCAAATTCCAAATAATAATCCCCACAAAACAAAATTCCAGCTTGCTCCATGCCAAATTCCAGTTAAACTCCACACAACAAATATATTGAATACGGTACGAAGCTTTCCCTTTCGATTTCCTCCCAGTGGAATGTAAATATACTTTGTAAACCATTTTCCCAATGTGATATGCCATCTTCTCCAAAAGTCTGATATACTTGAGGCACAATACGGATATCGAAAGTTTTCTGGAAAGTGAAATCCTAACATTTTTCCTATCCCAATTGCCATCAATGAGTATCCAGCAAAGTCAAAGTAAATTTGAAAAGAATATGCAATTGCACCTAACCAGGCAATTGGCGCCCAAATTCCTATCGTTCCTGCCATTTGAATAGAATTCCATAAAGTCTCTATTTTATTCGAAAGTAATACCTTCATTCCCAACCCCATTACAAACATACGAAATCCTTGATTCATAGATGCCATAGATATATTTCTACACTTTAATTCCTGACGCATATCTGGATAGGAAAATATAGGTCCTGACAATATATGTGGAAACATTGTTATAAACATAGCATACTCCAAAAATGAAATTTTCTTCCCATTCTCCTCTTTATAACAATCAATCAATATAGATATATTTTGAAACGTATAAAAACTAATTCCCAAAGGCAAGGCTACCTGCAATACCGGCAACAGATTATGATGCAACATAGTATTTATATTTGTTACACCAAAATTCCAATACTTAAATACAAACAACGTTGCCACATCAAACACAATTGTTACAATCAATGCTTTTTTTGATTTTTCCTTATGCACAAAAATTAATCCCAGATAGTTAAATACCAATGATATTATTAACAACCAGAGATATTTTGAATCATTCATCCAATAAAAAAGCAGGCTTCCTGATAAAATACACAGATTTCTATATTTTCTAGGACAAATAATATAAATTATCAAAAAAACTGCTAAAAATCGAAAAATAAATATATTATCACTAAAACTCACAGTTTGTACCTTCTCTTTCTTTTTTATTGAAAGCTTCCGCCTTCCACAAACTACACATTTTCACAAAGATTTTTCTCTACAAAATGTACCTTTCCTATAATAGAACAAAGTAGACAATTCCACATCTGTTTTCTAATTTTTCATTTCTAAAGAACCTGCTTTATAAATACAATTTCCTAGAGAAAAACATCTGCCCCTTGATTTCAAAATGAGGCAGACATTTTATCACTATAACACAAAGGAAACGATACACCACCTCTGCACTATACTATCTTTCTTACTTTAATAATGGCTCGGTTACTGTCGATGGTATGTCAAATTCTACACTTCCCATGTACATCGGTGCTACCTTTCCCTGATTAAAACAAATTACCAGTTTTCCTTTATTGTTTATATAAAAAGATGTTGTATCCTTTATGGAATCAAACTCCCACATTGCAGCTTCCGCATCATCTAACCAGTACTTTACATTCTTATCCTTTTTCATTTCGGTTCTCATTTGCTCTTTGATATTATCACTAATTACTTTCTTATAATCCGCATCTGCCTTAAACAAATCTTTTAACCGCAAACGTTCTCCTGTTTTCAAGTCAATTGTATAATAGTAATCTTTTTCAGAACCACTTCCTGCTGCCTGATAACACATTAGCTTTAAGGTGAAATACTCCTCATTGGATGTTACAACTTCTGTTTTTATTGTCATAGACTGGTAACCCTTCTTCTCTTTCAATTCCTCCTTAAATTCTGCTACCTGTTTTTTCGTAATTGCATCAATTTCTTCGTTAATTTTTTCTGAAGATTTGTCTAGTTTTTTGTTCTTACCATCTGTCTTTATTTTTTCTGTCTCTACATCTGCATAATTGCGTTCATCCTCATACAAATATTGTCGAAATGTCACTGTATGTACAACATCTCCCACTATAGGGATTTGTTCCATCGCAAATGCCACACGTTGAGAAGTATTTGGCAAGATTACAAACGCTGCCATCGCGGCAGTTACAGCTCCCGCTGTATATTTTACAATATTTCTTCTCCTTTCTTTCCGTTTATCTTTCTTTGCCTGTTCTATTTTTTCTTTCATTGCTTCTACTTGTTCCTTGGACATTTTTACCTTCATATATTCTTCCTTTATTTTTTTTATTTCTTCATTACCCATTTTGCTTCCTCCATTCTTTGTCGTCCAAAAATTTTTTACACTTCTTCCATTTGCACTCGTAGTTTTCTCAGTCCACGATATAATCTGCTTTTTATAGTGCTCAATTTTTCGTTTTGAATCTGTGCAATTTCTTCCAGTTTCATGTCTTCAAAATAGCGCAAACGAATTACTACCTGGTCAGCTAATTCTAATTGATCCATCGCCTCTTTCAAATCAAAATTTTCATATACATCCTGCTTTCCGGTCTCAGGCACTTCTTCCATTGATTGGAATTTTACTACTTTGTATTGTTGCTTTATTTCATTCAACATAATACGATAAATCCATGTTGCTGCAAATTCGGGCTTTTTTAATTGATCACTATTTAAAATTGCTTTATACGCTCCGTTTTGCACAATATCCGCTGCATCCTCCTCATTTTTTACATGGCTATATGCTAAACGGAAATATTTATTATAATTTTCCAGCAATATTTGTTCCACTATCTTTTCATTCTTTTTATTTTTGGACAACAAACCCAACTTTCTCACCTCGTTATACCATTTTTTCTTGCAAGATTAAAAGCATTTCCGGTACCATCTTTGCTTTCATATTATTAGATAACCTTATGCCTTAAAAAGTTTCAGCGACAAAAAAAAATTTTTGATTTTTTTAACAAAAAACAAAGCATTCTAAATTCATTTAGCCATAGAATTTTAAAACACTTTGTTCTTCAACTACTTTTATACAGATGCCTTAATGCGGTATCCAAAAAAATTATCTTTTTATACATTGAAAATACTTCCACCAATAAATTCTCTAGCAATCGAATTTTTAGGAATATCCTCTGTGCTAACTCCGATAAAATAATCCAAAAACTTCAACAATCGCTTTGCTTCCGTATATTCTGGACAATCTTTTGGTATGCCAAATAAAATTGGTTCGGCATATTGTTTTAACACTGCCAACTCATAAATCAATGCCGAATTAAACATTACGTCTGCCTCTTCCTGAAATGGGAAAATATATTGTTCTTCTCCCTTTCTTACAGATGGCCACATAGCAATGGTATCCTTCGCACTGGTTCCTCTTGTTCTTGCATCTCTGACCATTCTTCGAATCAAACGTCCATCTGTGGTCGGTATTCGATTATGCTCATCAATATTTAGCTGTGTCAACGCACTAATATAGATTTTGAATTTATTTTCCTTCGGAAGGGAATAGGATAATTGGTCATTTAGTCCATGAATCCCCTCAATAACCAATACATCGTCCTTTCCTAACTGTTTATAATTTCCTTTGTATTCTCTTTGCCCTGTTTTAAAATTATAAGAAGGAAGTTCCACCCGTTTTCCCTTTAATAAATCGGTCATATTCTGATTGAACAACTCTACATCCAACGCTTCCAGACATTCATAATTGTAGTTTCCATCTTCATCTCTCGGTGTCTCCCGCCGATTTACAAAGTAATCATCTACCGGAATTGGATGTGGTTTCAAACCATGCGCACGAAGCTGTACAGATAACCGATGAGAAAATGTTGTTTTTCCAGATGAGGATGGACCCGCAATCATTACAATTTTTTTCTCTTTGTTTTCCGCAATCTGTTGTGCAATTTCTCCCATCTTTTTTTCTTGTAATGCTTCCTGCACTAAGATAAGATTCTGGATGTCACCGCTGGCAATTACATCATTTAATGCTCCCACCGTATCTACTTCCATCATCTTTCCCCAGTCTTTTGATTCACGTAATGTCTGGAACAATTTTGGACGGTTTTCCCACTTGGAAACCTTGGTTGGCTCCATCCGTTCAGGAAGTTGTAAGATAAATCCTTCGTCACATAATTCCATAGAAAAATAGGATAACATTCCCGTACTTGGAGGCATATAACCATAAAAATAATCCCGGAATCCATCTAAATCATATATATTAGCTTTAGATACTCGACGATATTCAAATAGCTTTTTCTTATCCATCATTCCATAGTATTCAAACATATTTTTTGCTTCTTCTGTATTAATGGAATATTTTCGAATTTTGATATCTTGGGCAATTATTTCTCGCATCTCTATTTCTATTTTTTTCAATAATTCTTCTGTCACTTGCACATCGCCCTCAATTTCACAGTATCTTCCATTTCCTACTGAAAATTGAACAGAAACCTTGTCAAGTTTTTTATACGGCAATACAGTATACACTGCTTTCAACATAACAAAAACTAATCCTCTACAATACGTACGATACCCATCCGGATTACTTACCTGAATAAATTCTACATTTGCATCTTTTTCTGCTTTTTCGTTTAATTCCTGTAATCTGCCATCCACACTTGCCAATATAATATCACTTGCATATGCATCTTTAAAATCACTACTAATTTCTAAATAGGTTGTTCCTTTTTTATATTCCTTTTTTTTCTGATCTACTGTAATACTTATTGTATCCCCCATACCTCTGCCTCACTTTCTTTTCTGCGTTAGGACATTCACACTCTTACACACCGTTTAACTATTTTTCATCTATACAAGAAATCATTTTTTTATCTTATATTGTGAAAAATGGTGTGTTTTCCTGGGCTTGGAATATTTCTATCTCTGAATCATATATCTTTTGTAAATACTCAGAAACATAGGAAACCATAAAATGTTCTGTGCCAAAATGCCCCGCATCTATGATTTGCAATCCACAATCCAATGCATCAATTGCTGTATGATGGTCAATATCTCCACTAATTAATACCTGTGCCTGTTTTTGGAGTGCATACTTTACCATGCTTTTGCCTGCGCCTGTAGAAATGGCCACTCTTTTTACCTTTTTTTCCACATCACCAGTAACTCTTACCTCACCCAAATCAAAGGCTTCTTTTGTCTGTTCGGCAAGTTGCTTTACTGTTACTTCTTCCTGCAAAGTACCTACTTTTCCAATTCCCATTGAAGTACCTTCTTTATCAGATACCAATTCCAAAATATCTTCACTTATTAAGTGTATTTTTTCTGCTGCTACATCATTCATCACGCAAACATCACAATTTGTATGCATTGCATAATAGGAAATATCATGCTTGACCAAACGGAGTATTCTTCTTCCAATGAAATCCTCATCCGTCACCCTTTTCATTGCTGAAAATATCATTGGATGATGCGTAATAATCATATCCACTTTTTTTGCAATCGCCTGCTCAATTACCGCGTCTGTTGCATCTAATGCCACCATGATTTTTTTTACTTCCCGTTCCCTGCTTCCTACTAAAAGTCCTACATTGTCCCAGCTTTCTGCATAGGCAATCGGTGCCAGTTGTTCCAACTTGTCAATTATTTGTGCTGCTTTCATAGTATGTAAGCGCCTCCTTACAATATGCCATATCTTCTTCTAACTCTTTCTGTTTTTTTCGACCTTTTTCAGAAGGGGTCTGCTTTAATTTTTCTATGATAGTTTCTATTTGTCGTTTTTCTTTTTCTAAATAACTCTTTAATACAGGATGCCTGTTCACCAACAAATATTCTCCATATAAATTATATATTTCTTTTTTTTGTAAAAGCGGCTCTGTTCTTCTTCTCGCTTTTAACATGACATAAAATTTGCCATCTTCTATCAGCATATCTTCCTGTATGATCTGAAATCCTAACTGCTCTACAAATACTCTGGTGTCCCTTACCTCCGACTGTGGCTGCAACACCAATTCGTCGACCTGCTCAATCACATTCTTTTTCCCAAGCAGTATTTTCTGCATCAAAGGGCCTCCCATGCCGGCAATCAACACGGTATCCACTTCTCCAGGATTTAATGCCTTTAACCCATCCGAAAGTCTTGTCTCTATCTGTTCTTTATATCCATATTTTTCAATATTTGCTGCTGCTCGCTCCAAAGGTCCTTTATTAATATCCATCGCAATGACCCTATTCGCAATTTGATGCTCCATCATATAGATGGATATATACGCATGGTCGCATCCTACATCTGCAACACGCTTTCCTTTTGTAACCAACTCTACAACTGCCTGTAATCTCTTTGAAAGTTGCATATTTTTCTCCATTTTATTATCCTAGCTCTCCAAATAATCTTTTAGTTTTCTACTTCTACTCGGATGTCTTAATTTTCGCAACGCTTTTGCCTCGATCTGACGGATTCGTTCTCTTGTAACGTCAAATTCTTTTCCTACTTCTTCCAAAGTACGTGCTTTTCCGTCGTCCATTCCAAATCGTAAACGAAGCACACGCTGTTCTCTCTCTGTCAGTGAACTCATCACTTCTGTCAATTGTTCCCGAAGTAACGTTGCTGCTGCTGCATCCATAGGCACTGGCATATGGTCATCCTGAATGAAATCTCCTAAATGACTGTCATCCTCTTCTCCTATTGGCGTTTCCAAAGAAACTGGTTCCTGGGATATTTTCTGTATTTCACGAACACGAGCTACTGGAAGCTTCAATTCTTCTGCTAACTCCTCTACGGTCGGTTCTCGTCCTAAATCCTGTACAAGCTGACGCTGTGTACGCAACAATCGATTGATTGTCTCAACCATATGCACTGGAATACGAATGGTTCTTGCCTGATCTGCAATTGCCCTTGTGATTGCCTGTCTGATCCACCAAGTAGCATAGGTACTGAACTTATATCCTTTTGTATAATCAAATTTTTCTACTGCTTTAATTAATCCAAGGTTACCTTCCTGAATCAAATCCAAGAATTGCATACCTCGTCCTACATAACGTTTTGCAATACTAACTACAAGACGAAGATTTGCCTCTGAAAGCTGTTTTTTTGCCTCATCGTCTCCATCCGCAATTCGTTTCGCTAACTCTACTTCTTCATCTGATGTTAAAAGTGGTACTTTACCAATTTCCTTTAAATACATACGGACAGGATCATCCACACCTACTGAATCAGGAACAGATAAGTCAATATTTTCAATATCTTCTACTTCCTCTTCCTCATCTAAATCAGCATCATCTGGCTCAAGCAAAATATCATCTGCTTCTTTTTCTTCTTTTATACGCAATATATCAATGCCCTGTTTTTCCAGAAAATCATATATTTTTTCCAACTTGCTGACATCTAAATCCATGTCCTTAAAATGTTCTACGATTTCCTGACTTTCTAAAACATTTTTTTTCTTCTTTGCGCATACAAGCAGTTCTTTTAGTTTTTCTTGAAATTTTGTTGCATCTTTCATGGTATGTCACGTCCTTTCCCTCACTTTGGTGTCTTTCCCATTATTTATTATCATGTACTATCTACAAAGAAATATGCAATTTTTGTAATTCCGCCTGTTCTTTAATGATGTTTTGTAATTCACCGATATCCGTTGCGTGGCTTTTTCTGTATTCCAGACTGTGGGATTTTATTCGCAGGACCGTTTCATTTAACGCCCTCTCTTTTTCCTGTTTCGTTAATTCCTCACTTAAATCCCGATTAAACATGGATGCCACTTCACTTTGTTCTTCCTTACTTTCAAACTGATTGATAATCTTGGCTGGATTTACCTGTTCTTTTGCTCGAAATTGTTCAAATAGTGCTGCTGCCACTGTATGATATGGTTCTTCCATAAAATCTTTTTCTGAAAGAAACTCACTCAATTTATAAAACAATTCCTGTTCTTCTATCAGCCAGGTCAAAAATATTTTTTGTGCTTCCCGCAATCCATCTTCTTTCTTTTGATTACGCTGTTCTCGTTGCACCCTCTTTTCCATATCAGGCACCATAACCATCTGTGCTCCATAATGATTTACCAGTTTTTCCAAGTCTGCATAAGCAATGCGGTATTTTCTTGCAATTGCCTCAATATAGTTATTTCGTTCCAATTTTTCTGTAAACTGTAATAATTTTTTAGCTATCTCGTTAAAGAATTTTGTCTTTCCTTCCGGGTCCTGCAAATCAAAGTTTTGTTCTAATACTTCTATTTCAAAGTAAAAACTATTCATTGCTTCATCCAGACGTTTTTGGAATGCTTCTTTTCCCTGTGCTTTTATAAATTCATCTGGATCTTTATATGGCTTCAAGCGGACAACCTTTGCTGGCAATCCCGCTTCTTTTAAAATAGGGATCGCACGTAAAGCAGCCTTTATTCCTGCTTCATCACTATCGTATAAAAGCAACACTTCATCTGCAAATCGCTTTAAAAGGTTTGCCTGTAAACCAGTAAATGCGGTTCCAAGAGAGGCAACCGCATTGGAAAAGCCTGCCTGATGCATGGCAATCACATCCATATACCCTTCACATAATATCATGCTTCGACTTCTTGCTTGTCTTGCCAAATGCAATCCATATAAATTACGACTTTTATCAAAGGCTTTTGTCTCTGGTGAATTTAAGTACTTCGGCTTTCCATCCCCCATAACTCTTCCTCCGAAACCGATTACTTTACTATTCATATCCATAATAGGAAATATAACACGATTCCAGAATTTGTCATTGACTCCCCTTTTTTCATCCATGGTAAAAAGTCCCGTTTCTTTTAAAAGGCTATCGTCAAATCCTTTCTTTTTCATATATTGATACAAATCATCACTGTATTTATTAGAAAAACCTAATCCAAATTTTAAAATGGTATCGTCTGATAGTTCTCTTCCTTTTAAATAATCAAGTGCTTTTTGCCCCTGTTTTGTATGAAGCTGGTATACATAATATTTTGCAGCTTCTTTATTTACCTCTAAAATACGATTACGAATATCTGCCTGTCTCTTTGCCTCTGGAGTCATCTCCACTTTAGGTAACTGCACTCCACTCCTGTCTGCAAGATATTGTACCGCCTCCACAAAGGAATAATTCTCATATTCCATCACGAAAGTAAATACATTGCCTCCAACTCCGCAACCAAAACAATGATACATCTGTTTGCTGCCACTAACAGAAAAAGATGGAGACTTTTCACTATGAAACGGACACAAGCCCATATAATTGCTTCCCGTTTTTTTCAGTTTTACATAAGAAGAAATAATGTCCACTATATCATTTCGCTGTCTTACTTCTTCAATAATTTCTTCTGGATAAAACATTTCCATTTCCTTTCTATTTCCATTGTTTTGTGAAAAGTCGTCGATTTTGTTTGCACATTTATTATTTATATCGGAACTTTTCATTAAATATTTTACTCAATCTCTATTATAACGAAAAAACGCCGCATTTGCGACGTTTTTTCTAAATTATTTTACTACAACTTTTTTCTTTACAATTTTCTTTTGTCCATCACTGGTACGAATGGTAATAGAAATCGTACACTTACCTTTCTTTACTCCCTTTACAACACCAGTTGAAGATACGGTTGCAACTTTTTTATTAGATGTAGCATAGGTTACTTTTACACCAACCTGTGCAGACTGCAACTTCTTCATCGAATCCTCATTGAAAGCACTTACTTTCTTCATGGAAACAGATGGTACTGTTACAGAAATACTCGTCTTCTTACCAGCTTTTACACTGCTCGCTGCTGTGACTTTTATCTGGTTTGGCAATGTTGTAATAACTGCACTAGATGGCTTCTTCGCTAATAATACATAATCTCCGCCCTGTCCTACATAAAGAGTAACATATCCATCTTTTGTAACTTTTGCAGTGTCGTTTACAATCTGTTGCAATTTTGATCCAGATACACGATATACATATACCTTGCTGCCATATGCAATCTCGCTTTGTGCACTTACGTCTACTTTTACTTTTGCATTCACTCCCAATGTTCCAGTATGTGCAAGGGAAATCAGTGCTCCATTTTTATTTTTACTATCCTTTTTAAGAATAGCTGCTACCTTTGCATTGCTTGATGCATTGCTAACTGTTGCTGTTACATTGATGTCTTTTAAAGCAGATGTACTAGCAAGTTTTAAATCGTTTGCAGAGAATGTCCAACTAATGTTGTTATCTCCTGTTTTTTCATTTTTACCATTTGCGATAAGAGAAACTCCATTTGTCTTTGCCTTTGTAAGGTTTGCGATTGTAATCTTATCTGTAGCTTTCTGACCTGCTACTACTAAGATTGCAGTTCCTCCATTGCTATTTGCTGGAATAGTAATTTCAATTTTTCCTAATTTATCTACGTTATACTCTTTTCCAGAATATACGTCTGTAACAACCTGTCCAGCAAACTCTTTTACAGTCATAGTTACTTTTTTGCTGCTATCTGTAATGTTTAATGCAACTACTGCACTTTCGCCCTTATAAGAACGCTTAAATGCCATATACTGTTCTTTGTCACTTCCTGCTACATAACTACGACTTCCCTTTGCAAATAACTTGCTATAGTCATTTCTAATCTTTAATAAAGTCTGATAGTGTGTAAGCATTGCCTGCTGTGATGCATCTAAGTTGTCAAACTTCATATCATAACGGTTTGTCTGATATGGATAGTTATTTTCACCAGTAAGTCCAATTTCCTCACCATAGTAAATAACTGGCTGTCCTTTTGCTGTAATGCTCAAGGATGCTGCTACTTTTGAAAGTGCATCTGCCTGCTCCTCTGAGTAGCTCTGCTGTAAATTGCTCTTAAATCCATCTTCATCATGAGAGTTTAAGAAGCAACCAAAGGTTCCCACATTATCCATTGTACTATTTCTTGTTTCCATTTGTTCTTCTATAGACTCTAATTTTCCTTTTACAAATAAGGTAGCCATATCATTAAAGCTAAAGTCTAATAAAGAATCCATCTTTCCATCATGCAACATACCAAAGTCATCTGTTGCAGAAGCTCCATAGTATTCTCCGATCATCTTAAACTTAGAAGAATAATCCGTCATAGCATTCTTAAATGCAGTCCATGTAGTTTTGTCTACATGTTTTACAGTATCTACACGGAAGTAATCAATTGTATTTCCCTTGCTTGTCATACCGATTTCAGATACCCATGCCTTCTGCCATGAAATTAACTTGTTGCGTACTTCTTCTCTCTCTGTTGCAAAATCAGGAAGTCCATCCTGCTCACCTAAAATGTCGTTTCCTTCTACATTATTCTCACGATACATGCCTGCGAATTGACTAGAATCTTTTGTTCCATATCCAGAGTGATTTAATACTACGTCAACCATGATACGGATTCCTCTTGCATGTGCTTCGTCAATCAATGTATGGAATTCATCTACGGTTCCTAAATGTTTGTTTAAAGCTTCAAAGTTACTTGCCCAGTATCCATGATAACCATAAGATGGTACATTTTTTCCATCGGCAGTAGCTGTTTGTGCTTCTAATACATTTTCTACGATCGGAGTAATCCAGATTGTATTTACACCTAAATTCTTTAAATAATCAAGTTTTGAAGTTACACCTGCAAAGTCTCCACCATGATAACTGCTTGGTCCATTTGGATCGTAGTCTCCTACTCCATATGCATCATTATTTACCTTGTTTCCATCACAGAAACGGTCTGTTACCATAAAGTAAATAACAGACTCATCCCAGTCAAAATCTTTATCATCTGTTTTAATTCTTTGTTTTACTGTTATCTTTACAGAACCTTTATGTGTCTTTCCATACTGGTCTTTCACATAAACTGGTACCGTTTTTGTTCCTACCGAAACGCTATCCTTAACACCAATAGATAAGGTAAGCAGGGTTGTATCAATTTCTGTCTTTGCACTTCCACCTAATGCAGTAAGGTCTGCATATGCTTCCTGTACTTTTACTTCAGAATTGTCTAAAGAAACACCAATCAAAGTGTTTTCATCATATGAAATACTACTGTTTGTACAAGTAACTGCTACCTTTGTAGTTAAGTCTTTGTATACTAAAACAGATTTTGTTCCAGCCTCATTTTTGTTGCTGTTAAATGCATCCAAAACTGTAACCGCTGAGCCACTAGCTGGTGTTACATCATAACAATACTCATAAGTACCATTTACTGCATTCTTTAACGTATACTCATATCTCTGATTGTCTTTGTTATATGTCATATCTACTGTTTTACCAGCAACTTCAAGTTTTACAGATTTTAAGGTCTCTAATTCATCCTTTAAGTATAAATCATCATCTCTGTAATAGAATTTAATCTGCTTGTTATCAGGGTCTAATTCGTATCCCTTGTTAAATGGAAGATACTCTGCTTCTAATGATCCCTGTTTTAATTTTACTTTAATTACTTTCTGATCCACAGGAGTCTGAATAGAACGGTCACCTTCCATATCCTTTTCAATTCCACTCCATGATGAATCCGTTGGTGTTCCACTACGCAATAAATATCCTACATTTGATGTAAGTTCATCAATTGTAAAGGTAGTCTGGTATTTACCATTTACTTCTGTAAAGAAATTAGAAATTTCATTATATGCTTTTGATGCATTCCATGTGTATAAGTTCCAACCCCGGTAGTCTTTGTTTGGTCTATCGTATTCTACCACTACATAACGTTTTACACCTGTATCAAATTCATCTGCATATTCAGAAAATGCCTTGTTTCCTTCCTGTAAAATCCAAAATTCGCCACTTTCCTGACCTTCTGGCAATGTAATTGCTCTTGTGCTTTCCTCGTAGCTCCATTCTCCTTTAGAACGTACAATCACATTGATTGCGTTAGTTGGGAAAGAATAGGTTGCTGTTGCCCATGTTCTTCCTTTTGGATCTTTGTAATCATCTTTATTAAATGTATATCCAGTGTTGTATGCTTTTCCTGACTGTTCCCAAATCCACAAATCTCTATTTGCGTATGTTGAATTGTCTTCTGCATAATAGTGGATGGTATAAGTATACATCTTTCCTACTGCTTCCACAGTACAAGTAGAAGATACTTTTCCATCTGTTAAAATCAACTGAATACTGTCTTCCTTGTAATCTTCATCCACAGAAAGTACACCATCTTTTAGCGAAACACCCTTTTGTGTTTCATCTTTTAATTGATACGTTACTTCTGCTTCTTCTGCTTTTTTAACATTTGCTGTATATTTTAATACAGTCTTTGGCAATGTTAATGTTTTTCCTTTTTGTACCTGTAATGCTGTCTTTGGTGCAAATCCTGGAACAACAAAAGCACTGTTTCCATCACTTGTTCCACTCATTTTTGCAAGTGGGTCTGCCATCCAGTTTGAACCATTCTGTACAAACTTATACTGATATATACCAGGTGTGAAACCTTCTTTTTCTATAGACCAAACACCCTTGGCATCCTTGTCCATAGTCATCATGTCCACATCTTTTGTCCAGTTGTTAAACTCTCCTGCTACACTCAAAGTGCCTGAAGTAAAGTCTTTATCATAGTACATAAATTTAACAGTAGTTCCGTCCTCCATTACAACAGGACTGTCAACTGTCAATGCAATTTCGTCAACGTTTGTCTCTTTAAATGTATTGCCATTATAGTTACAAACATCTTCTACTACTACACCATCTTTTACTAATACATAACTATATGTATCTTCTTTGTCGTAGAATTTAGCAGAGTACATACCACCACCGCTAAAATCAGAATCTTCTTTCATATCTACGACTGTATATCCATATTCTTCTGCAGTTGTCTTTGTAACCTTATCTCCTGGTTTTAATACTTCTTTATTTGATGAAGATGTAGATTTGTAATAAACCTGTGCATCTTTTCCATCATATGGATAATAAATCGTTACCAATCCAATACTGCTGATAACCGGATTGCGAACAAAAGCACCTGTACCTGAATATAATGTAGTGGAATTTGGATCTCCCAATTCTTTTCCCAATTCCCCTTTATCTGTTAATTCATAGAAATTATAACGGTACAATCCTGGATCTGTAATTGCTGCAGATGTTGCAACATATAAGTAACTTCCGTCTTTTAATGTTTCCATCTGCTGTGCCTTAATTACACTCTTTTTCTTTGTTGTCTTTACATTTCCGCGAACACCAATGGATGCTCCAGAAGTGTTTGAAACATACTGAAATGTAATTGTTCCATCCCCATTATAAATTGGACTCTTTACATCAGAATTTTCTGCAGCTTCTGTTGTTACAGTAAGCTTGTGTGTCGTATCTGCTGGGTCCATTGCGATCGTAACATTACTCTTACTCTTTACGGTAAGTTCGTAATTTCCACCAGAGCCTTCACCGCCCCATGCTTTATCCCAAGCAAAATTTTCAGGGTCCTGCAATACTTTAAATGCATAGTTACCTGCTGCAATATCTTTTAAAACTATACTATAAGTACCATCTGCATTTTTTGTAAGTGGATAAGTTGTATCTGTTGCTTCCCACTTTGCTTTTGCAATGTCACCAACCAGATAGAATACTTCTTTTGCTTCTACATTCAGGTCTGCTTCTTTTGCATCTTTATTTTTTACTGGGTTTTCTGTATACCACTTACCATCCATATAGTATAAATCTCCCTGATATTCCTTCATACCAGGTAAATATACAGTACCATTTGTGTTTTGTTTACCAGTTTCATCTAAAAATTGGAAGCCCTGTACACTTCCCTGAAGATTTAAGCCGTACCAGTCTTCTCCCTGTGTTGCGGACTCATCTTCTAAAGGATAACGGTCTACATCCCAACTGTCAAAATGTTCTTTCTTGGTCGAAACAGTTGCCGTTCCTGGTTGCCAATACTGCATATACACTTTACCTGCATATGCCTTATCTTTGTCATAGAAATGAATGTTTATATTCATTCCTTCTGCTGCCTTGATAATCTGACCATTTGGCAACAGTGTAATAACCATTGCAATTACCAGAATTGCACTGATTATCGATTTTAGTTTTTTACTTACCTTCATTGCCTTCTCCTTTCCTTTTTTAAAGCATTGTGAAAAACTCCACACTGCTTTCATTATAACATTATCCACAATAAAAGAAAAATCAAATTTCAATTATTTTTTTTGTTTAATTTATACAAGAAAAAAAACGGTTTAGCTCCAAATTGCTAAACCGTGATTTCTTTATCCAAAAAATGCAAAATAAATTTTATTGCTGCTCTTTTTTCTGCTTTTCCTGTTCTCTTTGTTTTTTAGAAAAAATACACCCACAATAATCCTGTCGATACAGATTATATTCACTAGACAAACGTATCGAACTTTTATATCCATCCTTCTTTTTAAAATCAGAATATAGATAGGAAACTGCCCACTCCTTACTAAGCTCCTCCCCTATTTCGTTTAGTTTCTGCGCATTCTTCAAAGGACTAATTGAAAGTGTAGTGGTAAAATAATCAAATCCCTGTTCTTTTGCTACTTTAGTAGCCTCTTTCAATCGCAACTCATAGCAACGAAAACACCGTTCTCCTCCTTCTGGCACATCCTCATATCCTTTTGCAATTTCAAAAAAGCATTCCGGTTGGTAATTTCCCTCCAAAAATTGCACAGGATATTTGGCAGGATACATAGAAATAAATCGTTTTTGTTCTTCCACTCTTTTTACGTATTCCTCTTTGTCCGTAATATTGGGATTATAATAAAAAATTGTTATATGAAAATAGTTTGACAAATAAGAAATACAATAGCTACTACAAGGCGCACAACAACTATGCAATAATAATGTTGGCACTCTATTTTCTTTTTCATTTTCTAAAATGATTTTTTCTAATTCTTTTTGATAATTTCTTTTATTCATTGTCTAATCCTCAAAATTTGTCGTAATAATTTATATCTTCCTCTTCACTTTCTTCTGGAAATACGTCCTCCTCATACATACGTTCTTTCTTTAACCGTATGATGCGAATTCCCTGCACCAGTATAATGACCAACATACAAAATACGACAAAATACAATATTCCATTTCCACCAGAAGCTTGCTGTTTGTTCGTACTACCTGTTGCATCCTCTGTTTCTGTATATCTTTGCAAAGTTTCTCCCACACGATCAAATCGGTAAAATTTAGCTGCTCCCTCTCCAATTCTTCCATAAATTAACACATGATCAACATCCTGCCCATCTTGCTTTGCATACACCGTAATCTGTGTACTGTTTATCACAATAGAACTTTCTTTATAGCCCGCAGGTATAACCGAAGAACTAGGGATAGGAACAATTTCAATATCTACAGATGTTTTCATATGTGTAGTATCTCCATTTTTATAAATGGTAAGAGCAGCTTCCGATTTATCTTGGTTTTCATCCTCTGTATGCTCCGCTTCCTTCACCTGTTGTTCTTCTTGTTTTAAATTTTCTTCCTGCTTTGTAGCTTTGTTAATCTGAAGCGTATAGGTTTTTGTAGTTCCATTTTTAGCGGTAACTGTTATTGTTGCAATGTTTTCCCCTTCTTTTAGGCTTTCATTTCCTACAATCTTAACCGTATCCGTCTTTAATTTTGCCTTCGCATCAATATATACCATATCGGTAGCAGAGGAAACATCTAACGTGTATTTTGTTATATTTCGGTCAAATTCAGGAGTCAATGTTCCTTCATTCACTTTCAACGAAGTCAAACCAACCTGACTGGTCGTTTTCTGCTTTTTTTCTGCAAGATGCAATTGCAATGTGTTCTTTGATACAGACATCTGCTCGTTTGTAGTAGAGGCATACATATATACCTCATCACTGATATATACTTCGGTATCTCCCGGTTGTAAGGCTTTAAAGGTCACATGATACTCTCGCATCTGCTTGTTTCCCTTTTTCATATCGCTAATATAAATCAGTCCATCACTTCCAGTTACATGTTTTCCCGTATCTACCAGTTCTAACATTGACGTATCATAAGCAACATATGTCTGGAATCCCCCCACACCTGCAGCAGACTGTGCTGTAATTGTTACAACAAAACTTTCTCCCTCCTCAAATTCATCACCCGCTACAGAAAAAGCAACCGATGCGCTGGCTGCATAGATTGCTTCTCCATGTAGTGATAAGAATAAGAAAAGGAAAAAACTCAATATAATTCCTATTCTATATCTCATAACTGTTTCCTCTATCCTTTTTACCGACTATTGAATATATTGTGCCATAACATAGCCACTCAACATTACATTATCATAAGAAAAGACCACATAACACCAATCTACATTGTCATTCGTTAATCTTCCAAAAATGTATACCAGTGTTCCCTTTTTCAATTGCACATTTTTCCCATCTATCTGAGTACGATCCTGATCTAAGCCTGGCAATTGACGTACATTTAATAATTCTGCCTGTACAGTTCCAGTTTCAATGGTCGCTGCTCCATCTGTGGCAACCGCTGGAGTCGTAATCGTTCCCTGTATTGGTGCCTTCGTTGGTTTTACTTCTGGCGTAACCGTTGGTTTTGGTGAAGCTGTAACTGTAACCTTCTTTTCTGCTTTAAATAGTACCTGATTTGCTAAAATATAACCACTTAAAACATTGTCTTTATAAGTAAAAGATACCTTAAACCATTTTTTCCCGTTGGCATTGGCTTCTTTTTTCACTGTTACACTTTTCCCATTGGATATTTTTATCTTTGTATTGTTGTAAGTTAAATAATCATCACTGACACCAGGTGTATTACGAACATTTATTTTTGCACTGGCTGTAATCGTTCCCTCTACTGCTGAGGCAAAAGTTAATGCTACATAATCACTGTGTACATATCCCTGTAAGGTTGTGTCTTCATACTTGAAGGTAATATAGTACCAAACGACACCCTTTACCAATTTTTGTTTTGTAATGGTTATTTTTTTATTTTTCTTTATGGTAACATTTTCCCCTTCATAAGTAAGCTGTTCTGAAGTAATACTTGCTTTGGTACGCACACGCAAAGAGTTTGCAGTTACTTTAGCTCCAATCTTTAGCCCTGAAATTGTTTTTGAATTTGTAGCTGCTGCCTCAGCTATACTTCTTCCAATTCCAAATCCTTCTGTAACAACACATGTAGCGGTAAATACAAGCAATAGTACTATCGCCATTATCTTTTTTCCCTTTTTATACATCCTTCTCAGTCCTTTCATCCCAAAATAGGGCATCTTCTGTTATTCTGGTTCTACAATTTTTCCTGCCACAGCACAAGTTGCAGCCGTTTTTGGAGATGCGAGATAAATTCCCACTTTAGAAGTTCCCATTCTTCCCAAAAAGTTTCTATTGTTGGTTGCTACAACCGTTTCACCATCTGTCAAAATACCACCAGTTCTTCCACAGCAAAGTCCACAACTTGGATGTGTGATAATCGCTCCCGCCTTAGCTAAAATTGCAATGGTGCCATTTTCCATTGCCTGCTTATAGATTTTTCGACTGGCTGGTGTCACGATTAGTTTTACAAATGGTGCCACTTTCTTGTCTTTTAAGACTTCGGCTGCTGCCATCAAATCTTCCAAACGGCCATTTGTACAAGAACCGATAAATACCTGGTCAATTTCTTTTCCTACAAGCTTGGATACTGGTTTCACATTATCCACGTTGGATGGACATGCCATAACCGGAACAAAATCCTTTGCATCGTAAACAATTTCTCTGCAATATACCGCGTCACTGTCACCGATTAAATCTTTTTCCTTATCCGTAAGTTCCATCTCACAATATTCTGCTGTTTTTTCATCCGGGGTAAATAATGCACACTTTGCCCCAGCTTCAATTGCCATATTTGACATAGACATACGGGAAGCAACAGACATATTTTCTACCGTATCACCTGCAAATTCTAATGCTTTGTATGTTGCACCATCTGCACCTAAATCTCCAATCAATTTCAGTATGATGTCCTTTGCCATAACATTTTCTGGTAATGTTCCATTGATTGTTACTTTAATGGTTTCTGGTACACGTACCCACATAGTTCCTGTTCCCAGAATACTTGCCATCTCGGTGTAACCAATACCAGAAGAAAAGGCACCCACGCATCCATATGTAGTTGTATGACTGTCTGTACCAAATACAATATTTCCAGGCTTAACATATCCTGCTTCTGTCATAAGCTGATGGCAAATACCATCAGAACGATGAATATTCTTCATGCCATATTTTTTTACAAATTCATTTCCCACACGAAAATGTCTCGTATCGTCTACCTGACTGGCTGGTACTAAATGATCATAAATCAATACTACCTTGTCTGGGTCCCATAGTTTCTTAAATCCCATCTCCTCAAATTTAGATGCTACAAATGGAATGAAAATATCATGTATCATAACACGATCTACATTTACAGTAACAATCTCTCCGGGTTTTACTTCTTTACCTACATTATTACGAATAATTTTTTCAATAATTGTTGCTCCCATAGTAACCTCCTAATCCAAACCGTTTAATTTACGCATTGCCTTTACAAGACCGCCTGCATTAATAATATCCATTAGGTTGTCAGGAAGGGAAGCAATCGGAAAATTCTGTCCCTTATATTCAATACTTTCATTGAGTGTTACGGTCACTTCGTCGCCTTCTTTTACCACATCTCTTAATTGCTCATTTTCAATCAAAAGCAATCCATTGTTAATCGAATTGCGGAAGAAAATTCTCGCAAAAGACTTAGCAATGACACATTTGATTCCCAACGCTTTAATAATCTCTGGTGCCTGCTCACGAGAAGAACCACATCCAAAGTTCTTTCCTGCTACAATAATGTCTCCTTCTTTGATCTGACCTGCCAATTCAGGACGCAATGGTGAAAATGCGTATGGCGCCATATCATTTACAGTTTCTAATGCCAGATACTCTGTTGGAATAATGATATCGGTATCAATATCATCCCCAAGTACCCAAATTTTTCCACTAAATTTATCCATGGTTTTACCTCTTTCTCACGTTATGTTTATGATTTACAAAAGAATATTACTTCGTCTGTTTCTTTTCTATTAAACCATATCTGCTGTTGCAATCTCACCTTTAATCGCTGAAGCTGTAACCGTTGCTGCGCTTGCTAAGTATACGAAGGAATCCTTATGTCCTGCACGTCCCTTAAAGTTTCTGGTACCTGTACTGATCAGCACTTCATTTTCACCTATGACACCCTGACAGCTTCCCCAGCAAACACTACAGTTTGGATTCATAACAATTGCACCTGCATCCATAAAGATCTTTAACAATCCCTCTTCCAATGCCTGTTCATACACGGCAGCACTGGCAGGAACTACCAAGAAACGTACCAATGGATGCACTTTTTTATCTTTAAGGATTTCAGCTCCTACTCTTAAATCCTCAATACGACCATTGTTGCAAGAACCTAAAAATGCTTCATCAATATGTGTTCCTACACACTCTTTTGCATCAACCACGCTATCTACAAAATGAGGCTTAGCAACGATTGGCTTAATCTTTGACAAGTCAATGTCATACACTTTCGCAAATTTTGCATCCGCATCACTTGTAAACTCATGTTTTGGCTTTCTTCCATGTTCTTTTAAGTACGCACGAGTTATATCATCCACTTCCATCAATGCTGTCTTTGCACCTGCTTCTACACACAGATTACAAATAGCAATACGCGCACTCATATCTAATGTCTTTAGACCTTCTCCGCCAAATTCCATTGCCATATAATTTGCACCATTGGCACCGATCTGTCCAATAATCGTAAGGATTAAATCTCTGGCATATACGCCCTCTGGCAATTTTCCTGTCAAATTAAAGCGTAATGTTTCCGGAACTAATAACCATGACTTTCCAGTTACCATGGCATATAAATAGTCCGTACATCCAACACCTGTACCAAAGGCACCTACTGCACCATATGCACATGTATGGCTGTCTGCACCAAAAATCAATTCTCCAGAGGTTACATGGTTTTCCATCATTACCTGATGACAGACACCTGCACCCTCATAAAATGTAATTCCATGCTCTTTTGCAAAATCACGCATCTTTTTATGGGATGCGGCTGTCTTTACACTATCACAAGGAACATTGTGGTCTACAATCCAAACAAGCTTATTCACGTCTGCAATACGTGGATGCTTCAATTTATGATACATATCAATGGTAAGATGCGTCGTTCCATCATTACTCATCAGACGGTCTAATTCTACCGTATGAATATCTCCCGGCTTTACTTCTTCCACACCAGCCGCTGCTGCAATGATCTTTTCTGCTATTGTCATTCCCATCTTTTAATCCTCCTTATTTAATGATGCAATCAGACCACCCTGATCCAAAATTCCCTGCATATATTCTGGAAGCTTTGTACATTCGTATTCTTTGCCATTTACACGTACAACACCTTCCTGCATAGATAATTCCATCTCATCTCCAGGGTTTACATTTTCATGTAAATCTTTGCATACAATAACCGGCAATCCAATATTAATTGCATTTCTATAGAAAATTCTAGCAAAGGACTTTGCAACCACAGCTTTTACACCTAATGCTTTTAGTACACTTGGAGCCTGCTCTCTGGAAGAACCGCATCCAAAGTTTTCAGATGCTACAACATAATCTCCCGGCTTTACTTTGCTTGCAAATTCTGGGTCTAATGACTCAAATGTATATGCCTTCATCTCATCAATTGTAGAAAACAAAAGATACTGCGATGCGATAATCTGATCCGTATCCACATCCTGCTGGAACTTAAAAACCTTACCCATTTCTCTTCCTCCAAACTAATTCATAAATCTTTATCTACAAAACTCAACTTTTATTTTACCATACTTAAAGACTGCTTTTCAATAGGCAAAGAAAGCAGAAAGAGACTACTACATCCCCCTCTGCTTTCCTTTATTTACACAAGTAATCATTCAAGATTTCTACCTATGCCTCATCAATTGCTTTACCAATATCATTTCTCATATATTTATTTTCAAAAGAAATCCACTCGGTTGCCTTATAAGCATTTGCTCTGGCTTCTTTGAGGTTTGCGCCCTTTGCTGTTACACCAAGTACACGTCCTCCATTTGTAACAATTCCTTCTGCTGTTCTTTTTGTTCCTGCATGGAATACATAGTATCCTTCTTTGTCCTTAAAGGTATCTAATCCAGAAATAAGTTTTCCTTTTTCGTATTTTTCAGGATATCCGTCGGATGCAAGTACCACGCAAACTGCTGCATTATCTTCAAACTGCAAATCAATCTGATCTAATTTTCCATCAATACAAGCTTCCATTACTTCAATAATATCATTCTTCATACGAGGAAGTACCACCTGTGCTTCTGGATCACCAAAACGGGCATTGTATTCTAATACTTTTGGTCCCTTTTCTGTAAGCATCAAACCAAAGAACATAATACCTGTAAAGTCTCTTCCTTCTGCCTTCATAGCGTCCATCGATGCCTGATAAATATATTTATGGCAGAATGCATCCACTTCATCTGTATAGAATGGACTTGGTGAGAAAGTTCCCATACCACCTGTATTTAATCCCTTGTCGCCATCTTTGGCTCTCTTATGATCCTGTGCGCTTGTCATTGGAGCAATGTGTGTACCATCACAATAGCAAAGTACAGATACTTCTCTACCTGTCATAAATTCCTCAATTACAATCTTATCTCCCGCAGAACCAAACTGCTTATCTAGCATCAATGTCTTAACGCCTTCTTTTGCTTCTTCTTTTGTATTGCAGATCAATACACCCTTTCCCAAAGCAAGACCATCTGCCTTTAACACGATTGGATACTCACTGGTCTCCAAATATGCAAGTGCATCTTCGGATGAAGTAAATGTCTCATATGCAGCAGTTGGGATGTTGTACTTCTTCATCAAATCTTTTGAAAATGCCTTAGAGCCTTCCAGAATAGCAGCATTCTTTCTAGGTCCAAATACACGAAGACCTCTCTTTTCAAATACATCTACCACACCTGCTACCAATGGATCATCCATACCAATAATAGTAAGGTCAATTGCCTTTTCCTGGGCGAAATCAGCCAATTTCTCAAGTTCCATTGCGCCAATATCTACACATTCTGCTAATTCTGCAATACCAGCATTTCCAGGTGCACAATAAATCTTATCTACCTTATCGCTCTTTGCCACGCTTGCTGCAATCGCATGTTCTCTTCCGCCGCTTCCTACGATTAAAACTTTCATCTTTTTTTCTCCTTTTCTACTTTCTATGTACTAAATTATCTATAACCTCGATTTTTTCATTTGCAATTAAGTTGATGGCTTCTGGTAAAATATTCCATTCTGCTTCTTCCATCACACGCTTTTGCAAAATTTCCGGAGTATCTCCCTCTTGCACATACACTGCCTTCTGCAAGATAATCGGTCCGGTATCTGTACCATCATCTACAAAATGTACCGTAGCTCCTGTTACTTTCACACCTCTTGCTAACACTGCCTCATGCACATGCAATCCATAAAATCCGTCTCCACAAAAAGATGGAATCAAGGATGGATGGATATTGATAATACGGTTTTTAAATGCAGCTACTACATTTTTCGGAATAATCACTAAATATCCAGCAAGAACGACTAAATCAATATCATGCTGTTGCAATGCTTCTAACAATGCTTGGTTAAATGCTTCTCTGCTATCATAACTTTTTGGAGAAATACACTCTCCTTTGATGCCATGTTTTTTAGCACGCTCCAACGCATATGCATCCTGCTTGTTACTGATTACCACTTCTATCTTCGCATTTTGAATGGCTCCATCTTCTATTTTGTCAATAATGGCCTGTAAATTCGTTCCGCCGCCGGAAACTAATACCGCTACCTTTAACATAAAGACCTCCTGTTCTCTTAGCAGAAGAAGGTGTCACAAAACCATCTCTTTTCATTTGATTGTTTTACGACACCCTCTCTATCTATCTCTATAAAGTACCTTCTGTACTTCTTTTTATACTAATGTAACACCCTTATCGCCAGCTTTGATTTCTCCGACTACATAGCCAGTCTCTCCAGCGGCCTTGATCAATGTCAATGTCTTATCTACATCGGCAGGATCTACTGCGATCATCATACCAATACCCATGTTATATGTATTGTACATCATCTCTTCTTCGATATTTCCATCTTTTTGTAACATACCAAAGATTGGAGGAATATCATAACTTCCCTTATTTACTACAGCGTGCATATCTTCTGGTAACATTCTTGGAATATTTTCATAGAAACCACCACCTGTAATATGGCTACAAGCCTTAACAGTTACGCCGCCTGCTTTAATTTCTTTTAATGCTTTTACATAAATCTTTGTTGGTGTAAGTAATGCTTCTCCAAGTGTTCCACCTAATGATTCGAATGGTAAATTCAAATACTGTGACTTAATAGTAAACACCTTACGAACCAAAGAATATCCATTACTATGGATACCAGAAGAGGCAATACCAATCAATACGTCTCCTTCTTTTACATCCTTACCTGTAATCAAATCTTTCTGATCAACCACACCTACAGCGAAACCTGCCAAATCATATTCATCAATCGGATAGAAACCTGGCATCTCTGCAGTCTCTCCACCAATCAGAGCTGCTCCAGATTGGATACAACCTTCTGCAACACCGCTTACAATAGTAGCAATCTTTTCTGGTTCATTCTTTCCACATGCAATGTAGTCCAAGAAAAATAATGGCTCTCCACCTGCACATGCAATATCATTTACACACATAGCAACACAGTCAATACCAATGGTATCATGTTTGTCCATCTCGAATGCAATTTTAAGCTTTGTACCAACACCATCTGTTCCTGACACTAAAGTAGGATGTTCCATATTTTTAAATGCATCCATAGAAAATGCACCGGAAAATCCTCCAAGATTTGTCATAACCTCTTTACGCATTGTCTGCTGTACATGTTTTTTCATCAACTCCACTGATTTATAACCAGCTTCAATGTCCACGCCTGCTTTCTTGTAATCCATCTTTTATCCTCCTAATCAAATCACGCCGAATGACCTGCATTCTGACAGGTGTTCTATTTCTTACTGTTCCCTAAACAGATACACTATATTATAGCATAGCTTTCCTAATAAAGAAAGTGTTTTTTATGGCTCTGCCATCAATGAATCCAACGGTACATTTAATTCCTCTGTTCCGGGAAGCACAAAACGACCATCCTGAATCAAGGTAGTTTTTTCTCCAGTTTTTGTATATACGCTAATCTCCTGTAATTCATTATAAGGAATCGTAATATCCGTATGACAGTTAAAATATGCCTTGGTAATATCTGTTTTTCGAAGCAGTGAGCAGCTATTATCCTTTGCAATTATCTCTTTTCCATCTGGATTATAGAGTCTATTTTCCTCACTCATACTATAACAGGTATCCCCCACTGCAAAATGTGGTCCTGTCTTTTCCGCAATCAGAATTGGCAACTTATCTGAAATATTATATTTTTTTCCCATCACATATGCCATTGTATTGGTTCCAATTGCAAACTCTCCGATAGGAAGTGTCTCATGCTGATACAATATATTTTCTTTTATGATTGCCGCATTCTGTGCTGCAATTTCTGGGGTATCTGCCTGCCCATCTTTTGAAAAATTCTTGCAGGTATAACGTTTTATTTTTCCATCCTCAAATGCTAATTCCAAATCTTCATATCGCATTCCATTCAAGTAAACTTCTGATACGTGCAACAAACCATAGGTTCCTTCCAATTTTGGAGAAGTAAATACTTCACCTACCGGAATATTCACATCCGCCAGACAGTTTTCAAACAAAGTTTCTTTTTCCGGGTTGTTAAGAGTCGTAAGTTGTACAGTTATATCTGTTTTATTTTCCCCTTTTCCAATTACTTTAACATAGTCCCCTTTGTCCAATACATCAATCATTGTCTGTTGTATTTTTTTGTATTGCTCCATATCCAACGTATTTACTTTCACCGTTTCTGCAAAAATTTCTTCAAACTGCTCCCCGATTTCCGGTATTGGATAAGCTATGATTGTAAAGCTGTACTGGTCACTTGGAATAAATTCATTTACAAGCAAACCAGAATCTCGTTGATACTCTACAGATACTTTCTGCTGTTTTTCCGATAACTTTGGCGCACTTTCTTTATTGACAGGCTCAAACTTTTTCTCTCCAAAGGTTTCTATTACCGCAGGACCCGCATATACACTGGCAAGTTTCTCCATCTGCTCATAAGCAAGTCTAAGATTTACAAGTTTTCTCTCTGCTAACGGTCTATCCAGATAAATTGCCTGATCAAAACGATGGTCATAATCATACTGTCGATTGACACTGGTTCCATAAAAGCCATTTTTATTTATCTTTTTATGAATGCTGCTTACCCCTGTACGGTAAAAAGTAGGTTCCAAGCCCATCTCACGAAATTGCAATACTGCCTCTTTCACAATCCGTTCAAATCCAATCTGATAACGAATATTTACTGTCTTTTTTTTCTTTAAATCAATTCTTGCCACCTCAAATCCTTTGCGGAAACCTTCTGTATAAGTACGTGCCATCTTTTGTATTTTATCAGGTGAAAGTGAATTCAAATACTGTGCCAGTTTTATTTCATTGTCGCTAATATATTCTCCATATAAGTACAGATATCTTAAATCCGTCAAATCCTGTTTCATAATAATATCTGTTGCAAAGGAAAATTCCGGGTCCAGCATTTCTCTTACACGCGTAGGAATCGTCACATCACAATAATCACTGACATAGTAATAAATTGCCTGTTTCATTTCCTTACAGGTATTTTCATCTGTATCCTCCAACAAATTAAAAATCTGAATAAACAATTCCAGAACAATCGTAATATCAAATAACCGTTGCTCAAACGCATAAGCTACGCAGCCTCGTAATTCTGTATATAAAAAGCATAACAAAGGTCCATAATTTTCTCCCAATTTTTCATTTGCATATACAGGATTGGCGTAACTATTTTCATAGCAAGTACAGTTTTCCTGACTCGAACGTTTTTTCGGAAACAAATCTTCATATAAATCAAAGTTTATTTGTTTCCACTCATCTAAACCTACATCTTGCCATTCTCCCGCTTCCATCATGGCTATAATATCCCGCACCTGCATCAAAAACTCTGCCGTCTTTTTAAAATACATTCTAAATTGTGCTGGTATTGTATCTTGCTCATACAAAATTCCTTCAATACGCTCCATTGCCAATTCATAACGTTCTTGCACCTGGCTATTCTTTTCTTTTACTATATCCATATAAGACATGGATTCACCTCCTAACCTTTATTGTTCTTTTATTGTTCTTTTTTTCTTCAATGCTTCTCTATCCTGCTCCGCTGCACTCTTAAATTTTTCGTAAATTTGTGGATATTCTTTCCGCAATCGTATTGGAGACAAGTTTTTATCTACAAAACAGTGTTTACTGGTAGCCGTCGCATGAAGTTCTCCTGTTTCTTTGTTTCGTATTTCATAACACATGGAAAATTTTACTGGCGAAAAGCTATCAATCCATTGCTGTATCACAATCGTATCTCCATAAACAATTGATTTTTTATATTCCACAGACACCCCTAATACAGGAATTAAAATTCCCTGTTCTTCCACATATCGATAGGGTAAACCGAATTGTTCCATATAATAAAGTCTTGCTTCTTCTAAATAACGAACATAGTTTGAATGATGTATAATTGCCATCTGATCTGTTTCATAATAATTCGTTTTTCTTTCATATGGTTCTATCACGTTCCCACATCTCCTTTATTCAACCACTACTTAGCCATTAACATCTTCCTGTAGAACCAAATCCAGCTTCTCCACGAGCTGTATCATTTAGTTCCTCCACAGTAGTATACTGTGCTGTCAGATATGGTGTTAATATCAATTGTGCCACACGTTCTTTTGGTTCAATGGTAGCAGCTTCTTTGCTATGGTTATGCAATGGAACCATGATTTCTCCTCTATAATCGGCATCAATCACGCCTACCTTGTTGGCAGGTGCCAATCCTTTCTTTGTAGCAAGTCCACTTCTGGCATAGACAAGTCCTGCATATCCTACTGGAATTTCCATAGCAATCCCTGTTTTTACAAGATAGGTTTCCCCAGGTTTTATCGTTACTGCCTCTTCTAAACACGCATATAAATCCGCTCCTGCCGCATAATCGCTTCCATAGGTTGGAACAATTGCCTCCTCATGTAATTTTTTTACATTTACAATCTGTTTATTCATATTTTATTATCTCCTTTTCTTTGAGCATTTACAAGATGCTCCATATCTTACTTTTATCTGTATAAATTACACATTGTAAACAAGCTACTTTTTACAATGTATCTTTTGTTAAATCATACTCTATAATTCTATTTTCCTTCAAAGACTCCTGTACAAGAATCGTACGTTGATTGGCAGAACCTTTAAATCGCAGTCCCAAGTCCTTTTGTTCCTCAATATATTCTCCATCTACCAATACATCAATGTAACTCATAAATTCCTTTGTATACGGGCATTGTTCCCACATTTTTCCTTGGATATCCTCATCAAAGAGATAGCCAGTAAAACACCAAATTGTTTTTTCAGGGAACCGTTCTTTTATCTTTCGCAACAAGGGCAATAAGCCCTCCTGATTTTCCGGTTCCAATGGGTCTCCTCCAAGAAGCGTAATTCCCTTAATATAATCCGGCTTTAAATATTCTAATATTTCCTCCTCTGTATGAACAGTAAAAGGACTTCCATATTTAAAATTCCAGGTTTCTGGATTAAAACAATTTTTACATCTGTGGGTGCATCCGCTCACAAACAAAGAAACTCGAACTCCTGGTCCATTTGCCACATCTACGCGCTTAATCTCTGCATAATTCATAGCTACCTGCCTCCAATTATCCTGCATCCCTTTCACTATACCGCATAAAACAACTTGCTGTGAGGATGCAACTACATACGATTATCTTTCGTATTCTATGAACAAGTTTAACACACCGCATTTTACTTATCAACTCGAAAGCCCAAAAAGAAAGACACTTCAACCATTGAAATGTCTTCCTTCTTGTTTATTATTTCTTCTTTATTCTATTTTACAATCACTTTTTTCACTGTTTTTGCTATGGTTGTTCCTGTGGCATCTTTTACCGTTACTACAATCTTATATTTTCCAACTTTCATTGCTTTCCAATTCCATGTAGTATTTGTTTTATAGCCAGTGTATGCGACTCTTTTGCCTGCATATGTATAAACTGTAAATTTGTATTTGTATGCCTTCTTTCCTCCAGAAGCCTTTACCTTGACAGTCGCTGTCTTTCCTTTTTTCAGTTTAACTGTTGTATTCTTGGTCGTGGCAACGGACAATTTCTTGGAAACAATCGTGATTGTCTTTGTTTTTGTTACAACCACTCCATCTTCATCTTTTGCATATACTTTTATTTTATATGTGCCAGCTTTCGTTGCTTTCCAATTGTAAGAGGTGATACCTTCTGCATATTTTCTGGAGGCTACCATTTGATTCTTACTATTATAAACTTCATATTTATAATAATATACTCCTACTCCATCAGCAGCATGTACCGTAATCTTAACTGTTTTGTTTTTTACTTGTGATAAAGCTGGTGCTACACGGAATGATGAAATACGGAATGTAGAATCATCATTTGTACTTCCCTGAGTAGCTGTTGGCTTTGGTGATGCGGTGCTTGATGCAGTTGGTGTCGGTACACCTGTTCCCTCATCCAAACCTGCATTATTTGTTGCGGTTGGTGTCGGTACACCTGGTGTCTTATCAGGTGCAGTTGTTCTTTCTGGACTTTGTGTTGCCTGTACTACATTTCCATTTCCCGTAATTGTTACTCCATCCATCAGTACAACATTCTCAATACTTCCATTATTTTGTGTATCGATTCCCAATACTCCACCTTGCAATACACCATTCTTTGTAACGATCAACTTTCCTGTCTCATTATATGCTTTTAAAGTAATCTTTGCTGTCAATGCCACTTTTTTATCAATTGATGTATCTCCTGCTATCTGAATTGTTACTTCTTCTTTGCAATTTGTTGCATACTCTACTGCTTTATCAAAATCCACAAAATATTTTTTCTGTCCATTTACTTGTATGTAATACGCTGCAACTACTACAGTTCCACTGGCCGATTTTTTTGATCCATCAGGAAAGGTTGCTGTGACTTCTAACTTATATTCACCAATTTCTGTAAAGGAAGGTTTCTTTGTTTCCTGTCCATCCACTTTATATTGGACATCAGTTGCTTCATCCGCCTTACATTCATACGGTTCATGAGCCTTTCCATCATACATTATCGTTTCGGTTGAAAGAGATAGACTATATTCTGATGGTGTAATAGATGCAGTTGGTGTCACATCCACTATATCCTCTGTTGTATAAACATAAGTACGTTTCACTTCTTTGGTACCATTTGTTGCAGTAATAATTATTGTATCTTTTTCCTGTTCTCCAACAGTAACCGTTATACTTTCCTCAAAACTCTTTGCCTCACCACCATTTACAGAAATCGTAGCTTTTTCGGCATCTGTAACCGTATAGGTTACTTTCGTACCTGCTGCCACTTTTCCTGATGGTTGTGAAGATGTAATTTTAGGTTTTTTTGCCTCATAAGCAGACCAGCTATTTGTACTGTAATCATACATCTGCCCTAATCCTGCCAATGTCAAATCATCTGTTTGTGCATCTCCATTATTAAAAATTATCTTTTTGTAATTTGCATTTCCCAGATCAACTGCATAAATCTTGTTATCTTTATCAAAAAGTGTCATTTCTACGCCTGGCCATTTTCCATTTTCACCACTTCCATCTGTCCATGCATAAGCATACACTTTTTCCCATTCCTTTGTATTTTTGAAGTAAACATAGGTACTTGTATCCGCTTCCTCTTTTGTATATGTTGCAGTTATCGTATCTTCCTTTCCATTGCTACTTTGTCCATATACAGTAATTGTAACAGAATCCCCATCCTGCATATCCTCTCCAATGGTAACAGTCTTTGTATCTTTAAATGCAACCGCTTCTGACTGCCCTATCTGATAAGTAGCCTTTTCTACATTATCAGCCGTCACTGTAACATCCACTGTATCTGAAAATGTAGTACCATCTTCTGGCGAAATACTAAGTTGTGGTTTATTCACTCCTATTGTATAAGTATAACTTTGTGTTGTACTTTTTCCTTCTTTTTCAGCCGTAATCTTTACTGTGCAGGTATCTCCCTCTTTTAATCCACTTCCAATTGTAAGGGTAACTGAATCCGTAAAGCTTGTCTCTTTTCCTCCATCAATACTATAGGAAGCTTGATCTGCATTTTTTACTGTATATGTAATCGCCTTTTCTCCAAGAATAGTTCCTGTTCCATATGTAGTTTGAATCACAGGTTTGTCTACTGTAATTGGATAAGAAGTGGATGGATTAGACATTACATTCTGATAAACAACTGCCACTCCATATTCACTTGTAATATTTCCAGAAATCGTTCCACCGGAAACCTTGAATGTATTTCCAGAAACCTCATCTACATAAGAACCATCTGCCAATCCATGTGCCGATGTACTAACCTGTCCAGCTCCACCAAAATTCACAAGAATAATACCATTTCCACGTTTACAGTAAGCAATATTTCCATCTGCCCCCGAATTGTCAGCATCTCCTGAAAAACGATTGTTAAAATGGTTAATCGCTGCTACCTCTTTGGAAGCCCATACATAAGTAGAACACTCTCCCATCAAAGCAGGTTCTACTGTCTTACTCATATTGTCGTTAAAACTTCCATCCTGATCACCTAGCAGAGTATCCTTTGAATAATATGGTCTTACAAAAAACAATGATGCCGCATCTTTTTTATTCCCGACAATTGCCCAGGTACGAACAATAGAACGGTCTGATGCATATCTGGAACTCTCATTCATATAGGTATCATGTGATTCAGCCCAAAGTACAGACTTATCCGAAGCATAATCCATACCAAGGGAACCTGGATTATTATTTCTGAAAGCCTCCAGCAAATGATTTCCCGCTGAATTATCTGTTACTGACATGTATTTTGTATATGAATCAATACTAAAATTATCTCCTACTGTATTTAAAATTTCTCCATATACATATAAATCTCCACCTGTTTTTGATTTATAATGACTCTTTGCTTCATTCAAAACCGTAGGCCAAAAATCACTAGCAAAGGATGCATCATCATCTGGTGTCTCAATATGCTTTGCCGCATCAAAACGAAATCCATCTACACCACAATCAATCAGCTCATCCAAATAATCATACACATATTTTTGAACGGTCTTGTTTGCTGTATTCAGATCTGGCATTCCCATCGTACCCTGTGTAAAATGCTCTCGTCCATCACTCATCCATATCTGTAAATCATTAATATGCCAATAGGATTCGTCTGTAAGCATATCCTTATTCCAAAACTCTCCTACCTGTGGAGAAACATCCGATAATGCATTTTTCCAGCCTTTAATATTTCCCATATGATTCGCTACAATATCCACGATTACCTTAATTCCATATTTTTCTGCAGTAGCACACATGGATTCTAATTCTGCTTTTGTTCCAAGCCAAGTATTTCCATTGTTACATACATCAAATGTTACTGGCTGATAAAGTTTCCACCAGTTACCTGTACCACCTCGACCAGGCCAACCAACTTCTTTACCACCTTCTTCATCTCCACCTACCGTAACCGTTTGTCCTGTCTTTTCATCTTCATAAGTATAGTTATAGTCTTTCGGCTGCTGTGCTGGTGAAGTCTGTATTGCCGTATAACCGCATTCCGCAATTAATTGCATATGTGCTTCTATCGTACTGTAAGACCAGTTCCAGCAATGAAGAATATTACTTCCCTGTACCTTATTCTGTAATTCATAACTGTTTTGTGCATCCACTTGCTTGTTTTCTACTGTCACCTGCTTGCTATCGTTCATAGCGGTAGCTGCCATAAGTTTCAAACTTCCGGCAGGTAATGTAGTCATAGAAAGCGCAACAGATAAACCAATTGCTAATGCACGATGAAATCTCCGATTCTGTTTTATTCCGCTTCTCATATCGTCCCTATTCCTTTCTCTTTTATGCTTTTCTCTAATCACTCTATTTGTTCATTTTTTAGATACACGCACCTTTTTCTTCTTTTTTCCAAAATTAATTATAGCATATTATCCAATTTTTTTCAATATATTTTAATATTTTTGTAAATTTTATGTAATATCATTGAATAATTTCCATCTATCATATATCCAAAATTTATTAAAGAAAAAGGGGCTGTCGCACTAAAAATTAGTGCGCAGCTCCTTTTTTGTGCAAAAAAATAACCGCCAGACCTCGAAAGTATCTGACAGTTGTTGTAAAATATTAGTATGCAACTACTTAATAAATTACAAAAAGATTATACTCAAAATTCAGATGGATATCAATTAAAACTTCCATTAAATATCGAAGCAATTATTCCGGAAGATGATTCTGTGCGATTACTAAGTCAGTTTGTGGAGGGTATGGATTTGACTGACCTATATTCTACTTATGAAAGAATAAATTCAGTATCGCCAAGAACACTCTTGAAGATTGTACTTTATTCTTACATGAACAATGATTATTCTTCGCGTTCTATGGAATTAAACTGCAAACGGGATATCAACTTTATGTATCTTCTTGAAGGGGAAAAGGCACCGGATCATGCAACTTTTGCCCGCTTTCGAAGTATTCATTTTGCCCCGTGCGCAAAAAGGATCCTTGCAGAAATGTCTAACTTTTTATACCAACTTGGTGAAGTTTCAAGTGAAGCTATTTTTATTGATGGCACGAAAATAGAGGCATGTGCAAACAAATACACTTTCGTATGGAAGAAAGCAGTTACAAAAAATCAAGCAAAACTACTTTTGAAAATAGCAGATCTGATTGCAGAATGTGAAGAACTTTATGATATCAAAATCGTATATGGAAATGCAGTGAAAATGAAGCACGTAAAACGCCTACGCAAGAAGCTTTATGCATTAAAAGAACAGGAAGGGCTGGTGTTTGTCCATGGCATTGGAAAGAGAAAAAGTCCTCTGCAAAAAAGCATAGAAAAGCTGGAAGAATATTTAGCCAAACTAAAAGAATATACGCAGAAAGTGCATATTTGTGGTTTCCGAAACAGTTATTCTAAAACAGATCATGATGCAACTTTTATGAGAATGAAGGAAGATGCCATGGGAAATGGTCAGCTCAAGCCTGCCTTTAATCTGCAGCACGGAGTCGATTCGGAATACATTACCTGGCTCACCATTGGTCCACAGCCAACAGACACTACTACTCTGATACCATTTTTAAAGGAAGCAGAGGAATATTTGGATTTTAAGTACAAAAAGATTGTGGCAGATGCAGGATATGAAAGCGAAGAAAACTATCTTTTTATGGAACAGAATGGACAGATTTCCTTTATCAAACCAAGCAATTATGAAATATCAAAAACCCGAAGATACAAAAATGATATCAGTCGTGTAGAAAATATGGAATACATAGAAAAAGATGACTGCTATGTTTGCAAGTTTGGACGTAGGTTAAAAGTATCAGAAATAAAACATTCAAAATCCAAAACAGGATATGTAAGCGAAAAAACTGTTTATCAGTGTATTGATTGCAAAGGCTGTCCGTATAGATCGGGTTGCATCAAAGGGAATAATTGTAAAACACCTTTGGAGGAGCGTACCAAGAAACTTTATGTGGCCAAGTTGTTCCAGAAACAACGAAAAGAAGATCTGGAACGCATCTTGACAGAAGAAGGCTGTATGTTACGAATGAATCGAAGTATTCAGGCAGAAGGTTCTTTTGGAGAATTAAAACAGGATATGCAGTTTCGAAGATATCTAAGTCGAGGAAAGCAAAATGTCACAGCCGAAAGTATACTGCTAGCAATGGCGCACAATATAAACAAACTACATAACAAAATACAAAACGAAAAAACCGAAAGACATTTATTTTCATTAAAACAAAGTGCATAGGTTCCGAAAAATTCATATTAAAAATATGATTTCATTTTCAGTGGGGAAAGTCTACCCTTTTTTAAAAACTCCACCATAAGGCAGAAAAAATTTCTTAAAACACAGAAAAAGGAGCCTCGCAATAACGATTTTAAAAATCGTTATTGCGACAGCCCCTTTTTTTTTTGATAAATTCAATTATCCTACAACACTTTAAAGTTAAATTTCGCCTTCGTACTCTGAATTGCTTTTCGTACAGAACATTTCTGAAATTCGCCTTTTTCATACTGTTCCATCATCCATTGTACATCATACTGTGTTGCCAATTCACTACCATCTATCCCATCCAGAAATTTCCACTGCATAAGCACATATCCCAACCAATAGGATACTTCTGCCAACTCGGTCTGCTCCTGTTCCAGATGCTGCATCCGCTTTCCCTGCCCCATCATTTCGTTGTCGAAAGCAGCTAAAATATGATACGGTGACCGACTATAAATAGAAAGCATTTGCTCAAAATACGCAAAAATGTCACTACCAAGAAATGCATTGACAAAAGGAACAAAGTCATAACGGCACTCTACTGCATATTGAAATGTCTTTCCTATAATATCTGCATAACCATTATATAAAAACTCCTTCTCATCTTGGGAATAATCATACTCATAACGCATAATATGCATCCACTGTTGAAATGGAATATCTATACTTTTCCCTTTCATTTTCCTTCACTTCTTTCTTATTATAAATGCAAGGTTCTTTCTGAAATTTCTTTTGTCTTACCTACATTCCAGAAATTTTCTCCCAAATATCCACAAGTTCTTCTAGTTACATTCATCTTATTCTGATCCTTGTTTCCACACTGTGGACACTCCCATTCCAAATTGTCATTGATAATGATTTCTCCATCAAAACCACATACATGACAATAATCTGATTTTGTATTAAACTCTGCATATTGAATGTTATCATAAATAAACTTGACAACATCTTCCAATGCTTCCAGATTATTACGCATATTAGGAATTTCCACATAAGAAATCGCTCCGCCAGAAGAAATCACCTGGAACTGACTTTCAAATGAAAACTTACTAAAAGCATCTATCTTCTCGCGCACATCCACATGATATGAGTTTGTGTAATATCCTTTATCTGTAATATCTGGAATAATTCCAAACTTTTCTGCATCAATACGTGCAAAACGATAACACAAAGATTCTGCAGGTGTTCCATATAATGCAAACGCAATTCCTGTGGATTCTTTCCAATCATCTGTAGCACGACGTAATCGCTCCATCACACGTCTGGCAAATTCAATTCCGCCCGGCTCTGTATGACTATGACCAGTCATAATCTTTGTCACCTCGTAAAGACCGATATATCCCAAAGATAATGTAGAATAGCCTCCATGTAACAGTTTATCAATTGTCTCGCCTTTTTTCAATCGTGCAATCGCACCATACTGCCAATGAATTGGGCTTACATCTGACAAAGTACCTTCCAACGCTTTATGTCTGCACAATAATGCTTCAAAACATAACGATAAACGAACCTCTAATAATCTCCAAAATTCTTCTTCATTTCCAGCCGCAAGAATACCAATCTGTGGAAGATTGATACTGACAACTCCCTGATTGAAACGACCCTCGAATTTATAATTTCCATGTTCATCCTTCCATGGAGATAAAAAGCTACGACATCCCATTGGTCCAAATACATTTCCTTCATAGTTCTCACGCATCTTTTTTGCTGAAATATAATCTGGATACATACGTTTTGCCGAACACTTTACAGCAAGCTTGGTAATATAATCGTATTTACCACCCTTTAGGCAGTTATGCTCATCTAACACATATACAAGCTTAGGGAACGCAGGTGTTACATATACACCTTTTTCATTTTTAATTCCTTCTAGACGTTGTCGAAGAATCTCTTCAATAATCATCGCATTTTCTTCAATATATGGATCATCTTCTTCCAAATTTAAGAATAATGTAACAAATGGTGACTGTCCATTTGTAGTCATCAATGTGTTAATCTGATACTGAATTGTCTGCACACCAGATTTTAATTCGTCCTGCAATCTGTCATCTACAAACTGTTCAATCAATTCATCTGAAATCTTTCCTTTATACTTTTCTATATAGTGTTTTAAATATTTATCATGACTTTTTCTTAAATATTTTCCAAGGTGTTTAATATCTACTGTTTGTCCACCATACTGGCTACTTGCAACCGCAGATATAATCTGTGTCATAACAGTACAGGCAACCTGAAAACTCTTAGGTGACTCTATCAGTTTTCCATTCATAACAGTTCCATTTTCCAACATATCTCCAAGATTAATCAGACAGCAGTTAAAAATAGACTGTAAAAAATAATCCGAATCATGAAAATGTAATACTCCTTCTTCATGCGCCTTGGCAATCTTTTCTGGCAAAAGCATACGTTTTGTCAAATCTTTTGATACTTCTCCTGCAATTAAGTCTCTCTGTGTAGAAGCAATAACTGCATTTTTATTTGAATTTTCTTCCATTACATCTTTATTGTTATTTCGAATCAAGCTCATAATGGAATTATCTGTAGTATTTGATTTTCTAACCAGTTCTCTGGAATAACGGTATACAATATATGTTTTTGCAAGTACAAACTTTCCTGCTGCCATAAGCTTTTGCTCAATGATATCCTGGATTTCTTCTACTTGGATTGTCTCATCTTTCATTCTGCTCTCAATGGCAGCCACAATCCCCTCAATATCCCCCATGGAGATTCTCTCTGCATCATCTACCTCTATATTTGCTTTACGAATTGCAACAATAATCTTATTTCTGTCATAATTCACTAAATTCCCATCTCGTTTGACTACCTGCATTTGTTCTCATCCTTTCCCACTAATCTAAAAACTTTCCCCATTATAGCACACCACACAGGTATTGTCTACAATATCTTGTGTTACCTTTTTTATCCAAAACAATATCTTGTATTTGTGCTTGCAATTTTTTTTTTCGTTGTTCCAATGCTATTTTCTGCTAATTTCAGCAGATTTGCCTGTTGTTCTTTTGGAAAATATTGCCTTTCTTTTTTTTAGAAATTCGTTCTTTTTCACAATTGCGTTTGGGATTGCTTGTCCCAACTTTGTAAATTATTTTGAGTTATTTTTTCAGATTTTTTTCATAAATTATATAAAGCATTTTTTTATTCTTCATACGGTACAAACGTATTTTACATCATAGCTGCACACACTATTACTCATAATAAAGAAAGGAGGTTGCTTCCCATTGTCAAAAACAAAAATTGTTGTACTCCAAAGAAAGGAATTGATCTATACTGGCATTCTAATCGGTCTTGGATTTCTTTTTATTCTTTTATTTGTATTCATGTTCCATGGAAAAGAAGAAAAGAAAGGAAAGGATACTGCCCAATATACTCCTGGTGTATATACGACCGAACTTTCTTTAAATGATACACTTCTCAATGTTCAGGTTGTCGTAGATGAAAGTCATGTAAATTCTGTTTCTTTTGAAAACATTGACGAAAGTGTATCTGCCATGTACCCATTATTGGAGCCTACCTTAACAGATATTGAAAAGCAACTGTGCAATAATGTTGCCATTGAAAATATCTCAACGACAGAGGACAATAAATACACGCAAACACTTTTGTTAGATGCAGTAAAAAAAGCTTTGTCAAAAGCGGAAAAATAATCTTCTTTTCCTTGTTTTCATTTTTGACATCTCTGTCTATCCATGATACTATAAAGAAGGTTCTTTTGATTCTGGTACCTATGTTTAATAGGTACCTTTTTATCTATTATCAAACAAAAATACTTAATGGAGGAAAATTCTATGCTAATTAACGTAATATCATCTGTCATAATCTGGGGATTATTTCTTGTATGTGGTATTCAAATTTTAGTTGAAAGTGGTCTCTTGCCAACTCTTTCATCTAAACTTTCTTTTCTTGGTAGAAAACAAGTCACTTATCCAACCTATCAGCCAACCAAACTTGATTTTGTAAAGATTTTCTTCTTTGCAGCGGGATTTCGTATACTCATTCTTCTATTTAGTTATCTTATGCTTTTTTTCTTCAATGCAAATGAGAATGGCTATGCATTTGGAAATGTAGTCGAGCAGTGGCTTAAATGGGATGCAAATAACTATATCCGTATTGCCACAGTAGGCTATGAAGGCTATCAAACAGAGGGCATGTATTCAACTCTCGTATTTTTTCCTTTATATGCTTGGCTTATTCGCTTTTTCCTACTCTTTATTGCAAATGAAGGAATTGCAGCATTAGCAGCCTCTTATCTTTGTTTTATTGCAGGCTGTATTTACTTGTTCGGTTTTGTATCGCTGGAATACGGAAAAACCATTGCTTGGAAAACGATCATTCTGATTTCCATTTTTCCTTTTTCCTTCTTTCTTGGTGGTATGATGCCTGAAAGTACCTTCTTTTTTATGAGTGCTGCTTGCTTTTACTATATTAAGAAGCATAAATGGCCTCTTGCTGCACTTTTTGGTTTTCTTACAACACTTTCACGTATGCAGGGAATCCTTTTAATCATACCTGCAACAATCGAGTGGCTTGCATATTATAAACCACTTGTTCTTTTAAAAGAGAAAAAGGTAGTATCCTTTATCAAATTGTTTGCAACAAAGCTTTTGTGGATGTGTCTTATGATTTTTGGTCCACTTATCTATTTATGGGAAAATTACCGAGTGACGGGAGATCCTTTTAAGTTTTTAGAATATCAGCAGGCAATCTGGGGACAACATGCACAATATTTCGGAACTACGATAAAAAATATTTGGAATTTAGCTATGACAAATTCCTGTGTGGATTTTACAAAAATTGCAATTTGGATTCCTGAATTAGTTTTATTCTTTTTCACCTGTATCGTTTTGATTTACGGTGTTCGTAAACATAAGCCACAATACACCTGCTTTTTACTGTTGTATTTGGTTATGAATTATATGCCAAGTTGGCTTTTAAGTGCTGGCAGATATATGACAGTTGCTTTGCCACTTTACTTTATCCTGGCAGAGTTTTTAGATAAAAAGCCAAAGCTTTGGACTGGTGTAGTTATCATCTTTTCCATGCTCTTTACCTGCTATATGTGGGCATTTCTATGCTGGAAGCAAGTATTCTAACCCTCCTGCCAAATACTTTGACATTTTTACAAATTAGAAAGGAGCATTAATCATGAACAATCAACAAAAACGAATCCAACAAACGATGGACCTTCTGGGTGTTCTACTCATTATCCTGGCAGTACATTTTGTTGTTGGTGCTTTTAATGGAAAATGGCCCTGGTCAGGAAATGCCTACAATTCCTACCTACTTCAAGCAGAATCATGGCTACAAGGCAGACTAGATTTGGGACAAAATTATGAATATTTGGAATTAGCCATTTTTAACAATAAATTCTATGTAAGCTTTCCTCCCTTTCCTTCTTATGTCTTACTTCCCTTTGTTGCAATCTTAGGGAGACAAACACCAGAAGGATGGATTGCCTTCTTTTCCATGCTTTTAGGTGCCTTTTATGCCTTACGCATTGCTTGGAAATATTTAGGTTGTGGTGCCAAGGCTGTCTTTTGGACAAGCTTTTTATACATAGGAACAAATGTATTATATATTACACTGGATGCAGGTGTTTGGTTTATTGCACAAAATTTTGCACTGACCTTATCTCTTATGGCAATCTTTTATGCCCTTGAAAATAAAGGTGGGTTCAGTCTGTTTTTTTGGGGATGTTCCGTTGGATGTCGACCACTCCAGATTGTATATTTCCCAATTTTATTTTATATCTTATATAAAAATTTAAAGAAAGAAAAACCAGAACGCACTTTATTATCCATGATAAAAGAAAAATATTATTGGGCAATTCCTGTACTGTTAATTGCCTTATCCTATATGATTTTAAACTATGCACGTTTTGGCAATCCAATAGAGTTTGGACATAATTATCTTCCAGAATTTACCCGTGAAAAGAACGGACAATTCCACCCAAGCTATATTGCCAATAACTTAAAAAGCCTGTTCCGCCTTCCAACAAAGGGCGAAAATGGATTACTCAATTTTTACAAATTTGATGGAAATTGTATCTTTTTGGTAATTCCATTATTTGTATCATATCTGATTTATTGGATTAGAAGTTGGATACAAAAGCAACAGATTAGTTTTATTTTTACCTTTGTTCTTCCAGCAATCATCATCCTTCATATCGTAGGATTATGTGCACACAGAACTATGGGAGGGTTTCATTTTGGACATCGCTATATCAATGATGTATTGCCTTATTTATACTGGAGTATTCTTGTATTTGCGGGCGGCAAGGAAAAGAAACCAATACCAGTACCAAAAGAGGATACGGTGCTAAATCTGGAGGAAAGTGATGAAACCATAGAACCAATCGTTACAGAAAACAATATGGATACCCCATCTGATGTTAGTTCTACGGATGAGCCAGAAATTGATGCACCACTAGCAGACTACACTTATCCACTACATATGGCTTTGTGTGCATTGGGACTTGCCCTCAATGTAGTTGGTACTATTGCTGTAAATATGGGTTGGGTATAAACTACAATAACATTTAACATATAAAAAAGGATTGCCAATTTTGTGTTTTCGTTATCACTAACTTTACACAATCTGGCAATCCTTTTTCAATCGTTAAACACATTACATGTGCTTATATCCTACTATTTTCATTTTCTATTTTTTCTTATTTAATCTTATATAGCTGCACATCATTCTGACTAAATACACACTCACCCATAGATTGGATAGAAGCCTCATCTACGCTAAAGGAACTTCTCTCATCGGGTCCAATTAAAACATAAGAAACATTGTATTCGTCAAATAAATTCTGGCACTGAAGCGGTGTTGTGTACATTTGTCCAACCTGTGCTTCTCTTTCCTGATAATTCAATCCATGATAATACAAAAAGGTTCCTGCACCACACACAATATTTCTTCCTGTTAAGGATGCTACTGCGTTGTTATGTCTGCAATTCGTCAAAATAACCGCGTCCTCTTTTACATTTTTCTCAATATAATCACATAAAGAAACCTGATCTGCACTATACAGTTCATATTCTTCTCCAGAAACATACTCTCTTCCCATAGTCAGGATACCAGATGTTGTACAAACTGCAATTACAACAATTGCACAACAAATTGCTCCAAGCTTTTTATAGCTATAAATATGCTTAAAAATGTCTACAAGGAAATCTGCACATAAGAACAGAAGTAACATATATCCTACATAAAGAAGCTTATTGTTGTCGTATACATTTGGCTGAAATACCATAAATTCAGCAATCGACCAGATAAGCAACGCTGGTGCTGCCATAAAGAATTTACGCTTTTTCGCATAAATTAACGCTGGTATGGCAACCAAAGCAGTTAAACCGATATTTTTAATATAAAACCAAATATATTGATCCTGCTCATTTGCCCAGTTAAACGATCCACGAAGGGATTCTCCACTTCCTACCTGCTGGAATGTCCAATTAAAGAGCTGTGGTAATGCAAGAACAAGTACAATACACAACAACACTCCCCAAGTTTGAAATAATTCTTTCCATTTTCCCTGTTTGCAAACTTTGTAGAGATAATACACAATCACAACCAATGCAACCAGTACAATCAAACCAACCATAGCAAAACCAGTCTTTTTTATATGATTCTTAAATGGTGTACATATTTGAAGCAAACTCATCAACACAAGACCACCAGGGACTAAATACTTGGCAATTCGATTTTGTGGCTCCATATTTCCGCCTGCCATCTCATACATATACCCAGTAACCCATACAACACAAACCATAGCTAATGCTAGGAAGGAGTGGGTATGTATAAGTGGAAGTGCGCCTCCAAATACAGCAACTAATACAAAGTATCTCACATTCTTCTCTTCCATCGCCCTATACAATAACGCTAATGTTCCAAATAAAACTGCCCAACCAAACAAGGTAGCTCTTTGTGGCAGTAACATATCCACAATCACATTGGACCAACGTACGTTATTATCCACCAAGTTCGTTGGTGTTGTATAGAAGCCTGAAAAAATACGGGTAAAATTTTCTTTGTTATTCATAACCATATCAAGGAAGTAAATAAATCCAAAACCACCATTAAAAAAGAAGCAAAACCAAGCTACCAATGATTTTATTTTATCTTTTAAAACAACTTTTCCTAAGCAATAAAATCCCAAAAATACTTGCAAAATTGCAATTAACATTGGAAGTATATATGCAATTCGTAAAGAACTTCCAAACACATACACACTGGAAGAAATGCTATCACACAAAAATGGATATGCAAGTTTTACTCCTGGCAAAATAGAATAATCCGGTGGGAAATTCTTTTGATTTGCAATACTTGTTATAAATCCCAGATGCATATTCATATCACCGTATGTACATTGTCCTGTTCGGATTTCTCCATTACTTTCCGGTACAATCGTATGGGACATTAAAAGCACCACAAAAAACAAAAAGGTTACTCCCATCAAAATCCAATACACAGGAGCTTCTTTTATTTCCAGACCAAAGGCTTCAACACTAGCAGAAACACCGTCACCCTTTTGATTCTCTCCAAAAACAACCTGCTTTGGTTTCTTTAAAAACATAACAACCACAAACAGCAAAATGAAAATTCCAAGTCCTACACAATGACTCAACACTGTGAAGCCCATAACAAGAGATGTCAGTGTTGGTAACCAATGTAACGCCACACTTCCTGTAATACTTCCTATCAGTAATTGAAACTCTTTTCGTTCCTTTTTCAGGAATAATCCTGCAAATAAAACACCTAAAATCTGATACAGGAAAAAGTAGCTAATCCCGACTACATTCCCTATCATCGAACCTTCCATGTTACATCCTCCATTCTTTTTCTGTTACTCTTTTATGTATCAAATTTTTATTTGATCGCATATCCTATGTAGCTGTTTCTACGAAACTTCCTACGCAAAACCACATATTTATGCATTGTAACTATAGTATACACAAGTATGCTGAATTTTTCTACAAAATGGAAGTATTTTGTTTACCTATTTTATTTTTTATGATAAAATAGAAAAAGCAATATGGAAAATTATGTATTTTATTGCGCATATTCACAATAATGCAAATAGAGGGGGAGTTCGGTTTATGGCATACAATGTCTATATCCAGCAAATGATAGAAAACTTTATAAAAACGCTGTCAAAGCCAGTTTTAGTGATTAAACATTATAATGTTCAGCAACCGAGCAAATCCGACTTTTTAAAATTACTTCCTAATGATACGGATGCATCCTGTGTCTATCACGAATACCAGCCTGATTCTTTATACGAAGCTTACGAACCATTTTTAGACTGGATTCGTCTTTTTTATGTTAATTTTTATCAGGATCATATGTCTCTGGAACATTTTCTGAAAACATGCCACATTTATTCGCTGCATAGAGAAATTTTTTCCAGCTACATCCAAACCGGTACTTGTACCCGTACCGAAGAAATCATGTATACAGAATTGAATTTCGAACGAAGCAATTTCTTTACGGATATTATTCACATATTTGAATATATCGCTTCTGAACACAAGCTTGTTTTGATTCTATCTGCTTTTCACTTGGCACCACTTTCCAGTGTTTCCATTTTATTGCCCATTTTAAAAAAACGGATTCCTAATCTGTATTTTATACTTATTTATAATGATGCATATTATCCAAAACCATATATTGAAACCGAGTGGAATCGTTTACTTTCTTATATCAAAGAAACTACAATTCCTCTGGAGCTTGATACTTTTAAAAGTGACACAATTATGCATTCCTCCGAAGATTATGTCTTTGATACCACACATACCTTCCAGAATATTACGCATTTATACAATATGTACCACACACTTGCGTTGGAGGATTTGAAATATTATATCGTTGATATTTATAACAAGATTGAACATAATCCAAGTATTCTCCCTGAAGAGGATGCCTATAAGATATTAAAACTCTATACGTTATTAAGTCTTTGTCAGGACGATACAGAAGCGGCAATTTTGTCATGCAAATTAATTACAAATTTAAGTATTTACGTCACTTCTCCTCAGGTAGCCTACGACTATAATTACCTTTCCATTAAAACACAGTTTTCTTCTGGTCATATGGAAATTATTCGTAATTCCTATCTGAATTGTATTTCAATCGCAGAACAATATGGGGATGATTTTTCTGTTTTTCGTGCCAACTTAATTTATTGCATGGCACAATTTGGAGGTTGGAAGGATTTATTTTTATGCGATTTCCGTATTCCAATCCCTTATGAATTGGTCGAACAGTGTAAAACTTACAAATTTTTTAATCATCTGGCATATTTATACACTATGGGATTTGAAAACGACAAGGACACCATTCGAGCGATTGCAGAAGGCAGAGAAAACTCTGTTTATTTTACAAAAGGTGTGCAACTGGCAAAGGCAATTGGCAATACTGACTTTTTAATGCTGGCATACATGAAAAACATCATACTGTACTCCGATGCAGGTTTTCATGAATATGTATATCAAATGCACAAAAAACGGATCGACACCGTCAACAGCTCTGATAAAGTCCTACAGGCACATATGTTTCTAGGTATTGGCTATAACTGTACCATTCTTGAAAAATATACAAAAGCGGATTACTATTTCCGAAATGCTCTACACAATCTTGCCAACGAATGCAAGGCGGATGATTGTATGGATGCACTATACAATATCAGTATGAACTATTTTGTGGTAGAGGATTATGAAGCTGTCATTCCTTGTATTGATATTTTACAAAAAATGCTCGCTTCTTTAGACTATCAACACCTTATGGTATGTAGTTCTGCAAAACTTTATGGTATGCTTGCACTGTCCTATTTTCACTTGCAGGATTACTATAATACCCATCATTTCCTTGGGATTATGGAACTTAACATGAGCCAATTTTTAGAAGAGGATGAAGAAACGGACTACACCTATTGGGAAGAAGAATTATTTTTGTATCACTATATAAAAGCTCTCTTATATGAACATGAAAATAATTTTACGGCTTGCCAGAAGGAACTTACACTTTCACACAAGTTTTTATGGATGTTGCCTGGAACTATTTTTTATACTTACTCTCTTTATACCGTTGCACAGGCAAACTTATATGAAAAATGCGGTAATTTAGAAGCACGTACTGCCCTATTTGAAAACGCCATTACTTATTACAAAAGGGAGGGCTTTTTTCAATGTGCAAAAAAACTAATCGCTATTCAAAATGGAAACACTCCAAGTAAAGTAGTTATTCCATTCAATGAACCTGATTTATGGTTTGATAAATTATTAACACTTGCCAATTATGAAGGCACAAAAAATAAACTAAAATATCGTGAAAAGGACATTGCCTTTCTGACAATCTGGCAGGAAAATTTGAATCGTGCAGAAAGCGACATAAATACATTGGTGGAAAACGCCATTACCATCATGCAAAAAAGCTACAGTCTCAGCGATGCTATTATGCTAAAGCAGGACAAAGATACTTCATGTGTTCTATTTAACAACAGTAATATTAGTCTATCCGAACACCAAATGCATAATATTTTCCGCTTTTTCCGACAGTATAAACGTGGCTTTTTAACCAATCGTACCGATAAAAACTTTTTACAGTTTATGCCGATTATTGAACTTTTCGGGAAAAATCGTGTGGTAACAATGTTAGGCATCCCAATTTCAAATGGGGATGTCGAATATGTCTTACTTTCTCACGTAAATGCACAACGAAATTTTAAAAACAATCGTACACCACTTACGGATGAAAATTTAGTAACACTGAAATTTGCTTATAGTCAGCTTATTGATGCCATTAAACAAATAAAGTCTAATATTATGATTCGCAAAATGAACGAAACTTTAGAGCGGGTTTCTATGACGGATTATTTAACTGGTCTGTATAACAGACATGGCCTTAGTGATATTATTGCTAATAAACTTAGCCAGATGCAAGGTAGAACCATTCTAATCCTTTATATCGATTTGGATAACTTTAAATATTATAACGACACTTTTGGACATGATATTGGGGATTTTCTTCTGGTACATTTTTCAAATCTTTTTACCTCTCTCGTTGGTAAAGATGGTTATACAATCCGCTATGGCGGTGACGAATTTGTCATGGTTCTCCCTGACAAAACAGAAGCTTATGGACTGGACTTGTCAAATCAGATTTTTGCGCAAATACAAGATGGTTGTAAGGCTGCCATTTCAGAGCAGTTACAAAAAGAAATTGAAATTCCAGAAAACAAACGTCTTTCCTGCTCCATCGGTATTACAGAATACACTGGCACTAGCCAGGCAGATATTGAGCATGCTCTGACCCACGCAGATGAGGCCTTGTATTTTATCAAACATAATTCCAAGGGACATGCTATCACCTGGTCGAAATTGCAGGATTTACCATTATAATATTTTAATACTACTCTTGCTCTTTTATAAAAATACCGACCTCCAATCGTTAGATTTTGTTCTAATTTTTGGAAATCGGTATTTTTATAACCTTTTCTTTTCTAATGAAAACAGACCGCCTGAATCTGTTCGACCGCTATTTTATATTCTTCGTAGTTTTTTGCTTTTCTTATTTTTTTTACGCTTTTATCCACCGTAGGAAAAGATTTTCCCATATATATCCACAATTCTTTCATCTTATACAGTGCATTATTTCCAATTTCCTCATAATAAGCTTCAAACAACTCATCATGAAATTGCCAAAAACGCTTTTTTTGTTCCTGTGTCCAAGTAAGCGTCTCCTGCTCCAATAAAAAAGGATTTGTGAGAAGCCCACGGCCAATCATAACATTTTGAATCGATGGACAAGCTTCTTTACAAGCCTTGATTTCCTCTTTTGTATGAAGTTCTCCATTATAACATAATGGACTTTTTATATTTTTAGCACTTTGCAAAAAACAGTCCCAATGAATCGGCTTTTTATAAAAATCCTGTTGTACCCTCGGATGTACAATTAACTCCTTGATCGGATACCGATTGTATCGTTCCAACAATTCTTCCCACTCTTCTTCTTCATACCGTCCGATTCGTGTTTTGATCGAAATGGGAAGAGGCGATTTTTCAAAAATAGCATCCAAAAAAGTTTCCAATCGATAGGTTTCGCTTAAAAAACCTGCTCCCTTACACTTCTTTGCAACTGTGTTGGAAGGGCAACCAAGGTTTAAATTAATCTCTTTATAGCCATATTCTTTTAACTCTTTTGCAACCTCATAAAAATATTCTGCATGATTTGTCAGAATCTGCGGCACCGTCGGAATGCCTTTATTATTTTCCGGCAATATATCCTTTCGTTCTTTGGGTGTAAATGGCCCATGCATGGTAGGCGAAAGAAAGGGTGTAAAATATACATCTACACCCTTAAAATATTTCCAATGTAATTGTCGGTACAAATACGTGGTAATCCCCTCCATAGGGGCAAAATAACATTTCATCTTACTGACGTACCTTAATGTGTACTTCTCTAAGCTGCTGTTCTGACACTTCGTTTGGTGCTCCGCACATCAAATCCTGTGCATTACCATTCATTGGGAATGGAATAATCTCACGAATGTTCTCTTCTTCACGAAGAAGCATGATCATACGGTCGATACCAGGTGCCATACCTGCATGTGGTGGTGCGCCGAACTGGAATGCATTGTATAATGCTCCAAATTTCTCTTTCAAGTCTTCTTCTGTATAACCAGCAATTTCAAAGGCTTTTACCATAATAGCAAGGTCATGGTTACGCACAGCTCCAGAAGATAATTCCACACCATTACATACAATATCATACTGGTATGCCAAAATTTCTTCAGGGTCTTTGTTTTCCAAAGCTTCTAAACCGCCCTGTGGCATTGAGAATGGATTGTGCGTAAAGATAATCTTCTTTTCCTCTTCGTCATATTCATACATTGGGAAATCGTTTACAAAGCAGAAACGATATGCATTCTTCTCTAATAAATCCAAACGTGCTCCCAATTCATTTCGAAGCTGTCCTGCATAGTTCGCAGCCTTCTTCTCTGTATCCGCAATAAAGAAAATAGTATCTCCAACTTCCAATCCTGCAAGCTCTCTCATTTCTACTTTCATATCATCTGGAATAAACTTGTCAATTGGTCCCTTGTAAGATAAATCTTCTTTTACCTCTAAATATCCTAAACCGCCCATTCCAATTGACTGTGCAAATTTAAGAAGCTTCTCATGGAAACCTTTTGACATATCTGCGTGTACCTTAATGGCACGAACTGTTTTCTTATGGAATGGTTTAAAAGTACATCTCTGGAAAAATTCTGTTACATCAATAATACGCAATGGATTTCTAAGGTCTGGCTTATCAGAACCAAACTCTAACATAGCCTGCTTATAGCTGATCACAGGATATGGTGCCTGTGTAACGGTAGCGCCTTCTGGTGCAAATTTTTCAAATGTTGCTGTAAGAACTGCTTCTCCCACACGGAATACATCTTCCTGTGTTGCAAAACTCATCTCAAAATCCAACTGATAAAATTCACCTGGTGAACGGTCTGCTCTGGCATCCTCATCACGGAAACATGGTGCAATCTGGAAATACTTATCGAAACCAGATACCATTAACAACTGTTTATACTGCTGTGGTGCCTGTGGCAACGCATAAAACTTTCCTTTGTATTTTCTTGATGGAACAATATAATCTCTTGCACCCTCTGGAGAAGATGCACAAAGAATTGGAGTCTGTATCTCTAAAAATCCCATTTCAGACATTTTCTGACGTAAGAAACTAATCACATTCGAACGGAAAATCATATTGTCTTTTACTTTTTTGTTTCTTAAATCTAAGTAACGATATTTCAAACGTAAATCTTCACGAATTTCCTTTGATGTCATAATTTCAAATGGAAGCTGTGTATATACTTTTCCCAATACATCAATAGTCTTTGCATCTAACTCAATGGTTCCTGTTGGAATTTTTGGGTTGTATGTCTCTTCATCACGATGCTCAATCAAACCTTCTACGGAAATACAGTCTTCTTTATTGATTCCCTCTAATAAAGCTGCATCACGAATAACAACCTGCAATACTCCATACATATCTCTTAAGTCAATAAAAGATACTCCACCATGGTCACGGATATTTTCTACCCATCCACAGACACGAAGTGTCTGATCCACGTCTTTTTCTGTAATTTCATTCAACATACGATTACGATACTGATTGTTCGTATTTGTTTCCATTTTATATCTCCTTTCTTTAGAACAAAGTGGCCAACTCTCTATATCCCTATAAAGCAAAAAAACGCCCTGAATACTTAAATGTATTCAGGGCGAACTTATCTATGTCCGCGGTACCACCCGATTTACTGTTTCACAGTCACTCATTGGTCTTAAACCTGTTGCTTAACGCGCAACTACGTCGCACCTACTAAAAAACTTGTTCGGATTGCAGCTCGAAAGTGTTATTCATACAAATTCACTTTACAAAGTTCTCACTATCCTTTGTTCACTGGAAACGATAATTTGTACTACTTCTCTTTGTCATAGCCATTTTTACTAAAAAATTATATGCTATTTCCCAGCAAATGTCAACCAGCGAAACAAACTTTATTATTTTACCTTAAATGTTTTCTTTAAAGTCTTATATCCGCTCTTTGTAACGGTAACAACAATCTTATTGCCTTTTTTCAATTTTTTCTTTAAGGAAACACCGAATACACCATTCTTTCCAGCCTTAACTGTATAAGTATTAGAACCAACTTTTACTTTTACAGTAGCTGTCTTTTCTGTTTTTCCCTTTATTTTCTTTGCATTCTTTTTATAACTTGTAAGCTTTAAAGTCTTGATTGTCTTTTTGCTAACAGGTTTCTTAGTTGGTGCAATAGATGGTGTCACGGTTGGTTCCGCTGGCTCTGTTGTAGCTGGTGTGGTTGGTTCTGGTGTCGCTGGCGCTTCTGTGACAGGTGCGGTTGGTACAACTGCGTCTGCAACCGCTACTGTTGCTGTTACAACATCATAGTTTGTTGTTTTGATTGCAATTGTGTAAGTACCTGGTGCAAAAACCTTTCCTTTTCCTACAGAAACTGCCTTAGCATCTCTTCCTGAACCTGTAATGGTAAATGCTTCATACTCCGCTGCTGTATCCAAAGTTCCATCTGCACGGAAAAGAGTTGCTTTTTTGAATTCCTTATTTTGATTTGCTGTATAATAAGTCGTAGTCTCCCCTGCTGCATTTGTAACATCTACGGAAGAAATTTCAGCTATATAATTTGCAAGACTATCTTTTCCCTTCGCATCCATCTTTAATGCACCGTCAAAAGTAACGGTAGAACCTTTTACAGAAAAGCTTGCAGAAATATCTGCATATTTTCCCTTTGCATCCGCAACAGTCAACTTATAACTTCCAGGTACTAAATCCGCAACCGTAACTGCTGCACCTGTAGAAACAACGGCATCTACCGGTGTTGTCTTTCTTCCTTCTGCCTTTGCAAGACTGTATGCTGGTACAAAATCCTCTGGAAGATTTGTAAATTCTGGTGTTAATATATTTTTACTATCAACTGTAACATCTGCAACTTTTACAGAAGCATTGGTTTTTACTGGTAAATAAGTGTCCGCAATATCCACATTGTAAAGGCCTGCACTTGTGATAAATGTAAAGTCTGTTACAGTCTGTCCATTAGAAGCTGCATACACTTCTGAACGAAGTGGGCAACCCTTTGCTTCTGTCTTTCCACCAACAGACCAAGCTACCTCAAAGTTTCTCCAAATATTCTCCTGTGTATACATAGCATACTGACCACCCTCTTTTGTGTTTACAATAACACCATAGATTGCGTTATTTGCCATGCTTAATGTGGTGTCAAATAAGTCACCTGAGAAATCAAACTCGTAATCTCCCCATTTTGTATTTGTGTTTAACTTAGCGGTTGCATCTGTTACTGTAGTGCTAGCTTTCGTAGTTGCAGAAAGTTTTACTCCCTTTGCATTCACTGCGGCTGAGGAAACCACCTTGCTTGCGTCTACAACGGAACCTTGCACAATGGCTGCTTCCGTAGTTGTTGTAACCTTTCCATCTGTATCTGTTGTTGTCTTTGTAATAACATTATCTTTTACTGGGGAGAAATCTGCATCCACATAAGTACCAGCCGCTACTAACGCTGCTTTATCGGCTGCGGAAACTACAACAGGAATATTAACACCTTCAATATATTGTAATGTGTTATCTTTATTTGTCGTATAATAAGAACCTTGATTTAATTCTCCTTTCCCGTTTTTAGCTGGTTTTCCCATAGTTGCAGAGGTTACTGCATCTACATAATTGGCAGAAGTTACTCCCTTCTTTGTGTCTACGCCATACAACTGAAAGAAATCATTGTAAGAAATCTTCATATTTACTGCATAGTAATCTGAAGTTTCTGCTACGGCTGCTACGGTTTTCTCTGCTGCACTTACTGGCACAGATGTTGCTGCAATAGCGGCTGCCATTAAAAATGGCATAATTTTGTTCATAGGTTTTTTCATAATAAAATCTCCTTCTTTTTTGCCCATCTCTAAGATGGATCGTTATTAGTTTCTCTATATGCAAAATGACAATTAATGAATCCCACAAATATTAGTCTGCACTAACATCCAGGGCAATAAAAAGAAGAATCCTAATGTTCTTCTTTTTGGGAGAATTGTCACATTTACAATCCTACTATGCAATATCTTTCTTTACTTTTTCTTGTTTCACATTTCGAAGTGAAATATTTCCTTTCGGACAGACAAGTTTACATCTGCCACACTGGATACATTCATTGGAACGCACACTAATTCCATCCAGTTTATGATGTACCGGACACTGTTTTTGACAAGCATTACATCCCTTAATACACTGTCCTTCCTTTCTCTTTAAGTTTGCCCATGGTAGGATAGGAAGCAAGGAAAAAATAGCTCCTAGAGGGCATAAAAACTGACAGAAAAATCGTTCTTCAAAAAACATACCTACTATAATAAGCATGAAACACACAAATCCAATCCAATATCCTGCAATTTTAAAATCCAGCATCCGTATTCTTGAAAATGCCTGCCAGGGACTATTTGATTCAATCACTTGAGAAACTCCCAAAACACAGGTAATCAATATTACCAGCAAATTAATATACTTTATGATTTGCAGATGCATACAAACCTTTTCAGGTATTTTAGGGAAACGTACCTTCAATTTCTTCTGTATCCATTTGGCAATCCCATGTACCGCATCACCTAACGTTCCAAAAGCACACGCGAAACCACAAAAATATCTACCACATACTAATGTAATGACGCAAATGATAATAAATGTCTTTACAAAATCATTGACTGCAAGCACTTCTCCCTGTCCTACCGCACGAAAAATTCCCTTTACTCCATTAAACGCTTCACTAAATAGAGATGGTAGAAACAAAAAGAACGCTAACTGGATTCCTCTCCGCACCAGATTTTGTATTTTTCTTTTCCGCTGTTTCTTCTGTGCAGCGGTGAGTTGTTTTTTCTCCGCCATGTATGTATCCCTTTCTATTTTTTTCCTAACAGTCCAGTCAAAAAGTATATTTTATCAACTTATATCTTCTGGCACTTTATAAATGCCCTAGCTGAACTGCTATATTTTCTTTACTTTGCCTGTTCTAATGCTGCCTTTACTGCATTTTTAATACCAGTAGAACTATAGGTTGCTCCTGTAACGGTATCTACTTCATAAGACTGCGCATCCATAATCCGCTTTGGCATTTCCATTGCCATGGACAGATATGCAGAATCCTCTTTTTTTGCACTGACAACCTCTACTGCCGTAATGGTATCCGATTGGATCGTAACTGACACAACAATGTCGCCACCAAATCCCTTTGCAGTTCCTTCATAGCTTCCATCTTTATACAAAGCTTCTTCTTTTTTTGCTCGTTGCTCTTTTTCAATCTGTCTATTATAATTTTCTACTTCAGCCACTTGTTTTTGGTTTTCCTCCTTTGCCTTCTGCCACTCCTGTGCCTTTCCCTGGTAGACAAACAATCCAGACAATACAAGAATACAACCTAATATTCTGGCTATAAAATATCGATTCATATATTTCTCCAATTCTTACGTTTCTGACATAGCATACTATTTTTCTAATTGCTCTATTGCATTTTTATATGCATCTAAAATAGCAACAGAAGAACAGGTTGCAGAACTTACCACATCTACCTGCTCTACTTCTTTTGGAAGCAATAGCTGTCCAAATACCCCTTTAAAGCTACCAAATCCATCTGCTGCACGTTTCAAATAAAACCAATTGCCTTCCCTGGCAGCCAACGTTTTTGTTTCTTCTGTAAATGCAATATTATCCACTTTATAGGTATTTGTTTCTTCTACAGTATCCTGTCCATCTTTCGTCGTAGTGCGAGTCAGTTTTTGTCCTGTTATATTGACCAAAAGGCTAATCGGATAAGACGCAAAATCTTCATCCTCATCTGGATAACAGGTAGCATTTCCTGTTACCTGCTTTTCATAGTTCGTAACCTTCTCCACTACCTTTGTTCCATCTTCTGTCGTATTTTCCGTAGTAGAACTGGTAGGTTGTGGTTTTTTGGTTGGTGCCACAGTAGGCTTTGGTTTTGGTGTAGCCTTGTGCTTTCCTGCCTTTTCTTTCTGCTTCCCAATCGAATGATTTAAGGCTTCTCTTACAGCATCAATAATTCCATTCGAAGAATAAGTTGCCCCACTTACTACATCAACTTCTGCTGTCTGTTTTTTCTTCATTACAGCTAAAATTGTCTTAGCCTTTGCAAAATACTCCGGTGTCTCATAGGCAGACGAAACAATTGTAATTTCTTTTATCTTTTCTTTTTTAATTACAACCTTTACCTTAACACTTCCACCATAGCCTTCTCCACTACCATAAAATGTTCCATCGGCATAAGTCGCATCCTTTGGAACCGTCTTTTTATTGGAAGGCTTTTTGGTTGGTCCCGGATTTCTAGTTACAGCCGGTTTACTTACCTTCGTAGCACTCTTATTTGCCAAACCTGTGGCTCCTGCCTGTTTCAATGCATTAATAACTGCATTGATAATTCCATTAGAAGAATACGTTGCTCCACTCACTACATCAACGTTCGGACTTTGTGCAGAAACAATCCGATCTGCTACAACTTTTGCCCTTGCAAAAAATTCTGGTGTCTCACTAGCTGCCGATACAATTTTTACGGCTGTCAATTTTCCATTCTGAATGGTAACTGCTACCTGAATCGTGCCACCATAGCCCGTGGCACTTCCATAATACGTTCCATCTTTATATCCATTTTCAGGTCCATTATAAGAAAGTTTTTCTGCCTTCTTTTTTTCTTTCTTTTCCTTTTGGGCATTTTCTACTTCTGGCTTCGTTGATGTGACTGGCACATCAACTTTTTCTGTATCTTCATTTTGAACTAACAGACGGTCAGGTATCTCCTGTAAATCCGGTCCTGCTCCAAGCACTTGTGTTACAACAAGCCCCGTCAGGATAAGCCCTGGTATAATCAGTTTTAACCATTCTAATTTTTCTCTCATTGTGCATCTCCTCGTACAATTTCAAACTTATAATCGGAAGAAAAACATTCCTCCAACCCTTCGGTTACATAAATACTGCCATCGTTCTCTACCAAAATAGTATCAAATTCATCTTTATGCTCTCTCCAATAAGCAATCGCCTTATCTTTCCCCATAATAAAAAGAGAGGTCGATAACCCATCTGCTAAGGTACCATCTTCACTTACAATGCTGACAGAAGTAAGTCCACTGTCAGCAGGATACCCGTTTTTTGTATCCAAGATGTGATGATACTTTTTTCCATTTTCTTCAAAATATCTTTCATATCCTCCAGACGTTATGACTGCTTTATTTTTTACAGTTACAACACCTATCATTTCTCCATCCTGATTGTCAGGATTTTGAATACCAATCTTCCATGCACTGCCATCCGTTTTACTTCCCAGCACTTGTACATTTCCTCCAAGAGAAACCTTTCCAGAAGTAATTCCCTGCTCTTTCCAAATCTCCATAATACGATTGGAGGTAAATCCTTTTGCAATTCCTCCAAAATCCACCTTCTGCCCTTTTCCAAGTGTAATCGCACCATCTTCTTTAGAAAACTTTATCTCGCTCTGATTGACATATTTCAAAGTTTCTGTCAGTTGCTCTTGCGATGGCACATGATACTTTCCAGTCGTGAACCCCCACAAATCCATCAATGGATATACGGTAATATCAAACGCCCCCTTTGTACTTTTATATAAATCTAAGGAACGACAAAACAACTCCTTTGTATCCTTTGAAAGCGTACCACTACCTTCTTTATTCAGCGTAGCAACTTCTCCGTCCTGATTCCCCACCGACCATAATTTGTCCAAACGATTGATTTCTGTCACTGCATCCTCAACCGATTTTTTTGCACCTGATCCATATGCGGTCAAATTCATATAAGTATCCATCGCAAATATATCTTGTGTATACTCGGCATTCGTGTTATCCGCTGTTTTACGGTCCCCGACTTTGCTATTTGAACTGTTGCATCCTGTCAAACACAGCATTACAAGCAAAACACTACACACAATATATTTTTTCTTTTTTATTTTCATATTGCTTCTCATCCTATCCTTCTTCTAATCTAGCATTTCCTTAGGAAGTTTCTGTAAAATAATGCTCGTCACTATTCCAATCAACACCCCCGTCACAACACCGGTAATACACAATATTCCAAAATACCATACTACATTACTTGTATGTAACACAAACATAGCAACCAGAATCTGTCCCGCATTATGGCACACACTTCCTGTCACACTTACTGTAACCAGTTCAAAATATTTCATTTTTATCATTAGCCACATAACCAGAAAAGAAAGCATACCACCTGCTATCGAAAACAGAAAACTCAATCCAGTTCCAAAAGTAGCTGCCACTAAAATAATTCGTACAACATTGATGAAAAAGGCTGCCTTCGCATCCATATAATAAAGGGCTACTACCACAACTATATTTGTCAATCCCAGTTTCATCCCAGGTATCCCAACGACAGGAAACAAGGATTCTATATAACTAAAAACAAAGGCAAGTGCTATACAAAGCCCATACAATGCTACTTTTTTTGTCCTACTCTGCATCAGCATCCTCCTTTATTTCGATTACTACTTTATGAGGAAGACAGATAATGCTCTGTCCAGGATACTTTATTTTTCCCGTATTCACACACACGCGATCCGGACAATCTGCATCTTCCAACCAGACCTTTCCTTCCGCGATACGCAAAATATTAGTTCCCTTTTCACTGGTAATCTTATAAGTAACTGTATCCTTTATAGAAAATGTCTTGACGCATTTACCATCCACTTTCACTAAAATATTTTTTTCTTCCGAAGTATGCAGATAGGTATAAGCTAAAAATATAATTCCAATGAATAGGAAACAGCCAATTAAAATACCATCCCGTTTTTTAAATTTTATCCCTTGTTTTGAGGTTTCCATTCTTTCTCCTCCTGTTAGTTTACTATAACAAGATTTTTTGTAAACGGTAAGTGTCTTATTGCGATTTTTTATCATTTACATCTTGTTGATATTTTTTTTCATTAGTTACTATTATACTCCCTTTTTTATTGGCTTCCAATATCCTTATTTTCCCAAAACAGGTAAAAACAGCCGCTTTCTCTTGTTTCAAAGAAAGCGACTGCTTTGCTAAACACTATAACCCCATAAATTATTTTATATGAATGGTTGTTTTGCAATGGACATAAACTGGTATCACTTACAATTTTACAAATACCGAAGTCTCTTGACTTAAATCTTCTGAAATCTTCTGGTTCTCGTCCATTCGTTTTACAATTGTATCCATATCCCCTACTAATACCTGTGTACTGTTAGCAACTCCGCTAACACCTTCTACACCATCATTCAATGCCTGTGAAATCGTATCCAGTGAATTAGCAATCTCAGAAATGGACTCTCTTAAGTTTCCTGTCTTGCCAGCAAATTCATTCATAACATTTTCAATATAAGAAGCATTTTCCTCGTATTTTACGCCAGTCTTTACAAACTCCTCAAATTCAGGAAGAATTGCCTCATTCATATAAGTAACTAAATTATTTGCATTATCCGAAAGATTACGAACAGCGTGAATTACATTGCTGTTAATATGCTGAATACGGCTTGCGTTCTCTGTACTTGATTCTGCCAATTGCCGAATCTCTTCTGCTACAACTGCAAAACCTTTTCCTGCATCACCAGCTCTTGCCGCCTCAATAGAAGCATTTAACGCAAGAAGATTTGTCTGACTGGCAATATTTAAAATATCATCTGTAAGAGAATTAACCTGTTCTACACTCTTACTTTCTTCAATTGCCTTATTCAGTACACCTAAAATTTCACTTAATTTCTGTTCTGTCGTAGCAAGATTATTTCTTGCTGATTTTTCAACCGCATCTGCCTGTTGTTTCATTTCAACAGAGTAATCTTTTAATTCTCCAGAACGTTCCGCAATTGCACGAACCTCTGTATTAACGGTATCTGCATTTTGATTGATACGCTCAACGTTAGAAGATACATCCACCATCGTAGCGGATAATTCTTCTGTCAATGCAGACAAATCACTTACACTATCTCCAGATGTAACAACGCTTTGTGTTACATCTTTTACAACTACATCAATCTTTTGAGAGTTATCCACAATCGTATGGAAAATGCTCTGTAATTTTATAATAAAGTCATTTACACCTGTTGCAAGCAAGTATAATTCTTCTACCGGCACTACATCCAAACGTTTTGTCAAATCTCCCTGACGATTCTCAATGTCTTTTAAAATTTCACTCAATTGTTTCTGCATCTTATGAATTGGCTTAATAACAACCTTGATTACTACGATTACTACAATAATGATAAGCAAGACACTGATAATAATTGTAGTAACGCTGATAAACAATGCCTGTGCTGCTGTATTTTCCAAATCTGTTTTGGCATTTTTTGATTGGTTATGTGCACTTTCATTTAAAGTATCAATACTCTTTAAAATAGCATTTCCGTATTCTTCAAACTCATTATTTGCACATTGATAAGCTTTGGTTGTCTTACTATTCGCACTATATGCCAACAAATCTGCCAATGTGTCTTTGTAAAGTTTATAGTTTTTTATAATTTTGTTATATTCGTCTGCCGTATCTTCTGTCACATACTTTTGATAATCTGTCAGCTCTTTCTCCAGTTCTACCTGTAATTCCTCAATTTCATTTACAATCGTTACCATTGTATCATATTTCGTTGCGATAATATGAGACAATGCTTTTTTATGTATAGACTGTACATTTTCCTGAATCTTGCTCATCTCCGAAATACTCTCTAAATACGTATTTGCGATTTCACTTCCGCTTCGATTTACACTCTGAATACTGGAAAATGAAATTACATTGGAAATAATAGAAAAGATACCCAATACCAAAACCGGAACCATAACAATAAACCGAATTCCGAAACGTTTTTTTTCTCTCTTGTTATCGCTATTTTTCTTCATATGACTGTCCCCCCTCTATTCTGTCGCTGTAATATTCTTAACAAGCTCATCCATAGTTTTCTGTACAGAGAACTCCCCTGTACTTCCCGTTGCCATCTTTGCACCAAACTCTGCTACAGGTTCCCAGTATTTTCCACCAATACGCTGTAAACTACCATAATCCGACTGCTCTAACAGTGCCTTGATTGCCACATTTTGTTTGACGGCATCTGTTTCCGATGCTTTGGCATTGGCTGGACCCTGTCCACGCTTTTCAAAACGAAGTTCCTGATTTTCCCGACTTGTAATCCACTCTGCTAATTTTGTAGCCCAACTTACTTGTTTGGAATTTGAATTTACACCAACCATCTTATATCCTACATAAGATCCTAACTGTACCTGTTTGCCTGCCACAGTATACGTTGGAAGTTTTGTAGCTGCATAATTGCTTCCCCAAGCTTCTTTCAAACGATCCGCAAGCCATACACCACTAACACCTGCAATCACACTTCCATCTTTTGCACCGTTAGCTAATACGTCATCATTTCCCTCTTTGAAACCTTTTGATCTGGCAATCTTCATCATACTCTCAGCAACATCTACACCCTTAACATTACCTTTTTTTCCATTCCATGTACAATAATTTGTAATTCCATCATCATTTAACCCTACTTTTAAACCAGTATTAGCAAAGAAGGAATATAAATACCAACCAGAACTCCAATCCATCGTTACTTTCTTTCCTTTTGCAGCCGCCTTTTCAAGCATTTTATCCAAGCTCTGCAAATCACTGTCGGAAAAATAGCTCTTATTATAATACATAAAGTATCCGTTATCCGCAGTCAATGGATATGCATACAATGTATCATTAATAGAAGCCGCCTGTACTGCTCCATCTAAGGAATCTTTTTTAATCTTTTCCGCATCCTCGATAGGCTTTAAAACGCCTGCTGCCGCTAATGCCGTCAACTGATCGTCTGCAAAGGTAAATACATCTGCACATTTGGAAACATCTCCAAGTGCTGCATCTTTACAATCCGCTTCACTTTTCGCTGAAATGGTAATATTAAACTTTGCTTCACCTTTGTATTTTTCCTGAAAGCTGTCCACAATTTCCTTTAATAGTTCCTGATCTTCCTTCGCGCCCCAGACAGTCAGTTCTACATTTTTATCATCGCCTTTCTTTTCGTCTAAACTTGATAATTTCAAGTCCTTCTTTTCCGTACTCTGACTACAACCGGCACACATCATGCCCGCTAAACTGATTGCCAAAAAGCTACAAATCATCTGTTTCTTCATATCCGATCCCCCTTGAAAAAGTCTGCCCCCCTAATCCCTTTTTTATTTTGGGCAAGGCTCTTTTGTTATTAGTAATTTTTACTATATTTTATCTCCGTTCTACATTAATTTCAACTATATTTTGTTAATAATTACCATAAAATTATTACTTTTCCTTTAAAAATTATTTAATTTTTTCTTTATCCTTACCTATCTTTTTCATCTCCTTTTTCTTTGTTATTATGGAAGAAGAAAATGCAAATCAATACGAGCAACACTGCAATTCCTATACTAAGATAAATGCAAAGATCCGTCTTTTGAAGCACCTTTAATGCTTTTGATTTCTGGCTTTCCTTTACCAATACCACCGTAGAAATTTTATCTACATGTACACTTCCTGTAACTTCTTCAATTGGTTCTGTTCCAGCCTTTTCGCCATTGATATATATGCTCCATGTATCTTTGTCTGGTAACGCAATCTCCACATCTTCTGCATTTCCATTGTACACTACCATAATTTCTTCTGCTACTTCTCCATTCAGACTATTTTCAATTGTATACGCAATGACACTTCCCTTTCCGGATGTATCTTGAAAAACCAGATTATCTTGTACATCTTTCGCCTCTGTCATCCGCAAGCTCTTATGTTCCTTTCGAAAAGCAATCAGTCCCTTATAGTATTCATACACATCCTTATGCTCTGAAAGAGTATCCCATTTCAAACTATTTACTGAGTCTGGCAGGTTGTAACTGTTCGCCGAATATTTTTCCTCTTTATTTTTGACAGGCTTAGAACGAAGAAATTCTTCCCCCGCCTGCAAGAATGGCGTTCCCTGCGAAGTAAACGTAATCGCCGCGGCTAATTTATTCATCGCTATTTTATCCTTCTTGGATGCCTTTGGAACCGATACCTGTAATTTATCCCACAAAGTAAGATTATCATGACAGGATACATAGTTAATGCATTGTGTCGGATCATTTGCCCACGCCTTTTCCGATTTGGTTAGCTTTTCCGTATCAATCTGTGGATGTGCAACTGCACCTACAATTCCAAGCTTTACATCCTCTATGTACGCATTGTTTCCAGAAATAAAACCAGTATCTTTTTCATCAAATACATTTCCCTTTAAGCCATCACGAAAATCATCACTAAATGCAGCAATGCCATCCAATTCTTTCATATTTTCCTTTACTGCTCGAAGTGATTCATCATAAGAAGCTTCTCCTCCAGTCCAACCTTCTCCATAGATTACAATGTTAGAATCAATCTCGTCTAATGCCTGTCTGACCAACTGCATGGTTTCAATATCATGTACACCCATCAAATCAAATCGAAAACCATCTACATGATACTCTGTCGCCCAATATACAACTGAGTCCACAATATATTTTCGCATCATAGCTCGTTCCGATGCTGTTTCATTTCCACAACCAGAACCATTTGAATAGGAAGTTCCATTTTTTCTATAATAATAATCTGGAACAATTTTTTGGAAATTGGAATCCTCAATATTAAAGGTATGATTGTATACCACATCCATAACGACACGAATCCCATTTTTATGGAGACTTTGTACCATCTGTTTATACTCATTCACACGTACATTCCCGTCGGTAGGATCGGTAGAATAAGAACCTTCTGGTACATTGTAATTCTGTGGATCGTATCCCCAGTTATACTGTGCCTTATCTAATTTTGACTCATCAATCGAAGCAAAATCAAAGGATGGTAATATATGCAAATGTGTAATACCTAAATCTACCAAATGATCCAATCCAGTAGAAACACCCTCTGAATTTTTAGTTCCCGTTTCTGTCAGTGCTAAATATTTTCCCTTATTTTCTATTCCAGAACTATCATCCACAGATAAATCACGAAGCTGTAATTCATAAATAACAGAATCTGTCATTCCAATTGCTTTTGGACGTTTTTCTTTATCAAATCCTTCTGGATTGGTCGATTCCAAATCCACAACCATGCCACGTTCTCCGTTGACACCTGTTGTCCTCGCATATGGGTCTACCGCTTCTCTTGTAATTCCATCTACAGTTACACTATAGGTATAATATATATTTTTGTAATCTCCTACTGCTTCATAAGTCCAGGTTCCTTTTTCTGATTGAAGCATAGACTGGGAATCAATGTGATTTTTTCCCGTTCCTTCACTATAAAAATTAATCGTCACTTGGGATGCAGTTGGCGCCCACACACGGAAATCTGTTTTTTCTTTCGTGTAAACTGCCCCTAAATCATCACCAGCATAATAATAGGCGTCTTCAAACGCTTCTGTAGAAAATGCTTCACTTACAGACACTGCACTACTAATATGATTTTTCATATATATAGTATAATGCTTCCCTAAATCTAATTCCTTTTGCAAAATTAGTGATGCACTATTTTCAACGCCTGGATTTTTAGACCAGACTTTTGTTAATGGATAGGACTTTCCACTTTCATCCTTTAATTGAAATTGCCCTACTAATTTTTCATCAGAAGTGTCCATCGTATCTGCAATGGAGAACTTAATTTCTTTTGCGCTGGCAAAATACGCTTCCGAAATAACCGGTGCTTTTGTTGCATCCTTTCTATTATAATAAACTTCTTTATTTCCCTGCACGATATAAACGTCTAATTTATTCTTTTTTGCCTGCGTCAAATCAATGATACGATCCGATTCACAATCTTTAGAACCATCTGCTAGCGTAATCTGCAATCCCGCTGTCTTTGCCTTTTTTTTATTTAAAAGACCAATTTGAAACACAGCACCAAACTTATCCTTCTTTTGCACATCATATGTCCCGCCGTCTTCTTTTTCCAACCATGCATATGCCTGTACCTTTTTATATTTTTTTTGAAACGCATAATAATGCACATTAAGTTTTAACGCTTTTTTCTTGTTATATACATCTTGTCGTGCCTTATTTTCCCCATCTAAATTATATTTTGATGCCCCCTCTGGTACTTTTGTAGAAATCTTTTTTTCACCACTGGTCAACCAGATTTCAGTCACTCCATTTTTCGTATCTACAAACCGATCTTCCTCTACATCCTTCTTTTCCCAGTCATTCAAACGGACAATAAAACCAACCTTTCCAGACTGTGTCAACTTGCAAACCGCAACTTTTCCAAAGCTGTCCTCCGCAGAAAAATCTACCTGCTTTCCTTCTTTTCCATCTTCCCATACCCATACATTCCATCCATTATAATCGCCATCTTCTCGTCCCCCATAATGAATAATCAAAGTATTTTCTGCTGCCTTAATCGTAGTAATCGGTACGGCATTTCCAAACACAAATGTAATTGTCAATAACATAGCAAGCAGCATAGCTACTCTCTTTTTTCCCATTTTTATATTCTCCTTTATATTCACATTTCCAGCCACTCTATGGGCTACTTTTTCAGATGAAATCATGTGCAAAGTCATAGGCAGGTGTAAACAAATTTTTCGTTTTTTAAACCAACCTATCTCCTTCACCATTCTATTTATTTTACCATATTTTACATTAAATGTAACCTGTTGTTTCGGAAGATTAGCAACAAGAAATGGGAATCAAAAAGAGGTACCGCAAATGCGATACCTCTTTCATTTCTTATAAGGATTTCATTATTTTAATGTAACCTTAGCACCTTCAGCTTCAAGCTTAGTCTTGATTTCTTCAGCTTCTGCCTTTTCAGCACCTTCCTTAAGAACCTTAGGAGCTCCGTCAACTACTTCCTTAGCTTCCTTTAATCCTAATCCAGTTACTTCACGAACAACCTTGATAACCTTAACCTTGTTTGGTCCAACTTCTGTTAATTCAACGTTGAATTCAGATTTCTCTTCTCCAGCGCCTGCTCCGTCTCCACCTGCTGCTACTACAACACCTGCTGCTGCAGATACACCAAATTCTTCTTCACAAGCTTTTACTAAATCATTTAATTCTAAAACAGTCATGCCCTTAATAGCATCGATAAATTCCTGAGTTGTCATAATTAATTACCTCCACTAATTTTATTTAATCTTTTTAATATTGTTTCTTACTGAGAAAGAAATGTAATTCATTTCTATTCTAACGTGATGCTTCTCAAATACCTATAAGGTACTCTCGATGCACTTCACATAAATTACTCAGCGGCTTCACCCTTTTCAGCAACCTGCTTGATAACACGAGCAAAGTTTGTAATAGGTGACTGTAAACTTCCAAGTAACTTGGAAATAAGATCCTCTCTTGAAGGAATGTTTGCAAGTGTTTTAACACCGTCCACATCATAAAATGTACCTTCAACAACAGCTCCCTTGAACTGTAATGCTTCTGCTTCCTTAGCAAACTTGTTTAACTCTCTTGCTGGAGCTGTAGCATCTTCGATACCAAATGCGATAGCAGTAGGACCCTCTAACAGATCATCTAACTGTGCATAGTCAGTACCTTCAAAAGCACGCTTTAATAATGTGTTCTTGTATACTTTGTATACAACGCCTGCTTCTCTCAACTGTTTACGAAGCTTAGTATCCTGCTCAACAGTTAAACCACAGTAATTTACGATTACAGCAGATTTTGCCTGTTCAACATGACCCTTAATTTCGTCAACAACTGGTTGTTTTAATTCTACTTTTGCCATTCTGGTTTACCTCCTTATAAGATTAACCGCCGATCTGATAAAAGAAAAACCCTTCTATCCAAAGACAGAAGGGTATAAATAATCAAATTTATATTCCTCGGTAGGCGACACGCTTACACCACTAGGGTACCTACTGTCTTCGGCAGTATTCTGTTACACAGAACAGTAACAAGAATAACATACCTATTACAGTTTGTCAACCCCTCGCAAGCAATATTTTGTCACCCACTTCTATTTTTTTATCTCCAAGATGATTCAACTCACGAATTGCCTCCTCCGTTGTACAAAATTTTTTTGCCACATCCCACAAATCTTCCTGCTGCTGTACACGATAACCTACCATATCTGGTAATTGTTCTATATATTTTTCATCGTAATTTTCTTCTTCTACGCTATCCAGCATATCATATTCCATCATTTCAAATATCACCGTTTCTAACGACAAGGTCAGCTTTACCTCTGCCTTATCCTTTCCCGACAACATAACCGATAATTGATCTAATTGCGGATGTACTTCAAACATCTTATTTTCCTTTTCCCCTACACCTTCTATGATATGAGAAAAAGGAACACTCACTTTAATCTCTCCTACTGGCCATTCATCCTGTTCTCCTACATAAATAATTTTTATCTCCACACTGCCCTCTACCGAAATACCATTATCCTTCCATTCTACCTCGTCTAACTGTATTGTTCCACGGCTATGACAAATCTGCAAAATAGGATTTTTAGGTGTTTCTAATAATAATTGCTCATTAATTCTCTTTTGAGAGGTATTTTTCATGACCAGATGCCGAAATGGTATTTTGATCCGTTTTAATTGTAATTGTTTTTCCAACGAATACATATCCTGCAAGTACCGCATTTGCTTTTCTTCATATAAACAAAAGTCTAAATTCATGGCAAATTCAGCCTCAATGCCGCGTTCTTCCCCATCCTCGTCCTGTTTTATCTGCACATCCTTTGATTGTAATTCTGTATCAATCTGCAATACCATATTTTCTTTGCAGCTTTCACAAGGAATATCACTATAAAAAGATTGCTCACCCTCATAATACGCAATCTGATTTTCTTCTTCCTGCGTACTATACATAACAAATAGAAGCATCTCTCCACGCACTAAAATTTTCCCTTCCTGTGCACGCATTTCGACCCCATGCAAAGAAATATCATAATACAAAATCTGGTTAATATTAGGCTTTCCCGCAGGCAAATGGAAATTTTCTTTTAAACGTAAAATATCTTTTTTCGCTAAAACCAGCTCTGTTACATCCATATCCTGATAACGACAAGGGGCATTTTCACCATCCTCCTTATCTACTGCAACAGGTTCTTCATATTCTTCCCAGGCACAGGCCTCAATTGTAACTAGGGATTTTACACTAATCTTTCTGGAATTAATAAGACTGATATTAATATCCTCTAACTCCCATTTTACCTTGCAATCATTTTCCTCTTGCAGATTATCCATATTTATCATTTCATCAAACTCGATTTTTCCCTGTATACTATGTACGGGAATCTGGCTCTCATGACTAATATAAAGCATATCAAAATGTAAAATTCCTTTTACCAGCAGTTTCCCATTTAACAAATTGGTTTCTGCGATTTCTACTCTGCCTTCTCCTGTAACAATACGCTCTACGTCAGGCTTTGTGTCAGGCACATTAAAATCATCTTCCAAGGTAACCTGAAGCTTACTTTTGCAACTTCTCCTTCGCATGCGAATATTTTGCTTTTTTAAATCCATCCCTTGTCCTCCTAGTTCAACACCGAATACTTTAACGGTTCCAAACCTGTAACCTACTTCCTAAACAGGTTTCAAAATGTTATATATTATTAGTATATGAAATAGGTAATAAAATAGACCAAAAACTGATTATTGATTTAAAAAAGGCAAAGATACTGTTCTCATTACAATACCTCTGCCTTCTCTTATATTCCATCGTGATACCATATAGAATGCTTTCCACTAACTGCAAAGCGACAACTCAATCTCCTTTGTAAGAATGTCACAATAACTAAAGGACACCTTTTTCTTACAAAGACTTTCTGCCTTTTCACTGGTTATTACAAATACACTTGGATATGTCTCTGCAATCACGCCATGGGCAATCTCTACTTTTTCTTCCCCACACAATGCACGTACACGGACCTCACTTCCTGTATGTGCTCTTACACTTTTTCTAATCTTTGGAATACTAATCTCCATTTTAAAACCCCTCCATGTTTTTTCTTTGCGCTTCCGTACGCTTTTCCCCTTGTTTCTTAAATGGTACCTTCCTATATCTGCGAAAGCACCTTTTGTTTCGCTTACTGCGATTTCACATATCTATTATACCTTTTTTTACATTAATTGCAAGTATTTTTTAGTATTTTTGCACATTTTATTTTTATTATTCTTTATTTTTTTAATACTTTATACCAAACAACACACAAAACGATATTTTTACTCTAGTTTTTCACTTTTTAGCAACAGCATATTAAACAGAGCGTAAACTTTTCTATAGAACAAAAAAGCGATGACGTATCAAAATACGCCACCGCCTACTTTTTTATTCCATTTATTCCTATGCTGCATGAAATACAAATTTTTCTAATACATGTGCTACGCCATCTTCATCATTTGATAACGTAATAAAATCTGCAGCCTTACGAATATCTATATGCGCATTGCTCATTGCAACCCCTAACCCTGCATACTGTATCATAGACAAATCATTAAATCCATCTCCACAGGCAATCAAATCGGTACTGTCTAAATGTAATTTTTCCAATAAGCTGTCTAAGGATGCTGCTTTATCTACATTCTGTGGTACTAATTCCAAGAAAAAGTCCTGTGAGCGGTATAGATTAATTTCATCTCCCATAGCCTTTCTCACTTGTTCTTCCACATAAGCAACCTTTTCAGGTTCTCCTGTCATAAGACACTTATTTACAGGTGTGGAAACCGCCTTTGAAATGTCCGGTACTTTAACCATTGGCATTTTAGTAATCTTTTTTTCAATTCTTCCATAAGGTTCCTGATCATCTTCCGTATAAATCGTATCTCCTTCATATGTCAGAATATTAATCTCATATTTTTGAGCCAATGCATGTAACTTAGCTGTCTGCTCCATTTTTAATGTCTGATTAAACAACACTTCCCCAGTCATGCAATCCATAATACGACTTCCGTTAAAAGCTAAAATGTATCCACCATACTTTGCAAGTTCCAATTCCTCTGCCAGTGGTACAATTCCCTGTGTAGGACGTCCAGATGCCAATACAATCCTTCCACCATGTTTTTGAAAAGTAAACAAGGCTTCTTTGGTATCTGGTGTAATAATTTTGTCTGAGTTTGTCAATGTTCCATCTAAGTCAAGAGCTATCATCTTATAGTTCATTCCCGCACATTCCTTTCTCATATATGCAAAATTTCTTCTGTTACAATTTTTTTATAAAGGATTACTTGTTTTCTTCTGCATTATAAATCCTTTTTTTTAATCTGTAAAGACCTTGCTTTTATGAAATAAAAGAAATTTCTTTTTCTATATATTCCATTTTTACTACTATGTATGGATAACTTTCTCCCGAACCCTGTCCCTCCTCTTTAGGTCCACTGAGTGTAGTCTTCATGCAAATCTCATTTTGCGTTTCGTATAATTCCTGCACAGAAATACTGTATCCACCGCCAATCTGTTTTCCATATCCCTGTATAATATATAAATATCCTTCTTCTGCATAAGAAAGTTTAAATGGCTCCTTTTTTCTCTCCTCAATAAGAGTATTCAGCTCTTTTGGAACTTCCTCTTCCTCTAACACTGTAAAATCACAATCCTTCAATTTTTCTTCACCTGTTGTTTTCACTCCGCAACCACCCAAACATAACAACACGCTTAACAATAAAATCAAAATTCCCTGTCTGCTCAATTCTCGTTCTCCTCTCATCCTTTGTGTCACTATATGCTACAAACGACAAAAAAATACCAACAAATCGCATTTATGGCCTGTAAATCTACCATTTCAACCGAACTATTACAATTTTATTAAAAATTATTTAAAAAATCATTGACATAATGTTCTGTTTCTGTTATTATAATTACAGAAAGATTGTTATGCACAAAACCAAATGTCTAATTCCCCTCTCAGATGTTTGGTTGACATATATATCCCGTATATATATACTCTCCCCCTCGAGAACCAGCTCCCCCGCTGGTTCTTTTTTTATTCTATAAAAGACTTTTCAGATCTTATCCAAACATTCCTCCTAACGGATGAACCTATTTTCTTTATAAAACAAAAATACCTCCTAAGTACACTTTGGTTCTTCACCTTGTCTACTTAGGAGGTATCACATACATTTTCTATGTTTCTACAATGCAACTTGCTTTTCTGATTTTTCGTTTAGTATATTTTCTTCCAACAAATGCAGCAACTCCAATTCGCTTTTATACTTATATACAATTCCCGAACTAAGGCACACAAAGTGTCCCTGTAATCCTGCATATTTTCTACCTGTTACATAAAATTGTAACGTCTCGCACTTTCCATACTCCTGTTCAATTTCTTCCATAGAACGTACAATTTTTCCTACTTCTTTTTTGGAAGTATCCTTTTTGATATTAGAAAAACTTCTGTGTTTAAAAACAGGTTCTGGAAATCCACGATCTTCTACTATCTGCTCCAAGCCAATAAAAAAGGCTACTACGTCTTGAAACACAATAGGATCTTTACAAAAAGGCGAATGGATACTGCCTGAAATGGTATTATTACTTTTCTCATCTAAACAAATACGAATTGCCGTTTGCTCATAGGAATATTTTTCTTTTTTCATTCATTTTACACCTCTTCACTCACAAAGATTTCATATCATAACTTCGCTTACTTCTTTTCTGTTTCCTTTCTTCGCTCCACAATATATGCAATTCCAACAATAGAAACAATCGGTAATAGTAAAATCCAAATTGTAGCAGCTTTATGCTCCTGCATAAGTTTTCCAATACCACCAGTCTGTGGTAACTGTGATGGTACTTCATCTACAACTATCGTCTCATCATCTGGAGTATCCTGATTTCTATTTGAAGTAGTTGGTTTTTTCGTTGGAGCAGCAGTAGCGGTATGCACTGGATTAGCAGGTACATCTTCATCCGGAATAATATCCTCAGGTGCCTTTGTTTCCTCCACAATAGTTTCCTGTGGCAATGGAGGAGCGCCAGGAACCTTTGTTTCTTCTGGAATATCAATTTCCGGTGCTTCTGTTGGTCCTTCGGAAACACTAGGTGTCTCGGTAACATCTGGTGTATTAGCAGGATTTTCTGTATCAACAGGTGTTGCAGTTACCGTCGGTTCCTCTGTTGGCTCTTTTGTTGGTTCCACTGTAACAATTGGTGTCTCCGTTACTTTTGGTGTGTCCGTTGGTGCCTCTGTCACAACAGGTGTGTCCGTTGGTTTCGGTGTCTCTGTCGGTGCATTCGTAACAATGCTATTTGGTGTATTACTTGGAGTCGTATCTGGTGTGGCTGTCACATTTGGAGTTGCAGTTGCTTTTTCTCCATGATTTGTGTATACAACCTTAGTCACAAATCCTTCCTCCAGATCCTCTTTCATTACACCTGAAATCGCATACCCAGAAACTGTCTCTTTCTTCACATCTACAAGCTGTCCGTCTACCTGTGCATCTGGTGTCGTGTAAATTGCTCCCGGTGTCAAAACTTCCACAATCTTATAAGCAGTTCCCTTTGGAATATGATTAAAGATTCGCTCTTCACCATCCTTCAATGTAACATCATAGGTTTCCTCTCCAATTGTAACAACAAAGGTAAATGCCTCTCCATCATAGCCAGCCGCATCTACAAGTTTTTTCAAGGAAAGACTGGTAAATGTGCGATACTTATTTGTAAACTCAATATGACTTCCTTTTGGATGTTCCTGATCTCTCACAAGTACATCAGTTTGTGTTCCCATACCAGATGAAGCATTGCTATCATCTCCAGTTGAAAACCAGCTTGTCGTATAACGGTCCGCATCGGCATTCTCTTTGACCATATAGTATTGACCTAACGCTACATTTGTTCTTTTTATTACTGCGGTTTCATCTGCCTTTAAGGTAATCACTCCAGATGTTGCTTTCCGCTCTCCTATAAATACATTTTCTTTATCATATACTTTGTATTTTCCTGTATATACATCTGTCAGATTGTCTTTATCCTGTCCTGTATATAATGTAAAATCGTAGGTATCATTATTATCTTCTGGTGCATCTGCCACCTTCTTTGTAATACTAATATCATCATTAGTTAAAATTGTAGGAATATTAAATGTAATCTTACAATTTGAGTCATACTCTCCACGCTCCAGATAGAACATAGTTAATGTATGCTCTGAAAACACATCTTTCTTTATTTCAGGGTATGCATCATAAATATTCTTTACATCTGTTTTTATACCGCCTGTGGCTACCTTTTCATAAGTAACATCTCCTGTAGCAAAATTGATTTCACCACCGACTGTATCATGAATACCACCTAAGTCTAATGCTAAATTTCCATCAATAAATACCCATACATCATCATCACCACAGAATTTGAATACCATATCTTCTTCTCTTGTTTCATCCTCTGTCACAATGCGACCATCTTCTGGCATATAAAAATCTAACTCCATCTTCATACCAAACATATGATGACGTGCTTCTTCTGCATTTATCGTTCCTTCTTCTACTGTATTAAATGGGAAGAAACCATAATGATTTTGAAATGTTCCTGTTCCCTTCGAAAAATATGGTCCAGCCTTTGTCGTATCAATTGTCAATGTAGATTCTGTTTCATTTACCTTTTTTAAATTATATGCTGCAAATTTTGCACTATCATAAATATAAGTTCCATTTTCATCTAAAAACTGAAAATTTGCGTTGTAATAAGAATCTACCACTGTATCTACAGAATGATCTCCCTGTGCAGGGAACATATTTACTCCGTAAATTCCTGCATCATCATTAAATTGAAGATTCCCATTGGCATCTAGCTGCTTCTTTACAATTCCCTGGTATTGGGATTTTCCATATCCTGTCCAAACATTTTGAGCACCAGTTTCTCCCTTTCTACGATCACCACCAAACAGAAATACCTGATCCGCAGTTATACTCGTTCCAGAAGTAATTTTTTCTAAAGCATACGCATTTAATGCTATTTTTGTGTTTTTATCTACCTCTTTACCCTTATAGGTCTTGATATTATAATCATAAAAATCTACCGACACGTTCAATGCCGATGCTGCTACATTTCCACTATAGCTTTTTTCTTCTTTATGTGTAGATACATGTTCTTTCTTCGTCAGGCTTTTTCCTGAAACAACAAGAATCATAACTACAACGACTGTTAAACATGCTGCTATAGCTCGTTTCCACATAGAATTTTTCATTACTGTTTTACATCCTTTCTTTTTCCTGAATAACCTCTTCCATCATATGTAGAAGTTCCAATGCACTTCTAAAATACTTTGTCTCGCTTGTTTCTGCCAAAGTGACACTTCCCTGCCAGCTTTCGTTCTGCTCGCTTAAAACCTTGACAATAAATGTAGAACTCTTTTTTTCCTTCATAACTCCTCCATTCTAATCGTTTTTAATGCAGTTTCATCCTTTAGATTAAGGTAGATTTTTTTTTCTATATATTGTAAAATAAACAAGATGAGACACCGTTTCTCATCTCTTTTATGTACTTTATCATACTATAAACCGGTTACATGCAGGTTACATAAATAATTTTTTCTTATTATTTATCCCCCCGTACCCCGTTTAAAGTATTCATAAAGGATTTTACTTGAAATTTTATACGGTATATTTCCTAATACAGTTATAACTTGATTTTAGAGGAGGCTCACAATGGATTTTAGCCCAAATAAGCAACCACCCATTCAGATTTCCATGCTCGGAAATTTTGAGATTTATAATGACGGTACTAAAATTGAAGAAACCGTAAACCGTTCCAAAAAAATGTGGAATTTGCTTGGATACATTATTACCTACCGAAATAAACATCTTTCTCAGACAGACTATATTGATATGCTTTGGCCTGATGAAGATAGTGCAAATCCCGTAAACGCTTTAAAGACATTACTTTCTCGTTTACGCCATTTGCTGGAACCAGTTGCGGTTCATAATGAGAATTTTATCATATCCTCACAGGGATCTTATCAATGGAACAATCATCTCAACTGTATGATTGACATTGAAGAATTTGAAAAATTTTGTCAGAAGGCAAATGGTACAACGGTTTCCGAGGAAAATCGCATTCTTTTTTACAAAAAGGCATTAGATTTATATAAGGGTGACTTTATGACAAAACATGCCACAGAATTGTGGGTTATTCCACTGTCTACCTATTATCACAATCTATATATAGATACTGCCAAAAACTTTTTTTCTTTATTAAGGAAGTTTAATGATTATGAAACCATTGAATATTATTGTTCTAAAGCGTTACAGATTGAACGTTTTGATGAGACTTTGCATTGCATTTTTATCCAGAACATGATCGATCAGGGCAATTCTTTTGCAGCTCTTAATCATTATGAACAAACTACGGATTTACTCTATATCAATTTAGGCGTCAAGCCGTCCAAAGAATTGCGTAGTCTCTATCTGAATATTATACGAACACAAAAAACACTGGAAACAGACTTAAATATTATTCAGAATGATTTAAAGGAAGCAGAATTTAAAATGGGTCCATTTTTCTGTGAATACTGTATTTTTCAGGAAACTTATCGGTTAATTGCCCGTCAGGCTTCCAGAGAAGGACGTTCCGTTTATCTCTGCCTGTTGACAGTATATGATTCAAATGATGAAATTCCTTCCTTAAATAAATTAGATGCTGCCATGAAACGATTGGAAAATGCGATCAATGCCAGCTTACGACGAGGGGATGTTGTCTCACGATACAGTGGTGCGCAATATGTCATCCTACTTCCAAATATCACTTATGAAGATGGTGGCATGGTTATGGAACGTATTATCAAACAATACTATCAAGCCAATCGTCGAAGCATTCTGCGATTGAAATATAAATTAGAACAAATTGTGATTGATGAATAAAAAGAAATGGGGGATACGCCTATGAAGCGTTTTTTTCTATGTATAATAGCAATTTTGCTGCTAAGTGCAACGTTGCTTTTGCTTCCTCAAAACGCAAAAAATACACCACAAGAAGCGACAACAGATTATGTGGCAGCTACCCCAAAACCTACATCGACTTCCAGCAAGGATACTGTCACACAAAAACCTGGCCCTACTTTAGATTTGTATTCTCGAGATAAGGACCTTCCCTACGATAAGCTTTTTATCACAAAGGAGCGACAGCATTACAAAAGCGGTGATCTGACACTGCATATTCCAAAACTTGCACTGACAGAACCTGTGCAAGATGGAACAGAGAAAGCTGCTTTAAATAAAGGACCTGGACTTTATGAATATTCACAACTTCCTGGCGAGGGCGATCGAAATGTCAGCATTGCCGCACATCGAAATAAAAGCCGCAACGGAGTGATCAGCGAATGGTTCTTTTATTACATTGATACCTTATGTGAAGGGGACTATATTTATCTTTCGGACAAAAAACAGATTTATCGTTACAAGTACGACAAGACTACGGTTGTAGAAGAAACAGATTGGTCACCGATTTACAGCCAAGGTGTCAGTTGCATTACTCTTACTTCCTGTGAACCGATCGGTGTAGCAGACCATCGTATTGTTGTTCGAGCAATCTTAGACTCGATTGACAAATATTCCAAAGATTATATTTACGAATAAATAGAGCCGCCACACAAAACTCTTGTGTAAGCGGCTCCAGCTTTATTTTTTACACTTTTTTCGAAGCAATAACCTTCTAGTGATCGTTCTCATAGTTGATTGTATTGATTACTTTAACTACATTTTCTTCTGCTTTTAGACTGGTCTGACTAATCAATTCCCAATTAATTAAAATTCCCATAAGGGCAAACACAAAGTTTAATCCAGCCTGTTTTGTAATCATCCACCAAATGCCATCATACGTCATCAACTTTTCCAATACGTGCGTAATATAATACCACTCAAATGGAAGATTTTGTTGTACTAAATTGTATTGTACACGTACTGCAAGTTCAATCACATAAACACTCACGAAAGAAAGGAAAACCGACATCCAAAATACAAAATGATTCATCTTTCCTTTCAATAATTTACAACCATAGTAAATACAAGGAGGTATAAACAAAAATAGTACACAAAAGGTTTTTCCTACCATATTTAAAGAAAGAATACAAGGAATACAGCCCACCAAACATCCTAATATACTGCCAAGTACTCCAAATAAATAACTACCACTGGACACTCTCTGCCTTGTAACGGTTAATTGCTTTTGCAAACATTCTCTATGGATTGGATGATTTCCCCCATCTATTACCGCAAAAGAATCCGCATGTTTTTCTCCACAAATCACACATTCCCCAGGTGGTTCAATTCCCGTTACCCTAAAGATACGAATAATTCCTTGTATCATTTCCTGAAATCGCGTATATTCTCTCTTTCCTAAATGTGTATTCCATACTACATGCTGATTTTCAAAATAGACAGAAGATTTAAACAGTTTTGCATATTCTAACAGCTTTTCCCGCACCTGTTTCCAAGGTTCCCCTTCTAAATAGAATGTAATCTCTATCTTGCTTCCTAATTTTTTTCTAATAAGAAGCGGATAACCTTCCATATTCCCATATGCTAATTTGCCTTCTACCTTAAATTCATTCTTTCCCATAAATTCCATGTAGTCCATTTTGTCCATACTATCCCTCCTCCCTTCTTACTGTTTATAAGAACAAAGCAGACAAGTCTTTCTCTCTAAAAACCTATCTCGCTTCGCATTCCCACTATCCCATAAAGTAAGAAAGCTGCCTCACAGTATCCCATGAGACAGCAGACTCTATTCTATCAAGAAAGAAAATTAAGCCTTTCCAACTGATCCGAATAATTCCATCTTTTCTTTTACAGTAGCCTTAATTGCTTCTGCACCTGGAGCTAAAAGCTTACGAGGGTCAAATCCCTTACCCTGAAGGTCTTTTCCTTCTTCGATATACTTACGAGTAGCTTCCTGGAATGCTAACTGGCACTCTGTATTAACATTGATCTTAGCAACACCTAAAGAGATTGCTTTCTTAATCATGTCTGCAGGGATACCTGTACCACCATGAAGAACTAAAGGCATATCTCCAGTCTTAGCCTGGATTGCATCTAATGTCTCAAAGCTTAATCCTGCCCAGTTTTCTGGATATTTACCATGAATGTTTCCGATACCTGCTGCAAGCATTGTTACACCTAAATCTGCAACCATCTTACACTCTTCTGGATCTGCACACTCACCAGCACCGATAACACCGTCTTCTTCTCCACCGATAGAACCAACTTCTGCTTCGATAGAAAGTCCCTTAGCCTTGCACTCTGCAACTAATTCTTTTGTCTTTTCTACGTTCTCTTCAATTGGATAGTGTGAACCATCGAACATTACAGAAGAAAATCCTGCTGCGATACAAGCCTTTGCACCTTCATAGCTACCATGATCTAAGTGAAGTGCAACTGGTACAGTGATGTTTAACTCTTCTAACATACCGTTTACCATACCAACGACTGTTTTATAGCCACACATGTACTTTCCAGCACCTTCTGATACACCAAGGATAACTGGGCTCTTTAATTCTTCTGCTGTTAAAAGAATAGATTTTGTCCACTCTAAGTTGTTGATGTTGAACTGTCCTACTGCATATTTTCCTGCTTTTGCTTTTGTAAGCATTTCTGCTGCTGATACTAATGCCATCTTAAAATCCTCCATTTGTATAATTTTTTTCGACAGGTTGCTTTAATGCCAGCCCGTCTATAATCAACTTCATTATACCCCAATCCTTTTCAATTGTAAAGCATTCCTTCCATGCAAAAAGCTATCTATTGCGTAAGAAAATCCTCTACTGCTTTTTTTGCATTTCCCTGCTGTCCAGGCACAACCATAATGTTTTTTGCCATCAATGCCTGTATTGCTCCAAAACCAATACCTCCACAAATCAATACATTCACACCCGCCTCTGTTAAGCAGGCTTCTATTGCTTCCTGTGTATTCTCCGTAATGCTGCATTCCTTCTCTGATGTAAGCTTATCTTCCTCTATTTCATAAATCATAAACGTTTTACATGCATTAAAATGTGCAGATACTTCGCCATCCGTTTCTACGGCTACTGCAATTTTTTCCCATTTATCTTCTTTTACGCAAGGACAGACCTGTTCTATAAAAGCAGACGCTTCTTCTAAATAATCCGCATCTAATTCTTCGATTTTTCCAGCATCCACTTGCTTTGCAATGGCCGAATCCAACGGTAGTTTTGCTAATACTTTCAATTCGCACTCTTGTGCCACTTCGTCCACATGACTTTCTCCAAAGACCGACATCTTTTTTCCACAGCAATCACACTGTACATAACTATAATTTTCAACAATTCCTAAAATCGGAATGTCCATAGCATTTGCCATGTTGACTGCTTTCTTCACAATCATGGACACTAACTCCTGTGGAGATGTAACAATAATAATTCCATCCAGTGGTAATGACTGAAATACGGTCAATGGCACATCTCCTGTTCCCGGAGGCATATCTACAAACATATAATCTACATTTCCCCATGCTACTTCTGTCCAAAACTGTTTTACAGCGCCAGCAATCACTGGCCCTCTCCATATCACAGGTGCATCTTCCTTATCCATCAAAAGGTTAATGGACATTACTTTTGTTCCATTCTCACTTTCAGCAGGTACAATTCCCTGTGGACCATTGCTTACTTTTCCTTTTATTCCAAATGATTTTGGAATAGATGGTCCCGTAATATCTGCATCCAAAATAGCAGTCTGGTATCCTTTTTTCTGCATACATACAGATAAATAGGAAGTAACAAAAGATTTTCCTACTCCACCTTTGCCACTTACTACTCCTATCACTCTTTTAATCTTACTATATTTATTGGCAGGTTCTAATAAATCTTCCTTACTTGGTTGGCGGGAAGCACAATCTGCTTTACAACTTCCGCAACTTCCAGTACAATTTTCTTCGCTCATTATTCTACAATCTCCTTTCTATCCTTGCCCTGATATAGATAATGGCAAGACTAATGGTACATATATTATAGTTTATATTTGTTCAGAAGATACCATTCAAAAAGATCAGATATCTACTACTATATCCGTATCTATGCAAACGCGTTTTCTGAACTATTACCATAGTATAGCAAAGTTTTTCACTTTTTTCTAGCTTTTTGATTATTATTATGATATAATAGCAGGTAGCGAATCTTTTTACGTAGGTATCTTATGTACATGGAGGATGAGAATGAACGAAACAATCACCGCTTTTGAAGAAAAGCTGAAAGAGCTTCTTGCTCTCGCAAAGAAAAATAAAGATGTAATTGAAGTTGAAAAGGTAAATGATGTATTCAAAGAATTAAATTTGGATGTACATCAGATTGATAAAATCTACGAATACCTGGAAAGCCATAATATTGCAATATTGAACTTATCAAATGACGATGAACCAGATGATTCTGCTATTTTAGAGATTGAGCAGGAAGAAGATACTTCTACAGAAGACTTAGCTGCCAGTGCGGCTGTTATGTCCGATGATCCTGTAAAATTATATTTAAAAGAAATCGGCAGTTATCCACTTCTTACAATTGAACAGGAAATTGAATTGGCAAAGCGAATCGAGTCAGGCGATGAAGCAGCGAAAAAAAGTCTTGCAGAGTCTAACCTCCGTCTTGTTGTCAGCATTGCCAAACGGTATGTGGGACGTGGTTTATCTTTCCTTGATTTAATTCAGGAAGGTAATCTGGGATTAATTAAAGCTGTAGATAAATTTGACTACACAAAAGGTTATAAGTTTAGTACCTATGCTACCTGGTGGATCAGACAGGCAATCACTCGTTCCATTGCGGATCAGTCACGTACGATTCGTATTCCTGTCCACATGTCAGAAGTTATCAACAAAACCTATCGCGTATCCAGAACATTATTACAGGAACTTGGTCGCGAACCAACCGAACAGGAACTTGCAAAAGCAATGAATCTTCCTATTGAAAAGGTTCGTGAAATCTTAAAAGTATCCGCAGATCCAATTTCACTGGATACACCTATTGGTGAAGAAGATGATAGTCACTTGGGTGATTTCATTAAAGATGAACGAATTGTTGGTCCAGAAGATGCTGCTGCATATTCTGTACTACAGGATCAGATTTCAAAATTATTAGAGACATTGACAGAGCGTGAACAGCGTGTATTAATTCTCCGTTTTGGTTTACAAGATGGAAGAACTCGCACTTTGGAAGAAGTTGGAAAAGAATTCAACGTTACAAGAGAACGTATTCGCCAGATTGAAGCAAAGGCACTTAGAAAATTAAGACACCCTAGTCGTGCTCGTATGCTAAAGGGTTATGATATTATGTAATTCATACTTTTTAGCTACATAAAAATTACAGAAATATTTTACGTTTTCTCAAACGTTGCAAGCGTTGTTAAAATTATTATATGTATAAAATAGAAGGGATACAACATTTTGTCTCCTACCAACGCAGATAAAAAAGAAGAGATATTCAACGGATTGAATATCTCTTCTTTTTTAAGTTCTATGTGTAAAGCAAATCGAACTACTTCTCATCACTTACGACACAATTTTATAGCAAATTAAACTATTATTTGATTTCTCTTAACCATCCTTCAGGAGCTTCAATATGTCCCATCTGGATACCTGTTAATGTATCATATAATTTCTTAGTGATAGGTCCCATCTCTTTGTTACCATTCTTCATAACAATTTCTTTTCCATGGTCATTGATAATACCAACTGGTGAAATAACAGCGGCTGTACCACAAAGTCCACATTCTACAAAATCTTTTACTTCGTCAAAGTATACTTCTCTTTCTTCTACTTCTAATCCTAAGTATTCTTTTGCAACATACATCAAAGAACGACGTGTGATAGATGGTAAGATACTATTTGACTTAGGAGTTACAACCTTATTATCTGCAGTTACAAAAATAAAGTTTGCTCCACCTGTCTCTTCTACTTTTGTTCTTGTAGCAGCATCCAAATACATATTTTCATCAAATCCCTGTTCGTGTGCTTCTACAATCGCATGTAAACTCATAGCATAGTTAAGACCTGCTTTAATATGTCCTGTTCCGTTAGGTGCTGCACGATCATAATCACTTACGCGGATTGTAATTGGCTTTGCACCGCCCTTAAAGTAAGGACCAACTGGTGTACAAAATGTTCTAAACTGATACTCTTCTGCTGGTTTTACACCAATTACAGCGCTACTTCCAAACATATAAGGTCTGATATATAAAGTTGCTCCTGATCCATACGGAGGTACAAATTCCTTATTTGCAGCAACTACTTTATCAATCGCATCAAGAAAACGATCCTCTGGGAACGCTGGCATCTCCAATCTTCTTGCAGAATCTGCCATTCTCTTTGCATTTAAATCCGGGCGGAATGTTACAATACGTCCATCCTCTGTACGATATGCCTTCATTCCTTCAAAACAAGCCTGACAATACTGTAACACGCCTGCGCATTCACTAATTGTGACTGTATCATCTGCGGTCATCACACCATCATCCCACGCTCCATTTTTAAAGTTTGATACATATCTCTTATTTGTCTGGCGATATCCAAATCCCAATTTTCCCCAGTCTAAATTACTGTCCATATTAACGCTTCCTTTCTTTTCGCTTAATGCTTCTTCTGACGTCTATACATAGTTTACTACTTGACATTTCCTACGTCAAGTTTTGTATGAAATATATTTTCAATAATCATAGCCGGAAAAATGAAAACTAATGCGCAACAGGCTTGTACTATGCCTTGTTATACAACAAATTTCTATCACTTTTTACTCATCCTTTTCAATCCATTGAACCACACATGCCTTTTCAGGATTCAACAAATCTGCACTATTGGATGAATAAAATGATTTTCCTACTTCTTCAAACGTAATATTCTCATCATTTGTCAATACAATGTACGTTGTCGTCCCTTCTGCACTAGGTAATTTTCCTGTCAACATAACTTTGTGTTGATATATTCTACCGTCTGCTGACCATGTTCCATCACTGTTTTCTCTATAATCACACAGCACCCCCTTGGGTTCTAAGATTTGTTTATCCAATAGTACACTCTGTTTTTTCAACTTGCTTTCCATTTGACTTTTCTTTCCTTTATTTTGATAGAAAAATACCGCCATAGCACAAATCACTAATAACAATCCTACTCCTACAATCCATAACGCTTTCTTTTTTGCCATTATCCTTCCACCTATCCTTCCCTGATGTATAGTTTTTACTTCACGTTTCTAATGCAATTAATCATATCCGCATCTTTTTCTCCACTATCATTCTTATTATATTTCTTTTAACGTTCTTTTTCCGCTATACATCTTCATCATTTCTTTTTATAGTAATCTATTGTTGTAAATTGACCATTATATGGACTATACAATATACCATGTTGCATTAATGGTCCCTGCCCCCACTTTGATTTAATAATACTTGATGTATTTACTGTTATTCCAGAATGTATCCAATTATCCATCGGAACATAAGACTGATCTTTATATACAACTTTTTGTCCAACTGCTGTTGGAGAATTTCCAATACACTTATAACTACCATCTTCTACATAAGGCTTAGGAGAATTCATCCAATATCGATTTGAAGTGCTCGCTGAATACCATGCATAAGAATGACAGTTATATCTGTTATCAGCATCACCTAACTTCTTTGCATGTGGATATGCCTTTACATATCGATTTGTTACTGAATCTGCCCATGATTTTCCTTTATAAGTATATTTATAAACCGTTACTTTTGTTCCTTTTGGTGTTTTTACAGTCCCTTTATTTGAACTTGCCTGCTCTTCATCATGTACTAAATCTTTTGTGTCTTTCAAACCTAACTCTTCCTTTACACCATTTTTAGCAGCTATATCATAAAATGTAGTAACATTTCCATAGAAAATATTTCTGTCCTTTTTCTCTACTGTTTTTTCTTCAATAGCATTAGCCAATTCTTCTTTTTCTTTTAATGTCAAATCTGAAATCATATCTTTTTGAGCAAGTAAATCCTCCATTACAACAACCGCTGATACCTTATTAAAATTTTCTTTTAAATTCTTTGTACCATTTTGAATATCTGCATCTATATATCTTTCTAAAACAACATCGGATAAATCTTCTCTTTTTATCAATTCAGCAAATCCATTAAATTGACTTGCAACCACAGCCACCCCTTGTTCCACTGTGTCGAATGCATAGATATCACATAACAAAGGATAGTCTAATACCATATCCAACAACTGCTCTGTTGTGGCATTTTCTAATATTTCATCTGGCACAGTACAAGCTTCCAGCATTTCATTATGTGTTTTATATTGTGACCATTGCCTTTTCTCACAGTTTATTGGAAATTCATATTTATCTTTTTTATTTACTTTCCAATCCTGTTCATCTGTTACTGCTTCTGGGTACTCAACACCAGCAACAACTTTACTTAATTGAATACTTCTGTCTTCCCTATTTGTCATTTCCTGCTGCGTTTTTGCATTTGCTTTTTCTTGGATATTTCCTACACTAAAAAACAATGATACTATCAAAAACATTACAATACACTTTCTTTTCACTTTTGTTCCTCCCAAACTACATTGCCTAGTAGACATCAATAATCTACGATTTATCTTTCCTCTTTTTCTATCAAACTCGTTTCCAAATCTAAATCTGATATAAAAATATATACAATTTTCATTTTCACCTCCTGCTATAACTGTATTGATATATTCATCAAACATATTATACCTCTTTCACATCCAGTGAACAATATTATTTGCATTTTTTACAGTATTTTTTGCATATTTTTATATTGTAATATATTTTTCTTTTTTCAAACTACAATTTACTTTACATTAGACATTTCTTCTATCGCACATTTCCATCCACGATTTTTAGCATTCGTTCACATTCCTTCGCTAATTCCAAATCATGCGTAACCATCACTATCGTTTTTCCCATTCGATGTAATTTATGTAACTGCTCCATAAACATTTTTGCATTTTCTGTATCCAAGGCACCCGTCGGTTCATCCGCCAGTATATAATCAGGATCTTTTACCAATGCTCGTGCAATTGCCACTCTCTGTTTTTCTCCACCAGATAACGTAGCCACCTTTTGATGTAACTGTTTTTCCATGCCAACCAACTTTAGTTTTTCTATCGCTTTTTCTTTTACTTTTGCCAAATTAGTTCTATCAAACATCATCGGTAAAATTACGTTTTCTAAGACGGTATCATCGGGTAGTAAACCAAAATCTTGTAGAATAAATCCAATTTTACTACTACGTAGTTCTGCCTGCTTTTTGTTACTCAACGAATCTACTTGTATCCCATCTAAATAATACGTCCCACTTGAAATCGTATCCATGCATCCAAGAATATGCAATAATGTGGATTTTCCTGAACCCGATTTACCAATCACCGCAACCATTTCCCCTTTTTTTATTTCAAAGGATACATCATTCAATACACACTTCTCATTTTTTTGATTTTTGTCATATATCTTTTTTATGTTTTTTATTTGCATACCATCCATTTTTCTTTTTGTCCTCCTACTTCTGCACTTGTCTATTTGGTAATTTACCAAAGTTGTAAAACAATTTGCATTAACTTTTCAATTTGTATGCATTGATCCAATTCGTATGCGCCAACCGCCTTATATACCATAACGACGTGATGGTGCAAATAAAGGCAATCATTAAAAACACAATAGCGATTGTCTGCCAGGAAATTCGATTTAACTGGTTTGCAGAATAGGTAAATAATCCCATCTTTTTATAACTAAGTGCAAATACTCCAAAACTCAAAATCACTACCAAACTATTTTTCAATATTTCTATCAGAATAAAATCTCTATTTCTCCCGCCTAGCAAATGGTATATCAAATAACTTCTTTCCTGTTTGGCACTTTGTATCCCATTAAATCCGATCAAACCTGTTATGCTTAAAATTGTAAATACAACTAAAATGGTTCCATTCATAATAAAATCATTTTTTATATCCGTATCATAATTATTCTTCATGACACTAACATCTGTCATGGCACCATAGTCATGGCATTCCTTTAATAATTTTGAAGCCACGGAAGGATTTTTTACAAACACCATTTTTTGCTTACACATTTCTGTATATACCGTCTGTTTTTCCGTTATAGATTTTTTTTGCTTACTTTGATACGGAAGAATTAATTGAAAATCTGGATGCGATACAAATTCTTCTAAACTTCCCAAACCATTTCCAGAACCTCCATGGAAATTAATCACATATGCGTTTTTATTCATGTAACCAATCACTTCTATTTTATCCATATCACCACCATTGTTCACGGTAATATAGGTTCCTATTGGTATATCCTTATCCGTTGAAATGGCAGGAATATTTTTGCCCTTGTAGTCCAAAAGCCATTTTCCTTTTGTCAAATCATACTGACAAGCTTCCATTAAAGAATCCGTATATCCACATGCTACATATTCTTTTCCTTTCGAATCTGCTATCGCCATCAACGGCATCTCTGTAATTTCTACTTCATCCAATACATCTTTGCTTAAAATCTCTTTCAAGGACTGATTGGTATAACTGTACTGCGTATAATAATACATATTTTGATCATTAAATGCATTACACACTTTTCTTGATTCATGCACTCCCTGTAACTTACTTGCAAAACTCAATAACAATATTTCAACTAAAATCAATTCAATGCTCAACACAACATATGCCCATCTATGTTTCCATACATCTTTTCCTGCCAATATTATTAACTTCATTATCTTCATCTTTTATTCCTCAACTTGGTATATTTCTAAATTTTTTCTCATTTTCCACTCAAGTATACAGGAAGTTACTACTTGAATGAGGATTATTAACACAAATATCCACATGTAAAAGTACCAATTTCCTCCATATAACCACTCAACCTTTCCCAGTATAAACTTAAAAACTCGAAAAAAAAGCACACCAGAGACCGTTCCCAACAACATATGAATAAAAATTTGATTAAATATTATGGTATGAATATCCCGATCTGCCCCACCACATATAGAATAAATACAATACTTTCGCTTATTTCTATACAGTAAGTATTGTATTAAGACAACCACATTGATGCCAATACAAACAAATACACCTAATAACTGCACAAAATTTAACATAAATTCTGTTTGTTCCCAAGGTCGTTTCAAAGCAGTCCAGTTTACCTCTAACAAATCATCAAACGCAAAAAGCTTCTCAATTTTTTCTTTTTCCTGGCTGGATAAAGTATGCTGGAAACTAATTTTGACTTGATTTGTAGAATAATGATTCAAATAAAAAAGAACTGGAACAATCAATTCATCTTCCTCTGTCGTAGAACAAATTCCGCTAACCGTATACGCTTTTCCATCCATATTTAGTTTATATCCAATCAGCTTTTGTCCTCTTGGAATAGTATCAGCTATGTTTTCTGCCTGAAATTCATCTAACACAACTTTAGCATTCTTTTCATTCCACGCAGGTAATTTCCCCGATAACATTCTTTGCTCAAAGTTATTATGAAATTCGCCTTTTATTACACAGTTTTCTCCGTTCAGTTGAATTTGTGTGTCACCGCAAATAATTTCGGAAACCTGAGCTAATTTCAATTTTTTTATCCCATTGATAAGCTGTGGCTTACTTTCTTCCTTTAAATTTCCTTCTATATATAGGCAATCTCCCATTTGACTTTCTATATTTTTATAATATTCTGCCAAATAATCTCCAAAAAAGAAAATGCCAAAAGTAGAAATTGCCGTGCTAATAATTACCAATAGAAATAGTGCTTTTTTCTCTATATACATCCGTTTCAGGTTGAATAGCACTAACATTATTTGTTTTCTTATCATCATATTTCTTTCATTCCTTAATAAATAAAGTAGTGGTACATACACTCTACTTTATCAATCCAAGTATGTATATGTACCACATTATAGATATATTCTGCCTGGGATATATCACCTGGCATGTCTGCCCCAGCAAATCAAGAACTATCCTAACAGTAATCGAATCTGCATGATTTTTAATATCTATTTGTAAATCATTTTTGAAAATGGAAACGGCTGTTTTTTAGAACGTTTTGCTTTGCTTCCTAAACACTGTCGACTTACTACTTATGCAATCGTTTCGCTTTCTTTATTGTTTTTCTTGTTGCTTTACAGGATTATAAATCAATATTACAAATTTATGCACTAGATACCCCAGCATTCCTCCTAATGTATTCAATATTACATCATCAATATCAACACTCCTATAGTGAAAACCTACCATTATATTTAATATATGTTGCGTTGTCTCAACTATAATTCCTATAGATAGTAATATAAGAAACATAAATTTAGCTGAACGACACCTTCTAAATATAATAGGAAGATATACACCTACAGGAAACAGCATTACAAAATTCCCTAAAATTTGCAATAGTATAATTTCAGGAAATGCTTTATTTTCACTTAATATATTAAAAATGCTATGCAGTGGTATAAAATTATATTCTAGACTTGCATTTCTTAATCCAACCACGGCCTCGTTTTGAATTGGAATCGGAAAAAAAGCAACCTTTAACAAGAAACATATGTATATTCCAAAAGCAACATTGCACAAATATACATGTAAACCATTTTTTTTCACAAAACATACCGCACCTGTTACCAGAATATAAATCAATAAAATTGGTAATAACACTGTGTAATTAATCATTTTTACTCTCCGTTTCTTTTTTATAAATTTCAACAAAAAGGTCTATTTTTAAGCCATTCTATAAAATTCCTATTTATTCAATCAATTGTATTTTTCTCAATGCACCTTTTTTATACTTTGTTTGCAATAAATCCTTAGATTAAATAACTTTTATATCCTCATAATTTTCAATAGTTGAAAATTATATTTTTATTGTGTAATGTCAATATTTCCTTTAATTCTACAACCATCTGTAGCCTTAGAAATAACAATATAATACTTTCCACCAGCCATATTGGTCCATGAATTAGTTACTGGCGAATTTCTTTTATATGTGGCAGTTCCAATACACGTATCTGACCAAAATCCATTCTTGTATAATGATATAGTAAATTTATTATTTGCAGGATGATAGCCATTATTGTCTGTAGTACAATTATAAGTGCTTACTTTGATTTTTCCTGCCGAATATGATCTTTTGGAACCTGCAAGATTAGCTTTTACATTATACTTCAATCCCTTATAACTTGCTGCATTTGCAACTATAGGAAACATAATTACAGAACACATTATCATTGTAAATAATATTTTTTTCGTTTTACTCATTTTTATTTTCTCCTTTTCCTTAATCTTTAGTGGCTACTATCCTATAATACAGTTACATCTTTATCATACCATTTCCTATATATGAATCAATAATGTTTACACATTTTATATCATTTTTTGCACATCTTGTTACCATTCTCCATATATAAGTTTTTTAATGAAGCAAGCAAGTCCCACCCACTGCTTATTGCTTTACGCAATTGAAGGAGTGAGTGGGACTTGCTTGTATCAGGGGGAGTGCAAACTCCTCATGATATACGGCGAAGCAGTTACTCGGTTATGAGCAAGTAGCGAATCGGATTGCGAATATCCGCTTGACTCCCCATTAATTATCAGTATTCTTTTGTAAATCAAATAAAATGCGCGAAAATTCCGGTTAAATGTGCAACTCATCTAGACAATTCACCAAAATTCGACTATGAATATTTTGTCTAGATAATACACAAAGTATATACGGAAAGGATAAAAATTGTTTGAACATTTCGCTAAACTATGGCGTTATCTTTTTAGATAAATAGATTTTGAATCCACTTTCTCATTTGCAAATATACTGCTATAATATAACTTGTTTCGTTCATTAAACTATATTGCAAGTGAAAGGTGGATTCAAATGTTTCATACAATAAGTGACATTTTAGGCCTATTAAAATTTTTTATTGTCGGTGACTACTTTTTTTCATTGCCAAAAAGAAAATCAGCACCTACCATATCCTTTTTTATTATTTTAACAGGTGCTATATCAATCGTATTTTCAAAAATAGCAAATCCTGTTCTACTCTTTTTCCTGTATATTTTATTCATATATATAGCCATGTGCATGTACTATAGAACTTCTAAACAGCTACTATTGATTTATACTTGTATCATGGATATTGTTTTTAGTTTCTTGGATCAAATGGGATATATCCTGATTAAATCGGCGTTACAATTGTGCAAATGCAAGATACCTAATTCCATTTTAGAAATACTAACATCCTGCACACTACTGATCCTATTATATTTTCTTGGAAAATTTTTTCACAAGAAACTAAATACAAGATTGCAATCTATAGAAAAAAAATATATTTTTCTATTCCTATTTGTACTTGTAGTAGATAGTGCAATCGTTACCACACTAGGTGATTTCGCATTAAATACATATATAAAGAAAAATCATATCCTTTTTGAAATCATTTATTTGGGAGTTGTGATTGGTATTTTCTTCCAACTTTTCTTGGTCATTGCACTCATTGTTTCTCGCAACACCTATCGCGAAAAGGAAGCGCTGGCAACACAATTTTTAAACGAGCAACAACAACATTATGCATACTTAAAAAACCGAGAACGAGAAACCCGTAAGTTTCGACATGACTTGAAAAACCATATGTTTGTGCTAACCAGCCTATATGAAAAGCAAGAATTTGATCAATTTGGACATTATCTGGAAACTATGAAAGAGAAAATCAATACTTTAAATACTCCAATCCAGGTACACAATGAAATTGCAGATGCCATCCTAAACAAGTTTTACTATGAAGGTAAAGAAAAAAATATTTCCTTGCATGTGCAAGGGCATTTTCCAACACCTTGCAAAATTTCAGCATTTGACCTATGCACTATTCTGTCAAATCTTTTAAGCAACGCTATGCAAGCACAAACAAAATGCGAAGGTGGGGAAATTAACATAGGCATCCACTACTCCACTACAGAAATCTTTCTTACAATAGAAAACCAATATTTTCAAGAGCCACTACAAGAGAGAGGGACTTTTCGCACAAGAAAGAAAGATATCCAAAACCATGGTTTCGGACTGGAAAATGTAAAAGAATGTGTAGAAAAAAATCATGGCACTATTACCATTGAAACAGAGCACAACCAATTTAAAGTTTTACTATCCTTATACAACAATTAACACCGATGAAAAGGAGCAAAAGAAATGAATATTGCAATCATAGACGACGAAAAGGAATGGCGCATCAAAACCAAAGAGGTAGTAATTCAAAACCTAAAAAGTATGAAACATAATGCCTCCATATCCGTCTATTCCTCAGGAGACGTATTCTTACAAGACGAAAAAACATTTGATATGGTCTTTATGGATATTGAAATGAATGGAACAGATGGCTTTGAAACAACGCAAGCCTATAAAAAGTGTTTTCCCAAATGTTTGGTATGCATTTTAACTACCCACAGTGAACTTTCCCGCCTAGGTTATCGAGTAGATGCCTTTCGTTATATTAACAAAGACAGTATGGTAGAAGAAATCTCCGAAGCACTCTCTTCTGGCATTAAAGTGCTTGGAAAAAATAAAAAAATAGCATTTCACGTTGTAAATGTTGGAGAAATTCAATTACCAATTAATGAAATCTTATATGTCGAAACAATCAAACGCAATGTGCGAATATATACCAGAGAACAAGAATATTTAAGTAATCGTACTATTACCAGTTTCGAAAAAGAACTTTATACATATGGGTTTTATTCTGTTCACAAATCCACTTTAGTAAATTTAGATGCCATCACATCTATTGATACCAAAAAACGGGAATTAGGATTTCCAAATGGAAAAAGCGTCACCATAGCTGGTAAAAAAATGCCAGAGGTAAAACAAAAGTATTTAGAAATTAAATTTATGTACGCCAACGGATAAACTTTTTATAATGCATTTTCCCTAATAACACATTTTTATTTTGTATACAGCAAAAGAGGCACCCATGCTTGAGTGCCTCTTTTGCTTTGTAATTTTTCTATTTTAAATGTCTCTGATTTACCTTCAAACGGTTCATAGCCTTATTAAGAGCAACCTGTGTATGATAATATTCCATAATACTCTGCTTTTGACGAAGTCTTTCTTCCGCACGAATTTTAGCTTCCTCCGCACGTTTTACATCGATTTCCTCTGGCTTTTCTACCGTATCTGCAATAATTACCACATGGTCTCCTGAAACCTCTGCATAACCATCGCTGATTGCTGCATAATACCATTCTCCATCAATCTTATACTTCACTTCGCCTGCGTTGATACAGGTAACCGTTCTCTCGTGATTCGCCAGGACTCCGCGTTCACCATCCATACCTGGAAAAATCAAACTTTCACATTGTCCTGTAAAGAATACACGGTCACTGGCAATAATCTCAAGTAAAAATGTCTTTGCCATGTTACCTCCATTCTGCTAAATCTGCTATAGCCTGCATATATCTTTGCAAACCAGAACCAGACAACCATTCGTGGTTTAATTAGCTTTTTCCATCTCTTTTGCTTTTGCCTTTACATCCTCGATTGTACCAACCATAAGAAATGCAGCTTCTGGATATTCATCCATCTCACCATCAAGAATTGCCTTAAATCCTGCAATTGTATCCTGCAAGGAAACAAATCTACCAGGAATACTTGTAAACTGTTCTCCTACGAAGAATGGCTGTGATAAGAATTTCTGAATCTTTCTTGCACGATATACGGCAATCTTATCATCTTCATCCAATTCCTCCATACCAAGAATTGCGATAATATCCTGTAATTCCTTGTATTTTTGCAGTAATTCCTGCACTCTACGGGCTACCTTGTAATGTTCTTCTCCAACAATATCTGGCTCAAGAATACGTGAAGTAGACTCCAATGGATCTACAGCCGGATAAATACCTTGCTCAACAATCTTTCTTGAAAGTACTGTTGTGGCATCCAAATGGGCAAATGTATTTGCTGGAGCTGGGTCAGTCAAGTCATCCGCTGGTACATATACAGCCTGTACAGATGTAATAGAACCATTCTTTGTAGAAGTAATTCTTTCCTGTAATTCACCAACCTCATTTGCCAATGTTGGCTGATAACCTACGGCTGATGGCATACGACCTAATAAAGCTGAAACTTCAGAACCAGCCTGCACATAACGGAAAATATTATCAATGAATAACAATACGTCCTGATTTTCTTGATCACGGAAGTATTCAGCCATTGTAAGTCCTGTCTGTGCAACACGCATACGTGCTCCAGGTGGCTCGTTCATCTGACCAAACACTAAGGCTGTCTTTTTGATAACGCCAGAATCTTTCATTTCATGCCATAAATCGTTTCCTTCACGAGAACGCTCTCCAACACCGGTAAAGATAGAATATCCACCATGCTCGGTAGCAACGTTACGAATCAATTCCTGAATCAATACCGTCTTACCTACACCAGCACCGCCGAACAAACCAATCTTACCACCCTTTGCATAAGGGGCTAATAAGTCGATAACTTTAATACCTGTTTCCAAAATCTCAACAACAGGACTCTGTTCTTCAAATGTAGGTGGCTTTCTGTGAATTGGCCACTTTTCTCCATCTACTGGTGCATCCTTATCAATGGTATCTCCAATTACGTTAAACATTCTTCCTAATGTTTGTTCTCCAACAGGTACCTGAATACAAGATCCGGTTGCTACTACTTCCATTCCTTTTGAAAGACCCTCACTAGAAGCCAGTAAGATACAACGGACTACATTGTTTCCTATATGGCTGGAAACTTCCATTACAAGACGTTTTCCGTTCATGTTTACTTCAAGGGCATCCTTGATCATAGGAAGTTTTCCGCTCTCAAATTCTACATCCACAACAGGTCCTAAAACCTGTACGATTTTTCCTCGTTCCATATTTGTAGAATCTCCTTTCTTTTCATATTTCTGCTCTATCTGCTCACCAAAGACTTAAGATTGTTTTTGTTTCTTAAGTGCTTTCGCTCCCGCAGCTACTTCCGTAATTTCCTGTGTAATTGCTCCCTGACGGGCACGATTATACATCAAATCCAAGTCATGTAACATTTCCTTCGCACTCTTTGTAGCTGCCTCCATAGCAATCATTCGATCGTTTTGCTCACTGGAGAAAGACTCTACCATACATCCAAAAATCAAACCTTTTAAATAGTTTGGTACCAGACGGTCCATAACTACTTCTGGTGATGGTTCAAATTTTGCGTGTAATGCACCTGCTTTACGACGCTCAAATTTACGACGTTCTAACGGTAAAATCTTTGTACAAACAGGCTCTGATTTAATCGGTGTAACCATTTTGGTATAAATCAGATACACATCATCAAGCTGTCTTGTCTGAAATAAATTTAAAATGGTTTCCGAAATCTCACGAGCACGATACATCGTTGGATTTTGTGCGGTATATAAAAATTCACAATCTACAGTAACACCTTTTCTCAAAAAATACTGACGTCCTACCTGTCCAACAACAAATAGCATTGTATTTTGGGAATTGTGTTTTGCCATCTCATTTTCTGCAGCCTTAATCACATTGTGATTGTAAGAACCTGCAAGTCCTTTATCCGCAGTAATTACAAGATAGCCGATTTTTCTATCTTCCTCTGGTATTTCTTCTCTTCTTTCAAAGAAAACTTCATGCATATGAGGTGCATAGAATAAAATATCATGAATCGTCTCCTGCAATTTCACAAAATAGGGTTCGGTAGCAAGCAGAGTTTTTCTCGCCTTCTTAAGTTTTGAAGAAGAGATTAAATACATGGCATTGGTTATTTTCATAATGTCCTGTATTCCCTTGATTCGATTACGAATCTCTCTCATATTTGCCATAATCCTGCCTCCAAACTATTTCTTAAACGCCTTCACTGCATCAATAATCTGTTGAATCAATTCATCTGTCAATACTTTTTCTGTATCAATTTTTTCAACGATATCTGCATGTTTTGCTTCAAAATAATTCAACATATCGTTTACATATGCTTTTACTTCTTTTGGATCAATATCCAGTAAAAGCTTATTATTTGCAGCAATCAATGTAATTACCTGCTGATGAAGAGATAATGGTTTAGAAAGAGGCTGTTTTAATAATTCCATCAAAATCTTACCATGTTGTAGCAATTCTTTTGTGTTAGAATCAAGCTCTGAACTAAACTGTGTAAATACTTCCATCTCTCGATACTGTGCAAGGTCAATACGAAGACTTCCTGACGCCTTTTTCATAGCCTTTGTCTGTGCATCTCCACCTACACGGGACACGGATAAACCAACGTTTACAGCAGGACGCTGACCTGCGAAGAACAATTCACTCTCTAAGAAAATCTGTCCATCTGTAATAGAAATAACGTTTGTTGGTATGTATGCAGATACATCACCAGCCTGTGTCTCAATAATAGGCAACGCAGTAATAGAACCACCGCCATGCTCATCATCCAAACGGCAAGAACGCTCCAATAATCTAGAATGTAAATAGAATACATCACCAGGATATGCCTCACGACCTGGAGAACGCTCCAACAATAAGGACATTGTACGGTATGCTACCGCATGTTTTGATAAATCATCATAAATAATCAAAACATCTTTTCCTTTTTCCATAAAATACTCTGCAATCGCTGTACCAGAATATGGCGCAATATACTGAAGTGGTGCCACATCACTGGCTGTGGAGTTTACAATAATTGTATAATCCATAGCACCATGTGCTGTTAATGTAGACACTAATTTTGCAACTGTAGATGCTTTCTGACCGATTGCAACGTAAATACAGATAACATCCTGTCCCTTTTGATTGATAATCGTATCTGTTGCAATAGCTGTTTTACCTGTCTGACGGTCTCCGATAATCAACTCTCTTTGTCCTCTACCAATTGGGAACATAGAGTCGATAGCAAGAATACCTGTCTGTAATGGTGTACTTACAGATTTACGATCACATACACCCGCTGCTTCACGCTCAATTGGGTAAAATGCATCTGCTGTAATATCACCTTTTCCATCAATTGGAGTTCCAAGTGCATTTACAACTCTTCCAAGCATCTGGTCTGAAACTGGGATACCTGCTCTTTTCTTTGTACGAACAACTTTGCTGCCTTCTGTTATTCCATAATCGGAACCTAACAATACGCAACTAATACTTTTCATTTCCAAGTTCTGAACAATACCACGTACTCCTGTCTCAAATTCCACAAGCTCACCATACATAGCTTCATCTAAGCCATATACTGTTACAATACCATCACTGATATTTGTTACTCTACCAGTCTCTTTTACGACTGTTTTTAAATCAAAATCTTCAATTTCACTTTTAAGTACGGAAATAATTTCATCCTGATTAAAGCTTGCCAATTGTTTCACCTACCTTCTAACAAGGGACTTCTGCATTTCATCCAAGGTTCCCTTTATACTCTTATCATACTCTGTATCGTTTACTTTTAACACCATACCGCCGATTAGAGAAGGATCCTCGATCAAATCCAGTTCCACTCCTGCCTTGTTATATTTTTTACATATCATCTCTTTTACTTGTTCAATATCTTCATTATCCATTCGCATCGCATAACGAAGGGTTGCTTTTACTTTATTTTCTTTTTCCAGCATAAAACCATCGTATGCTTCAAAGATATCTTTCCAAATTCCTATAGCGTTATGTTCGCATAATAAACGCATAAATTTTGTCATGCTTTCTGGAAATAAGGATTTAATCACACTTACTTTTTCCTCACTTCGCACTAAGGGATTTGCAAGTACATCTGCTACTATGGGTGCTTCTTCCAATAAAGCTTTTGTATTAGAAATATCTTCTTTTGAAACGGAAAGATCTTCCAATACTCTTGCATAATTCATTGATCTCTGGGTTATCATTCTGCCCCACCTGCTTCCTGTAAGAAGTCACCAATGAGCTTTTTATTTGCATCCTCATCCACATTTTTCTGAATGACTTTCTGTGCTGCTAACAATGCAATGCCAGCAATTTCTGACTGTGCCTGTTCCATAGATTTCTTTTTCTCCAATTCGATGGAACGTTTCGCCTCATCCATGATTCTGCTTGCTTCTGCACGAGATTCTTCTACCTGTTTTGTATACTCAATCTTCGCACGTTCCTTTGCATCTTTCATGATTTTTACCGTTTCTTCTTCTGCATCATCTAATACCTGCTGATATTCCTTCTTTAAAGCCTGGGCATCTGTCTTTTCTTTTTCTGCTGCCTCGATATTGTCTGCAATCATTTTCTTACGTTTGTCCAATATCTCATTCACCGGCTTGAATAAAAAGAAACGGAAGAAAAGGAACAAAATCAAGATATTGATAATTGTGTATACAACATATGGGCTTATGCTCATGATATTGATTTCTGCTACCATCATATCCAAATTCACCTCTATCTGCTCTTTATTTCTTCTTCATAAACTTATAAGTCAAAATTGCTGTAACGATAGAAACCACTATAAATATAGCTATACATGCTATTATTGCTTCTGTTGTCATCGTTTTCGCTCCTATCTCTTATTTATTTTAAGAAGAAAATAATCAATACTGCTACTACGAAACCATAAATAGCAGTTGCTTCTGCCAACGCACATCCAAGTAATAATACTTTGTTGATGTCACCTGATGCTTCTGGCTGTCTGGCAATGGCCTCTGATGCCTTTGATGTTGCTACACCAATACCAATTCCTGCTCCAATACCTGTTAATACTGCTAATCCAGCTCCTAATGCTATCATATTCTACCTCTTTTCCGCGCCCTGCGCTATTTTATAAAATAATATCACATTCATTCTTCATTCGTAACCATTTTTATTGGTCCTTAATTCATTCTTTTACTTCAAGAAGAAAATAATCAATACTGCTACTACGAAACCATAAATAGCAGTTGCCTCTGCCAACGCACATCCAAGTAACAATACTTTGTTGATATCACCTGATGCTTCCGGCTGTCTGGCAATGGCCTCTGATGCCTTTGATGTTGCCACACCAATACCAATTCCTGCTCCAATACCTGTTAATACCGCTAATCCAGCTCCTAATGCTATCATATTCTACCTCTTTTCTGCGCCCTGCGCTATTTTTGCAGCATATACTCATATTCATATGCTGTTTTTATCTGTTATCCTTCCATCTTCTCTTGCATGAATAATGAAGTAAGGAAAACAAATACATACGCCTGTATTCCACCATCAAATACGTCAAAGTACATACTAAATACCATTGGTACAAAAATCGGAACAACCATCTTGATCAATTCCATAACGATATATGCACCTAAAACATTACCAAACAATCGCATACATAGCGAAAGTGGTCGAATGAATACTTCCAAAATGTTAATCGGAAGTAATACTGGCATTGGTTCTGCAAAACTTTTCAACCAGCCTTTGACGCCTTTCTTGCGAATACCAGACCACTCGATGAGAAAAATACTCATAAAGGCCAATCCTGCTGTTACATTCAAATCTTTTGTAGGCGGTGTGATACCAAACAAGCCTATTACGTTGGCCACAGCAAGATAAATCAACACTGTACCCAAATACGGAATATAACACTTGCCTTCTTCACCTAAAATGCCAGTGAAAAAGTTATTGATAAATTCCACCAATGCTTCAATGACCATCTGTATCTTACTTGTGGGTTGTACTTTTAAGTTCCGCACAAATACTAACGTCAAGATCATCAAAATCAACATGATAAGCCATGTAACTGCGATAGCCGTTGGAACCGTAAATTTTCCAAAGAATGTAGTATTTCCACAATCCATGGATTGTTTCAGTTCCTCAACGAACTCATCAACGTTCATCCTACTTTCACCTCCTAAAGTAAAAGTTCGTACTTCGTATTTGCAGTAAGATTTCACTTTCGTCAGAAATTTATGCGTTTCTACTATCCTTTTCGCCTACGCTACTTCTAAAGCATAACTATTCTGCCTATTACTGCAAAAGCAACTCGTTTACCAAGCACGATTCTTTATTGGATTTTTTCAAAAAAATACAGGTGTATTTTTCCAAAAAACCAACCACTGAAATAATACACCCTTTTTCATCAAATATCTAGCATTTCCATCTCATTTTTGCTTTTTTGTCGAATTTTTAATCTTTTCTTATTAATAATATAAATTATATATCAGATGTGTAAATATTCCTTTCGAATTGTGTCTTTTTTTTGTCATTTTTCCTATTAAGACTGGTTTATTTTACCAAAAAAAACATTTCACAAGGCTTACTTTTCTGTCCTTCTTAGGCATCTTTCCATACCCATATCTCTCCCATATACGGACCTATTTTATAGTGCTTTTATATCCTTTATAATGCTATTCATTTCATACTCTTTGAGTACCTTTTCCAGTTCCTCTCTATCCACCTTAAAGGCAAAGTCCTCCAGTGTATATGGAATAGGAATATCCCGCTTCATCTGTGCTAATTTTTGACTTAGAAATACTTCTTCCTTTCCTGCCTTCAGCTTTTTCAGAGGGCTTACTTTCACTCCAATCTCTTTCCAAAATGTAGTCAATTCTTTTTCCTTTTTGGTATCATTTTCGCATTCTTCTATTGCGGCATAGATTTCCTCTATCGCTCCATATTCATTGAGCAATGGTATTGCAGCGGATTTGACTCCCTTACAACCTGGTATGCCATCTCCAGGGTCTCCCTGAATCGCCAGCAATGGTACAATAAGCTCTGGTAATACTCCTTCCTCTCCCAACACAATCTGTGGCGTGTATTCAAATACATTGGTAGGAATCCCTTCATACACTTCTTTCCCCATATAACTTTTTCCGTATTTCTTTTCTAGTTCCTCTCTCTTTTTCCGATCTACCACTCGCCACATTCTCGTATACTTGCTGACAAGCTGAAAATAGTCATGATCCTTTGTAATAACATATACTTCTTGCTCTGGGCCTTCAAATCGCTCTACCAACGAAGCTGCAAAATCGTCTGCCTCATATCGGTCATCCATCAATACCTTAAACCCAATTCGTTCCAAAATATTTTCCATTGCAATATACTGTTCTTTCAATGGTTCTGGCGTAGCCGAACGATTCGCCTTATAAAAATCAGCCCCCAGCTCGGTTCTACGGAAGGTATCTCTCGATTTATCAAACACAAAAGCAATATAGTCTGGTCTCACTTTTTTATACATAGCAAGCATTGTCTTTAACATAGTAAAAATCGCATTTGTATATCTTCCATCCGATGTATGTAAAATTTCATCATAATGGGTCTTTCTTTTTTCTTCATCCTTCTCAAATAGAATTGTTCTGGGTAAATTGCCATAGTAAGAGGTACTAAGCATAGAGGACCCATCAATAATCATAAACTTTGCCATAGTTTTTCTTCCTTTCCGTCACTTATCTTTTCAGGTGTTTGCAAAATTTTCATATCTCAACTTTATTTATGCAATCGCCAACTTTTCTTGTATATTATCCCATATTATATCTAAATTGAAAACATTATATGTGTTTTTTTTGAGATTTTAATTTTCTGTAACATATTTCTACTATTCTTCCGATGAATTATAGCGGGTGGTGTTTCATAAACAGTTTTCAAGCCCCCATATAGAAAACGACAGACGATACATTACAATTTTAAAGAACAACAATAAAGGAGATTTTCATGGGCAGATATCAAAAAATAGGCGAAATTAAATCTACGAACAAAGATTTCATTGAATATATTGAAAAAAATTTTATATTAGTTGGAGAATCCGAAGACGAAGGCTGCGATACTTTTCATGTTGTAGTAGATACCGCACCCCCAGAACCTGAACCAGAACCAAGTCGTGGTTTCTTTTTCCGTCGCAAATAACTAAAACGGTATTTTCTTTCACATCGCGAAATTTTTTTGCAAGTATTTACTCTTTTTTGTGTATAAGTAAATGTGGAAACTCGACGTTTCTGGAATGAAAAGGAAATGGTGGTAAAGACAAATGACATCTGAAATATTAGGAACTGGCAGTGCATTGCCTAAAAAAATTGTGACAAATGATGATTTAGCAAAGATTGTAGACACAAATGACGAATGGATTTCTGGAAGAACCGGAATTTGTGCCAGACGAATTGCTATTGATGAAACAACAGAAACTATGTCTATTGAAGCGGCAAACTATGCTTTAGAAGACGCAGCTATTGACGCTTCGCAAATTGATTTAATCATAGTTGCAACATTGACACCAGACGGCAGTATGCCAAATACTGCTTGTAAAGTACAGGCAGCCATCGGCGCAGTGAATGCTATGTGTTATGAAATCAACGCTGCTTGTTCCGGTTTTATGTATGCCATGCAAACTGCACACGCATTTATTTCTTCTGGTTTAATAAAGTATGCACTAATTATTGGTGCTGAGACACTTTCTAAGATTATGGACTGGACAGATCGAAGCACCTGTGTACTTTTTGGTGATGGTGCTGGTGCAGCGGTTCTAGGTCCTTCCAACGAAGGTATTTTATACATAGAGGGCGGTTCTGATGGAACAAAAGGCTCTGTACTTTCTCTCGGTAATGCACCACTTGTAAATCCGTATACTTCTCATGCTGCAACCAAACAATATGTGGAAATGGATGGACAGGAAGTATTCAAATTTGCAGTCCGCAAAATTCCTGCAATTATAACAAATCTATTAGAAAAAGCTTCGCTTACTCTTTCTGATTTAGACTTGATTTTATTGCATCAGGCAAACAAACGAATCATTCAATCCGCAGCCAGACGTTTGAAAGCAGACGAAGCACTTTTCCCTATTAACTTAGACAAATATGGAAATACTTCCGCTGCAAGTGTTGCAATCTTACTTGACGAAGTAAACAAAAATGACAGCCTAAAAAAAGGCGACACAATTGCTTTAGCTGGTTTTGGCGGCGGTTTGACCTGGGCAGGGGTACTGCTCACATGGACAAAAAATCGTTAATATTTATTTTTAGGTGGTACTAAAAATTTTATTCATGCATTACCTCTATAATAATTAAAATTCTATTTCCCTGTTGGGAAACTTTTCAATGCTAAACAAGGCAATTGCCTTTACAACTAAAGAGAGTTGTTCTTAAATAAGAACAACTCTCTTATATTATTAAACCAACTTATTAACAGTTTTCTGACTATCGAATCGTACAATAACTGGTTCCATTTTTTAATTTTGCTTTCTTATAGGTAGCAAGTTCTGATACTGTTACAAGCTGATATCCTTCCTTAACAAGCGCTGGAATAATACGTTCTGCTGCACTTGCTGTCTGGTCGTAAACATCATGCATTAGTACAATATCGCCATCTTTTACATGTCCTAATACACTGTCTACTGTCTTATCCGCATTTCTTGTCTGCCAGTCTCTCGTATCAATAGACCACAAAATAAGCGGTGTATGTATTGCACTTTTTACAGTATCGTTCATACTACCATATGGCGGTCTGGTCAATGTCGGTACAACACCTGTAACCTTTTTTATCAACTGTTCTGTTCTAGACACCTCTGTCTGGATTTCATTTACTGACAATGTAGCAAGATTTTTGTGATTATAGGTATGAGATGCAATTTCGTTTCCATATTTTGCGGATGCTTTCACTATTTTTTGCACATCCTGACTTTTTTCTAAATTACATCCAAGCACAAAAAAGGTTGCTCTTGCATCATATTTTTTTAATTGCTGATACACTCGCTTCGTATATAATACAGATGGTCCATCATCAAAAGTCAATGCTATGATTGGTTTCTTCAAGTCAATAATGCGTAATTTATACATCGCTTTCGCACCAAATCCATCTGTTGCTTTTGCTGTAATTATTACAGTTTTCCCTGCTCCCGCAGACTTTGGAGTTACAACCCCATTTTTACTTACTGTTGCATATTTTATATTGCTACTCTTCCACACGACCTTGTGGGAGGTCGCTTTTGCAGGTTTATTCATTACCTTTAATTTTATTTTTTTACCAACAAACACATAATTTTTGCTGGCTGTTATTTTTATTTTTTTTACAGGTACGGACCCTTTCAAAAGATAGGTAACTGTTTTGCTCTGCTTCTTTCCATTCCTATGGTACGAAATCTTAGCACTCACCATTACCTTCTTTCCTGCTCCTGCCGTCTTTAAGCTTACTCTTCCCTCTTGTGTAACACTAGCGTATTTGCGATTTCCCACCGTCCACTTTATACTGTCATATGCACCATTAATTACTAATTTATTGTATGACGATTTCCCTGGATATAAATAGATTACCTTTTTCTGGAAATGTGCGGTCAAATCCTTTTCCGGACTTTCTGTAATTGCTCCCGCAGATGCCGCCTTTACCTCTTCAAAACCATCATAAGACGCTCCAATGCCTTTTCCATTTCCGAAAAGATTCCCTCCAAGCAAAAATAGCCCCAAAAGAATGCCCCCCGTCAAAGCGATCATCCGTTTTTTCATAATACCCTCTCCCTCAATCCTTCTTAATTGCATACTTGCATATAGGCTTAGTATAGCAAAGAACACAAAAACAGGCAAGTACCCAAAGGGTACTTGCCTGCCTTATTTATAAGAATGATTATACTTCAAATAATAAATCTGCGTAACATGGTACTGGCCAATATTCTTTTCCAACGATTACTTCTAATTCATCAATTGGAGTTCTAAGTGCGTCCATGTCAGCCTTAACAACATCCTTGAAGAAGTTTGCCTGAACAGTTCCTTCTTCTTTTGTTGCTGCTTCTGCAATAGATGCCTCTAATGCAATCTTAGCCTTCTGTGCCTGTGCTAATAGATCAGAAGCCTTCTTTAATAAATCAGACTGTACATCTACATTTACACCACCACAAGCTGCGTTAATTTCGTTGATAGATGCAGCAAGGTCTGTTACATAATTGATAACGGCTGGGATAAACTTCTTACCTGCCATATCAACCATAGTCTTAGCCTCAATATTGATTGCCTTAGAATATGACTCATAATCAATTTCTGCACGAGCCTCTAACTCAACCTTATCCATAACACCTAATCTACCAAACATTTCAATCGTCTTTTCTGATGTTAATTCTGGAATAGCATCTACCATAGTCTTCATGTTTGGAAGACCTCTCTTCTCTGCCTCTGCTACCCATCCATCAGAATATCCGTCACCATTAAAGATAACCTTTTGATGATCTGTTAAAGTCTTTTTAATAATCTCATGTAATGTCTTTTCTACATCATTTGATTTTTCTAACTGATCTGCAAAATCAGATAAAACATCTGCTACGATTGTATTTAAAATAGTATTTGGTCCTGCAATAGATAACGCAGATGCAACCATACGGAACTCAAATTTGTTTCCTGTAAATGCAAATGGTGATGTTCTATTTCTATCTGTAGCATCTTTCATGAAATCAGGCAATGTACTAACACCTGTTACAAGCTTCTCACCAGAAATACTGCTTGTTGCATCACCAGTTTTAATAATCTGATCCACAACATCCTGTAACTGCTCTCCTAAGAAAATAGAAATGATTGCTGGTGGTGCCTCATTTGCTCCTAATCTGTGGTCATTTCCTGGGTTAGATGCAGACAGACGAAGCAATCCTGCATTTTCATCAACCGCACGGATTACAGCAGCAAGGAACAACTGGAACTGTGTATTTTCATGCGGATTCTTTCCAGGATCTAATAGATTTTCCCCCTGATCTGTAACCAATGACCAGTTATCATGCTTACCAGAACCGTTTACACCTGCAAATGGTTTTTCATGTAATAAACATTCCATGCCATGACGTTTTGCAACTTTCTTCATAATTTCCATAACTAACTGGTTATGGTCTGTCGCAATATTAGCGGTTGCATAAATTGGCGCTAACTCATGCTGTGCAGGAGCAACTTCATTATGCTGAGTCTTTGCAAGAATTCCAAGTTTCCATAACTCTTCATTTAACTCTTTCATGTATGCTGCAATTTTTTCTTTTAAAGTTCCGAAATAATGATCATCTAATTCCTGTCCCTTTGGAGGCATTGCACCAAACAAAGTACGACCAGTGAAAATTAAATCATCTCTCTGCAAATATTTTTCTCTATCAACTAAGAAATATTCCTGCTCTGGCCCTACAGAACAACTTACATTCTTTACATCTTCTTTTCCTAAAACATGTAACACACGAACAGCCTGATTGCTGATTGCTTCCATAGAACGAAGTAATGGAGTTTTCTTATCCAAGGCTTCTCCTGTATAAGAACAGAATGCTGTTGGGATGCAAAGAATTACACCTGCTGCATCTTCCTTCAAGAATGCTGGTGATGTACAATCCCATGCTGTATATCCTCTTGCCTCAAATGTGGCACGGATACCACCGTTAGGGAATGAAGAAGCATCTGGCTCACCCTTTACTAATTCTTTACCAGAGAACTCCAACATCACTCCACCTTCACCTGCTGGCTGAATAAAGGAATCATGCTTCTCTGCTGTAATACCTGTCATTGGCTGGAACCAATGTGTAAAATGTGTAGCACCTCTTTCCAATGCCCATTCTTTCATAGCGTGTGCTACTGCATTTGCTACTTCCATGTCCAAGTCCTGTCCCTCAGCCATAATCTTTTTAAGCTTCTTGTAGATTGGCTTTGGTAAACGTTCTCTCATAACGCTGTCATTAAATACGTCTTTTGCGAATACATTTTCAATTACATTCTGTCCCATATGATTTCTACATCCTTTCTTTTTTCGTAACTCCATATTGGAAGTATACGATATCTTTCATTTTGTGTCAAATGACTTTGATGCTTATTCTTTTCTTTAATCGCGAAGTTTTTTCAATAGATTTTAATTGGATTCTTTCATAACGTAAAAAAAGCGTCCTCAAATAAACATTTGAGAACGCCTTTGTTCTTCACGAATTTTTTCATCGAAATAAGCATAACATATTTCAACATTAATTGCAAGCACTTTTTTAATTTGATTCTTTTCCTAACATTTTTACATCTACTCTATCGTATGGTATCGAAATATGATTCTTGTCAAACATAAGTTTTATCTGTTCCTGCAAATCCCATTTTGCCTTCCAGTAATCGTCTGTGCTAACCCAGACACGCATACCCATAGAAATTGCACTGGAGTCAAAATCATTTACAAATACATCAATACTTTGATCCTGTAAAACAAGTGGATATTGATGTGCTAATTCTAATAGCACTTCTTTTACCTGTCGAATATCCGATTCATAATCCACCCCAACTAAAATATCAATTCTTCGCATCGTATCATGCGTAATATTCACAATGTTGGTATTCGCCAGATTTCCATTTGGTAATACTACCTTTCGATTGTCTGGCATCAAAAGAGTGGTATAGACAATATCAATATTAACAACAGTACCTTCGTTTCCAAGTGCACATATATAATCACCTACCCGAAATGGTTTTGTATACAACAGTAAAATTCCTCCTGCAAAGTTTGCAAGACTTCCTTGTAATGCCAAACCAAGTGCCAGACCAGCCGAACCAAGCATCGCTACAATGGCACCTATGCCAAAGTTTAAATAATATGCTACAAGAAAAATCAGTATAACTTGTCCGCCTCCATTTGCTATTGAGCACAAAAAGCGTTTTGTTCCTTCTTCTACACCATTTTTTTCTAATGCTTTATTTAAGAACCTCACCAATTTCTTTATGATAAATTTTCCTACCTGAAAAATAACAATCGCAATAACAATCTTTATTGCTAATGGCAATAGTACATCTACCGCATATTTCTTTATCCAGTTAAACATACTCTGTACCCAAGTTACTGTATCCTGTACGGATGTTATTTGATCTGCTGACGGCGGAGTACCTTCTGGTAACAAATCCACTCCTGTCTTGTCACTAAATGCTATTATCCAGTTTGTCATAGCTAGTTTTACATTCATGTCTACAGTTTCCTTTCTATTCTATTTATTCCTATTTATTATTTTTTGATTTTCCTCTTTTGGAATCCTGTTTTTGTACTCCTTTCTTAGGCGTTTCTGTTTTTATTTCGATGATATTCGTTTGTTTCTTTAAATCTTCTGCAATAGTATCTATTTTCTTCGTGGGTTTTTCTTCCTTTTCTTTTTCGGCATGAACACCTTTGGTCTGTTCTGTCAAAGTTTGTTCAAATACAGCCTTTTTTGCCAATGCCTTTTCCATTTCATTGACAACGACTTTTGGCGTTACCTCCTCCTTCTTTGCCTTCTTCTCTTCCATGGCCTTTAGGCTGACTTTTTTAGCCTTTGTTTTCCGTTTTTCTGGTGCTGCCGCCTTTTTCTTGGTGGTTCGCTTTGCCTTTTCATCCTTTGCAGAAAGAGGTGTACAACGAAATACGGAAATTCCCAACGGTGGTACGGTTATGGAAATTGACTGTTCCCGTTCATCAAAGTTCTCTGCTTTTGACTGTTTTAAACGTGGATTTACATTTCCTTCCCCGCCATATTCTTTTCGATCACTATTAAAAATCTCCTTATATTTTCCCTTAAATGGCACTCCAATCTGAAATACTTCATAGGTTACAGGCGTAAAGTTGCATATTACTAATAAAGTGTCTTCCTCTTTTCCATCTTTACGAAGGAAGGAAATAATACTATGTTCTGAATCAATACAGTTAATCCATTCAAAGCCATCCGGTTCCCCATCCATTTGATATAATGCTGGATTCTCTAAATAGAACTGATTCAATGCTTTCGTATACTCCTGCATCTTTTTATGCATTTCATATTCTTCAATTAGATTCCATTGCAGACCTTCTTTTTCATTCCATTCATCAAACTGTCCAAAGTCTTGTCCCATAAACAATAGCTTTTTCCCCTGATGTGTCATAGTATACCCCAATAAGCATCGATGATTTGCAAACTTTTGCTCATAGGTTCCATACATTTTCTGTATCATAGAACCCTTTCCATGTGTCACTTCATCATGAGAAAATACAAGCATAAAATTCTCTGTATACTGATAAATCATACCAAATGTCAATGCATTGTGATTTCCTTTACGGAATAATGGATCAATTTTCATATAACCAAGCATATCATTCATCCACCCCATATTCCATTTAAAGTCAAACCCAAGTCCATCTTCCTCTACACTTCCAGTAACCTTAGGCCACGCGGTAGATTCTTCTGCAATCATAAGCACTCCTTTATGCTTTTTATGCATAAGAGAATTTAGTTTTTTTAGTAACTGTTCTACTTCCAGATTTTCGTTTCCACCATAAATATTAGGTAACCATTCCCCATCTTTTCTACCATAATCCAGATATAGCATCGAAGCAACTGCATCCATCCGCAGTCCGTCTGCATGGAATTTTTCTACCCAGAACAAGGCATTGGCAATCAAAAAGTTATTCACTTGTGGCTTTCCAAAATCAAAAATCAAAGTTCCCCAATCCGGATGTGCTCCACGTCTTGGGTCTGGATTTTCATATAAGCAGCTTCCATCAAAATTAGCAAGTCCAAATGTATCTCTTGGGAAATGTGCAGGTACCCAGTCTAATAACACTCCAATGCCCTGCTTATGCATATAGTCCACAAAATACATAAAATCCTGTGGAGTTCCATAACGAGCAGTCGCTGCATAGTAACCTGTTACCTGATACCCCCATGACTCGTCCAGTGGATGCTCCATAACCGGCATAAGCTCAATATGGGTATAATGCATCTTTTTGATATATTTTGAAAGCATTGGTGCTAACTCACGATAATTGTAAAATTTTTCTTCTTCTGCATCTTCGCTTTCCTTTTTCATCCAAGAACCTAGATGTACCTCATATACATTGATAGGTTCTGCAAAAAAGTTCTTTTTCTCTCGATCCTTTAACCAAGCTTCGTCTTTCCATTGAAACGTATTTAGGTCCGTAACAATGCTGGCTGTATCTGGTCTAACCTCTGCTGCATTTGCATAGGGATCTGCTTTTAAAAATGTAATATCTCCACGCAATTTTATTTCATATTTATATAAACTGCCTACTTCTACTCCTGGAATAAATAATTGAAAGATACCTGAGTCAGGCAGCCTTCGCATCTGGTGTATCTTTCCGTTCCACTGATTGAAACTTCCCACTACACTTACTCGAAGTGCATTCGGTGCCCATACCGCAAATGCCACACCCGCTATTCCATCTATCTCCATAGGATGTGCCCCTAACTTCTCATATAATTCATAATGAATCCCATTTAAGAAACGTGTCTCATCCTCTGCATCTACGGTTGATTCAAACATATATGGATCAACAATTTCTATTTTTTCTCCTGTTTTTGTTTCAACTACATACCTATATTTTGGAATGCGTTTTCCTTTCAAAAGTGTAGCAAAAAATCCCGCTTCATCCTCTAAAAACATCTCTGTCTCTTTTCCTGTGCGAACATTTTTCACCCATACCTTTTGTGCATCTGGTAAAAATGCCTGCACAAGAATTCCTTCTTCTATTACATGTGCACCCAAAAATTCATGCGGTTGATCTTCTTCCGAATAAACTACCGCTTCAATTCTTGCCCAATCCATTAATTCGTAAACCTGATCCTCTAATGTCATATCACTCATACCCTCCATTTTTCCTTCTGTCTATAGATGTTCACAAACTTGTATTACCTATCTGACAACTTCTCCTGATTGCCAAAAAATTCACACCCGCAACAGGTTTGTATGTAACTAAATCTACCATTTTATCGTCTACTAAAATAATACCATTTTTTACTTTTCAAGTAAAGAATGAGCTAACACAGTTCCTCCTGAAATAGGCAACTACATAACGCTTTCTCCTATGAAAAGTTAAAAAAATTTTTACTTTTTTTCATAAGCCATTACTATACATATTAGCTAAAAATCTATACTATAGTTTGGCATTTTACTTATATGGATTTTGTCCACACCTATCTACAGTATACAAATTGCCCTGTTTGTCAAAAGCATCTACCACATGTTGCACATAATTTCATGTTTAAACAACCATCTGCCATATTTTTACTTTGTATACAAAGTATGGTACAATAATACAATACGAAGGGTCATCACAAAAGGGAGGATTTGTCCATGTTTGAAAAAGAATACATAACACAGAAAATATTGCTTTTTATCGCAATGATTTTTATTCTAGGCTTCGCTTATAACCATTATCTTTCTGAAAAAAATGGTATTTCCTTTCAAGAAGGTGAAAATTTTACCATCGCAAATTCCTCTGAAAATTCAGATGATAATCCCTATCATACAAATGTATATAATACAGAAGAAATACAGGAAAACTTTTTTGACACTCCCTGTATTCTATCTCTAATTAATTCTTTTCAATTATTGAATGAAATAGAAAAAAATCCAAATCATAATTCCGTATTAGCCACTTCCACCTCTGAAAACAATCAACAGATTTGGTTAAATGATACCTATTATACGAATCTGTTATCTGTTTCTAATGGCAATACCTTTCAGTATAAACAAGTAACTAAAAATTGTATTTTAAGCCAGAAAGCACCCCTCTACTATTATATTTTGCATACCATCAGTTCTTTTTTAGACGGCTTTCATTTACACCGTCTTGGCTTTTTTATCAACGCAATCTTTCTATTCCTATCTTCCTATTTGCTGTTAGGAATCGCAAAACGATATTTACATGCATCCTGGGCAGGACTGGCAGGTTCTTTCCTCTTTGCACTTAGTATCGGATGTCTTTCTACCCTGTTATGTTCTACCCCTTATATTATGCTACTTTTCTTTATTCTTTTCATTACAGAAATGCATCTTTCCGCTTTACGCAGAAACTCTATTCCAATCTTTTTGTTGGAAGCAATGGGAATCATAAATATATTGGCACTTCTTACCGACTACAGCTACCTCCTCTTCTTCTGTACAATTGGAATCTGCCTTTTGATTACTTTACTTTTCATGAAACGCTTTAAAGATTGCCTACTCTATCTGTTACAATGCATCCTTTCCTTGCTTATTACTTCGCTTATTTACCCTGCATTTGTATTACACATAGGCACAATCTTTTTCACGCAAAAAACTAACGTTAATGCTATGTTTCAAGTACCGTTTCTTCAACAGAACTGTTCTTCCAATTTAACCATTATAGCAAACCAACTTTTTACACATACTAAAATGTTAGTAGTTCTTTTTATGTTACTTCTTATTGTATTGGCAAGTTGCTTAAAAAAAGGAAGTTTTCGTGAGCATTTATCCATTTTTACAGAACGACTCCGTACTGGTGATTTGACTGATTTATTTATTGGTGGCGTACTTGTTCTTTCTTTTTTCACGCTATCCACTATCTATCAGGACGAAAACTACTTTATTCTTATTACACTTTTGCCTTTTATAACCCTAATGTTGTCCTACTTGTGCTACCGACTCCTTAATGCTGCTATTCATTCAGAATATAATAGTGGCATATTTAGCATTGTCATCGCCCTGATTTTTTGCTTCCTTAACCTATTCACCACGCCTCTCGATTATACTTACAGCACTTATATCGAGCAAACTACTTTAGCTGCTGCACATCAAAAAGATTATTGCATTTTTCTTGCCTCAGATAATTTTCAAACATCCGATCATATTTTAGAATTGCAACAATACGCACATTCTCTTATTTTGAAAAAAGAAGATATAAAATCACTCAAAAAGAACACAGCTTTTCTTTCCCAAACGCGAATGATTGTATATGTTACGGATGAAGATTACATAAACTCTACTATAGATAAGATTGCAAAAATAGGGCAATTTAACCTTGTAGATGGACTTACCAACTACCGAGATGCAAACGAAAACCGCATTTATGTATACCAATTACGGCAAATGAAGTCCAATGATCTGGAGGAATAACGTTTTCCCTAAATAAATCACTTGGATAAACTTTTCTTAAATAAATATTTCTCCACAAAAAAGGTGCCTAAGTTATCCCTTCTAATTAGGGTAACTCAGACACCTTATTTTTCTAATCCTCAAATTATTTCAATGTAATTTTTTTCACACTGCTATATGCTCCATATACCTTTTTGCCATCTACAACTTTATATGCGCGAACTTTTACATAATAAGTTTTGTTCTTTTTCAACTTACCAAGTACCACTTTTGTTCCTGTTTTCGTTGTATATTTTGTCGTATTACCTTTAAAATTCTTATTGGTAGAATATACAATTCTGTACCCCTTTGCATTTTCCACTTTACTCCAGGTAACCTTTATCTTTTTACTTCCTACCTTTTTTACTACGACCTTAGAAACCTTATTTACCTTTGTATTTTCAGGTTTTACAGTAGGTTGTACAGTTATCTGTGGAGTTTGTGTTGGCACTGGAGTAATGCTTACTTCTGGTATATTCGTTTCTGTTGGAACCATCGTTGATACTGGCGTAATTGTTACCTCTGGTACCTTCGTTAAAACTGGCATTTTCGTTTCTGCTGGTTTTGCAGTTACTTCTGGTGCCTTTGTAAGTATCGGTGTCTTAGTTGGCTCTTGTGTTGGCATTGCAGTTGGTTCAATGCCTGGCATTGTAGTAACTTGTGGTGCTTCAGTTGCACCAATCGCTGGACCTGTTGTTACCTCTGGTCCTACCATCGAATCGTCCAAACTTTCATACCATGCTGACATAGAAACGTAACCATCTTTTTTCGGTAGTGTAAGCAGCTCACCTTCTGCATAACATCCACCTTCTGAGCACTTCCATCCTTTAAATTTAATGTGTTTATCATTTGAAGTAACACTTGGAAGTACAATCGTATAAGTCCGTTCATTTGCATTCCATTTTTCTGTAAAAGCATTGCAGGTAACCTTATTTTCTACTTCACTTGTATCAAATTGGAAAAATGTTTTTCCTACCATTTTATCATTTTCCTGTGTTTCAAGTGTATAGGTATCTGTCAATGCAGGATCTCCATTTATGCATGCAGAAATCTCTAGTTTTTCCGAATAACCATATGGAGCATAAATTTCTAAATCCGTACCATCGTTGCTTACATCATATACCGCCTGCATAGGAGTTCCATCTTTCTTTGTTACTTTCCAATCGATTTTCATATCTCCCTTCGTGGACTCAGACTTACATATACGCAAGGAAAACCTCATACTTGAGCCACACATTAAATGTCCTTCATCTGATCCATTTTTGGGAATCGTGCTTACATAAATTTGTACATTATTATGGTCTGCCTTTGCTACAAATGGTATAAATAGCATCGGGAAAACTACAGCCATACACATAAGCAACATTCTGAATTTTTTTTTCATTCCATTACCCTCTTTCTTAATTTTTATTTTGTGGAATACACTGTTTTCTATGTATTCCACAAAAATATCTTATGTCACAAAATCAATCGTTATCCTACCTTTGACAAAGAAATTCGCATTTTCAAATACCTAGCGTTTAATATCTCCCACCAATTACCATGCTATCATTTTCTGGATAAACAACAATATGCTGTTGTGAAGAAGATTCTGATAAAATCAATGGATATGCATAAGTGTAAAGTTCATTCATCGTAACACGAGCATCTGCATTTGCATCTGCCATTAAACTTGTGCTTACAGAAGACTGTTCTAACCATCCACATCCCTTTTCCCAATATCTTGTAGCCAAGCTGGAAGTTCCTCCATAAGATGTTTCACTTTTATTTGAGGAACACAATACATGAAAACGGCTGGATGCCAATTCTCCGCTGTTTACACCGACATCATCTGATAAAAAGTCCTTCAAGAAAGCCTCTGCAAATTCAGTGTTACCTTCCTCCTCTTTATCAATCGCTGCACCTGCATAACAACAATCAATCATAAGTACAACCTGACCTTTTACATAACGATCCAAGATACTTCTCAACTGACTACCAGAATAGCTTCCATCTGATCCAATATAAATATAACCACTTCTCGAACCATGACAAGTCATATAAATATAGCTAATGTCATCTTCTGTTGTATTTGCAAACATTGTTTGTATTTTTGTTGAAATATCAGAAATTGTACGGTCATTATATTGTGTAATCTGATCCATTGCTTTTCCATCAAAGGTAAAATTTTCAAATGTTTTTACCATACTTGTTACGTCCAAAAGTGGTACTGCACTTGTAGAAGTCTCTCCCAGTACCAATGCTCTTCTCTTTGTCTTATTTTCTTTCCATGATCCACCAGTTCTGTTATATCCACCATCTGTTACATAGGTATATCCACTTGATGCCGGAATATCTGTATCTGCTGTCTGCTGATCCCAACTGGTTGTTCCTGGTGTATTTTTAAATAATATATTTTTATATGTACCTGCTACATCAAATGCATACACATTATTATAAGTTGAAGTTGCCGCAAGAACTTCTGGTGTCACACTGTTGTTTCCCTCCACCCATACATATGCATATACATTCGACCAATTTGTCTTACTATTGTCATAATATACTGTTTTATTAGTTGCTGGAATTTCCCAATTTCCTTCTGTTCTATTTGCTCCACTATTTGTAACAAATGTATAACCAGACTGGCTTGGCAAAGTCGTATCCGCTGTTTGTTGATCCCAATTATCCGTTCCCGGTGTATTTTTAAATAATACATTTTTATATGTATTTGATACATTAAAAGAATATTTATCACCAGAATGTGCACTGCTGGCTATCACTACGGGTGTAACACTACTATTTCCCTCTACCCAAGCATACACGTATACATTTGCCCATTTCGTTTTACTATTATCATAGTGAATAGAAATAGAAGTTACTGGCTCAGAACTAGGTGTTGGAGTTGGAGTGGGTGCTGTATAAGTTTTCCAACTACCATCTGTCCTGTTGTAAGAATTATTCGGAGTAAATATTTTTTCAGACTGTGGTGCACCTGCATCCGCTGTCTGCTGATCCCAATTATCCGTTCCTGCTGTATTTTTAAATAACACATTCTGATAATCACTGGAAACAGAAAATGTGTATATATTATTTTCCGTTACAGTCCCCTTGACTGTAGTTGTGGTGTCTCCACCCCATACATACGCATATACCTCCGACCAATTCGTCTTACTGTTGTCATAGTAGAATTTTACCATTGTGCTCTTTTCATCTGTTTCTGCTGTTTCTTTGGCAACTTTGCCATTTCGTTCATTACCAGCTACCGCCGCCTGTATCTGCACACCTGTAATCGGTAATACTGAAATCACCATTGCCAACGCTAAAAAGAACGCTAACACTTTTTTGATTTTCCTCATATGGTTCCCTTCTTTCCCTTTTTTTGCTATTTCTAGTATCTAATTATAATTCATAATAATAACAGTCTTAAAAACTCTTGATAAATCAAGCTGCGCATTTGTTTTCACTGTACAATGATGCTGTTACATTACAAATACATATTACTACAGTATTTTAGAAATGTCAATATGTTCTAATTTCGTGTTTCTTTTTGTATTCTTATACTTTTCAATGCAACTAGATTGTTTCTCACAAAAATATCCTTTCAAATAGCAGACACACATTGATAAAGCAATTTTAAAATCGGATTCTTTTAGGGTGATTTACATTACAATTTTCTATGCTGTCTTATGATTATTTTTTTATATGTATGCTTCTTGACACGCATACACATAGTGTGTATATTATATAATAAACCGAAATCAAGGTATAGTATCACTAGAACTTGAAAGCTATTTTCGAAGATGGTCCATTTTTTGTAAAACAGGTCCATTCACATTTATCTAGTAAACATCTGAGTTCACTAAAACGTTGCCTACCAATTCATTAAGAATAACAATGACAAAGACACTATCGTTCTTCGGCAGCTCCGGACTCCTGCCAAGCAAAAGGAGGTTTTGAAATATGAAGCTTATTTACCCAGCCATTTTTACTCCATTTCTAGAAAAAAATGGATATACTATTTTTATTCCTGATTTACCAGGATGTGTATCTGAAGGTGATTCTTTAATTACAGCTATTGAGATGGGAACAGATGCAGCCTGTGGTTGGATTTTAGGAGAATTAGAAGCTGGAAACCCCATCCCTGCTCCTACACCACATGAAAAAGTACAAGTAAAAGAAGGAAGTTTTGTCAATTTGCTTGTGTTAGATATGGATAGTTATACCGAAAAATACGGTAGCAAAGCTGTACGGAAAAATATAACGATTCCTGCATGGCTCAACACATATGGTGAAACACACAATATCAATTTTTCTAAATTACTTCAGGATGCTTTACTGCGTATGGCACAAAATTCATAAACACTATATTCTTAAAATGGATTAATTTTACATTAATCCATTTTTAAGTTGCACTAATGTTTCTTTTGAATTGCATTTCACTTCCATTTTGCTAAAATTGTATGTTTAGTACTTTACTTTTATTTTTCATTTGATAACCAAACTCACTCATTCACTTTATATAATCCCATATATATAGTAGACATTCACTTAGTTCATATGATACAATATAATTCGAGGTAATTACATATGAAAAAAAGCAATAAAAAAACATCCAGAATTCTCGAGAATATTATGGATTTTCTTATATCAAGAAAAGTATTTTTAGTTCTGCTGATTGCAATTTTGTATTTTATATTTATATTTTTATGTTATAGTTTTCGAACTTCTATGGGCTCTAACTTAACCACACTCGAAAAATTATACTATTGTACTCAATGTATTGTTGGCTTCTTTACTGTAATCGGAGTATGTATGGCTGTATTACAATACATATACAACTCCAAAATCAATCAAAAGGAAAGAAATCGTGACAAAATAAAAGAAGCAGTTGCTATTGCTGAAAAATTCAGTAAGGAAATAATTCCAATGACAAATAAATTAACACGTATGTATAGTTCTGGCATTAGCAAACAAATGTTAGACCAAATAAAAAAATCTACTCTTGAAAAATTCAATGTTTGTGAACTAGAAAAAATTTTTTGTAACAAGCAAGATTTTATTATAAAGGCATGGTACAAAGGCTGTTATAACGCATATATTAACCACCCTCGTACCCCTAATAGTATTAAATCATTAGATAAATTAGAATTAATGGATACAGAAATAAAACCAGTTTTGATTAACCTCTCCAACCAGATAGAAGCAATATGCATTAATATTAATTCTGGTATTGCTGACGAACAAACTTTATATCAGTCCATCCATGCTATTTTTTTTGATATTATTGAAAAATTGTATATTTATATGGTACGAAACAATTGTACCGAATGTGATAGATTATATTATAACTTTATGAGACTTTATGTATACTGGAAAAATAAATATATCGATATTTCAGATGCCGAATATCATGTAAGAGAATCAATAAATGACCTTACAGAAAATATTATGCATAATTTTATTGTTGAAAATATAGATGAATAGAAAAATAGCAAGTGCAATGCACTTGCTATTTTTCTATTTATCCCCTGTTTCTCTATTATCCTGTTTTTCATCTGAATTTTCGTTTGATAACACGGCCTCAAGTTCTTTTCTTGGTATTCCCATTACTGTATCATTCATGATATCATCAATTTCAAATCCCATATTACCACCTCCGAAAACTTTTTATAATATTATAATACAAAAGATATGCCTCATTATCAATACAGAATAAATTACATACTTTATTGACACGTAACTTATTATGTATTATAATATACACATAAAGATAATGCTATAAAAATTACTCATTTAATGAAAAATATTTCACTAAAACGCTCAAAAAGCATTTGAAACAGTGAGGGTTTACATTTTCGTAATCCCTCATCTCCTAAATTATCACAGAAAAGGGGTTATGTATGATGAAAAAAAGATATGCCTATATTGCAATTTTTTCTTATGACGATGATGGTATAAGTATCGAATTTCCAGATTTGCCAGGTTGTTATCCTTGCACAGATAGAACCGATACAGAAATTGCATTAAAAAATGCAAAAGAAGCTCTTGGACTTCACCTATTCGGTATGGAACAAGACGACGAAGAAATTCCAGAGCCTACTCCAATCAAAGATATTGTATTAAAGGATAATCAAGTACCAGTACTTATTGATGTATTTATGCCACCTGTTCGCGAACAGATTCGTAATAAATTTGTTAAAAAAACACTTTCACTTCCAGCTTGGCTTTCTGCCGCCGCCGAAGCTGACGGTGTAAATTGTTCAAAACTATTTCAAAACGCATTAATGGATTATTTAGGTGTTCATAAATAACTTCAACCCAAAATCCTATTGTTGACTCAATATACTGTATTCAAAATGGCGATATTAAAAAATTAAAAGGGCGGACCAGATATCGCCTTCGCGTCGGATTCTATTGAATTACTTTTGATAAGTCAGGAAATATTATCCTCATAGAAAAAATTAATAATCGAGGTCAGGTTTATAAATAGGAGGTTGTTTTTATGTCTAATATTAAAAAACGATTACTTGATGCTATTACAGTTATGACAGAAACAGATGCATACAATTTGTGGCTGTATATTGAGAGTCAATATACAGAAAAAAACTGGGATGATATTGAAGATGTGGAACCAGATGAATTTGATTTAAAAATGCTTGCTGAAATAGATGCTAATCCAGATTGCAACGAATTTGTTTCAGAAGATGAAGCGTTAAAAATGCTTGACCTACAAAAATAATTGTATAGATTAGAACCAAACGAAGGTGATGCATTGAACAAAAGAACCTCGGAAATTTCTTGGACTCTCTGGCGAAAAAATATCTAGGTTTGTGGCACAAGGCATGAAAACAAATAATCAATTTGTTTTAAATACAATTGAAGCTATGTCGCAGCTTTCACCAGAAGAACTAAAGACTATTGAGAAGTTCGTGAATACAATTTCTACAAATTAGATATTTACATACTTAAAAAGGTTGCCTTTGTGCAACCTTTTTTTGTGTAAATAGATTGATTATTTTACAAAAACATCCTTTTCTTTTCAATACGTGTTGATATAATACGTATTATTTGATATAATATAAAATGTAAGGAGGTAGTAAACATGCCAATGAAACCTAGAGAAATGGAAAAGCTTATCTTAAAAGATGGTTGGATATTTAAGAGCCAGGAAGGCTCTCATAGACATTATGTTCATCCAACCAAATCAGGAAAAGTAACTATTCCATTTCATAGTAAGGACCTTAACAAAAAAACTGAAAATTCTATCAAAAAGCAGGCGGGGCTTAAATAAGCCCCAAAGCACTGCGTATAATATATATGATTAGGAGGAATTTATATGTTATCTATTTATCCAGCATGTTTTTTTAAAGAAGAAACTGGTTATTCCGTTGTTTTTCCAGATTTAAACTGGTTAGCTACGCAGGGAGACACACTTGACGAAGCTATGTCCATGGCTGTAGATTGTCTCGCTGGTTATCTCTATTCTTGCAAAAAAGACGGTGATGTAATCTCTGCACCATCCAAGCTTTCTGATATTGATATAGAAGCTATCGGCAAAGAACTTGATCCAGGCACTCCAGTTGATGGATCCTTTGTCAATATGGTATTCGTTGATGTTGAAGCATACGCAAAACAACACTTTGAAAAATCCGTTAAAAAAACACTTACCATCCCATCTTGGCTGAACGAAGAAGCCCTTGCACTTGGTATAAACTTTTCTCAAACACTGCAAGAAGCTCTTATTCAAAAAATACATGCAACTAAATAAACCTCGCAATATCTAAGCGGTAATAAACATGAAGTATCAACTTTTTCGCGTGCTGCAAGAAGCACTTATGAAAACGCTGAATGTGTCTCGTAATCTATAATTTCAAAAAAGGCTACCTCGTGTAGCCTTTTGCATATAATCGAATATGACCCCATACAGTTCTATATAAATACATATTTTTTAGAAACAGTTGACTTTTTCATTGATATGCTATATTATATTGTTATAGACAATAATGAGTGCTTTTGTTGTACTCTTTTTCATTTATTTGCATATAATATATTGGAACGTACTCCGGTGACCTTCGGGCCCGGGGTCTTTTAATTCTACGGGGGAATTATCTATGGAAAAACCTTTCAAAACATATGATGAACAAATTCAATTACTTATATCTAGGGGAATTGAAATATCGAATCCACAACAAAAAAGTAATGCAAAAAAATTACTGCAACACGAAGGATATTACAATCTAATCAACGGATATAGTATACTTTTCTTAAATGCTCCTAATTGCTATAAAACTGGTACTACTATGGAGGAGATTTCTGCTCTTTACAAATTTGATATAAAACTACGTGAAATATTTCTAAAAAACATTTTGCATCTAGAAACTAACATCAAGAGTCTAATGTCTTACTACTTTTCGCGTGCACATAAAGAGGCTAATTATCTTATTTACTCTAATTTTAACACTTGTAAAAGAAATGCATCGAAACATATTACTAGTTTATTTTCTGAAATTCAGCGACAAATTGCTTCTCATGCTTCGGATCCAAATATATCACATTATTTATCTAGATATGGTTATATTCCATTATGGGTTTTGAACAATATTCTTACGATGGGTACTATAAGTAAATTTTATAGCTTAATGCTCCAACCAGAAAGGCAAGAAATTTCAAAAACATTTCACCTATCTGACAATGAATTAGAAAACATTTTATTTTACATATCAAAAATAAGAAACTTTTGTGCTCACGGGAACCGTTTATATTGTTACAGAAGTAAAGACCCTTTATGTGACTTTGAAATTCATAGAAGGGTAAACGAAACGGAAAATTCGGAATTTATTTATGGAAAACGTGATTTATTCGCTTGTGCAATTGCACTAAAATACACCCTGTCAAAATCAGAATTTAGAAAATTTGTTAAGGAAATTGATATTGCTTTAAAAAACCTCAAAGGTCGAATGTCTGTATTATCCGAAACCGATGTTCTCTCATCAATGGGTTTCCCAAACGATTGGAAAGAGCAACTATTGCTTTAGTTTCTAACTAATTCCACTATTATACAAAAAGTAGGTGTTTTTAACCTACTTTTTTTGTTGCACCAGTGCAACTCTTCAAATAAAAATGCGCGCACCCCTTTCCATGATACTCGAATACTCGTTAGCTACGCAACTTTTTTTCGACTAAAATTTTGTTTGTATTTTTGTGTATATTTACGCCTATCTATTTTGATTTATTTATATTATAATCAATTTATAGCAAACAAACGTTCTGTACAGAATTAAAAGAGAGGTGTTATTATTATCAAAGATACAATTATACATATTATTGAAAGTATTGATCCCAAAATATACGATGATCAACTTCGTTCAATTTATGAATTTATAAAAAATTTAATCTAAAAAAAGACCATCTTTATAGCCGTAAAGATGGTCCCAAAGCTATTTCACAAGACGTGCCTATGATATAATAGCACCTAGCAAAGTTATTATATCATATTAGGCACCTCTTAACAATAATGTAGGTGTCTTTTTTGCACTCAAAATTAAGGAAGTCCAGCTAATAAATGTCAATAATTAAATGAGAAAAATTTATTTTGTTTTTTGACTAAAAAAGGGCAGATTTTCCCCTTGGTGAAAATATCGTTTTTTGAAAGATATTGATTCTTTGGATTTACAGTATTTTATGCAGCTATGTCGCATTTGGCAGCATTGTATTGTTTGATATGCTCATGAGGAGCAATGATTTTAAATGGTTTGTTGTCTCTGAGTATTGCAAATATCATGTTGCATACTTTATGTGAAACAGCTCCCATTGCTACGAGTTTTGGTTTTGAATCACACTTCTTGATATAGTATTCACGAAGGACTGGATTTTTAGCTTCTCCATTACGTGAGATACTGATGCTTTGTAGGGTTAACGTGTGAATCACACGTCTGGCGATGGCGGAACCACGCTTAGACATTTGAACCTTGGTGCCTTCAAATTTACCGGATTGCTTTACTGCTGGATCAAGACCAAAATAAGCGAAAAGTTGTTTGGGCTTTGAAAATGCTGAAAAGTCACCGATCTCACCCATGATGGATACTGCAGACAAGAAACCAGCACCTTTGAATGTTTCAATCAAATGAATCTGCTTGACAAAGTCAGTATCTTCATTAGCATCAACAAGCTCGTGGAGTGATTCAAGAATGCTGTTGATTGCTTCATCATATTTACGTATGAAGCTAATATAAAGGCGAATACGCTTGATGTTGCTGTCTATAATGTACCCAAACTGATTTGCATCAGTTGCCGCCTGAATTATGGCATTATACTTATTTTGAGCATATGTAAGCCCAAATCGAGCTGTTGATTTGATGATATCAATAATCTCTTGCTTGTCTGCTTCAAGAAAAGCTGATGGAGATGTATAAGTTTCCAACAATGTAAGAGAAGTGTTGATAGTAACCTTGGAAAAGATGCCAAGATACTGAGGAAACGCCATGCGTAATTCACCTTGAAGCTTATTCACATAGGCACTGCGATTATCCATTAAATCGTAATATTCACGGCTCAGATTACGGCAGTTTAGAGCAAGGTCTGATGGCATAAGTGAAACCTTTAAATTAGGTTTCAAGCCAACTAAAGCAGCTTTTTTAGAATCAAAACGATCATTATGTACTTTTCGTATGTTGATGTTTGTGCTATTCTTAGTGATGATAGGATTAATAACCGAGCAGTTAAAACCCTTAT
>ERZ825896.68-NODE-68-length-124205-cov-11.904035_pt1 | contig 124205 bp, 125 predicted proteins | sample MGYA00519858_ERZ825896 | MGnify/ENA primary metagenome ERZ825896 (study PRJEB31778, sample SAMEA3449214) | human gut metagenome | biome: human gut; feature: human-associated habitat; material: faeces | place: United Kingdom | collected 2010/2012 ... | reverse complement strand
CCGCTTATAAGATGCAATAATAATGTCCGAAAACTCAGTGCGGCCAAAGCTGCCTGCATACGATACCTTACGTATACCTTCCTTTACAAAAGAAAGAAAATAGGCTTCATCATATCCTCCATCCAGCAACGGTCCCCATACCTGGTCACTACCCGTCATAAACACATCCGCTTGAAGCGACTCCAACTCCTCCATTGAATAGCAACGGGGAGTCAGCTTTAGATACCGCCTACGCATTTTATCGAAACGTAACGCCGCTATTTTCTCACCCGGATACCGCAAAGCCACGTATGCCATACGTTTAAACAAACTGTTTTTCCATAATGATTTTCCTTGCAGCGATGTGAGAATTCCTTGCAGTCCCACCTCATCGCGTTTCCAATAATCAATAATCTCACACTGATGTCCCAAAGATTCAATCACCCGGAGGGTTGCAATGGACTGCAACAACGAACCGTAATTATTGGGCGTATGTCTGGTAATCACTTTAATTTGCATCGTTAAAAAGAATGAAGGGTTATTTTAGTATTCTGTTTCTTAAATCGGGCAGTTTAGCAAGAGTCCGATAGCAGATAATGGGTAAGCGAGGCAGCATTTCCACCACCATGCGCAACAATCTTTGCTGCCTCCGTTCCGCACGGACTGCACGGACATAACGTTTCTTACAAGGTCTTCCCCTGTAGACCGGCTCGGTCACTTGTTTGCGCCACACATCCTTGAGCGAAAGTGCAGGCTCCACTTCGGAAAATGACCGGGGTTCCAGATTCAGGGAAACACATTGTTGAAGCAATTCATCCCCCTTCTGAGTATGAACCGTTACCAAAGTCTCTCCCAACTCATTGTGCGAGCAGATAGTCCAAGGATCCATCAGCGTGATGTCCGCTCCTGCTTCCATACCAAAAGAATCCCCACAGATGCCGCATCCAGGCACCGTCCACAATCGTTTACCGAACGGGATTTGAGCTGCCCTATTCCAGGGCAGCTCAAATCCGTCCACTCTCACGATTCCCGGCCAACCATCTCCGCGATAGCGGGGTCGGAATTTTAAATTTGGAGGAACGGACGTACCCATCATCTTAGCCAGGAAACGTGTGGAGTCCAGTGTTTTCTGTTGCTTACAAAAGATACACACCCGGACAACCTCATCGCATTTATCCTTTATGATGGAGTTCAAGGCTCTCAACTGGCAGGCCGTCCCCACTAACATCAATCGCTTGCAAGGTTGAATCCGGTCAATTTCCGTGCAAGCCATCACGGAGTGATACACGGAATTTGGCATATCTCCGAATGAAGGAATATGCTCACGGGTATAAAACTCACCTTGGGCAAAAGGGAAAGAATCTGTACACTTCAACGAATAAGCCCCGTCTACCATGCCATTCTTTAAGGAATCGATGATCAATGTTTTACATACACCACCCGAAGAAGATTCCCTACGGATACGGTTGTCCGCATGATATCCCAAGTAGTATTTCTTTTGTGCAAAGCCATCAAAATAGCCTTCGTAACCATACTCTTTGTTAGCCGGACAACTTCTCACACATTTGCCGCAAGCGATACAAAGCGCAGCATTTATCTTTATATCGTGCAACCCGTCATGCCGCAAAGATAATGAAATGGCATTTTCAGGACACACCGCATAACAAATGCCGCACTGCTGGCACCGGTCAAATGTGTAAGACAGTTTTTTTTGATTTAGTTTTAACATGGCAAAGAAGAATATATAGACCTATTTTCTTGAAAGCAAATAGCCGGCAGGCATAAACGCCAGCACAAGGCATTTGCCGATAAACGAATACACGTCAGTGATGAGTGTACGATAGAAACACTCCATGGTAGCTTCACGTTGATAAGCGGGAGTAAAAATCGTCATCCAATGCACATCGGCAGAAAATGCTTTTTCACTCATGCACGTCCATACAGATTGTTTGTTTTGACTCTTCATTGTAATTTTTATTTTATCAATTTTAAATTATCTTTCTGGTCATTCTCTCCTCACATTATTTATCTGCGTACGAATATTACCCGTGGACGTCCCCGACTTGAACGTCAGGAACTGCTGGAGCGCCTCTATGAAATCCTTGCTTACCATACGTTCGGCAGTAAGGATGGTATGCTTATGCATATCATTCACCACAAGGTTCGCCAAGTCCGATGCACTGCGGCAATCAGCTATGCGGCGGATGATATCATTCAGTTCCCAGTCATCAGAGTAGTAAATGCACAACGTGCCACGGGCAATACGCACTGCCTCATCCTCCTCTTTCTCTTCCATACCATTGTTCTGTGTTCTCACATGGGCGAACTCAGCACCATAAAAATTTTGCACTACCTCTGTAGCGTTGGGCAGTATTTGATTGTTACCGCCATGAATGTTGATAACAACACTTGCCCTCGCAGTATTTTGAGATTCTTTAGTCTCGTTTTTCATTATCGTTTTATCTTGATTTCTAATTATTCCCGATTATTTTAAATCATAGAGTGATTATTTTAAATCGCTATTGTCCTCCTGAAAATTTACTCTGTACTTTGCAGACACAAAATTCTACGCTACACATTATGAATAAAGATTTTTTTAAATCAAGCAACCCATCGCGCTTCCACTCCCTGCGCGACACCCGGCCTGACCCCACCACCTGGCAGGTTCTTTTCAAGGAGATAACCAACAGCACCCACACCGCCGCCACCCGTCATTACCGCGCCCATCTGGCCACGCTGTCCGACATCGAGGCGACAGGCGACGCGCAGCAGCTGGAGCAGTGGAAGCTCACCAAAAGCAACCTGAAGAACGCACAGCCGGCATTCATCCCCTCCGTCCTGCTGGAGGGAGGGAGAACCTACGCCCATGTCAAGGGATTCACGGGATTTATCATGGTGGACATAGACGGCATCCCCCCCGAGCGATTCGCCGCCATCCTGACTTTGGTAAAGGAGGATATTCATTCCTTTTTGGTGTACATCACCATCTCGGGATGCGGCATCCGGGTCATCAGCCACGTGGAGGGCGGAGTGACCAAGGCCAACTACCGCATGGTATGGGAGTGGGTGAACGACCATTACGCTCGCCTGTGCGGAGTGGAGATTGACGGACAATGCAAGAACGCCACGCGCATGTCGGTCCTCTGCCACGACCCCGAAGCCCTGCTCCGCCCCGAAGCCTCCTCCTTCCACACCAGCGGAATGAAGCCCCGCGAGAAGCCGAAGCGCGGCACTGCCGTGACCGTGACGGCGGAACGTGCCTACAAGATTATCCGTGCACAGTTGGAAGAGGAAGGAATAGCATACGCACCGGGCAGCTACAACGACTACGTAAGCCGTTGTTTCTATCATACCAACCGCTACGGTGTTCCGCAGGCGGACGCCGAGGCATGGGCCCTCCGGACTTTTCCCGATTATCCGCGCGAGCGGCTGCTGCCCATCGTAAAAAGTTGTTACTCGCTCACGATGGAGTTCAACACCGTTCCCCTGCCCCGTTCCGTCCGAAAAAAGGAGAAAGAGAATGATTCCTCTCATAAGAAGGCCACCGTGGAGGAGATGGAGGAGTTTATCAACGGCTATATGAAGTTCCGGATGAACATGCTTACCCACCAGATTGAGACACAACTGATTGCTGATGCGTACACCGACCGTCCCGAAGCTTCCGCCTGCCACTGGCAGCGGCTCACCGACCACATCGAGAACTCCCTGTGGTGCGCTATGCAACACCATGGCATGGCGGTCAACCTGAACGAGCTGCATACGCTGCTCGGCAGTGATTTCGTCAAGGAATATCATCCGTTGAAAGAGTATCTGGACGGTCTGCCGCCCTGGGACGGAGAGACCGACTACATCGGCCGGCTGGCCGCCATGGTGCATGTCAAGGAAAGTCCGCACAGTCCGTTGCAGCAGGACAAAAGCCGGGAACGGAACGACCTCTCCGAAACTCCCGTCCGCTTTGCCGACATCCTGAAACGGTGGATGGTGTCCATGATTGCCGCCGCCCTGAACGAGACCGTGGTGAACCAGGTGATCCTCACCCTGATAGGGCGGCAAGGCAGTTACAAGACCTCGTTCATGCAGCATATCCTGCCGCCCGTATTGTCCGAATATTACACCACAAAGAGCAACTCTAGCCGCATGACCAAGGACGACCTGTTCACCATGACCGAGAACCTGGTGATCAATCTGGAGGAGATCGACACCATGCCCCCCTCGGAGCTGAACCAGCTGAAGGCGATGGTGACGCAACGCTACGTGGACGAGCGCCGAGCCTACGGACGCAACAAGGTGCACCTGCCCCATGTAGCCTCGTTCGTAGCCACCGGGAACAACCTCCAGTTCCTCACCGACGACACGGGGAACCGGCGATGGCTGCCCTTCGAGGTGGAGGACATAGACAGCCCGTGGGAGGCGGACATCCCCTACGAGGGCATCTACAGCCAGACGTACGCGCTCTACCAGGATATAAATTTCCGTTACTGGTTTACCGATAAAGAGATCCAGCAGCTGCGCGGCCATGTGCAGCAGTTTGAGGTGCCCCGTCCGGAGTACGAACTGATCCTGACCTACTACCGCAAGCCCGTGGGGCTGGAACGGGGAGTCTATACCACCAGCAGCCAGATCATCGGTCGTTTCGGCAACACCTCGCTGCGGCTGAGTCTCCAGAAGGTGGGCCGTGCCATGCGCGAGCTGGGCTTCCGGCAGGTAAAGGCCTCCAACGCAAACTATTGGGTGGTGGTGGAGCGCACTACCGAAGAGGTACAGCACTTGCTGCCGGCTGAAGCGGAACAGGCGAATCCCCCCGGCGAAAAGCCTTCCGAGGAGAATACCGAACTCCCCTTCTGACACCCTTAGTGGAGGATATGGAGGATATTTTTCAAACTTTCCATTATATGAAAGTAAGAAGTATCTTCCTTTAAAGGAAAAAATAATAAGTATATCATTTATATAAATTATATAATATCCCTCCATATCCTCCACTAAAATTGATATTCAAGCATTTACAAAAAAACAATTCAAGAGCCATGAACAAACAAGAACTCGCCCTGCAATATTTTCCCGATGCCACTTCCGCCACCGCCGTGCGCCACCTCACACGCTGGATAGCCCGTTGCCACCCCTTGGTCGAAGCCCTCACCGGAACCGGCTACCAAAGCCGGAACCGCACCTTCACCTGGAAGCAGGTGACCCTGATCCGCCAGTACCTGGGCGAGCCATCCGCCACACCCTGACCCCATTCCGAAAGAAATTTTTCCGTAGACGGACATAAACAGACATAGACGGACACTGCGATTTTGAGGGGTGATACCTTTGCACACGTCAAAGAGATGCGACGGACAGACTAAGTCTGTTCAACGAACAGGTTAGGTCTGTTCAACGGACAAGCCAAGTCTGTTCAGCACATTCTCCAAGACCTGCCGGCCCGGTGGATATTCCGGACAGTCCGCTACAGTCGCGCAGTAACTGAGTGTTTAACCATTAAAAACAAACCGATTATGTCGATCAATTACAGTATTGCCATGCTTGGTAACCCCATCGATGAGGATGCGCCCAAAAAGGCCTATGCCAAGTCACAGTACACCAACATCCTGACACTGGACAAGTTTGCCGGGCACATCGCCAGCCACGGATCCAAGTACAACCGCGCCGACATCTATGCCGTGCTGATGCAAACCGTGGACTGCATGCGTGAGATGCTGCTGGAGGGAAAGCGTATCGAGATGGGCGACCTGGGCGTGTTCAGCATCAGCATCCAGAGCCGGGGAGCGGAAAACCTGGAAACCTTCAACCCCGCCATACACATCGAGCAACTCAACGTGAACTGGACTCCCGGCGACCGGTTCCGAAACTTACTGGAGGACGCCGTGTTCAACCTCGTGCCCTCGCGCCGTGCCGCCAGAATCCTGCTGAAGAGCATCAAGGCGGGCGAGACCACCGTGGACCTGACGGGAGGAGAAGGAGGAGGCAACGAAGTCAACCAGCCCACCGAAGGACAGGTGTGACCCAGCCGGGACGGACTGCATGTCCGTCCCAGTAATTTCCCGAACTCTTATGGAGAACTAAAATTTAAAGAATAATGAGCGAAAATAATAAAATCACATGGCAGAAGGTTCTTCAGGCCATCATCCAGGCGGCAATCGCCGCCCTCACCGCACTGGGCATCACCAGTTGCACAACCTTTCCTTTCAGCCTATGATAGAGGAATCCTTCCCCCTGTTCACCGCCGATGAGGAAGTGGCGAGCGAACGAGAACTGCTGAAAAGCGTCGAGGACGGACCGTACATGCAGGAGGTGAAATATATCATCATTCACTGCTCCGCCACCCGCGAGAACCGGGACTTCACCGTAGAGGACCTGTTGCGCTGCCACCGCCAGCGCAAGTTCCGCCCCATCGGGTATCATTTCTACATCCGCCGCTCGGGCATCATCACCCAGCACCGCAAGCTGAAGGAAGTGGGCGCGCACTGCCGCCCCTGGAACCGTTGCTCCATCGGCATTTGCTATGAGGGTGGTCTGGATGCGGAAGGCCACCCGGCTGACACGCGCACGCAGGAACAATGTGAGCAGCTGCTGTTGTTGCTGATGAAGCTCAGGAAACTCTTTCCGGACGCGAAGATCCGAGGACACCGGAACATGCCGGGAAGCATTCCGAAGGCGTGCCCTTGTTTTGATGTGGAAAGTGAATATGGATTTCTGGAAAAGTAAATTTATTTTTATTGAAAGGCTAAGGCGGACAAGTGGCGTTCTGTCTTAGCCTTTTGTTCTAATTTCCTACTTGCTTTTCATTCCTCCACCACCCACTTTTCGATGTTGTGGGTTTCTGCTAGTTTGGCAACAGGTTTTGCATCAGCCCCACCCATATATTTCACTGTTTGGAATATCCAACGTGGAAATCAGCAATGACCTGCCGAACCGGCAGGAACAACTTAGGGAATAATAATCGGAAGCACCGTGTGCCATACGGTAAATGTATTCCGTCTTATCTATATAAAGGTAGTTCCCCTCTATGACTTTCTCAAAAGTCTGTACCCCTATCGAGCATCTCTTCAACTGCTGCTGTTCCATGATTCATCGTTTTTTTGATTGTACTACAAAGGAACAAAATTGTTTCCGATAACCCTAGCAGGGAAACTTATTTTATCCTTAAACGTAGTGTTCAATTTTGGGCATTCCTTGGCAATCTGAGATTCTGGTTCTGCTCAGCAAGATATTGAATATACCGGTCTTTTTGATCGGCTGCCATACCTTCACTATATTTATAGGGGTCCGTGAGCAGATTTCCCTGCTCAACATTTGTATTTTTCTAAAAGACACTTTAAACGGACATCTTCAACATTGCCTTTCTCTGCGTCAGCTAACGATCCTTTCAAACTTTTGAAACGTTCCGGAAACTGACGGCTTCCTTTCCTCTTTTGAACATCATCTAGCTCCTTGGCGTTAGGGCCGGGAGCTAGCCTAAACAGGAAATCTTCAACAACGACAGACAAATTATTAGCATAAGCCATCGCCTTTTCGTTAGATTATTTCCTCTTAATACCAAAGAAATCTAAATATTGATCAGCACATACAGAAATTGATAGTTTATCATTATATGTTTCAATCAATTTTGCTCCATTAATTAATTTATATCCTTTATATGACCGTACTAATAATTTAATAAATGATTCATCTGTAAAATTACTAGATATAAATCCATTTACACCATCTTCCACAACATCAATGATTCCACTCACAGGTGTACCAACAGGTACACATGCATTAGCCAAAGCTTCTATTAATGTGATAGGCATTCCTTCAAAGTCTGACGATAAAACAAAAATGTCAGACAAAGATAAATAATCTGAGATATTATGCTTTTGCCCAAGAAAAAAGATACTATTACAAGCGGCTGTTTGTAATTCCAAACCAGATTTAGAATTAAAATCTGAACCAATTATCAGAAGTATTGCATCATATCCCGATTCTATAAATTTATTGAAACAACGAATCAAACGTTTATGATTCTTTTGGGGTGCATATCTAGCAATATTAAGAAACACTACAGTATTATCTGACCTACAGAATGATCTGATTTCATTTTTAACTTTGCTCAATTCTGTAGATACCGATACACTTTTTCTTCCATTATATATCAAAGCATTTGGCATTTTACCATAACACCGATGGATTGATTCCGCATTAGCATCAGAAATTGCAATCATTTTATAAAGTCCAAGTCTAAATAGCCATTTCTTTATAAATGGTAATTTACTATAATTCAACTCAGATTCACACTGATTATGGCATGTAACAACATATTCAGATGTACGAAGAAATAATATTGCAAACAAGCATAAAATAGGAACATTACTCAAATGCATATGTACCACATCTGGTTTGTATTTGTTTATCAATTTATAAATACTCAGTATACAAGAAATTCCAAGTTTTTCGTACCCCAAATTTACATATTCAATCTTTTGATTTAATTCAAATTTATAAAACGCTCTATTATTTTTTTTATCATCTAACAAAGTGCATAAAAGAACGTCATTGCCTTTTGCCACAAATTCATTTGAGAGATCAACGACGAAACGTTCTGCACCACCAGATGAAAGACTATATATAATTTCAATAATTTTCATAATAGAATAGATTTATATGGATTAATAGAATCATTTTGAATGATATGCCTGTAATGAAGTAAAAAATAAACTACTATAATACCCATACCGCATAGTTTTTCCAAAACACTAGTTTTATTTTTGACCAAAAGATAGTGACAAAAAAAACTCAAAACAACAATATTATAAAGTGAAAAATAGTAATTAGCTCTGATGAAAATTGTGTTTAATGAACAAATATGGTTTAACATTTGCCCTATAATAAATATATTATAATAGAATGAAAAATGATAATCCTTATAGATTTGTCGTAATTTAGTGGAATACCTCACAATTAACAGATTTATAAATAAATAAATTACGACAGCAATGCCTTCTCCACTTGCCGCAGCTGTATGCTCTTCAAATTGTTCCATAGACCATTCATCAGCATATCCTCCCAATCTATTTCCAAAAAATGGAGCTACAAAAACAAATACAACTTTTAAATAATCATATAAGGAAATGCCCATTAAAAAGGTTACCACTAAAAAAAACGCAGTAATTTTTCTATTTTTAAAGGCATCTATCTTCAAAAATGGAATCCACGCTAATGCAGCAAGTGAACTTTTATGAGTCAAGACAGCCATGATTCCTATAATAAGAGATCGTTTTTTATTTCCTTCAAAATAAAGAGAGAATGAACAGAAACAAAGGAAAAAAGCTGCAATCTGCCTCATTACATTCATCGATTCATTAAATATGATCGTAAAGAAAAAAAAGAAAAAAAAGGCATACAAAAACTTCATATATCTTACCCCTCTCAATATTGCATATATCAAGATATATGCCAAGAAACAAAATATAAAGCTAAAATGAATATTTAATTCTTTAACAACATAGTTTATAAATAAGAAGCTACTATCCATATCTTTCACTGGATATTTGCCTGTACGGAAATATATATTATACCACCCTAAATAGTTTTTATAATCAACACCTACATTATAACGGAAACCAACAATAACAACATAAACCAATATAATAGAAAATACGATTGCTTGATATAATCTATTTCTTTCAACTCTGCCTTCTTGATTGACCTTATTTATTGGACATAATGCAAGCATATACCCAGCTCCAACACAAAAAGTCATCAAAAAAGTATAGACTAAAAAGGTCTGAAAATCCATAAGACTAGTCTTTTAATAACTCTTTAATAACATCAAGATATGCACGTCCATATTTCAAATCAGGCTCCACATAATTTCCTTCTGCCCATTCATTCCATGAACGTAAGAAGATTATTTTATGCTCATCCTGCTTGTTTTCTACGATTCGGATAGCATCAAGCATGTGTTTTTTAAATAATTCAGGAGTTGCACCAGTATAAATCACTGCCCTTCTTCCTCCTCTTGGCGAACGATCCCAATTAGGGATGACAGATGGATAACCATTCTCCATCTTATCATAATCAGTAAATAAATATTTTATTATATCTTTATATTTATATAGATCCAATGGAGTATATTTAGGAAAGTATTTACGCAACTTATGCCCAACCATCTTAATCAAACGACCTTTGACTTTAGACTCCGCCACCCATAAATTGGAAGGTGCAATAGCATCAAAACCTATTTCTAATATTCTTGAATACTTTTCAAGCCATCCAGATGCCAAACCTACAAAATGAATGCCTTTATCTATACCGTTTTCTTTAGCAAGCCTATTCCATATATCTATGAAATGTCTGGGATTCGGCAATCCCATCGGATCATAAATCATAAAAATAGGTTTATCATCAACACGAATATAACGCTTGTCCTTAAAAGCGGGAAGAACATTATTAAAATGTGAAATTATATCTGCGTCACCTGGATATTCTTGTATCATTAAGTCAACATCTTTATGATTCTGTGAACTGCTATTCCAAGTTCTCCTTGACCAACTATGGTTAGCCCATCCTAAACAAAAGGGAAAATCAGGACTACCAGACTCCAATACTTCATTAAAAATATTTGCCATTAATGTTTTTCCATTCCCAAACCAATAATGCCAATACATAAATCCTTCAATACCTGCATTACGAGCCATTTCAGCCTGTTGCTCTCGAATTATAGGAAGTCTTAAATCATAATAGCCTAAATCAGCAGGAACCCGTGGTTGATAGTGCCCTCTGAACAAAGGTTTAGCTTTTCCTACATTCGTCCACTCCGTAAAACCTTTACCCCACCATGCATCATTCTCTTTAAACGGGTGGAATTGAGGTAAATAAAATGCTATAACTCTTGCTTTTGACATGATTTTTATTGTATCTATAAAACGTATTTTTATGCTAATATGAAGATAAAAAACTCCAATCACAAATTCAACATTTCCACTATTCCATGCAATTTTCCTATATAATCAGGTATCATTTTTTCAAGATGCCGTCGGATCCGCTCTTCATTTTGGCTTAGATATTTAAAGGAGGACAAAACAGCATTTTCCTTTACCTGTTTTGAATTAATTACCAAACATTCGTTCAATTCCAAATCTTTGGCTATGCCTTTCGACTTGATAGAATACCCCAAAGCAATAGTAGGCACGTATGTGGAATAAGCAGAAATGACAGCATGTGTTCTTGCCCCTATAAAGAAACGACATTTTGATATGACATATCTCAATTCACAATAATTGAGAGTATCAGAATTCAAAACAGAAATGCGGGAGGAATTATACTTTCGCAGTATCACATTGGATATCTCTCTGTCATCCTGGCCTTTCCACAGCACATGAGGTATCAAGAGAATGTTCAGATTTGTATGATTCAAAATATAATTTATTAACTTATTCACCTCTGCCCCGAATCCGGTTGAGAGATCATCTGAATTTACTACGAAGTTACTCAAATTAAGTCCTATCACATCCTTTTCAAAACAAGGTGGAAGGAAGCATTTTTGAGGTTTCAATATAAACGCCGGATCCGGAAATGTAACCACATTCGTCAGCCCAAGTTCTCTATGCAACATATCAGCAGTCAACGATTCCCGTGCGTAGATAAAAGAAAACTTACGCAAGGTCTCAATTTTAGCGGGAGTGAGATTATTTTTACCAATGGAACATCCCCAAAGAATGGTCTTTATCCCCTTTTTATGAAGATAATTATTGGTGTAAACCACTTCGTTGTCATCATAACACATCATGTCTCCTCCTGTAGAGAACAGGATATCATTTTGCATTATCTGGTCTAAAAAAATGCCATAATGTTGATGGTATGCCATATCTTTTATCTTAGAAGGAGCTACTCCCATTATCGACATACACTTACGGATTAAACGGTTATAAAAATCTTTTAAGTGTGATTTTTGATTCCACAATGTGACATAATCATCCACTTTTAGCCTTTTGTCCAACTCTATGTTGCGACAAAGCCCAATTAGTTGCTCTTTGGGTAAGCCGAGTATTTCTGCCGTGCCTTTAGCTATCGCCTCACATCCACGGTTTCCTCCATCAAGATGTATAGGAAAATATATTTTCATAAAGAATTGAATTGAAATTTATCCACAGTAACAATATTACACTGAAAACTTAAACAAAAAACGTCTGTACAAATAGAATCACCTCTCTTATAAACAATCACTCTTGACATCTATAATCTAATTCTCTTTATCATACTCCATACTTATAATCTCAGCAATGTTATCTTCATTCAGAATGGAATGTAAAACTGAATAGTTTTTAGTTTTTCTCGCCTTCTCAAAAACATCTTCAATGTTTATTTGAACTAATTTTCTTCGAATACTCTCACTAAATCTATACTTTATGACTTTTGCCGGATTTCCACCAACAATGGCGTATGGTTCCACGTCTTTTGTTATTATCGCGCCTGCTGCCACGATTGCACCCTGACCAATCGTAACACCGGAACAAATAATGGCATCGGCACCAATCCACACATCATCACCAACTACAATATCTCCCTTTGCTACAGCAATACCGGCTTCATTAGAATTTAAAACCAACAATTCATAAGGATAGGTGGATATAATATCATATTGATGGTTTCCCGATAAAAGAAATTTCACACCATCAGCTATTGAACAGTAATTTCCAATAAATAATTTTACATTTTGATAGTCACGTGTTACAACAAACAAATTACCATAAGTACCTTTGCCTACCTGAACTGCATCCATTTTGAAATTAGTAGCAGGTATCGTAAAATTATGCGAATTACGTTTCCGCCATTCGGTGGAAAAATTGTTCTTACAAAACAAAGCCTTAAAGATCTTCTTTATCATATTCATATCATTTTAGCGCTCCTTCGGTTTCCTGTTGGCTAGAAAATTGGTTTGACCATGATCTAGCATCTATTATATAAAAACGTCTTCACTTTACTTATTGCCATATCTCTCACCACCACAAAATTCTCATCTTTACAAAATACCATCCATAACACAGCCACAGTAAATACCAAAGTAATCACTCCCTCAAACACAAAATTGAGGAGAGTTGTCTCGTGAATAGGCAAACACAACAACCATATAATCGTGCCAATCCCAATGAGAAGCAAAAATCGCTTTGCCCATACAATCATTACCATCTTTCGACTGAAGCCCAAAACAACCTTCTGCACATTCATGATGAACGGGAAATAAGAAGTGAAAAGTTTCGAAAGTACCTGGGCGGCGAATATGCCTGTCAAACCATAGAAATGACACAATGAAACGGCTAACGCCACGTTGAGCAGTCCGCCCCAAATCTGAAGGTAACGTCCAATCTTAAAGTGACCGCTCGCATTACGGAACACGTTGTCAAGCTGGCAGGAAGTGTCTATGTAAAAATTAAGGCAGATAAATAATACAACCCACTGATTGAGGATATAACTGCTATCCACACGTCCCAACCATATATGCATAAAAGAGTTGAGCAACTGGAAAAGGCAAATAGTGAACAGCGAATAGATAAAAAATGTGATCAGTGACAATTTATTGTATATCTTAACTTGATGCTCCTGCGATTCCTTTGCAATAACATTTCCCACACCTGCCGACACAGCCGTCATTATCAGCATATAAATGACATTCACCTGCGAGGTTATCATAAAATAGTTGCTGTAATAACCCACTACTACCGTACCAATCATGATGGATATCATCAGATTGGAAAGAGTGTTGAACAGCGTAGATCCAACCTTGAAGATAGAAATAGAATATAAATCCTTGAAAAACCGATGCTTTTCTTCTTTCGTCAGTTTCCTGTCACACGCGTCTGTGATATAAGGATATTCGCGGTTTATCTTGTTGGAAATGGCAATATTCTTGACTATCACCAATACTAATTTGAACAAAAGATACACTATAAAATTACGAAATACCAGCAGCACTACAATATCAGTGATACAGTTTATAAACGAGAATGCAATATTGTATTTTTCAATCTTATATAACTCCTGATTAGCCGACACCAAAGTCTGCTTGTAGGCAAAGAAGAAATAGGTACAAGAGTTTTGCAGAATGAATATGAAATAAATCAGATAGAGATTCTCGGGAAGCGACTGTTCCAAATTAACCAAATAATGCAGGAAAGGCATCAGACAACATCCTAATCCTAAAATTGCAAGTCCCACATAGTTATAACACCTGCGATAGAATTTCATGAGCACCTTGATCCGGTCAATATCCTTATCCGCTAAAGGTTTGTAAAGATAGAAAGCGATAGCTCCACCGATCCCCAACTCTGAAAGAGCCAAGATAGATAATATATTGGAAAATAGCCCGTTTAACCCTAAATATTCCGCTCCCAAAGTATAGATAAAGGCCGTACGGCTGACGAAAGTGAGCAGAATGGTGAGTAGTTGTCTCATACTGCTCATAGCCATGGTCAAGGCTGAATTTTTAGTCCGCGAATTTCCCATTATTCCTTTAAATCAATAAACTCACCCGCTATCACCTCTCCATACTTTCCGGTAACGAACATCAGTGATTGCATGACGGCATCCACCGGAATATCCTCATCCGCCACTACCCCATTCGCCACAATGCCATGAGCCAGCAACCGCTTCGCCAGACCACGCAGCATACTGACAATGGAGTGTGATACTACATCGAGGTATTCCATAGAACGCTTGACAAATACGACATGAAGAGAGGAACGTTGCAGATTCTTGTCTAAATAGTCGGATTCCACTTGCAACCATTGATATACCACGCGCTCCAAATCACGATGGTTGTAGGTGTGGTCGGTATGCAACAGGTCATGATCCACATCAGGTATAATTATATTAACAACATGATCAAAGTGCCCCAACAAATCACCTCTTGCCTCATTGATATCTTCCGTTGTCAATTCTCTATAGCCCTGCCATAGCTTAACCACATAGCAGCCTTCATTTTTATAGTAACATTCTGCGGAGCGCATAAGAGTTTCGTCACACCCTACTATCAGTACATTGGAATCCTGAAGAGAGTTTCCGCTGAAGCTGTTCTCATTAGCATCGTATACGTTAGCATCCACAATGGGATGAACAAGAATACGATGTCCGATAAGCCTTTTGATTATCCTGATGACTTTCTGTTTCATAATTGCACTATACATTTTCAGTGGCACAAGCCTTTTTTACCTCCCCTACTTGAAATTTGCTTACATTCCCTATCATAAAGGCTGCAAGTGCAGCTATCTGTTCGGAAAAAATAATGTGATTTAAAGGGTGGAAGCTGGCAATATTATCATTCATCCTGCTATGGTTCATTGCTGTAGCCACGGAACCGGGAGCGATACTATTAACAATAACGCCTCGCCCCTTGTATGCGGCAGACAATTGTTCGGTAAACCGAATGACCCCTGTTTTCGAAATACCATAAGGGGTATAGTAATGATTGCGTGAGAACCCACAAATGCTACTGATATTGAGAATATTTCCACCGCCATATTGCGCCATTCGAGCAGCTGCAAGCTCAGAAATGAGAATGGTAGATTTCAAATTGACATCAATCGTCCGGAAGTATTCCTCTTCCGTGACAGAACGAAACTCGCACCGGTGATCTTTTTCCCCAAAAAAGCCTGCATTGTTTATGACGATGCTGACAGGAGCAGTAGAAAACAATCCATCTACAGAATTTCTTACAGCTTCGGCATCATACTGGTTGAGTAAGAGGGTACTAAGCGTATCATCATTCGCCTTACATGATCTTCTCTTGAGTTCAGCTACCGCAGTCTGGAGCTTTTGGACGTTTCTTCCACTAATTATCACCCGGCAACCTTCGCCAAGCAACCTTTCGGCTATAGCAAAGCCTATACCGCTGGTGGCACCGGTCACCAAAGCTATGCGGCCTTTCAGACTTCCACCCACCACGCTCGTAGTCTGATAGGCATCGCGTAGCAGGTCATCCATATAAAGCGGAGTCACTTCTTTGTAACTCAATTTAGACTTTATTTTACTGATTATTCCCATATCATGCATTTAATGATTTGTTGTTTATGACAGTTTCATAAAATGACTGTACATCGGCAAGCAGTATTTTCATATATTTCAAAGAACCACGACGGCTCAATTTATATCCCCCATCAGTAAAGAGAGATAACTCAGACTGAAAACGTTCATCCTTACGGTAGTTGAGGAACGGCACTCCCCTTTCTTTCATCTTACGTTCAATGCCTCCCAAGGTGGCATCACCAAAAGCATCGGACACGTAGCTGTTGAGATCACACCCCAACGGGGTGCATGCCACTACAGGAAGAAATCCCTGCTTGCAGCAGAAATCAACGAACTCCACAACCTTAAAAGTATTAAATTCCACTTCCCGTTGGTTCGCCTCGCCAATTTCCCCTGTTTGTAAAGACTGTAATCCGAAAAGATTTATCCAGCAGACCGCCATCTCCTTTGCATTCTTTGCTGATTGGCTTGCCGATACATATTTGTAAGCCTCCGTCTCATTGCTTTCCACATCTATCAGCAGGCGAAGCGCCTTCTTGCATTGCCAGGGGGCAACCGGGAGCAAATGTGCAAGCCGTTGGCGCAGAGATGTCTTGATCTGACCACCATGTGGAATGACATCCCATGCTTTTCTCGATTCATTCAATTTATTACATCTATACATACTCACACAGAAATTAAGATGAAGTATAACAACGCAGCCTTTGGTCAAATGTACAGCATAATGTTTAAGTATGTCCACATCAAACTCAACACTCTCACAATTGAGAGCAAAATTAAATGACTTCACTCCCAATGTATTGTGGGCACAAAATGCATAAAAACTATTGGTCGTACCGAAATTAGCTAGACGTATGCCACAGGGAACTCCTTGACGGTAATTCTCCAAATCACGGTCGGGATTGCGGTAATGGTTGGTACGCTTATAAAGTATATTTACCACCATATAAACAGACAACAGCAAGGCTGTGCCTATCAATACAACCGTCATACGGATTATTCTTTTACAATACCTAGATGTCCCTCGGTAGCAAAATCACGATGATGAATCACTCCGGGAGAACCTACTACTACCGAATGGCTGGGCACATCAAAATTCACAAAGGTATTGGGAGCAATAAGCACATCATCACCAATGGTTATCTTTCCGACCACAGTAGAATTGGCACGGATACAGACATTGTTGCCAATGGCAGGTGCACCTTTACGCCTGCCACGCACATCGCGGCCGATGGTCACACCATGCGTCAGAAATATACAGTCACCAAATACCGCGTCACTATTTAAGATAATGGTACCTGAATGACCTATAATCAGTCCTCTGCCGATATGCATGTTCTGCCAAAGATTGATACCTGTGCATAAACCGAATTTCTTTAACTTATGGAAATAATACTTACCCCAGACTGTACCTTGGGCTACCTGAGCCTTACGATATAGCGACAAGCACTTTAGCTCGTAAGAACGAAGTACATCTTTGGATAATTTTTCTGTATTACGAAAGGAGGCATTGAAGCGTATATCATAGTCATACAGATCTTTGTAATGCTTATGATCAAATCTCCAAAAATTAATATTTTTCAGTTTCTTCAGATTCATCTCCCTACTATCTTTTTTAGTACTCTTTTAATCAGTAATTTATTTCTTAGCCATTTGCCGGATTGGAGATTACACCCACACCAAGCCAATGCTTTTTGCGGTGAACGACTAAAAAGCTTATAGAATTCATCACGACAGGCAGAACCCTGTCTGTTGCGCACCAGATTCTCATTATGGGCAACAATGGATGCCAGCGTTACTTCTTCCGTATCCAGCCATGGAGCCAGCTCTTCCCACAAACGCCATCCTTTGGATGAATGGACAATAACAGATGACAATCCTTTGTCGTCATCCAGTTGAGGTACTTCCTCGACTGTGCCCCAGCAATCCGCCAAGGTAAAATCACTCAAACGTTCTTCCTTTTTGAAAGGACAATTAAAACAGGATGGACGCAGGGAATAAGTCTTTAACATACACTGAAAGAAGGCATTGTCAAATCTTTTTTGCAGAAAGGAGCGGCGGTCTGTTTCAATACGCAAAGCAAAAACACGCCATCCGTAAGTTTTGTCTTTGAAATTAACATGCCTAATGCTCTCACCCTGGAAAGTAGTGTCAAGATATCCTCTCCATACTCCTGGCGAGGGAATACCCATACATATCAAATCAGCGGTATATAGATTGGAATATTCTTTTCTTAAATAACTTTTTAACCCTTCTATTTGACAGGCCATTCCTGTAAACAACACCAGCCTGCCATCTGTAAGGTATTTCTTTATCTCTTTATATATATATTTAATTCGACTCTGGGCATATTTGGAAGCCTGTACTTTAATCAAGTCTTTCTTATCATTAATAATTACATGATGTACGTCAAAATGCTCGTCAAAAGCTGCGCCTGCCACCACACCTCCATGTTCTAAAATATAATTAGCAATAGCTGGAAAAACCCCTCCCGAAGAACTAACCCTGCGCCATTCCTCACAGTTTGTCTTTGCAGCAATGGCTTTCTGAACATCATTATATATTTTCCGTTTATCGGCAATATCCTCATAATGAACAACAGGACATACCTTGACACATAATCCGCAATCCACACACTTGTCGCTATAAATCGAGGGATAATCAAACCCTTCATGGTCACGAACCATCATGATGGCGGCATGAGGGCAGACATTCAGGCAAGCCTCACATCCAGTACAATATTTCTTTTCTATTATCTCAATCATTGAAGAAGTATGCAAATGTTACACATGAAGAGTCTGAACTTTTCATTAATTCATCCTTATAATAGCAGTTCTCTAAAAAATAAACTTCTAAGCAAACCAGCCTTCACTCAACCTTCTCAAACGGAAAAGCGTGAAGATAACTCACAGCCACCGTCATATTCCCAAAAGCAAACACCAACCGGGTATTGCGGTGCAAACGCATAATGCACCCCTCCTTCCCTCGGAAAACGCCACCGGTAATCCGGATACGTTGTTTCTTCTGAAGATAATCCTCCAAAGGACGGTTCATCAACTCGATATTGTAAGGCATGGATTCGTACAAATAGATAAATTCCTCCATCTGACGTTGAGGGATGACCGCCGCACGGTGCGTGTTATAGTCCGTCACCAAATACTGGCGAGGAAACATAGCAGACAAAATAAGTTCCAACTGATCCAAAGGAGCGCAGACAAACAGCCAGCCGTTGCCTTCGATTTCTTTCTCGTCCGTCAAAGCATTCAATTTCCGGGTGGAACCGGTGGCAAAGGCTTCTTTCACTACCCGGGCGGAATCACGACGGGCAGTATATTCCTCCTTAGTATAGGCGCATTGCTCGAAGCGTTTCCTGTGGTCCGTCGAAGTATAGGAAAATACCTTGAAACAAAAGTATCTTTCTTCTGCTTCACCTGATGGCTTACGAAGTTTTACGGACTTCCTGCCACTAAAAACGCCGATATAGCGCTTCAATTCTTTGTTAGGCAGATACAGATAATACCAATTGAGTTCAGGATGTTCCTTCCCTATTCCCGCCAATGGCGTGACTCCCTTATTTGACCCCTGGTCTGAGACGGAAGCGATTGAACTGCAGAGCAGTAACTTAGGCGCTTCGCTCGCTATGTTTTGATTATTATAAGAGAGTGCTTCGGTTGCAAGCTCCATAGGACTTTTTATTTCCATCAAAACATCATAATTAAATTATTCTTCTAAAAAATGAGGCTCGAATAAGCCATCAATTTTCGTTTTTTTGTTGGGGTTCTCTTAGTAAGAGAACCCCAAGTTTACTTAAATGCCTGATAGAGTGTACTATAGTTATAACCTTTCATATTATTTTTGCAAACAATTGTCATTTATAAGCATACTTTGGAATACTTTTTTAATGCGGAATTTTCTGTATTAAGGAATTATAGCTATCTTTGCAGCAAAATGGGGTTCTCTTACTAAGAGAACTCCATTTTTTATTAAAGGCTTAAAAAGGGAAAAATCTTATTTTCAACACATTATATTATTTATGCAATCAGAATCAATTTTCCTCTCACAATAATTATGGTGAACTAAAAATGCTCAAAAAGAAAGAGGCTTCCGTTTCCGGTCGCCTCTCTTTTCTTTTCGGATAAACGCTTTTATCCGTAAGTGTACTGACTTTCACAAGCAAATACTAACTATTAATCTTAAATCTATTACTATGAAAAACACATTATATTAACATTTGAATCGCGTAGATTGTTCAACAAAATGAGATTAAAAGAGTGTTAAATATATAACAAAGGGAGGTCCAATTGTTTTTTTAATGCAAGAAAAACGATTAAGTCTGATAAAAGTAAAAGAAACGGAAATACAAAAGATGTATCGTGATTTCACATAATCGTGACATAAGTAAAATACAATATAAATTATACAAAAACACACTACAAAAGAGAAAGGATGCCACCAAGGCACCCTTTCTCATCGCTCATTTGTAACTATAGAGAGTTAGACTCTCCTTAAAAACGCTGTAAAATTAATAAAATAATTTTAGACGCAAAATTAGTTTTGTAGAAAAATTCAAAAGGTTTTCAAAGTTTATCAGTATTGATCTGCCATAATGAACTGGTACGATAATTTATATTGGTTTTAAATGATATTCCTTGTAAATGAATTACTAACCACGGATATCTTATATTCCATTATTCATATTTCAATGACCGAGCGGGTTTACTATAAACAACCTTTATGGTTTGTCCTGCTACAGTCAGAAAAGAAATCAACAACATCAAGACCACAGGAAGCAGAAAGAACCACACTTTCAATTCTGTTCGGAACGGATAATGAGCCAACCATGCATTCATGCTGCCCCATGCCACAGGCAACGCAATCAGAATAGCGATAATAATAGGAATAAAGAAACCTTTACCCAACTGATAAAACAGATTCCAACGAGATGCCCCCAATACTTTCCGGATACCCATCTCCTTGGTACGGACGGCACAAGAGAACATAACCAACACCCATAAACCTAAGCAGGAGATAAAAATAGCCAATCCGGTAAAACCTCCCATCAATACGCCGAAAGCCTCATCCTGACGGTACTGCCGGTCATAGAACTGGTCGAGGAAGAAATAATCAAAACTGGAATCCGCAAAATAATTATTCCATATTTCTCCTATCTGTGATACTAATTCCGAAGGATCACCCGGTTTCATCACAACCGAAATATAACGCTGAGGAATCCAGTCAATCTTATCTTTATGGAAAAGCATTACCCCTGTATAACCTTTATTCAACGCTTGCTGATGATAATCCTTCACTACCCCGATTACCTGCATGGGCTCTCCTAGCGTTTCAACAGCTATTTCCTCACCAATGGCATTATCATTATCCACATATCCTAACATACGGGCAGCCGTTTCGTTGATAACCAATTTATTCACATCGTCCCCATATTCCTCGGAAAAACCCCGTCCGGCTACCACCTCCAGTCCGTATGCATCTATATAGTCAGGGTCACAACTCAGCATCTCGTACAACCGGTTTTGCTTCAACGCATCATGTGCCCGATGATTGGACAGGAACATGGCCACCTCTTCACCCGGTACCGCCCCGGAACAAGTTACTTTCGACGCCAATGGCAATTTCTTGATAGCTCTCCGCATAGACTCCATCTTTGTTTTCATACCCTCAGTAGGCCCGGGAAACTTGATTACCAAAATCTGGTCAGTCTTTACTCCCAAAGACTGCCGACGCATATAGCTGAGTTGTGCAAACACAATTAATGTACTACAAAGCAATATCATGGATGCCGTATATTGTACTATGACCAATATTTTACGTGTATTTTCTCCGGAACGGCTATTTTGGAATTTACCTTTCAGTAAAACAATCGGCTTCTTACGCAACAATGCGCGGGCAGGATAGTAACCGGAAATATAAATACCGACTATAAAAAGCAATAGAACCCCGCCCCCCCAATATTCCGTAAACCATACAGAGAAAGTAATAGTACGTCCTACCAACTGATTGAAGGAAGGAAGTAATAGTTCGATCAATCCTAACGCAATGATAAAAGCGATCAAATTCATTACAAATGCTTCAAATAGAAACTGACCAACAAGCTGTTTCGGGAAAGCTCCCACTACCCTGCGCACTCCTACCTCTTTGGCACGCTCCATAGAACGGGCAACTGTCAGATTTATATAATTGATCCAAGCAATAATCAAAATAGCAATAGCTCCGAAAATCAACGCGATGATGGCCGAATGGTTTCCTTTCAACTCGGCCTCATAACCTAATTGAGGATTGAGATGAATCTTCTCCAATGGCTCCAACCGCACCCCCCAAGTCTTGTTTTTCAATGCCTCTTCAGTTTTATACTTCTCGGCCAATTGAGGAAAAGTACGTTCTATCTCTTCTTTGCGCTCGGGCGAATCCAGCAATACATATGTATAGGCTTCATGTTTGTACCAATATTCCTGTACCCATTTAGGTAAGGTGGCATATGATAAAAGAAAATTATAATGTATATGCGAATTAGAAGGCATTTCTTTCATGACTCCAGTTACCTCACAAGACACCTTCCCCATATTGCTGTTAAAAATAAGTATCTTCCCGACAGGGTCTTCATCTCTGAAATATTTGCGGGCAATCCGTTCCGTAATCACTACCTGACATGGCATGGAAAGACAAGAAGCGCGGTCACCTTTCAACAATTCAAAATCAAACAAACGGAAAAAGCCAGGATCAGCGTATGCTATCCCATTCTCGCGCAGACATAATTCGCCATATTTTACCAATTGCTCCGGTTGGATAATACATCCTACACAAGTATAATCCTCAATTCCCGCCAGATTTTCCTGCATGGCCGAACCATATCCGAATGAACTGGTCGCCCAATCATCCGTCAGAACTTCCCCCTCATGAAAAGTACTTTGCACACGATAAATCCGTTCACTCTTACTATGCATTTTGTCAAAACTAAATTCAAAAGCAACGTAAGTAAATATCAATAAAGCTGATGCCATGCCTACAGCCAAGCCAAAGATATTGATGAAGCTGAAACCTTTCCTCTTCATCAGATTACGCCAAACGCTATTCCAATAATTTTGTATAATCATAAAATTTCAATTTTGCTGTCAGATTCCATAGGGCGGTTACGATTCTCGGCAATAATTTTACCATCCAGCAAACGGATTATACGATGTGCATAAGCAGCATCACGCTGTGAATGGGTAACAATGATGATGGTGGTCCCCTGTTTGTTCAGTGTACTAAGCAGTTCCATAACCTCCACCCCATTGGTAGAGTCCAAATTACCTGTCGGCTCATCCGCCAGCAAAAGCCTGGCATTGGTAACTACGGCACGGGCTATGGCCACACGTTGCTGCTGTCCACCTGATAACTGTTGTGGCAGATGATTGGCGCGATGCAGCATATTCACTTTTTCAAGCACTTCTTTTACCCGCCTGTTACGTTCTGTCGGCTTTATATTAAGATACACCAATGGGAGTTCAACATTCTCATATACAGTCAGTTCATCAATCAAATTAAAGCTTTGGAAGATGAAACCGATATTTCCTTTTCGGAGAGCGGTCAGCTGGTTTTCATTCATTTTATCCACTCGCTTTCCTTCAAAGAGATAGGAGCCCGAAGTAGGGGTATCTAATGTTCCAAGTATATTCAACAAGGTAGATTTTCCACAACCGGACGGCCCCATGATAGCGACAAATTCTCCCTTTTCAATTTCGAAAGTTACTTCATTCAATGCTTTGGTCTGCACTTCCTCGGTGCTGAACAACATAGAGAGGTTTTCTACTTTAATCATTCTTACGTGTTTTTTATTCGTTTAAAATCAGTTTCTCATTATCTCCAAACAGCTCGTAACCGGAAATAATAACTTTCTCACCGGAAGCCAGCCCGTCAGTCACTTCATAAAACTGAGGATTCTGCCTGCCAATCTTGATAGGACGTCTGACGGCAAATTTACCACTTTCATCCACAACATATATCCATCGTCCTCCGGTAATTTGAAAAAAACCTCCCCGAGGAATCAGAACAGCTTTGACAGGATCCCCCAACTGAAGATTGATATGATAAGTTTGTCCCGCCCGAATGTTTTCGGGACGCCCTGTCGTGAAACGGAAATCCGTACGAAACTGCCCGTCTTTCACTTCAGGATACACTTTGGTTACTTCCAACTTATAATTTTCTCCATCACGGGTAAAGTCAGCGGGAAGCTCTTGGACGACACGCTCCACATAATGCTCATCAATTAATGCCTGTACCTTCAGATCAGCAGTAATAATCTGACCGATATGTTCCCCGGCAGAAATGGATTGCCCGATTTGTGCTTCAAGATTACCCACTTGCCCGTCTATAGGAGCTTTCACTTTCAGGTTTTCAAGACGTTCTCGTACCAATGCCAAACTTCGTTTCATATTCATTATATTCTCGTCCAAACTGCTTATCTGAGTCAAACGAAACAAACTATCTTGACGGATCCGCTCATCCAATACCAACAATTGTTCTTTTACCGCTTCATATTCCTCCGTAGCTTGGAGATAGTCCTCCCTCGCTATCAATTGCCCCTCCATCAGCCGCTTGTATTGTCCGTAACGACGTTTCTTTATAATGAATTCTTTCTGAATACCGATACGATCCTGCTTCAGACTCAACCGTTCCTGCTCCATACTTATACGAGTATTACGCAACTCGTTTTCCTGATAGGCCAGATCTGCTTCACTTTGCATGATACCGATATTCAGCAAAGGATTACTCAGGCGCAGAATCACATCCCCTTTCTTTACCATCGCTCCCTCTTCATGAAGGCGTTCCTCCACTCTTCCGCCTTCTATAGCATCGAGGTAAATCATGCGGCTGGGAAGTACTTGTCCAATTACACGGACATAATCATTAAACTCATTTTCTGTAACTGTAGCGATAGTGATACGGCTCTTGTCAATGGTCATGGAGGAACCGGTATCACGAAAAATAAAATAAAAAACGAATACCAATATGAATAATACTCCCGCACCTCCATAAATCCGCCTGGGAGTAAAACGCTTTTTACGTTCAATTAGTGTGTCCATATTTTTTAATGGTTAATAAAACTTCCTGTCCGATAATACATAGTTAGTCGCGATGTCAGTTCGTACTGCAAACGCACTCTTATTTTTTCCGCTTTAGCGACAAGCAGGCGATTTCGTGCTTCCATCAACTGAAACACGGAAACAAGCCCTTCCTCCCACTTCCGTTCCGTTTCTTTCAGCACTTGCGTTTCTGCTTTTACCTGCAGGGAAGCCTGTCGATGCTCTTCCCATCCCAAATGTAATGAAAGTACAATTCGTTCCGTTTCATTACGTAAATGTAACTTCTCTTCCTCTATGCTGTTCCGCACCCGTTGCAAGTTTAATTTCTTCTTCCTTATTCCGGCATTCCGATCTAATCCGCTAAGAATAGGGAATGAAATACCTACTCCTATATATTTATTCCAATGGTCACGCAATTGATGTAACGAGAACAAGGAATTATAAAAATCAGATCCCCATGAGAAACGGGCGAAGATAGTCGGGCTGAACTGTCCAAGGGTCACAGCATACTCCTTACGGGCAGCGCGTTCCCACATTTCCATCCGTTTATAATCCGGCAGTACGTGTACGGACCGTAAATAGACTTCTTCTACCTCTACTTGAGGCATTAACAAGAGCGTATCCTCACTGACTGATAAAGAAACAGACAAAATATCGCCCTCTTTCATACCCAGTATTTCCTTTAAATAAAGAAAGGACATCTGACGATTTTTTTCATACATACGCTCTCTGAACACATCTCCTTGATGACGCGCTTTTACTTCCTGCAAGTCCGAAAGCGATTTCAACCCTAGTTCTACAAAAGCTTCCGTCTGTTTCAGATAACGTTCTCCCAAACGAAGCTGTTCAGCTGCCAGTTCTGAAAGCTTTTTATCCAATACCGCTTTATAATAAGCCTCAGCTACCCGATAAGCCAAATCATTTTTCTTTGCCAGATGATCCCACTCCTTCTCTTTTTTAGTCCAATGCGTATATCGCAAACGATTGATCCGGGCAAATCCTTCGAATAAAGAAAGAGTTATATCCATTCCTATAGTTCCTTGATTATATGAATCGGCTGTATATCCATTAGTATCCGGATCGACAGAACGTCCGATATGCCTGCCCACTTCCGCCTGTACTGAAACATAAGGAAGAAATTTACCCATAGCAGCCACATAGTCTGTTCGTGCTTCCTTTACGTCTATTTGGACATTCTTGAAACCTGGATTATGTTTCCAAGCATAACGTATGCAATCGTCCAGTGTACTTTGCCCACATACAGGCAAAGACAGACCGGACAACAAACACACAATTATCAAGTTATTTCTCATTGCATTTTAATTTAAACACAGAATAGGACGCAAACGATATGCCAAGAAGAACATAACATTAATAATCAACCAGTTACAAAATAAAATATAAATTAGCTGTCCAAATTTTAGACGGTATAACGTCCAAATTATAAACACTATAAAACCAGAACGAACCAAGGAAGATACTGGAACGCTGACAACACGGACTGAAGACACATTCCAATGTCAAGTCACCGTTATGATAAATAAAAGCATTACAGAAAATAATAAAAAACGTCCAATAATTGGACGCCTCATTTGCAGAAACAATCAAAAGCAGATACCTTTAGCCTCTGAAAGCAAAAATGAGATGGAAAAAGGAACGATTTTAATAGTAGATGATAATAAAGGAGTATTGGCCTCACTGGAATTATTACTGGAAACGGAGTTCAGCGAAATAAAGACAGCCCATCATCCGAATCAAATCATATCTATCATAAATACCTCTCCGATAGATGTGATTATTCTTGATATGAATTTCTCGGCAGGAATCAATAACGGCAACGAAGGGTTATATTGGCTGAAACGAATCCGTGAGATAGCTCCTGCACTACCCGTAGTCATGCTTACAGCATACGGGGATGTAGAACTGGCAGTAAAGGCTTTAAAGAATGATGCAACTGATTTTTTGTTGAAACCTTGGGATAACCGGACCTTAGTGCGCAAAATAAAAGATGCTTTTGGAAGCGGTAAGAAAAGGAAAAACAGAATCCCCGATAGAAACAAATCACCGATGATTGTGGGAACATCCCCTGCCATGCAGCAGTTAATGAAGATAGTAGTGAAAGTGGCACGCACAGATGCCAATATATTGATTACCGGAGAAAACGGAACAGGAAAAGAAATGCTGGCACAGGAAATACACCGGCTTTCCACACGAAAGGAACATTCTATGGTAACGGTAGATATGGGAGCAATCAGTGAATCTTTATTCGAAAGTGAACTGTTCGGGCATGAGCGCGGTTCTTTTACCGATGCCTACGAGAGCCGGCCGGGAAAGTTTGAAGCGGCATCCGGCAGTTCCCTGTTTATGGATGAAATAGGAAATCTCCCTTTAGCCATGCAGGCAAAGTTGCTCACCGTATTACAAAACCGAAAAATTACACGCATCGGCAGTAATAAAGTAATCCCAGTGGATATCCGGCTGCTTTCAGCTACCAACAAGAATATTCAGGATATGGTGGATTCCGGGACTTTCCGTGAGGATTTATTGTACAGACTGAATACTATTCATCTGGAAATCCCGCCTTTACGCGAACGGAGGGAAGATATACATTTGTTCATTGATTATTTTATGCAGCGCTATGCTGCTAAATACGAAAAAAAAGAAATCTTCCTGCATGAACATGCTTTAGAGAAATTATGTTCTTATCATTGGCCGGGAAATATCCGGGAATTGCAACATACCATCGAGAAAGCAGTTATTTTATGTGAAGGAGATGTAATCCGTTCCAAAGACATTTTCGTAAAACAAACCTGGAGTCCACAATTCTCCACTACCGTTCCTAATCTGGAAGAAGTAGAACGCCAGGCCATAGAAACAGCCATCCGTCAAAACGATGGAAATCTGACAGCAACAGCCGAACAGTTAGGCATCAGTCGCCAGACACTTTACAATAAAATAAAACGCTTTAAGCTCTGATGACCATGGTATTCAGCAAACATCTATATATGGTTATCCTAAGCTACATCTTATTAATAATTGCTGTAGCCGGAGCTGGTATCGCACTTATTATTACACATACCGCCCTTATTCTAGGCTGTCTTTTCTTGATTATTTCACTTTTTTTTATCAGAGCTTTGGTAAAACAATTGAATAAATTCAATGCCAAAATAAGAATATTCTTGGATGCGATGGAAGATAAAGAGAGCATGATACTGTTCAACGAGCAATCGGCAGATAAAGAAATGAATGCACTTAGCCATTCACTAAACCGAATCAATGAATTGCTTGCCACAACGAAATCGCAAAGCCGGGTACAAGAGAACTTTTATCACTCTTTACTGGAAGAAGTACCAAATGGAGTGCTAGCGTGGAACTCCGAAAAAAGAGTTCTGTTTGTAAATGGTGCAGCCTTACGTTTGCTGGGAGTTGAGTCAATCATATTCCTCCGCCAATTGGAAGAGCAATATCCGATCTTGAAAGATTTCATAACCCATGGAAATGTGGAAAATTCCTTTCTTTTACAATCTAACTCAAAAAAACAACTGTCACTATCCATGAACCGGATGAAACTAAATTCAGAAACGATTACCCTGTTGGCTATCAAAGATATCAGTAATGAACTGAACGAGAAAGAAAGTGAGTCATGGAACAAACTTACCCGGGTGCTTACTCATGAAATTATGAATACCATTGCTCCTATTGTTTCTCTGTCTCAAACACTTTCATTGCGCCCCGGTACGGACGAGAAAGTAATACGAGGACTTGGAGTGATTCGTGAACAAAGCGAAAGACTGATGGAATTCACAGAATCATATCGACGCTTATCGTATATGCCGGAACCGAAAAAGAAGCGATTCTCACTGACCAATTCATTGCACAATCTAGGTCTGTTACTACAATCTGATTTTGAAAATGCTCATATCCATTTCATTCTGCGTAGCACCCCCTCTGATATATATATTGAGGGCGATGAGAAGCAACTCTCTCAAGTTTTTTTAAATCTGCTGAAAAACAGTATGCAATCATTGGAAGGAAAAACAGACGGACAAATAGAAGTAACACTGGAAGTAACAAACAAACTTTATATAAGACTACTTGACAATGGACGGGGAATCCCTATGGAATTGCAAGAAAAAATATTCGTTCCTTTCTTTACCACAAAAACAGAAGGAACTGGTATCGGGCTTAGTCTGTGCCGGCAGATTATAAAAAGACATGGGGGCAATTTCTATTTACAGGAAAGCAGACAAGGAAAAACTATATTTGTTATAGAATGGCCCGTAGCTTCTTTTATTTTGAAATAACAAAGTTCATTACAGGATCACTCTGATTAACACAGGTTATTCTTAAAAGTAAGGCGGAAATATAAAATAATAACCACTTATCTATAAACCAGCGTTAACCTGAGTAATCCGTAATGAAACATTTTTTTATTTCTTTATCTTCAGTTCATAAAGGTCATGCCTGCGGTCACGCAAATTGCGCACACTGCCATACGTATGCAATTCATTCAACAGATTCAGATCAACATCCGAAACTAAAATCATTTCGGTATTCGGAGTCGCCTCGGCCCGTTTGCCATCAGTTGGGAAAGCGAAATCACACGGAGTAAACACTCCAGACTGTGCATACTGAATATCCATATTGTGCACACGCGGCAAATTTCCCACACTACCGGCTATAACGACAAAACATTCATTCTCGATTGCCCGTGCCTGAGCACAAACACGTACACGGGAATAGCCGTTCTGAGTATCGGTGAGGAATGGAACAAACAGAATCTGCATTCCCTGATCGGCCATGATACGAGAAAGCTCGGGAAATTCCACATCATAACAAATCAAGATACCAATTTTAGCACAATCCGTATCAAAAGTCTGCACCATCTTACCGCCCGAGAGGCCCCAACTCTTTATCTCATCGGGAGTGACATGTACCTTTTCATACATTTCGTATGAGCCGTCACGCCGTACTAAAAAACCAACATTATAAAGCCCTCCGTCCTCTTTTACGTATGGCATACTACCCGTAATGATATTAATATTATAACTGATAGCCAAATTGATAAAACGGTCGCGAACCTCTTCGGTATATTGTGCCAAACCACGAATGCTCTGGGCTTCTCCCAAATGATTGAACTTGGCCATCAACGGCGCATTGAAATATTCCGGAAAAAGAACAAAATCACTCTTATAATCGGAAACGGCATCTACGAAAAACTCAACCTGCTCAAATACATCATCCAATGTTTTATAAGGGCGCATCTGCCATTGCACTAACCCTACACGTACAGTGGTTTTCTTATCCACATAATCCTGCGTAGGCTCCTGATAATAAATATTATCCCATTGCAACAAAGTGGCACAATGCTTGGATTCTTCGTCATTGGGAAGATAATTCTTCATGACACGACGCACATGAAAATCATTGGAAAGCTGAAATGTCAATACCGGATCATAAATCTCACGGGAACGCACCTTATCCAAATATTCCTTAGGACGCATCGTATCCGCATACTTATAATAATTAGGAATACGACCACCGAACATGATCGCTTTCAGATTCAGTTTCTCGCATAATTCTTTCCGGTACTCATACATACGGCGTGCCAGACGCAAACCGCGATAATCCGGATGGATAAACACCTCGATACCATACAAAATATTCCCTTCCGGATTATGCGTACAGAAAGTTTCATTACCAGTTACTTTGGCATAGGTATGATCTCCCTTTACCATATCATAGTCTACAATAATAGAAAGAGCACATCCCACTATCTTATCGTCTACCACCGTTACTACTTGTCCTTCCGGAAAAATCCGGATAAGCGTTTCTATTTGCTCGTGTGTCCAAAACACATCCTTATCCGCATACACCCGCTTGAATGATTGTGATAATTGGATGTAATCTTCGATCTGTAAATTCCGGACCTCTACTTTATTAATTTTATGCATCGGTTCCATAATGATTCTCTTATTTATATTTTAAAACAGCGGTGCAAAGGTAGGACAAATTATAAAACGATGTTCTCCCAAACAGAAAAAGATAAAGAGAATATCACTCAGTATGAAAGAAAATATCTATGAACTTTTCATAGGATTTTCAGAAAACTTTTTGTTATCTTTGGAAAGTTAACCAAATAACAAACAAAAAACAACCAATTTTGCTATGAATAAAGAATTAATAATGAACCCCAACCAATTGGTGGCATTTCTAGAAAAACCTTGTGCAGAGTTTACCAAAGAAGACATAAAACGATACATTCAACAGAATGGCATCCGTATGGTCAACTTTATGTATCCCGCCGGAGACGGACGACTGAAGACATTGAATTTCGTTATCAACAACCAAGCATATCTAGATGCTATCTTGACTTGTGGAGAACGTGTGGACGGTTCCAGCCTGTTTCCATTCATTGAGGCGGGCAGCAGTGATCTGTATGTAATTCCCCGATTCCGGACGGCTTTTTTGGACCCGTTTGCCGAGATACCTACACTTTCCATGCTTTGCTCTTTCTTTAACAAGGATGGAGAGCCATTGGAAAGTTCCCCCGAACATACCTTACACAAAGCATGCAAGGCATTCAATGAAGTAACCGGCATGGAATTTCAGGCTATGGGGGAATTAGAGTACTATGTAATTGCTCCGGATACAAATATGTTCGAGGCTACAGATCAGAAAGGCTATCATGAATCAGCACCATATGCCAAGTTCAATGATTTCCGTACCCAGTGCATGGCCTACATTGCACAAGCAGGCGGACAAATAAAATATGGACATTCCGAAGTAGGTAATTTTACATTGAATGGCATGATATATGAACAGAATGAAATAGAATTCCTGCCTGTCAATGCCGAAGATGCGGCAGACCAATTGATGATCGCCAAATGGATTATACGTAATCTGGCCTATAAACATGGTTATAACATTACTTTCGCACCTAAAATAACTACAGGAAAAGCTGGTTCCGGATTGCATATCCACATGCGTATCATGAAAGATGGACAAAACCAGATGTTGAAAGAAGGTGTTTTATCAGAAACAGCACGCAAAGCTATTGCTGGCATGATGGAACTTGCTCCATCCATCACCGCATTCGGTAATACCAATCCTACTTCTTATTTCCGCCTGGTTCCCCATCAGGAAGCGCCAACTAATATTTGCTGGGGTGACCGCAACCGTTCAGTATTGGTACGCGTACCTCTAGGATGGGCAGCTAAAACAGACATGTGCATGACTGCCAATCCACTGGAAACAGAAAGCCATTATGATACCACACAAAAACAGACAGTGGAAATGCGGTCACCGGACGGTTCGGCCGATCTCTACCAACTGATAGCAGGATTAGCTGTAGCCTGTCGCCATGGATTTGAAATAGAAAATGCACTGGACATTGCAGAAAAAACTTACGTAAACGTCAATATCCATCAGAAAGAAAATGCAGACAAACTGAAGGCATTAGCCCAGCTTCCCGATAGCTGTGCAGCTTCCGCAACCTGTTTGCAACAACAGCGCGAAATATTCCAAAAACATAATGTGTTCAGCCCCACTATGATTGATGGAATCATCAGCAAATTAACCAGTTATAACGATCTGACCTTACGTAACGACTTAAAAGATAATCCGGAAGGGATGTTGGCATTGGTCAATAAATATTTCCATTGCGGATAATTTGACTAAAACAGCGGGAGGAGGGTATATCAATATTTTGATTTGACCTTCTTCCGTTTTCTAACATTTACACCATGATAAATAAAAAAGACCAATGTACTTCTACACTGATCTTTTCTCTTGAGCGGAAAACGAGACTCGAACTCGCGACCCTAACCTTGGCAAGGTTATGCTCTACCAACTGAGCTATTTCCGCGTTTGCGGTTGCAAAGGTAGATATTTTCTCCAAACCTGCAAACATTCTACTTATTTTTTTCGCGAAGAAAAATACACATTTACCATACGAAAGCGGCAGGCTTTTGATTATCAACTCATTCTGTCGCGATAATCCTCGTAAGAAAATTGCTTGAAAATATCAGCTTTCCTCTCTTTGGTCCACATAGCAATAGCAGGATGGTGAATTCCATTGAACATATTTGTTTTCACCATGGTATAATGTATCATGTCTTCGAAAACAATATGCTCTCCGATTTGCAATTCATGGTCGAAGCTCCAGTCGCCCATATAGTCACCACTCAAACATGAATTTCCACCCAGGCGATACACATGACAACCACCATTATTTCCTATTTCAGCACCACGTACGGCAGGCTGGTAAGGCATTTCAAGACAGTCGGGCATATGACAGGTAAAACTCACATTAAGAATGGCAGTACGGATACCACGACTTACTACAATATCTACTACTTCAGAAACCAATACGCCGGTTTGCCAAGTAAAGGCAGAACCTGGTTCAAGGATAATACGCAAATGAGGATAACGAGCACGCAAATCTTTCAGCAGTTGAATAAGATGCTCCACGTCATAATCTTTACGCGTCATCAGATGACCACCTCCCAGATTCAACCACTTGATTTGCGGAAACCAGCGAGAGAATTTTTCTTCCAAATGTTTTAATGTCCGTTCCAGTTCATAAGATGAAGATTCGCAATGACAATGACAATGGAAACCTTCAATACCTTGCGGCAGAACCTCAGTCAATAAATCCGCCGTCATACCGAAACGGGTGCCGGGAGCACAGGGATTATAAAGTTCCGTTTCCACTTCGGAATATTCCGGATTGATGCGAATACCGCAAGAAATGCCACTTCCCTCTTTCACTACCTCTGGATAAAAACGACAGAACTGCGACAAAGAATTAAAAGTTATATGACTACTACAACGCATGATTTCAGGAAAATCAGCTTCCGTATAAGCGGGAGAATAAGTATGTGCCTTACTGCCGAATTCTTCCAGTGCCAGACGTGCCTCGTAAACAGAACTTGCTGTAGAATGCTCTATGTACTCCCTAAATATAGGAAACGAGCGCCACATAGCAAAAGACTTAAATGCCAGAATGATCTCTACTCCGGCACGGTCAGCAACACTTTTTATGAGAGTGAGGTTCTTTCTCAACAATTCTTCATCCATGATATAGCACGGAGAAGGAAAACAATTGAAATCTATCATATTTTCTTTTTTAACCAATGATCTTAAAACGGGCAAAGCGCAATAAAAGTTGTTTGTCGCCCGCATTTTTGAAGTGAATGGTAGCTTTGGCATTATCGCCCTGACCTTCCACTTTCATCACTTCTCCCAGACCGAAACGTTCATGCTCGATCAGTTGTCCCGGCTGCACAGCCATTACAGAAGCAGAAGTGGGTGTAGAAGAAGAGGTTGCCGGAGTCACCCGTTTCAGATTGCGCGGAACGCTTGGAGCTATAATCTGCTGTTTGGAACGCTGCGGAGTTTCTTTTTCCGTATTATACAATGATTCACGAACATGAGGTGAGCGAGAGAAACCGCCGCTATGTTCCCTACGGAAAGATCCGGCCTCTTCATCAATTTTACTACCAATCCCTGCGTCCTGAGGCAAGCGGAGGAAGCGGATGTCGATATCTTTCAGAAAACGACTGGGGCTACCAAATTCCATTTTCCCATAACGGAAACGAGTACGTGCGTACGAAAGGAAACAATGTTCTTCTGCGCGAGTGATAGCCACATAAAACAAACGCCTCTCCTCTTCCAGCGCACGGGGAGAATCTCCGACCATACCACTGGGAAAAAGATTTTCTTCCATTCCCACCACAAATACATTTCTAAATTCCAATCCTTTGGCAGAATGAACGGTCATAAGCGTTATTTTCTCATCATCCCCATTGTCCGAGTCCTGATCAGTCAGCAATGATACTTCCGATAAAAAGTCCGTCAATGAAATATTCAGATTACCCTCTTCCATGCGCAAAGCACAGAAATCGCTCATACCATTCACTAATTCCTCAATATTCTCTTTGCGACTAAGATTTTCCGGTGAATTATCTTGGCAGACGTCATTAATAATGCCGGACTGACGGATGATTTCCGTACCAATCTCATAGGCATTTTTCTCCACTGTTCCTTCTATAAATCCACCAATCAGGTCACGGAAGATTTGCAATTTAGAGTGCGTGCCTTTATTGAAATTCAATCCGTATGTCAGCGGCTCACAAAGCACAGCCCAAAGACTGATATTGTTTTCCGTAGCAGCAGTAATAATTTTACCTACTGTCGTATCTCCGATACCACGGGCCGGATAATTGATAATACGCTTGAATGCTTCTTCATCATTAGGATTGACCACCAGCCGGAAGTAAGCTATCACATCCTTAATCTCTTTACGCTGATAGAAGGATAGACCGCCATAAATGCGATAAGGCATACCCCGCTTACGCATAGCTTCCTCAAATACGCGGCTCTGCGCATTGGTCCGATAAAGTATGGCAAAATCCGAATAGGCATAATGCTCCGAACGGCGCAACTCAGCAATCTTATTGACTACAATATCTCCTTCTTCCACATCACTATATGCCTGAAACACCCCGATGGCTTCCCCTTTCTCCTTTTCAGAGAAGACCTCCTTGCGTATCTGTCTCTCATTCTTTTCAATCAGACTGTTGGCAGCACAGACAATAGTTTGCGTAGACCGATAGTTCTGTTCCAGTTTGAATACTTTCGTATTGGGATACACTTTTGTAAAATACAATATATTGTCAATATCTGCTCCCCGGAAAGAATAGATACTCTGCGCATCATCCCCTACCACACACACATGCTGATGATCTTTTGCCAACTGCAACACAATGCTGTGCTGGGCATAGTTGGTATCTTGATATTCATCTACCAGAATGTAGCGAAACTGCTCCTGATAACGTGCCAGTACTTCGGGATGATCTCTGAAAAGAATAAAAGTATAAAAGAGCAAATCATCAAAATCCATGGCATCCGCCTGCTTGCAACGATCCCAATAACGATGGTAAATATCCCGGATCGCAGGCATCTTGGCAGCACAATCACCTTCATAAGCCTCCTTATTAGAGGCATATCCCGCAGGAGAAACCAAGTGGTTCTTCGCATTCGAGATACGTGCCTGCACACTACCCGGTTTATAGACTTTCTCATCCAGCCCCATTTCTTTTATGATAGAACGTACCAGACTTTTACTGTCTGCCGTATCATAGATGGTAAACTGTGAGGTAAAACCAATATTCGCAGCTTCCGCATGCAGAATACGTAGAAATATGGAGTGGAACGTACCCATCCATAAATGGCGTGCCCGTTGATCTCCCACCTGCCGGGCAATACGTTCTTTCATTTCACGGGCAGCTTTATTAGTAAAGGTCAAAGCCAATATATTCCATGGCTGATAACCATTCTCCAACAAATATGCTATCTTGTAGGTCAGCACCCGTGTCTTTCCAGAACCTGCACCGGCTATAACCAATGACGGACCCTCGTTGTAGAGCACTGCAGCGCGCTGTCCTTCATTCAATTCTTCGATATAATTCGCATTCATGTATGCAAAATTAAAAGAATCTTTTTATATTTGTACAATGTTATTCAAACTAAAATCATAAGAAACTATGGAACAAATCAAAAATATGCGACTTTACATTTCTTTTATCTGCCTGTTGGCCTTCTCATGTGCTTCGCCTGTAATGGCGCAAAAGCAAAGTAAAGTAGAAAAGCTCTTGAAATTTCTTGTAAACAATGAGAATGAGAAATTTACAAAAAACCGGGACAAATTAGATGCTGAAACAGCAACAGCTTTTGAAGCAGAAGTCAAACTAATCGATTTGTGCGATCAAATCTGGAATCAGCAAGAGGTAACCGTTGCCAAAGATTTTTTCCAAGCTTATGTAGATGCTACCAAAGCCAACTTTATTTCCATCTGTCAGGAAGCCGGTGCTGATCCGGCCGCAATCCGTAAACGTATGGAAGATAACATCAGTGCCATATTAGATGAATATCCCAATAAATTAGTCTATTCCAGCACTCTGGTAGATGCCGTAAAAGCATCAGGATATGAATTGTCCGACGAAAGCAGAAAACATCTGTATGATGTACATGAAGAGGAATTATGGAAAGATTTCGTACGCAACAAGAACATTCCGAAATGCGAAAGATATCTGACTGAATATGCTGATGGTAAGTATAAAACAGAAGCTATGATAGAATACAATCGTCTGCTGTTCCAAACCGTACAGAAATCACCATCTGCCAGTAACTTTAAGAGATTCTTCGATCATGACCGGCTCAACACATTCTTCAACGGGCGTTCCAAGCGGGAGTCTATGGCACAGGCTCTCTCTATTTATGATGATTATCTTTACGGTAACATCTGCAAAGCGCAGGCCATAGCTTCCATTAAGCAGGCTATTGCAGAATATGAGCAGGCCCCTTATTTGAGTCCAGGCGATAAAAAATATACCAATACTCTGGAGTACAAAAAAGACAGTATTGACTATGAGACACTAAAGCTGGAAGTGAATTCTCCAAGCAAACTGGGACTCATCAAAGAATACCTCCTAACTCATAAATACAAGGAATTCCGTGATAAAGCCAACAAGTTACGCGTACCTTTTGAGCAACAATTGGTATGGAGTAATCCTACTACCATCCAGGCATACACCCATGGATTATTGATGAAATCCAATGAGACGAAGAATGGAAAGAGTACTCAGAAAACCTATACGTATGATGAAAACGGAAGACTGGTTAGTATCAAGGAAGTTACGGAAGATAAGGGAACCACTACCCTACAGACTAATTTCTTGTATGATTCTCAAGGTAACTGCGTAGAAGAAGTGCGGGTAAACCAAAGAGGCATGAAGGAGGTGTACAAACGCCTGCGTGCTTTCAGCACACTGGGTGTCATTCTTTCGGATTCTGCTTTCTATCAGAGCGGAAAACTGATCGTAAGACAATATCATCCACAACTCGGTCTGCTGGCAGGAGAGACAGTTTACGAGAAAAACATTCCGGTATCTTCCGTAATCAACCAATATAATAAGAAGGGACAGATCATCAAGAGAGAAGAGACATTCCCATTGCCTAAAGATCCGTTACCCACCCAGGTAAGTAAACAAGTGGATGTATATGAATACGATACTTATGGTTATCTGACAAAGATCACATTTGAAAAGACTCTTGTCAATAGTGATAAGACCAGCGGTTCACTCATATTCTTGTATGACGAATTCGGTAACCAAATAGACAGTAATGCCTATTATGAATATGACAGTACCGGACGCTGGATACAAAAAACAGATCGGGGAGATGCCAAGAATACAGAAAAGATTCAGATTATCTATCAGCAATAACCATAAAAAATACCGTCCGCATAATGAAATACGGACGGTATTTTTATATAATCACTCTATTTTATGATAATCGTTGCGCAATTTCCTGAATAGAAAAAGAGCCTTCCAAAGTACGAACCTGTATCTTTCCATGCAGCAAGTTAAAGAAGAAATCAGCGACCTTCTCCGGAATAATTTCACAAAGCTCTCCATTCGCATCAACTCCCAAATCATAAGTTTTCAGCAATTGACTTCCCAACGCCGTAGCTCCTATCAGGAAATGATTTCTCAATTTATCCACATTGACCAGATCCGCAGCCAACACCTTTCCTACTACCGAATAGCAATGCACCAGTACCTTTTCGTCTCCTTCAAACAGTTGAGATTCTTGTTCGTCAGAATAGGTATTCATCTCTATAATACCTGTATTTTCCATCTCGGGAGTTCCTTTATAAAGAGCGCCCAAATCCGCCAGACTTAAATTGAACAGGCGGGCTTCACTCGTGACTTGCATTTCTTCGCCACTGAATGCGCTGGGTAACAGCAACTTTATATCCCCACTAACAGCTACATTCTTCGCATTGAAAGTTCCCACTATACAGTCTTTCATGGTCAACTTAGCCGTAGCAAAAACTCCTCCCAATACTATACAGTCCTCCAATATCACTTCATCCGCAAAAATACTGCCGGCAACGAAAGCATTGCACAATTTTACAGTCTTTCCGTTGATGTCAGCCATGAACATCGGACGGCAATCACGAGCATACGACACCAGAGAATCCGAAGTGGCTACCGTCTTACGCAAGATAATATCCCCTTTCGCATTATTGCTGATATGGAATTCAAGCTTAGTGAACACCGCACCAAGTATTTCCACATCTCCATTCTGTATTTCCAGCTTGCGGGCATAAACAGCCCCTTCTACAATGGTATCGTTCTGTATCAGCACATCCCTTTCCAGTTCAGCAGATGTACGGGGGAGAATAGAACCTTTTACCAGATTCTCACTTAAAATCACTCCATTCTCCAAACTTATTACTTTCAATTCTTTCATAACTCTACTTCTATTTTATAGAACATAAGTAACGGTATTTACGATAAAAAATTCCCGGCAAGTTTCCTCATCATTCCGGCTACCCGTTTTTCATGTTCTGAAGAACCTAATCTTTGAATCTCTCTCTCCAGATGCTTTCCAATGCGCTGCTTATCTTCTTGTGTCATGGCAGGCATGGACGCTTGCTGAACATTCTGACGTACTTTCCAGTCACTGACTCCCATACGTGCAGTCTGTTCATTCATCACGACCTCAGTTTCTTTACTGCCACCAGCAACAGTCTTCTCTACTACTACCACCGGCAACATCCAACGGGCATTTTTACATCCGCCAATCAACACATGTTCTATATGACTGGCCAATTGCTTTTGCCCGAGCAGATATTGCTTGGCACTCTCTATCAATCCGGCAGCCCGCTGCTTCACTGTGATAGCAGAAATACGTGCCTGTACATCCAACTGCTCTTTATGCCCAACTAATGCCATTGCCGACAGAGATGAGTCCGTATTGCGCAACTGTTCCTTGCGGCTGCTTTCCACAAAGCGGAAGCAAGGTTCCATCAACATGTGAATACGCTGCACCAACTCCCTGTCCAAATTCTCAAAAACAGCGGAGTAACGGGTAGTCAGAATATCATAGTCGTCTATCATCACCAACTTACGATTGGCAAGTTCATCAGACTGAGACTGTAATTCGGCAACTACGGCTTCCACATTCGAGCACTCTTCCATATTTTGCATATCCAGACTGGCAGTGATATATCCCAAAAAGCCTTTGGATATATGTTTACCGATTTGCTGAGTACTGGCTATCTTATGGGCAACTTCAGCTGCATTACATGCCACAACAGAGTTACGCAAGCTTTCAATGTGTTTACTGCAATCGTGTACGCTACTGTTATAAGGATTGTCGTCTATTTCCAGATAGATATCAATCGGCTCTTCCAGAACTACAGTCTTGGAAGCTGACTTATCACCTACGGTGAGTGTCACCGTTTCGCTCTTCCGGATCACATCATGTAAGATATGTCTTCGTCCTCCCATAATCAACCCTCCTTCACATTAAGCCAGGTTTCATTCCGGGCCATAAGTTTCTTCATGTTCTCCTTCACTCTTTCATTTAGATCGGAAGTTGCAATCAGTCGTTCCAGCTTTCCAGCCACCATCCGTTGCGATTCTATAGAAACATTTTCCCATCCGGAACCTTCAACCGTGCGTTCCATATTTTCCCGTATCTTCGTGCATGAGCGTTGTCCAATCAATTGTTCAAGTCCTGAAGGCAGTTTTGTTTCCACCACTTCTCCTCTATCTTCTTTTTTCACCAGTATGATAGCAGGCAAATAGCGAAGAACAGATTTGCCAACAAAGGAGTTCAGCTTTATTCTTTGCATTTTAGCGCTTTGCTGCTTGCATGTAGTGAGAAAATTAGTCATTTGTGCAATTAAAGCTTGCGCATTACGCTTAATATGGGCGGCGGCAATAGCTTGTGTAGTAGCCAGAGATTCCGTCTGATTAACCGGAACGGTACCAATCAGATTATTCAGGCGGTTCAAAGTAATGGCAACATCCCACTCACAGAATCGAATAACAGGTTTGTCCAACTCATGAACACGATTATGCAGAGCTACATCAAGTCCTCGGAATAACTTAGAATAGCGCTCTGTCAGAATCACAAAGTCATCTCCCATTCTCTTTTTCAAATCAAGCAACGCCTCTTGTTGCTGTATCAATTCGGACGCATACGCATTTACCGAGCTTAACGCTGTGGCATTTTTCTGTTCTATCTGAGAAGTAACCAGAGAGAAAAAGCCTTTATTAAGCCGTTTGCACAGTTTGTTCGTAGCATCCCTTTCGGCAGCAATAACAGCCGCCTCCATAGCAACCACTGCTGTTGTGACCCCGGAGACCTTATTAGATACAGTATCTATTTTATTGGCCATGTCGCGGGTATCCACTGTAACATCATATTTTGCCATAATCTTTCATTTTCAAGTTTATGAATGCTATTTCTCTTTCTCCAGATCGCTAAAGTCATCCAAATCGTCCAGATCATCCAAGTCGTCCAAATCACTCAGATCGTCCAACTCGTCCGCTGCCTCCGATGCTTTAGGAGTCTCATGAACTTCCGGAGCCGTTGTTGTCTCTGTATTTTCCGGAACTTCCGGTTGTACAGGTTCCACAGCTTCAGCCACCGGAGCCATTCTAATAGTTTTTTCCGCTTCTTCCGCCACTTCGGGTTGTGCCGCCGGTTCATCCACGTTTATGGTTTCAGTCACTTTTGCGCTTTGAGGAGCATATCCCGAATAGTCCATAGCCTCGCTGTCATCCACTAATTCAGCATGATGATTGAACACAACATCCTGTCCTTGCTCAGCAATTTCATGCAATGAGTCGGTAGCTACCTGAGCTATATCCAACGTCATATATTCTTCCACACAATCCTCAACAGCAGGAGCAGGCGGAATATTCGAAGCAAATGCATAAAAAGGATTGATGCCTGCCAAAGGACGGCGACGATCATCCAACAAAGCTACATTATCATTAGCATCCACGATTTCCTTTGCCATTTTATCGCGAAGGCTGGCATCAAAGAATTCAATGAATCCATAAACTTTTGCCCGTTCATTAATATCACTCTGCAAAGCTTTCATATATTCCTTGAACTCTTCCTGAGTTTGTTTGAATGATTCAGACTGTTCGGCAAATTGCTGCAAATTACTTTCCAGCTTATCTCCTGCATTCTCCTCCAACTCCTGAGCATCTCCATCCATCATTTGTTGCAACATCCGTGCCTTCATACGATCCAGACGTTCAAAAGTGGATTGTGCAGCAAGGAATTTTGTCAAGTTGCTACGCATAATATTAATCAAATCATCTCCGGAAGTCCGGTTACGCCCATAAAAGTCTTGAGTTTCCCGGTGCCATTGATTCAGATAATCACGCTTCTGATTATCAATGTCATTATAGATATCCAAACGGTTCAGTCGCGTTTCCGCTAACAGATTCTGTACGATAGGTGCTACGATTTCTTCTTGTATCTGGCTGATACCATAAGGCATTGTCGTACGGCTTCCGTCTTCTGCAACCCACGAATGATCCTTCATATCATAGCGCATTCGTGAACTTTCCTTCAATTGGAAAGGTGTGTAGTTCTCCACCGTATCGCGGAAGTTGAAATTCGTCTGGCGGATTTTCTCCAGCTCATCCTTCTCCAACTTCGGTGAATAGTGATTATAAGAGGTTTTCAGAATAGTGAACAGCAATTGATTAGAACTTTCCACCAGCGAATTAGTGGATTTAACCTTCGCTGCCGCAATTGTCTGTACTGCATACCCCACGTTTGAAATCAAACGGCGTAATACATCTTCAAATTGCTCGCTCTGGTCAGACAATGAATGGCGCATTGCATTCAGCGAATTAAATTGCTCTATTTCTTTATCATACGCTGCCGTATCAAATACATTCAGCACAGGCGCTCCCGACGGATTGGCCGTACCATATTCATTCAAATAAGAAATAACCGGCGAATCGGGAGGAATGACAGGCATGCCTACAGAAACAGTATGCAAGTCCGACAAGAAATAAGCACTGTCACGCAGATTACGATCCATACGTCCAAAGTAATCATAGAACTTCACTTTAGGTATAGATGTTGAATAATCCTCTGTGGAAACTTCTTCCACTCCTTTACTTTCTTCTACCAAAGGAGCCGTAGTGGAGAGTTCATCCAGTTCTCTCAATTTCTCGGAAAGTGCTCCCTGGTTATTAACTAATTGCAGTTCAAAGTTCTGTACTGAACTATTTCCGGTATGATCTATCACAAAGCTCTTATTCTCGAAAGGAACCTGACTGGCAACGGGGACATAAACCACCCCCATCTTTTCAATCTTATAGTCTCTGAAAATCTGCTGATGCTTGTTTTCCAGTTCTTTCAACTCCACTCCGACATCATCGATGGATTTACCGCTGGATTTAAACAGCTTGTAGTTTTTCATCCCCCAATAAAGACCGGCTACTGCAATAGCAATACTTAGCCACCCAATTACTGCTATCAATGCAAGACCGACAACAAGAATTCCAATTCCTACGTACATCTGCGTCTGGGCTTTTTTCTTACCCGTAGCATTCATAGTCAACGAATTCTTTAATTCTCCCATCTCCTTTTCTAATTCTTCTTCTTGCGACACTATTTTTTCTGCCGCATCTTTATAAAAATCAAAAAGGATTTTCGCTTGATCCTGATACAAATCTTGCGAAGAAGAAAAAACCTTTCCTTTCATAACCAGATATGTTTTTATAGTAAATAAATAAGAATTTAATTTCTAATTGTAGCCTAGCTCCAACAGCTTACGCTCGGCCATTGAAAAGCCTTTCGCTTTAGCTTTCCGGTACCACATAACAGCTTCGAAGATATCGATATCAACGCCTTTTCCTGTTTCATACATGATACCCAGACAATATTGTGCTTCTGCATTTCCGGCATTGGCTAAAGATTTATAAATATCGAATGCTTTCTTGTAATCACCATTCTGCGTTGCTTCCCGAGCTGCTTCCAAAGAGTTAGTCTGAGCTTTTTTCTCTGTTTTCTCAGGTTCGGCCTGTTGTTGAGGTTCATTAACAGGAGTCTTTGCCTCCGGCTGGGCTTTAGGTTGAGGTTGTTCTTCAACTTTAGGCTGCTTTTGCTGCTCTACAGCCTTAACCGGAGTTTCCTCAGGAGTAGCAACAGGCGCCACAGTCGTAGTATCCTGCACCACAGTAATAGTGTCAGTAACCACAGCCGGAGGTGCAACAACTGGCTTAGGTCTGGATGCAAACACAAAATACAAACAGATCAAAACCAAGATCAGAAATATACAGCCACCTACTATATATATAGATTTTCTGGATTTCTTTTGAATAGCAGGGGCTTCTTCTTTTCTTTCCGGATCCGGCTGCTTCACTTCAGGCTCTGGCGATTTTATTTCCGGTTGATTTGATTCAACAACAACCGGCTCACTTTGCTTCATTTCCGGTTCAGCCTGTATAACTTCCGGTTCAACCTGTTTTACATCTGCTTCTGCAAATTCTGGTTTATCCTCAGTAGGTTCTGATTTTGCTTCAACAAGTTCCGGTTTTGCTTCAGTAGGTTCGGAAACAACTTCAGCAGGTTCACTCTCTACCGATTCTATTTCCGGTTCTACTTGTTCGATCTCCGGTTCCGTTTGTTCTATTGCCGGTTCAACCAATTCATCCGCAATCTCAGTATTTTTCTCTTCTATCTCTTCAAGGGCTTCTTCCGGTTTTTCCTCAATAGCCTCTACTTCCTCTGGTTGACCTTCCTCAATCAATGATATTTCCGCTGGAATATCCAGTACAATAGTCTCTTGCCCTGACTTTCTATAAAATGCATCTAAAATACCCCGAATAATACTAAAGTAATAAACTTCCTCCTTAAACAGTGATGGAAAATTCAAATACAACTGTTCAGCCATCTTCCAATACAATTCCTTATCGGAAGTATTGTCACAAGTATCAAACAAATTATTCGCTTCTTTCAATAAAGGCAAGAAACGTAAATTGATTCGAAGCACTTTCAGTCTAAGTACATTCAGGAAATTCGCCTCACATAAATCAGCATATTCATTCAGGTACTTCACCAATTTAGGCACCTTTTCTGCATAAGGTTTTATTTGAATACGCAGCTTGTTGATAGCCTGTTGGCACACCTCACTATCTGCCTGAGGCTTCTTGAAGTTTTCAGCAAGTACAGCCAGCTCCGGAGCTATTTTCTTTAGAATAACATGTTCCACATTCTTCTGAAGGGTAGACCGCAAAAGTTGAAAGCGTTCTGCATCTTTCAAGTTTAAAACAAACTTCTGAGGGAACAGATCTTTCCTGATCGCCTCCAGCATAGCCACCAATGAAACATTATCCACCTCCAAAGCAGCAGCAATGCTTTCGCACTCTTTTAAAGTAAACTTTCCACTCTTTTCAATAATAACCCGACGGATTTTAGTTATCTCATCCAACAAATATGTTCTATTCATAATACCAAATTCATAAAAAGTCTCTAAAAATACATATTATTTTCACCAAAACAACTCTTTTCACGACTTTTTCACTCATATATGCCTATTTCTCACGGTTTTCCGTGACAAACTATATTTTACTTTGGAAAAATTAATAGAATCTGAGAGAACATTTATAAGATACCAAACGTTATATTAACAAAACCATAATTCAAGACAAATTATGAATACGTTATTAACATCTTTAATGCTTATAATTATGACTCACGAAATGCCGAAACTTCCGTATGCAAATAATGCATTGGAACCTGTAATCAGTCAGCAAACCATAGATTTTCACTATGGTAAACACTTACAGACATACGTAAATAACCTCAATAACCTGGTACCGGGTACAGAGTATGAAAACAAAGATCTAGTGACTATAGTAGCCACTGCACCGGATGGAGCAATTTTCAATAATGCCGGACAAGTATTAAATCATACCCTCTACTTCCTGCAATTTTCCCCGAAACCCACTCAAAGCGAGCCTACAGGAAAATTAGCAGAAGCCATCAAACGCGACTTTGGAAGCTTTGACAACTTCAAGAAAGAATTCACAGCTGCCGCTGTAGGATTGTTCGGATCAGGTTGGGCTTGGTTATCAGTAGATAAAAATGGTAAATTACATATTACCAAAGAAGCCAATGGTAGTAACCCTGTACGTTCAGGATTTACCCCCTTGCTAGGCTTTGATGTTTGGGAACACTCCTACTATCTCGATTATCAAAATCGCCGTGCCGATCATGTAAATGCTCTTTGGGGTATCATTGATTGGAATGTAGTAGGCAGCCGGATGAAATAACAACAACATCATAAACTCTTTTTCAAAAAAACGCACCTGCGGGAATTATCAGTCCCAAAGGTGCGTTTTGCATATCCTATCTAACATATTTTAAAGAAAAACGTTGGCTACCGAAAGCTTTTATCATTAACTTTGCTAACATAAACGTTTATCAAAAGAAATGAAGCTCATTGTAGTCACAGCACCCACATTTTTTGTGGAAGAAGACAAGATTATCACGGCACTCTTTGAAGAGGGGTTGGATATTCTACATCTGCGAAAACCGGAAACACCTGCAATGTATTCCGAGCGACTCTTAACGTTGATACCAGAAAAATATCACAGGCGTATCGTCACTCATGAGCACTTTTATCTAAAAGAAGAATTCGACCTCATGGGCATTCACTTAAATACGCGCAATCCACATGAACCGCATGACTATTCAGGGCATGTCAGTTATACCTGCCATTCTGTAGAAGAAGTAAAAAGTAAAAAACATTTTTACGACTATGTATTCATGAGTCCCGTTTATGACTGCATATCCAAGGAAGGAATTCTTTCTGGCTACACACCCGAAGAATTGCGTGCGGCAGGAAAAGAAAGAATCATCGATACTAAAGTCATGGCTTTAGGTGGAATTACTCCCGACAATATTCTGGAAATAAAAGATTTTGGATTCGGAGGTGCGGTAGTACTCGGTGATTTATGGAACAAATTTAATGTCTGTACAGACCGGGATTATCTGGGCGTAATCCGCCACTTTAAGAAACTAAAAGAAATGGCGGATTAAAAAGTTAAAAAAACATCTATATTAAAATTTCCCATATTCCCTATACTCTGCACTGGCAGGTAAAGTAAAGTAGAAAGTAGATCCCTCCCCTTTTTTTGACTCTACACCAATGCCACCACCATAGTGCTCTACAATGGATTTTGTGATGGAAAGACCTAAACCTGTACCACGAATATTATAGTTCATCTTTACAAAGCGCTCAAAAATAGCACGGCGGCTTTCTTCATCAATACCGCAACCTGTATCAGCTACGTAAAAATAAAAACTATCATTACTCAGACGACGGTATCCAATTCTGACACTACCTTGTTCTGTAAACTTCAATGCATTCTTTACCAGATTATTAATCACCTGCGCAAAACGTACCCGATCAATCATTAAACGACATTGAGGCAGTTTCTCTACAAACTCGATCTGAATACCCGATGGTCTGGGATGTGCATTCTCCGCAGCACATATTTCCTGAATCAATGCATTTACATCCACATCTCCATCTTTATATTCCATTGTATTGGCCTCTATTTTCGAAAAATCCAATAAATCATTGATCATCTGAACCAGGAAGTTTTTATTATCATTGATTTCTTTCAGAAAAATCATCCGCTCTTCTCTACTTAAATTATCAGTTTCAGCAAGCACATTTGTAAATCCTACGATAGCATTGAGCGGCGTACGTATTTCATGCGTCATATTGGCAATAAAGGCATTCTTCAATTGATTGCTTTCCTCAGCCACTTCATTCAGTTGCTGCAATGTTTTCAAACGCTTGGTTTTATTGATGGACACAACAATCATAATAACCAGAAGCAATAAAATAATAACCCCAAAACAAAGCAGCAGTATTTCATTCTTCTGAAAAAAATCAGTAGCCCAAAGAGCATATAATGTAGAAAAATCCAGATTCATAAAGTTGGTGATTAAAATATTAGGTAATCAGACAGTTTAAGTGATGGCAAAGATAATAAAGAAAAAACAAATATTTGATTATTAGATACATGTTTTTCCAAAAAGATAGGCTGTAAACCTATTTAAAAAAGGTTTACAGCCTATAAATATAAGATTTTAGAGTATTTTACTTCAGATCTTCAATAGCCGCCTGAGCCGCTGCTATTAAATACTAATAATCAGAAGTATACTATAATATTCTAATCAATATCAAAACATAATAATACTATTTCGAACTATTATATAACTATATAAATATTCTCAAATGAATCCTAAGACACATTTTATTATTATCTATATAATCTAGGCCATCATTTTAAATTAGTTTTTTTTAAGGATTTAAGAGTTTTCTACTGCATTTTGTATACCTAATCTTATTATCAATTGAACATCCTCAGTAGCATGCAATATCTTTATATTATTAAAAAACACAGCTGGAGTCAATTCAACATATAGCCTTCCAAATATTTGTTTTGCACAAAAAGTAGCCATTGATTTTATACTTTCCATGTCAATCTGAACAACAGAAGAGTTAGGATTCTTCTCTTTGATCAAATCATATATCCTATTACCAGTTTCTTTATCACTTATAATAGGGCCAAAATCCTTTAAATCAATAGTATTCATTATTCAAATTTTATTTTAATATTCTTAAGTTTATCAAATTCAACGCCTTTTATATCTGATAATGATTGCGGATTTACTAATGGCAAAGATATATAAATGATTGTTCCCTGCCAAAAAGAACAAGGGCCTTTTTTAATTTTCCCAAAATCATTAAAAACATAAGCACCCTCTGAATACAAATGAAGCCTTCCTTTAGTTGCTGTTACTATTTCATTTAGTATCCACAAACCATACCCCATATGGTTAGTCATTTTTTTAGAGGTAATACCCTTCTCCAGAGATTTAACTAAGACTTCCTCCTTAGAAATTTGATGGACGAGTGTAGGAGATAATGTCGAAATAACCCCGTTACCAGTATCAGCACATGCTATCTCTACTTTTACTTTATTTCCAGATGCGACTATAATAGATTTTGTATCATTAACCGCATGTTCCCAAAAATTCAATAAAACTTCTCCTAAACATAATAGTACCATAGACACTATTTTATCATTATATGAATAATATGACTCTATTTTAGGGAGAAAACGTTCTTTTATATCATAATTATTATTTCTCAGCAACGCTAGTGGAGCAATAAAAAAACGTCCTTCATCTTTAAAATTAAGCTTATCATAATTAACATCTTTATTAGTCATATATGCCTGAAACAACTCCCAAAAGCCGTGCTTTTTCAGTTCCGCCTCTACATAATCATTATATTTCAACTGCGGTAATTCAAAACATTCATTAGTTGTTGTATATTCTATAAATTTATACATTAACAATAAACCTAATATATTTGTTCGATTAACAAATGATAAATCAAACAAAACCTTCTTCTTCATTTGTCTTCTCATATCAAATATATCCTCAGCCATTCTTAAAAATGACAAGATATTATTAGGAGTTACCGATTTAGGAACCACAAATACTTTATTATAAGAGTTATTCATTATAATATTCTTTTAACGCATTTTTCAAAGCAGCTTCTTTTTCTATATCAATCTTGGATTTATCTACTGCAACTTCTTTATAATAATCTGTCATAATGATTAATTGACGATATATACTCTCACGCAGATGAAGCTTATTAGCAACTACATATTTAACCAAATGGTTTATATCATCAATATTAATATTGTCAGATTCTATATTAGAAATTCTTGCATAGATTTCTTTTACCGCATGTAACCTCTCCTTATTATGCTCATTTTTTTTATTTAATATATATGTCACATAAACTAATGCAAGAGTAAGAACAACAGAATATACTCCACCAATATAATCACCAAATGTTCCCCAATCAGCAGGATTATCACTAAAACCATTTCTCGAAAAATTACAGATATAAAAAATAACAGGCAAGAACAATGATATTAAAAATACTATTTTCCACCAGTTCCGTTTTATATGTAACCACACTTTCGAGTTCTCAGAAGTTGCTATAGCCATACACACTATAATTAGAAGTTCAACAAACCCTAATAGAAGCCACCATTTGTATTCGTCATACCATTTCCACATATTTTATTGTACTAAACAATTTATATCACTCTATTGAATATTAGCATTTTATTTATACATATCATCCGTTAGCTTATTCAATCTATCCTTTTCTGGATCGAGCAACTTCCAGTTGAAACTATAAGCACTTCCACCTAACTTTACCGTTACATTTAGTTCATGATATGGATTGAATTTAATCTTAGAATGCCGAACCACCTTTATAAGAATTATAAAATTTATATGGAGAAGCAATCTTAAAGACATACGTATCGACCTCTACATCACTTTCACATTCCTGATATTTTTTCTTAGAAATGGCCTCTTTCTTTGCATAATTAATCAGTTCCGAAATCCAGAATTCATTCTCTACATATTTTAAGTCCTTACCACTATTATCAAAAGTATATGCTATTCTGTTTTTAAAGATAAGCGGTGAATCATCTTTAGAATATGTAACAGGAATTGATTTTTTACGAGGATATGCTTGCTTTTTATTGCAATCACGAACCAACTGACCAGAAATTAAATATTCACTTATTTCTTTAGAAGAATGCGGTGGAATACATACTATTGGATTTTCTTTTTCCACTATTGTTTTAGACACTCCTCTTTGCCTATTTTCATTAGCATTTAAAGAGCTGGGTACACCATACCGATCTCTCCACAGATCATATTTGCCAGATACTGCAATTCCCAAAGAAACTCCAGATGATACTATTTCAGTTTTACTATATTCTCTATTCTTGTAGTAATCAAAAGCTACTCCATTTTTTATAAAGAAAGTTTGGGGTAAAATAACGAAAAGATCTTTATCTGTTTTATTTTTGAAAATAAAACCAATATAGCCATCTTCAGACCACAAGTTATACATCACCTTACAATCTTCATTTTCATAAACTAAAGCATTCTCTTTTTCAATGCTTCCTGGAGCCTCAACAGTATATACCTGATAAAAAACCTTGCCGCATGATGACAGCATTAACGATGCTGCAATAGCAGCTAATAATAGTTTTCTCATAATATTATTTTAATGATTAATAATTACTTATATTTATCGTATTTTAGTTAATTGAAAAACACAAACTTATTGCCTATGCCCCAAAAGTTCAATAGTCCGCTCTAACGAGGCTATTAATTTATCTTTCGTTTCTATATTATTATTAAGGTGAGAGACTTCTGTTTCTAACATCTCAATTTTATGTTCAAGTTCCTTTACGCTCGAATTGAATTGATTTATCTCAATCCCACCATCAGGACTTATTATTTTTTGAGTACCAGCTTCCGGTAAAGACACATTCACAGTGTTACCAACTCCAACATTTCCTCCATTATTATACTCTATTGTATTGTCATTACCCTGATTGGAACCAATTAGATTATTGTTACTCTTTAGCATATTACCTTCACCACGAAGGAGCCATTCGGCAGAAACTTCAGGAAATGCATCAAGAATAGCATCAATCACTTCATAGCTCATGCCACGTTCTTCATTAACATATCTATTAAATGTTACTTGCACTATTCCAATAATAGCAGCAAATTCTTTCTTATTTCCATTGGTTTTCGCTTCCACCAATTTTTTTATTCTTTGAACGATTTCCATTATTTTATTTTGTTTTAAAGACCAAACGGTTTATATTTGCAAAATATAAAATCAGTTCATTATGAAACTTAAGAATCCCCACATGAACTATTGGCACTGTTTGAGAAACCGTATTGCATATAGAATCCTAAAACTATTGGGATTTTCTATTTACCCCAATATATTAGCAGGAGAAGTTGATTATTCTGGTGAAATTCTCTACATGACAATTAGTTCTTCTAAATTAGAGCCTGATGATGATTGGTTAGCAAAACATTAGCCTCCTATCTTCTTATTGCAGCCTATTGGCTCATATGAATTTATATTAGAAGCTAACAAGTCTTCTTCAATAAATTTACGGCTCTTTGCATTGGGATTAACCATCACACATACCCTATCACAGCCTTTTGGTTGCACTTTCCCCTCGTCTATTCTGAATTCAATTCTATCTTTTAGTATACCTTCACCAATATATACCGCATATATCTTCTCGTCCCCTCCAGGCTTAGCAAAGATGTAATTACCTTCTATACCAGGATTAAACTCCGTATCTAAAGAATATGTTTCAAATTCATACTTTTTCCCACTTTTTCCTGTCCAAGTTGAAACACCATAATCTTTCATAATATTCTCTATTTCAAATTATTAAACCATTTTTTATTTAGAATAGATACAAATAAACCATTTTAAAGCAATAAATAAACCATTTGCTTTGTATTTTATACCATTTGGTATATATTTGCATCCGTAATCGACAACCAATCAGTTGAGCAATCCTCAACGGAATAGTTAATTTACAAATGTAATAAACCTTTTTTAATATGACATACTTTAAGCATAGAATTTTGTACGAAAAAGGCGTGATACCCAAATTGGCTAAACGCTTCAATGTATCAGAGAACACGGTGCGTTATGCACTCCGCTTTGCAACTGAAGGTGAACAACCCGATTTAATTCGTAGCACAGCACTCAAAGAGTATGGATGTGCCTTATCCCAAAAGCCAGTAAGCATTAAGTAATCACTTTTAAACAATAAGTATATGGATCTGAATAAAACTTCAAAAGTCCTCTGTATGATTCTTGCAGTCTCAGGGGCATTTGCAATCTTAGGAATTGCAGGTCGGCAGGACTATAATCAAGAAGTCCTCTATACAATGCCGCAAGAAGCTTATGAGCAAATCGTGCTTACACTTGGTGATGATGCTACGGACACAGACATAGTTCGTACATATATGAATAATAAGCAATACTACGACAATCTTAGCTATTGAGATATGGAAATTCAATTTATTGATAAATCTGTGACATTTGATACGTTTGTTACAAGCGTAGCGGCCAAATTAGCATCTTACATTAAAGAGGATGAGAATGATAAGCCTTTTATCTCACAAAATGAAGCCTTCAGGACATTTGGGAAAGGTAATGTCCTCCGTTGGTATAAACAAGGAAAGATCCAACCGTGCAAAAGGCCTGGGAAAATAGAATATCCTACAGCCAGACTTAGGGAACTCTCCCGAACGGTTCAAGATTACTTTGATAAATAAGGTCGAGTTTCCCGACCACCTTCTCTTTAGCTCAGTGGTAGAGCAGCGCGTTTCAATTTGTTGTTTGTCTCGTGTTTAAAGGTTAGTTGATTTTCATCGCGCAGGTCACCAGTTCGAATCCGGTAAGAGAAGCATTATTAAATGATATAGGCAGTGTGATTTGCAAGGTTTCAGTCGTGTCACCTAAAAACTGATATACATAGCAGATGCTGAGTTGAAGGCGATAAAACTGTAGCCTAAACGCTTTATGTAGAAGTCTCAAAACGCTTCTATCATAATGAACTTGTAGAGATATATCAGAGTAGTAAGTATGACTTTTAAATCACCATTAAGTTGGTGTTCTACAATAATTTTAATTTTAGAAATAAAGAAAATCCCGTGTTCCTCGGAGCACGGGTACATGGAAAGCTGGCAGAGTGGTTTATCGCGCCTGTTTGCTAAACAGGTTAACCAAAAGGTTACAGGGGTTCGAATCCCTTGCTTTCCGCAGTCTTGTATCAATGAACGCACCACTTTCGGAAATTTGAGGTCGTTATGGGAGCGACCAATATATGAAAGAAAGTAGTAGATTGAGAGAGTATGGTAAAACCCATATAAGTTCAAAGGGTATCAATCGAGGTGGATCTCTGCAAAATCATGCAGCAGTTGACGGTGACGACATGGCGGTTCATGATGTTGGCAGTCCGGAATAGACGGACATACGGGCGGTTATGTATATCGTGGCTGAAACTACGGTGAGGTGCACCAATATCCGTGAGGCCGGTTCGACTCCGGCACCGTCCACAAGCCTTTAGGATGGATGAAGCAGAAGTAGTGATCCCAAAGCTCATTTTGTTACGGGCTGCCCGGTATTTATTCCGGCTGACACGACGGAAAGACGCCGAAAAACAACATGAGTGTCACTATGAAGTAGCTGAAGTCGTGTGTTTTGCTCCGGGGAACTGCCCCGGAGCTTTTGTAGACATTTGGACATGAATTATATAGTATTCGGTTTCAAGATCCTTTGTTAACCAAAGTGTCTGTTTATGTAGTAATATGCTCTTTCGGTCTGTGAAGATAGAAGGCAATCTTTTAATAAATTCATGATATAAATTTTAGATTTATAGCCCCGCTTTTGGTATGTGAATATCGAAGCGGTTTTTAAACAGTATTCCCTAACCAGTTTTATATATAACCTCTCCCCGCCCCGTCTATGATTCGGGTTCGTAAGTGTTGCAACTTGGCGGGGAGCAATAATCCGTGAGGACGAGTTAGTTGGTATGAAAGGTAGAAAACTCTTTGTTAGCCTAATCATTACGATTACCAAATTGCACCGGTCTTGTTCGTGAGAATAGGAACCGGGTTTATCTGAATAATTGCCATCTATATATAATCAGGAAGCCGTATATCCTACTAAGCGTAGCCGTCCCGTAAGGAACATCGGGAGCCCGAAGAAATTCGGGCTTTCTTTCTATTCAACTCACCTTATATAATTGCCAGCATTATGAAAAGAAATTCTGGAAGAAAAAACATACAAGAAGACATTGAGCGATTAACACTAATCCAAGAAAAACTTCTTTTAGCAAGGAAAGGAGATATTGTTGAATGGGACAATCTGTATTTTTTAGTTCAAGAATGGAAGGTTGAGCTAACAATCTATTATGCTAATAAATATCATAAACATCCATGAATTTAGTAATTAAAGAAACTGTCTTACAGCGCATCATGCGTAAGACAGGACGAAAGCCGTGCCAGTGCAAATGTTCACTGTGTAAAGAACAATGCCACACACCTTGTCTTGGAACACCTGAAGACATAGAAAAAATCATTGATGCCGGATACGGTGACAAGTTAGAAATCACCTATTGGGCTGTGGGTATCATTATGGGAGTTACCAAAAACGTCATTCCCATGCTACAAGCACGAGCCGGCAATGAATACTGCGTATTCTTCAATGATGGGCTATGCCAACTCCATGACAAAGGCCTTAAACCTACCGAAGGTAAACTCTCTCACCATTCTACCCGAATAGATAATTTCAAAGCTTCAAAAAGTATTGCATGGAATGTCGCCAAAGAATGGATCAACCAAGAGAATGGAGAAGCAATCGAACGCATATTAACTAAGTACTTATCAAATCAATAAAATCATGAGCAACAACGATTTTAAACAGGCCATCAAGTCCTACCTTGATAAACGGGCTAAAACAGACAAATTGTTTGCTGTAGTCTATGCCAAGGCAAATAAAAATCTAACCGAATGCTGCTCCTATATTATGGGAGAAGCTAAGAAACGAGGGAATGCCGTATGTATGTCTGATGAAGAAGTGTTCGGGTTAGCTGTCCACTATTATGATGAAGACAACATCAAGGTAAACAAACTCCCAGCAAACGTTAAAGCCTCTACTTCCGTTCCTGAAGCCAAACCAGTATCTAAACCCGTAAAACTTACTGAAGAAGATAAGAAAATAGCACGTGAAGAAGCTATTAAACGTCTAGCCGAAGAGCAATACGCATTGCTCAAAAAGAAACCATCAAAGGCAAAGAAAGAATCACCCGAAGTTCAACAAATGAGTTTATCATTCTGATAATGAAACCGAGAACCAAATTACAGAAAACAGTTTCGGAGCTTAGCAACAAGTTATCTGAAATAACTAATGCCCACAAACGCTGGGCTACAGAACATCTGTTTGCTCATGAAGCGTATAAATGCAAGAATGAATTGTGGTGTTCTGATTGTGGTGGAGTCTGGATAGACACAAACAACAGCGAGTTGGGTGCTATCATTTTAGGAGACAGTATTGAATGTCCATATTGCCACCACAAACTCAAGGTAAAGGTAAGCCGGAAGAAGAAAAGTACAGACGAAGTGTATATGTCTATTCTGCAAGTTGTGGGCGGATTCCAAGTGATAAGGCATGTATTATGCTGTAAATGTGCCTATAAAAAAACGGCCTACACTACCATTTCCTCTCATATTCGTTACTCTTTTTTTGAAACCGTTCAAGAATGGATCACAACGGATGGAAAGCGTACCGTCATGGCAAAGCCGATGAATATGGGTGGTAACGGATGGATATATTCAAGTCCTTTAAGCATAAAGGATGAATATGGTAGTAATGGCTATTATCATTACGGAGATATCTATGCGATTTATGGGTACTTATACTCCAAAGTAGAGTTGATATCCGAATTAAAAAAACGAGGTATTGGCAGAAAATTTCCAGATGTTAATCCGTCAAGGCTCATACGTTCTCTTTTAAAAGGAGATAACGATGCAGAGCTTTGCCTAAAGACAGGACAGATGTCAATGCTTAAACACATGTTCAAAGAAGGATATTACCAACTCCGCTATAAGCCTTCCTTTAATATCTGCAACAGGAATCATTATATTATCAAAGACGCCTCTATGTGGAATGATTATGTCGGCTTGCTATTGTACTTCCACAAGGATGTGCGTAATGCCCATTATGTTTGTCCCAAGGACCTGAAGACTGAACACGATTTACTTGTGAACAAAAAGAGGGATATTGAGACCAGACAGAGAAGAGAACAGGAGCGGATGGAGAAGATTCGTCATGAAAAAGAGCGCAAGGAAAATATCGCCCGGTTTTATAAAAAAATGGAGAGGTTCTTTGGCTTGGAGATTGCGGACGGTAGCATCACTATCCGTCCGTTGGAAAGTGTGACTCAGTTCTACCAAGAGGGTAAAGCAATGCACCATTGCGTATATACAAACGAATATTACAAGCTTAGTGATAGCCTTATCTTGTCGGCCCGTATTGGGGAAAAACGTATTGAGACAATAGAGGTATCATTGAAGACTTTTGAGATCGTTCAGTCTCGCGGTACTTGTAACAAGAATACTGAGTACCATGAACGAATAATTTCTCTTGTGAAAAAGAACATTGGTTTAATCCGTAAAAAGATGGCATCATGATAGTACTTGGAAGTGACGGTCTGCCTGTTGGCAGAAAAAAGAGCAACTACACGAATATCAATGGGGTGCTACACAAACGCTGCACCCACTGCGGGCAATACTTCCGTCTGAGCTACTTCTATCCCCTGAAGTATCGACGTAAAGGAGAAATCCGTGAAACCTTGCAGTCTTGGTGTAAGTTTTGCATGGTAACTGAATGTTGTAAGAGAGCAAAAGAAAGAAATACAATAAAAAAATGAAGGAAATATATTTAACAATTGAAATTCATGGCGAAATATTCGTCATGAATAATAGTAATGAATTAGGAAGGCTGATAGATAAAGATATACCGCATACGATAATTGGTCGAGTATGTACTGAAGAATGTAATACAACATGCTTACATTATCGTGGAGGTACGTGCCCCTGTAAGGCTATGAAAGATACTCATGGGAATTTAATTCATGTTTTTGTTTGATTCAAATCAGAACAGAAAGGAGAATAATTATGATCGAAGAATTTGTAAAATTAGAAACAGCAAAACTGCTGAAAGAAAAAGGGTTGAGTGAAGATGTATTTACTTTTTATGAAGCAGATTCCATAGAAGGTGACATGAAGCTGTCTGAAACTTACGACAAATCCGAGAATTTCAATGAAAAGGATGATTGTTTTTCTGCACCTACCCAATCTCTCACCCAAAAGTGGTTGAGAGACACTAAGTGCCTCCATATTGAAATAGGCTATATGTATGAAGACTATTGGCTTTACGATATTCTGACAATACCTACCCATGACCTGATAGGATTGAAGGACAGAGCCCCTGTTCGTTACAGCACCTACGAGGAAGCATTGGAAGCCGGAATTCAGGAAGCGTTAAAACTTATATAGATATACAGATAGGAGGTAAATAATGACTCGTAACCAATTCATCCATTACGCATATCGACATAGCGAGATTATCATCTACCACCAAAAGCATCCTGAAGTTGATATAGAATGCATGTTGATCGGTGTTGATTTTGACAATGAATTGTTTCATTTAGTTCCAATAGATCAGTATTTATATGAAGATAAGTCGTATTGGCTTCCTTATACATCGTGTGACAAACAGTTTAAGAAGCCTAAAATGAAAGTAGTAAGGAGTGATAGAACAATAGTAACAAAATAATTCAAATTCATACAGAAACGAATTAAATAGCCTTGGACGGGCTTTGTAAAATCCACAATTCATTATGAGCGATTTTAAATCACGCCTGATTGAAGAGCAGGCACAATTGGAAGAAAAGCTTAACAAGTTGAATGATTTCAATCAAAGTGAGAAGGTCAATGCGATTGATCCGGTGCAAAAGTCTCTTTTGCTTGTGCAGGCCGGAGCGATGTACACCTATAATGAGTGCCTAAAAGAAAGATTAGCGAGGTTGTAACATCAGCAGTAAGGCAGTCTTTGTGTGGCCGCCTTACCTCAAATCGGTATAAATATGGATGAAATTGATGATATAAAGAAGCGAGTAAAAGAAGTGTCCGAGTCTTTATCTCACTTCATGGAGACAGGACATTTGGCTGATAATATCAGCCATTTAACTACAAACGCAAGTATTCTCAAACTACTTGCAAAAAGACTCGGTGAAATAAGAAAGAATAATCATTAATAACTATATTAAAAGTAATAATTTATGAATACATATTCGTTTAGCAAACCAATGATAGTTACATACAGCTATTCATGGATGTTTCTTTTTAAGATGTATGCAACTATCATTATTAGATTTGATGTTGAGTATGTCAATCAGCCTATTATTGTATCAGATGAAGAAATAGCTAAAGTAATAACAAGAATTACAAGCCATAAAGTTATTCAAATTGTGGATTGCTGGGATTCTTAAACAAGTTCAGATTCAATATTATATTTGGCTTTGATATTTTCTTTCAATTTCAATAAGCAAGTTAGGTTATTTTGAGATGGTGTTATCTTACAAAGCTGAATTCCTACATCGGTTAGCGTGTAAGAATGACCTAAGTGCATTTGTGGAATAGTTCCTGTTTTGGGTGATATAAGTTTTAAAGATTGTGATTTTCCATGGATTTCCATAGTACCTGCATTAAAACCGAATTCACATTTAATACTATTGATTAGACCGCAATCTGTAAGAGATTGGAATTGGTTAGTAGGAAAATAATCTTGTGTTAAGATATAATTAGGTAATATGCAATCCTCTAAGACGAATTGACAGATATCCGCAAACCATTTGGCTTCGAAGGGCTCAATATTTCTTAAAACAGACAAGGTTCTTTTAAAAAATGTACCTGGATTAGCAATCTCTCCGGCTAATAATTTTCCCCAAATAATTTGCGCATCTTCCTCGCAAATGTCCAGAGCATAATCAAAGAACCTTGCACTCCATTCAGGAGAGACAGGAGCCTTACTAATGTTATCAATCATTTGTAGTTCTTGAGCTGCAAGTGCGTATATGTTCGCTATATTGTGAATTTGCCTCGTTTCTCTTGCAGAGAGAGTTGCCTGAGATATTTCATTAGCTAAATTCTGCTTTAGTGCAGTTTTAAAAGCTGATGTACTTGCAATAGAAGCTGCTGACGCTTGTGCTATTGCTATTTTTTCTAAATAAGATGGCTTGATTACCCCAAGGAGTGAATCACGCAATACTTCAAAAAGTTTGGCAAACCCTTTTTGTGAGTTTGCTTGATTTTCAAGTTCTGACATAATACTAAAATTTTAAATGTGACATAGCAAAAGTAATAATAATTCGGGCACGTTCTTCATTTATTACAATAAAGTTTTAAATGTGACAATTTATACTTCTCTTTGGAGGCGTGCCCTTTTTAATCAAATCAATAGAAAAATGAATGAAAGCAAAACAATTTACAATGCCTTCTTTGGCCACTATATAGGCAAAAAGGTGTCACTGACAGATGATGGATATTATCAGTGTGGGGATTATATAAATGGTCGTTTCTACATAGGAGTATTGAGACATGTAACCTATAGCGAGAGAGGAATAGTTCTTCATCTTGATAATAATGAGATAACTGTATCAAGCACAACAAAAATAAGGATAATTGAATAATTCAACCCCCACAGGAATGAAATTAACTGAAATTCCAATAGGCACAACCGTTACTGTGCGTCATCGTTACCTCGTGTCAGAATCCGGGTATTGGTCTTGGGAGTATGAAATTATAACCGGAGTAATACGGAAACACAATTCATACTCCATACTCATCCAATCAGGCACGAGGTTAGTCTTCTGCGATGAAAACAAAGATGAATTAGTTAACTAAAAAACAGAAAATTATGGAACTTGATAATTATGAGAGTCTTCCAGTGGAAGCACAAAAACTCCAGATGGTGCAAGTGGACGCAATAGAGAGAGCAAACATAGACTCACAAATATCTACTGCCAAACAATATCCAAGAGATATAAGACGAAGCATCGATAATTCGATAGTTATTGCTACCATGAACGAAGAAACTGCCCAGTCATGCGGATATGCATTGCCACGTGGTGAGAAGATAATCACTGGTCCATCAGTGCATCTTGCCAAAATAATGGTATCTAATTGGGGAAACATAAGAACTGAAGCTAAGGTCGTTCAAATTACTGATAAACACGTTATCAGTCGAGGTACATGCTGGGATTTAGAGACCAATGTAGCATCCGCTTTCGAAGTTCGTAGGAATATAATAGATAGCAAAGGCAGACGATTCTCCGATGACATGATTACGGTTACAGGCAATGCAGCAAACTCTATAGCCTACCGTAATTCCGTTTTTGCTGTTATACCACAAGCCATTACTAACCGGGTGTATGAGGCAGCTCAAAGATTGATAACAGGAGACTTGTCGGATGCAGATAAAATACTCAAAAAAAGGACATTAATTATCAATAGTTTCAAGAATGAATATGCAATAACCGAAGAAGAAGTCTTGAAATTATGCGGAAGACAGACTGTCAATCAGATTAATATAAATGAAATATCCACCTTGATAGGAATACTTCAATCTTTAAAGGATGGTGATACTTCTGTAGACTATTTAATGAAGCCTATTCGTGGAGTAAAGGAAGAGATAGCTACCAAGAAAAAAGAAATGAAGAAAAAGAAACCTACAAAATTATTATAGTAATGAATAAGTATTCAGCGTTTACCCAAGAACAAGTAGAGGAACTTTTTTCTAACTTTCTGATTGATTCCTGGAGCTACAGCAAAGTTACAACTTTTGCCCGTAACGAAAAAGAATTCGAAAAGACGGAAATTTATCACGAACATTCAAAGCGTTCTGCGAGTTCGATAGCGGGTAATGCATATCATACAGCACTGGAGTTATTCTTCAAGAACCTTCGTACTGGGCTTAAGACCTCTATTGTAGACATGGAAGAAATAGCCTTTGCTTACATAGAAGAGGTTCCGGCCAATTCATGGAAACTCTTAAGTACAACTCCAACCATCGAAAAATGTAAGATCAAAGCCACAAAAGCTGTAACAAATTTAATACGAAACTTCTTTGAAGAGCAATCTCTATATACTTCTGATATAGAGGAAATCTTAGGTGTAGAGTTGCGGTGTGATGAATGGCTAATCATTAATGGAGTGGACATCCCACTCCCATGCCATGCCAACATTGATCTTGTTGTTAAACTGAAAGACGGAAAAGTAGTCATCATCGACCATAAAAGCAAATCAAAGTACACAAATGATGATGAACTGGTTTTTGTCTGCGGAAAACAAGCGATCACTTACATTAAATGCTATGAATCTCAAACAGGGAAACATATAGATGAAGTATGGTTCGTGGAAAATAAAGAATCGAAAAATCAAGATAATTCGCCACAGTTAAAGAAATTCAAGATTGTCTTAACTGATGATACGAGAAGACTTTATGAATCAATCTTGTACGAACCATTAAAAAGAATGATTGAAGCGGTTTCTGATCCGGATTATGTCTATATGATTAATGATAATGATAACTTCATTGATAGAGCCGAATTATACAACTTCTGGGCTAAAACAATGATAGCCGAAGTAGATGATTTCGATATACCGGAAAACAAAAGAGATTTGATTACCAGAAGACAGAGAAAAATTAGAGATGCTTCACTTGCTTCTATTAATCCCAAAACAATCACTTCTTTCCGAGAAAAAGCAGCCACTTTTATTACTTATGATTTATCCGATAAAAATATGACAAATTCAGAGAAGATCGAACATGTATTACGTTCATTCGGTTTATCCGTGCGAGTAGCGCACGAAATCAGCGGATATTCTTCTAATACTTATCTACTTGAGATATCAGCTGGAGTTAAAATAGCTAATGTAATGAAGTACGGGCTTGATATGGCCAATGCTCTAAATGTATCATCAGTCCGAATAGGTAAAGAGTTGATGGTGTATGAAGATAAATCATACCTATTTATTGAAACACCCAAGAAACGGACAGAAACCCTATTTTGGGACCCCAAACATTTGAATGGTGAGAAAATGCCTATTGGCATTGATAACTTTGGTCGAACGATATACTGGGATCTTAATAATCATTCAACTCCGCATATGTTGATTTGCGGTGCAACTGGTTCAGGTAAATCAGTATCAATCATATCCACTATCGAGTATGCTAAATTATCCGGAATTAAAGACATCACTATTTTCGATCCGAAGTATGAGTTCTGCTCATACGCAGACAATGGTATCCATGTATATAACGAGATAGAAGAAATTGAAGAGCAGATGCAATTACTCGTTAAGGAGATGCAAAGAAGAGCTAAAAGCAGAGAGGCCTGTTCCAAGAAACTAATCATTTTCGATGAATTTGCAGATGCAGTTTCCGCCTCCCGTTCAGGAGCAGCACTTAAAATAAAAGTAGGCAATCAAATTATCATGCAAAAGTCACTTGAAGAAAACCTCAAAATTCTTCTTCAAAAAGGCCGGTCATTAGGTTTCCGGATAGTAGCTGCCACGCAAAGAGCATCAGTAAATGTAATCACTGGTGATGCAAAAGTAAACTTCCCGGTACAAATATGCTTTCGAGTTCCCAAAGAAATTGACTCAAAAGTCGTAATTGATGAAGCCGGAGCAGAAACACTCTCAGGAATGGGCGACGGATTAATGAAGTCACCTGAATATATGAATGTAGTAAGGTTCCAAGGGTTCTATAAAAAATAGTCTCATGGAAATATCCAAGACTGACGTACAAAACCTTATCCGTATCCTCAATAAAAGTGCTGAATTAATTGATCAGTACTGTATAGGAAACCCTGTGAGCTTGACAAAGCGCGTCAGCTTCGCCGGATAAGCAAGAAGTTAATCAAGAAAATTAGCACACAATATCACATGCTATGAGTTTCAATTTTGAAAGTCATAGTCAAGCTTAATTACATAAAACTAAAAATCAAAACTTTTTAAATTATAGGAGGACTAAAAATGGAAAGTAATATTAGTAGAGACCATATCGCATTGGAAGCAATGAAGTGCATAATGCAGACAGCAAGACGTAGACGGACTATCTGGAACAGAATACTCACCCAATTCTTTCCTAATAAAGAAAAATCCGATTTGAACTACAGTTTTGAGAGACAGGCAAAAGCAGCCTATGAAATAGCTGATGCTATGATTAAGGAACGGAATAAAAATAAGGGGGAATAATATGGCAATGCATACATGGTTTGAGTGCAAAATCCGTTACGAAAAAGTGATGGAGAACGGCATGAACAAGAAGGTTACAGAGCCCTATCTTGTAGATGCTCTTAGCTTCACAGAAGCCGAAGCACGTATAATAGAAGAGATGACTCCCTTTATTTCTGGTGAGTTTACTGTCTCTGACATCAAACGGGCCAACTATAGTGAATTATTCCCCAGCGAAGAAGAGGCTGCCGACCGTTGGTTCAAGTGTAAACTGGTTTACATTACTCTGGATGAAAAAAGTGGTGCCGAAAAGAGAACATCTACTATGGTGTTAGTGCAAGCTGCCGATCTACGTGACGCTGTTAAGAAGCTGGATGAAGGTATGAAAGGTACAATGGCAGATTATATAATCGCGTCAGTATCTGAGACACCTCTTATGGATGTTTACCCGTATTCAGAGCGTGCAGATCACATCGACAGTATAGATGAAGCTGCAAATTCTCCTGTTGTAAGTCATTTCATCACCTCTTTACCTGATAACTGCAGGACTTCAATCATAGTAGCCGGCAAGGCTGTTATCATTGATAAAACTGGGCGTAATACCCGTGTTATCCCTGACAATTCGGAAGAGATCTCCAAAGGAAAGAAAAAAACAGGTGCTAAAGGATCAGCTAAGGTTAAAGAGAAATAACTATGACCTATGATGAGTTTTTAGAGCAGGAACGTAACCGGCCATCTCGTAAGAAATCAGATGATCTTGAGCATCAAATTCAATGTGCCTGTATCGACTGGTTTCGTTTGGCCTACCCTAAGCTACAAAGTCTTCTTTTTGCTGTTCCTAATGGTGGCAGACGTGATAAGGTGACTGGTGCTAAACTGAAAGCTGAAGGTGCTCTTGCAGGTGTTGCAGATTTAATATTGCTTATTCCCAAGAATGGCTATGCATCACTTTGTATCGAGATGAAAACACCTGATGGTATTCATCGTGATTCTCAGAAACTCTGGCAGAAAGAAGTTGAAGCGGTAGGAAACAAGTATGTTATCTGCCGCTCTCTTGAAGACTTCATACGTGAAATACAAGAGTATTTGAATAACATATAATCAATGGATAAACAAAAGGCAATACGTTGTATTGATTGCCGCAAGAGGCGATTAATGCAATGGGAAAATGACCCTATAATCTCAGAATGTAAACGGTCTGGACGACGGTTAGTAGCAGACTCGAAAAGATTCTGCATTCACTTTGAACTAACCAGGTGTCCGCCAATAATTGAGCATTTTAAAAACTACACAGATGGCTAATTCAACCGGTCTCGACTATTTTTCATTTAACGTTGATTTCTTCGACGATGATAAATTAGCACTTATAGAAGGGGAATTTGGCATAAAAGGAGCCTATATCGCAATTCGCTTGCTCTGCAAAATATATAAAGAAGGCTATTATTACCAATGGGGTGATGATGAGTGTTTGCTTTTCTCACGGAAAGTGGGTGCCGGCATTGCTTCGGACTTGGTGAAAGAAGTTGTAAAGGGGTTGGTCAAACGTTCCTTTTTCGATAAAGGGGTTTTTGAAAGGTTCCAGATATTAACTTCTCGTGGTATCCAAAGCCGCTACTTTGAAGCAGTCAAGCGCCGCCAATGCGTTGAAGCCCGGCGTGAACTTTTGCTTATCGATGTTTCAAAATTCTCTAATGTGCACATTTTAGAGGAAAATGTATACATTGATACGACAAATGCAGACATTGCACCACAAAGTATACTAAAAGAAAGTATACTAAAAGAAACTCCTCCTCAAACTCCCCCTCACGGGGGCGCTTCGTCGATTGGAGGAGGAAGAACAACTTCGTCTCCTACTTCAGAAAAGTACTTTGATATAAAGTCAGCATTGCGAGGAAAGCCTGGCGTAAATGAGAATGATGTATGGGAAGCTATGCGCCTAACCGAAAACGGGAAAGAATCATCTATTGGTTTGAGTCTCGTCAAGCAATGGTTAGAAAATCCTTCCATGTGTAAGTTCTATGAAATCCTACAGAAGTTACAAGGAATGGAACGAACAGGGAAAATCAAAGTAATGTCCCACGAAAACTATTTCATTTATGTTTTCTTGCTGGTAAACCTCACACAATCTGACGCTGATTCAATACGCTTGTATATCAAGGACCCCAGATTATTCGAAGAGTGCAAAAAATTAATTGCTGAAATCAAAAAAGGTCGTATCAATCAACCGGGTAAATTCTTGCTTAAAAAGCTGAGAGAGTGCCAAGAAGTTATCAACAAACAAAATCTCAAATTAAAATGAACATCGGGATACTAGCAGTAGATAGCAATTACCCTAATCTTGCCCTGATGAAGATAAGTGGTTATCATAAACTAAAAGGAAATCAGGTTGAGTGGTATAATCCATTCAATCATTATGATAAGGTGTATATGGCTAAAATTTTTAGCTTTACGGAAGATTATCAACAGTGGATTACCAACGCTGATCATATTGAAAAAGGAGGTACCGGCTATGATATTTCAAAAGTTCTCCCAAGCGATATAGATTGCATGGTTCCCGATTATTCACTCTATAACCTTGATGATAAAACAGCCTATGGTTTTCTAACCCGTGGTTGCCCAAACAAATGTAAATGGTGTATAGTTCCTCAGAAAGAAGGCAAGATCGCTCCTTATATGGATATCGAAGAAATTGCAGTTAATAATCGGAAAAATATAATCCTGATGGACAACAATGTGCTTGCTTCCAAATATGGATTACAACAGATAGAAAAGATTATCAGATTAAAACTTCGAGTGGACTTTAACCAAGGTTTGGATGCCCGTCTTGTAACAGACGAAGTGGCCCGACTTCTTGCAAAGGTCAAATGGATAAAACGTATTCGCTTTGGTTGTGACACTCCTGGACAGATAGCAGAATGCGAACGTGCAACAGCCTTGATTGATAAATATGGATACAAAGGAGAATACTTCTTCTATTGCATCCTCTTGAATGATTTCAAAGAATCATTTGAGCGTATAAATCATTGGCGAAATAAGGGCAGTCGCTTTCTTCCTCACGTCCAGCCTTACAGAGACTTTAACAACCCTCGCCAAATAATCCCTCAATGGCAGAATGACTTGGCTGGATGGGCTGACAAAAAGCAAGTTTTCAGAAGTTGTGAGTTCAGAGATTTTATGCCACGCAAAGGGTTTAGGTGTGGTGAGTACTTTTAATAAAAACAAAAAAATCATGAAAGCAATAACAATCAAACAGCCGTGGGCATCTCTAATTGTTCACGGCATTAAAGACATTGAAAACCGCACTTGGCCATGTCCAAGGAAGTATATCGGGCAACGAGTTTTTATTCATGCTGCCGGTTCTCATGGTAGAAAGTTTAGCATTGATTTAACGGATGCACAGACGAAAGCTGCATTTGCAACGATAGCCATAGAAACTATGTTTGGAAATATGCCTTTTGGCTCTATCATCGGCAGCGTAGAGATAGTAGGTTGTTCTATTAATCATCCTTCTATCTGGGCAGAGAAAGGAGTCTATAACTGGATACTGGCTAATCCCATCCTGTTTAATAAGCCCATCGAGAACGTGAAAGGAAAGCTTTCTTTCTGGGACTATCCAGGTATCAATGAGGTTAAGATTGAATGTCCGGAATGTGGCAGCATAGAGATAGCTATTGAGGACTACACTACGGCTCCATTCCCTACATTCCTGCATAGCTGTAACAAGTGTAGATACGTGATTATGGAAAGTGAGTGGAATGTAATAGAAAAATAGAAGAACTAAATGAATCTGCAATCTAAAATAGATTACTCCATTGCCTTACTTCAGAAGTGTGAGGCGATGGCTTTAGACTACGATCCAGAGAACGGCTTTTATCTTGCATTCTCCGGTGGAAAAGATAGTCAAGTCCTGTACCATCTTGCAAAGATGGCAGGTGTGAGGTTTAAGGCTCATATGAACTTAACTTCCGTCGATCCTCCGGATGTTATTCGCTTTGTGAAGCAGTACTATCCAGATGTTGAATTAATAAAGCCCAAAATGAGTATTTATGATATGGCTTTAAAACAGCACATAATTCCAACAAGGACAATGCGCTGGTGTTGTGCTGAATTCAAGGAATTGTCTGGGGCGGGTAAAGTAACTTTAATAGGTATTCGTAAAGCTGAAAGTGTGCGACGCTCTAAACGTGAAGAAATTGAGATTAGCAACCATAAATTCAGCGGGAACTTCGACCAATTTTCTGAGCATAAAGAAAAGATGGTTACATGCGTCAATGGAAAAGATAAAATTCTTGTCTCGCCTATTCTTTACTGGACTGAACGTGAAGTTTGGCAATTTCTTAACTCGAATAATATACCACACTGCAAATTATATGATGAAGGATATAAACGTATTGGATGTATTCTTTGTCCAATGTCTAACTATAAGCAGAAGCTAAAAGACTCTCAGCGTTTTCCTCATGTCCGTAGAAAGTGGATACAGACTATTCAAAAACTAATTGATGCAGGGTATATCACCCGCAACTTCACCGATGCAGAGTTCGGCTTCAACTGGTGGATCAGTGATAAAGGGTTCGATCAATATTATGCAGACGAAGTGCTGCAACAGAAAATTGAGTTTAACGTATAATAAATCAAATATGAAACAGACATTAGAAGAAGCAAAACGTGAATACATCGAGAAGTATGTCTCTCGTAATGAATATGCTTCCTTCGGAGCAGCCTTCGAAGCTGGTACTGAATGGCATAAGAAACAATCCCCGTGGATAAACGTAGAAGAGCAGTTACCAGAGGAAAATACAGGTGTCTTTTTTACTGTAGAATGGAAAGATTCTCATAAAGGCTACTTTACTGGATTGTATTATGGAAATGGTCAATGGGAATCAGATCATCAAATATTCTTGCCAAACTCTCCTTTGGGTCGTATTACTCATTGGATGCCAATACCGAAGTTTAACTAATAACAATAAAGTAATGAACAAGATATATAAAGAGGCTTACGCTTTATTCAATATAGGAAGGAGGTTGTTTCAAGTGATTCCACGAAATAGTGATAGACATTCCTGCGCCTATTGTGTTTTCGTACACTCTAAATCATGCGGGAGATATGCGTGCAAAAAAGAGGATAGGAAAGATAACCAAAATGTATCATTTTGCAAATTATAAATAGCGTAAAACAATATAATTTTGAATTAACATCTAATCACATTACTAATATTTCCCACATTCTCTGAATTCGGTATTAGGATTATCAGTTACAGCCACAAGTACAGAGCCTGCTTTAGCTATTTCTTTAGTTACTGAAGCATCAGGTAGGTTATAAGATTTAAAATCACAAGAAACCACAGATATATAGCTAGACTCAACAATTTTTGAGTTGAAATTGTACATTGAACCATGATGAGGAATTTGCAGTGTCCTATATGAAAGATTAAATTTTTCCAAAATTTCATGTTTAAATGCATTTACTATTTCATCGTCCTTCAATGAAGCATCCCCAAAGTAAACACAATTTAATAAACTTCCAGCATCAGAATCTATTAAAACCTCTATTTGTGCATTTTTCACTAAAACAATACAATCATCAAACGGGATTTTTTTTATTAATCCAGAAAATAGTATTAAAGATGTTTTATTCTGATCCTTTTCTATTTCTTTAAATGCCCGCTTCACTTCATTAATATTTTCATATAAATATTTTTTATCCGAAAGTTTATCATAATCCAATCCCCTTTCCTCCAACTTTTTTTTAAGTTTAGGAACATATTCGGTGTAGTTATAGTTGAAAGGAACATATGTCCATTTTAATGATATAGATAAAGAGATATTAATTGGATTTCCGCTTGGCCGAATGATTTCAGCTGAATTTACCGGTATATCATTTTCACCATTTCTACTTATTCTAATTATTTCTGTCTCTCCTCCAAAGTATGCCTCTGTATCAAGTACTAAGCCTTCATAACGCCTATCTAAACCTTCTCCTACAACAAATAATGCTCTATCTGCTTTCGGAATAAATGGTATCACTACTTTTTTAATAATACAATGCTTTATTAAGAAAGGAACGCCATTAATATGATCCTTATGAAAATGAGAAATGAATAATATATCAATAACAGTTTTATCTTTAGGGAATTGTTTTCTTATGCAACCTTCAATAAATGTTTCCCCTTTTAAAGTTCCACAATCGTACACCACATTTATTTCTCTACCACCAAATTCATGACATTCTGTATAAAAAGCTCCAAATCCAACAGGATGAAATTTTCGAGTAAAATTTACCATTGTATTAAAAATATTATTTCCTAATATCATGCGCCAACCTACCCCATCCGAAACCTGACTGATTACGGGTTACATGATATGAAAAGTTCAATCAAATAGTTTATATTCAGCACGCCAAATATCATAAATTTCTAAATACAATCAAAATAAAATCAAGGAAATAAATAGATTTCCCTAAATTACATTTATTTACCACCTACGCTATCTTAAGACATTTTGGGAAACACAGGAACAAAACCACCTTCCAATGGTGTTAAGCGATTTCTTTATTAGGGCAATTAGGATTCAATAAAAGAAAAACTGGAAAAGTTGAAAGCTGAATTTCAAAATCTATAACTCTTTATATCAGAATATTAGAAAGATACGGATGAAATAAAAAAGCAGGTTTAATTAAAATACTATAATTCATATTTTTCTAATCCTAATGATAACCCTAAAGGGTATATAACATCACCCCACCTGAAAGGAATACACATGCGGCGGTCATCAGAAGAATTAAATGTAACACATATAATATCAACCCCTTTCACCTTTAATTCTCTAAGTGGAGATTCATAAAGCACATCGTTAGCCAGAAGAATGATGTTTTCACTATTAACTAATCTTCGAATTTTTTCTATTGTTTCAAATCCAACTATGTTACCATTCTTTTCTCTATAGAAATTCACTTTATGTTCATTTAGAGTAAACACAGTATTTGTAGCATCAAGATCTATTAAAGAGTCTAAAGACAAGTTATCACTTTCGATTAAGTAACAATTTATATTCTTGTCTTCGGCTTTATATACATCAAAACAATACAAGATATTTCGCACAACATTTTTGATATTTAATTTTTGAAATTTTTTATCAGGCCATATATCACGATAAATAGCCATAGCTTTTCGTATAGCTTTTTCAAAAAATATTCCATCTATAATTATGGTGGTATATGTTTTTATTTCGGCAGCAGTCAATATAGCCCTAAGTTCATCCACTTTACTATTATTGAACTTTCTTTTATCCATCTCTTCACTGTTCAATAACTTTTTCGTAATACTCAGCGTATAACTTTTATTATTTTTAGACCAACTCTCAATATCATATCGGGTAAACATATACAATAAATTCGTTTCATCTCCTTTGTCTATATAAATAAAGAGTATAAATTCATCTGTTACATATGAAACAGGAATAGTAACATTAGTACCTCTTTTACCCAAAGATCTACCTTTACTTTGAACTTTAAGTGTTTTAGTTAACTTCTTATCTGGCCTATCTATAATCAATAAATCAATTCCATTTTTATCAAAAGAAGGCTTTGTCACATTAAAATTATATTTCAGCAACATTGATTTTAGATAAGCTTCAGCTTGTTCTTCGAGCGGTTTGTTATCTACCATAATACTGATTATTCACTAATTTTCATATCGTATACTGATGTCTGCAACCACCCGAGTAGCTAATAAACTGAATAGTTACATAAGTTACCCAAACATACGAATAACTATTCTTTTTAGCCCTCATACTGAGGGCTGCAACGTTCAACAGGGTAGTACTAAACTAAATTCCAAAGATCTGTCACCTATTTGAGGCACGACACAAATATATGAAAAAGTTCAATAACATTCGCAAAGTGGAAATATTTCTTCTTCAACAAATGCAAAAGTTGTATTTCATCAATCCTTTATTTAATTGAATACTATAACTTTACCAAAAAAAATGGAAACCATAAAAATCCCCTTTACCGGCATTAATCGAAGCATTGATGAAGGTATATCAACTGACGGGCAGTGCATGGAACTTATCAATGCACGAATCAAAAACAGTTCAGTAGAACCAATAGGAAAGCCTGTTTTTATCCATGAGCTTGCAAATGCAGAAAAGGTATTCTACCATACACTTGCTAAGAAAGTACTTGTACTGAATACAGATGGAAGAGTAGAAGTTCTCAATGAAGATTATTCACACTTTGAATGGTTATCATCCGATCTAACCGGGAGAGTCAATGATATTGCCTTTCTGGGAAATATTGCATGTTGTATTACAGATACTCAGATACTATACGAGATATTTGAAAACAACGTTGATGGATACAAATACGTTGGTTCCATCCCTGAAATACCTCAAATTAAAATCTCACAAATGGCTAAGGCAACAAGTATTTGCCCAGATTCTCAATTTCTAAGTGGTAGGAAATACGGTTCATTAACAAGTGAAGAGTTCATGCGTACAGCTGACTATAATGCTGTTGGATATTTGGACAACTGCATTGATACCTTGAATAAAGAAGAATATATGGTCGGCCCCTGCCTTCTTAAATATGCATTTAGAACCTCTTCGGGAGAATATATAAAGGAGTCTCCAATCTTTTTGATAGAGCACGGAAACAAGAAAGACTACACCTTTGACTTTAAAGCAGGGGGACGCGACTCCTATAGTACAGAAGTATCATTTTATCAAATAGCCCCTTTCTATTATTGTCATAACGAGCCTAATAACGCCACATTCAAGGATTACACTTATGAATTTGGCGCAATGGGCACCAAAATAGACTTCTCTTTCGATGATTTTGATTTATCTTATCTAACCCCTCTTATAGTTTCCATTGATGTGTTTATTTCTCCAATAGACTGGTTCGAAAAAAAAGAGAGTAAATACGGAAGCATAACCTACAATCAATATCAAAGAACCGACAACGAAACAGAACAGATCCTGAAAGCCTATCGTTTTTATAAAGTTGCTGAATTTTCATTGAAAGGTAAACAGACCTGGAGACTTGATGAATGGTCAAAAGACAATATCTCTATTCAGGAGCAATTGATAACATCTGAAACAAAGCACTCTTTTTCCTCCCAAACAAGCTATGTTTATAATTCAAGATTGCATTTGGCGAACATCAACTACTCCTATTTTAAAGGATATATGTATGGATATGAGAGCCAGACTCAAGAATCGAATACAGAATATACTCTAACTATTTGTACTACCATCAGCACAGAACAAGGGGAAACTATTGTAAAAAACACGATATCATCTAAACAGTTGATAATTCCCTTTCTTACATACCCTGATTCAAGGGCACATACTATGAGCCTGTTTATTACACCTAAATCAGGTAGCGGAGTGCCCGGGGAAACTCTCAAAAAAGTATTTCCACTCCAAAAGCACCCCTATCTCGATATCGCCTACTATTGCCAGCCAGCTCAAAGATGGGGAAAAATACCTGGTGATAGAAGTAGTTATGGTTTAGTGCTTTCTTCTTATTACATATCTATTGACCAACACCTCGAATCTGATATACCCGCAGAAGAGAGCACAAATTACACAGCACGTAACGTGCTCAAAGTTTCAGCCTTAAATAGTCCAATGGTATTTCCGGTATCACAGACTTATCAACCAACAAATACAGAAATAGTCGGGCTATGCTCCAATACCACAGCTTTATCACAAGGGCAATTTGGACAACACCCATTGTATGTATTTGCCACAGATGGAGTATATGCAATGTCAGTAGGAACAGGCAATGTAGTCTATTCAACGCAAACGCCAATAACACGCGACGTCTGTATAAATCCCAAATCTATTAAAGGCATAGATCAAGCCGTTATCTTTGCCTCCAAACGTGGGCTTATGATGATAGCAGGCAACACTGCAAAATCAATATCTGATGATATGATTGGATATCTCCCATCTTGTGTTATTTCTTCCCCTATCATTTCTAAGATAGCAGCTATAGGATCATTTACTTTATCATTAGTAGAGTTTACTCAATATCTTGAAAAAGCAGAAGTAGGTTACAACTATCCGGAGAATGAGCTAATCATAGCAAATAAGAACTATCCTTATGCCTACTTATTTAATATGGAGTCAAGAACATGGTCTAAGATATCTTGTTGTATTAAGAACTTCACCAATAAATATCCCGAATGCTATGCTTTGATAGATAGTGAATCAGTAACTCCTGGTGTTTACGATATGCAAAATAGTCATAGAAGTATATCAAATATACTCTTATTGACTAAACCTATAAAAATGGGGAGCAATGCTCACAAACGCATTATACAGACCGCGTTAAGAGGAATGATTAAGGGCGCAATGTCAGACTTGTATTTACGTGGTGAACCAGTAATGTTTAGAGGTGAAAGTCTGAATATATTCTCTAATGTTGGACTGTACATTTTAGGTTCCAATGATGCTGAACACTTCACTCTTATTTCCGGTAAAGAAAGTATTGTTGATATACGCGATCTCGTTACCAAAATGAATAAATCCAAAGCATTCAAATTCTTCATGGTAGCCTTGGCCGGCGGTGTCAGAACCGACGTGTCATTAAACTATATGGAATTTGTTGCATCCGAAGCCTTCGAGAATAGATTAAGATAAAAAAGGAGAGGTATCCCCTCTCCTATCCTTTTATATTCCACCCAAATCCGTTGCTCGTCTCCTAACTATTCCACTTATCATTCCGATAAACTTCACCACGTCCCACATTAAATTTTCATTCCTCTGTTCTGGAACCGGAGCAAGTTCCGGCTTCACAGTCAAAAGCCATTCATAATGTACGTAATTTACAATGTAATCCCAAATAGCCTTCTTCAATAACTCCATAATCTTATCAGCATGTGGAGGAATCCTTTCATAAGGTATCAAACTAATGCTGATCTTTTCACCATCAATCTGCCATTCAAAACATTTTACCCGCTTAATAAGACGACCACTAATATTATTTAAGGCCGTTTCTACAGGTGAGCGAAGCATATCATAATCATCTGAAGAAGTTTGGATGCTGGAAAAATCAGCATCCTTTTTCTTCAAAGATTCTCCCTGGTAGTAAGTCCGAACATCTATTTCAGAGAAAACACTACTTAGCTTTATTTCTATGGCCAGTAAATTCATTAGGTAGTTGGTGCTGCTGATGTTGTACGTTTCGGCTTATCTCTTTGGGCACCGAGAAGTCTCAATTCCTCCTCAATTTCAACCAACCTTTGTTCAAAACGCGTAGCTTCATCTGGCTTTATAAGATTAAGCCACTTGGCCAAGGTATAATAAGAGAGGTAACTCAGCATATTATCCTTAATCGTTTCTTTCTGACTTTCCATAAAGTTTGAAACAGCATTCGTTGTAAAGCTGATCTTAGTTTTGTTTTCATCCCATGAATAAGATGTCTTACCAATAACCCGGCTCAGAATATTTCCAAGCTTCGTTCCGCCCTCCTGGGCCAAATCCTTCAACACGGTGTCATCGTCGTCATTAGCTTGAAGCTTTGCAGCTAATTCCGTTAGTTTCGGATCACTTTTAAGGGCTTCTCCCAAATAATAAGAGTGTTCCTTCATTTGTTCAAACAGACTTTTTACAGTCAATTCAAGATTGATAACCTTACTTCCTTCCATAATAAATTATTTAGTTATTTGCAATTAATTCCGTTTGGGCCTTTCTCGCTCCAAAAGGTATTTCTTTATAGCAATAGCCTGCTCGTCACATACTGTTCCGTAATAAGTTACTTCCTCTTTCTTCGACAAGTTAAACCACTGCATACAGATGTAGTTTGAAACATATTGTTTCAAAGACTTCTCCAAAGCTTTTCTTACAGCTATCTTCCAACTGGAGGGTAAATCAAAGCAGAAGGTAGAACTATTCTCTGTTTCATTAGATAAATACCCATATCTAGATACAATATCAGCAATGCTACTCACGGCTTCTCCAAAGTAGCTGTCCAGGATATTTAAATCATCTTCCGTAGAAGATATTTTCTCTATATCCATATTCTTAGCACCGGTGTATCCAGTTATTTTGTATACTTCCGGCATTATTTCAGCTTTATTTAAAGTTACTTCTATATTCATATCACAAATATATGATGATGAGAATTATTCAAGTTGTTATTTTACAACTATTTCCGCGCTTCTTTAATTTATAAATAGTCCATCCAACGCCACTTATAACAACTAAAGTAATTAAGGCCCAAATCATATTACTTATTTGCTTGGGTAATGTCGTTTCATCTTTCTGTTTCTCCTGTTCCTGCCTTACATTTTCCTGGCTTTGAGAAGACGATGAACTATCAGACTTCAACATTACACTGTCTGCAGCTGTTATATTTGTATCCTGTTTAATCTCATTGTTTTCTTCGGTATTCCCCTCAGCCAGCAACGGATGCTTACCTGTATCCGGATTAATAGGTTTAGTAGTATCATACAATTGCCAATTCATTTTCCGATTGGTAGTACTATGTAAGAAGCTGGATATATCTTGCATAGAAGTAAAGCCAAAATCTCTAATCTGCCTGATACTATCCACTTTTAGGGTAGATGTCTCCTGCTTCATGGTAGACTTATAACTTCCACACGAATATAGCGACATCAGAACTCCCATCACTATCAATGCCAAGAAAGCTATAACTGTCAACCGACACATTTCTTTCAAATTACACTCTTTCATAATCCCAAGTATTTAATGATTCCTTCAATATGAATCCGTGCAACAGCATCCTTACCCTCCCGAGATAAAAGATAGTCTACATCTTCCTTATTATCCTGAAAGAAGTTCTCCGACAGAATGGCCGGGCAATTAGTATCCCGGCAAATTGCAAGGTTCTGTTGCCAGTATAATTGGTCAGGCATTGGCTTACGTACGGGAACCGGAATACATTCGGCTACTTGCCCCAGGCATTCAGCCATTTTTTTACTATTACTTGAAGCGTTATTCGATACATACACACTCCACCCCTTTGCGTTCATCCAATTAGCACCGGAACCGGCCGCATTGCAATGGATAGAAACAAGTATAGCTTTTTTTCCTGTCTCTTTATAGATGTCATTCGCCCGTCTGCATCGCTCAGACAAAGGAACGTCCGTATCTTCTTTCACGATCCGTTCAGCATCAACACCTTTTTTACGTAAGCCGAAAATAACCATATCGGCAATCTCTCTTGTATAGGACCACTCTCTCAATCTTCCGTCCGGTGAACGCTTGCCCGGAGTATTTTCCCCATGGCCGTTGTCAAGCAATACTTTCATTTCTTTTCCTCCTTACTTTTATTCATATATTTCACCACCGCCTGTGCTATCTCTGCCGGATCAGCCTTGTGCTTCGCTATCTCGGTAGCCAATGCAGCTACTTGCTTCATCTCTTTGCGTTCCTTCTCATCTGCTTTCTCATAGATGGATTTAACCTCTATAGCTGCCACTCCGAAAGCTCCCAGCAAAGTAATGAACGGGAAAATAGGTATATGATAATCATAGTAATTATCCAGATACCAGACACCAGCCATCTGCATACAATCAACTACGACCAACGCAAGCAAAGCATTGTAATATCTCGCAACCTTATTCACTGTACGTTTCCATCCGTCGCTCGAAATCTTCTCACTACGTTGTTTAGCTTTTCTGATTCCAGCCCACAAATCGAAAGCTATAAAGAAAAGTGGCGTCAACAGGATACCGAAAAGCATCCAGGCCACAATAAATAATTCATCTATTCCTTTCATATCTTTTCATTATATTACTATTAATATTACTTTTGTACTATCATTGGCCGTAAGGCCACATAGTAGTTTTGTTCATCCCGCCCGGCCAGTGATGATAGGGCGGGATTTTTTTAGGCACAAAAAAAGCCCATCGACAAACCTAATACGGGCTGTCAATGGGCATAATCGTATGTCGCAAAGGTACTAATTATCTTCTAATTTACAAGACTTTTCCTCCATTCTTATAAGATGATTATTAAGGGTTACTAAATGGCATTTAAGTTTGCGACAGATAGCAGCCTTTGACTTTCCTTCAGCAAGCATCTTATCAATAAGCTCCGCTCTCCTATCAAGCTTATAGTGAGTGTTTTTTTCACCAGCTTGCCGGCCTAATTTTTTCCCTGAAGCTTTTCGCCATGCCAATCCTTCTTTGGTGCGTTGGGAAATAAGATCACGCTCAATTTGGGCAGATAAACCGAAGGCAAAAGCCAGTACCTGGCTATTGATGTTATTCCCCAACTCATATTTTTCCTTCACTGTGAGCACTAATGTCTCTTTGATCATGCAAAGGTTAAGCATTGACATTATGCTCATTAAGTTACGACCTAATCGGCTAATCTCAGAAAGTATAAGAGTATCACCTTTCTTCATTTTTTTCAAGAGCGGCCCCAGCTTTCTGTCCTTTGCAGCCTTTGTGCCTGATACTGTTTCAGAAATCCACTTATCAATTATTAATTGACGTTCATTGGCAAAATTCTGAACTTCAAATTTTTGATTCTCGACTGTTTGTTTATCGGTTGAAACTCTGATGTATGCGTAAATCATTTTTGCCTGTGAAGATAGTGATATCATACAGGGTAAACAAACAATGATTCAAACGTCCGTTAAAACTGAATGGTATGAAACTGAATAATGCAATAGAAGTAAGTGAGATAAATAGCGAATATATCACTCTTATAAACAAGGCTACTGGATTACCTGTAATAATCAATAAAGAAGCTTTGGCGAAGGCTCTACGAAGCTATAGAAAGGTTTATATAAGAGACCTTGAAAAAAATGCAGATGATCTGCTAATTGATGGTGTGTACACTTATTATAATATTACTAATGTCCCATATACAAGTGGTATCCTCAGGGTTAGTAGTAATATGTATACGATCTCCAGCGGTAAGGAATACGAATTCATTATGCAGGAAACTTGGTGTAGAGACACGGGTAAATCTGGATACAAGTACAGATTTTATGCAGCTTACACAGGAGTTTGGTCAGATTGGTTATAGGGGTATAACCTCTTCACTATTGACAGTGTAATGCCATAATGCGTGTATGGAAACATCACACTGTCAGTAGTTGGATGAATAATCCCATCTAAATAATTCTAGTCCATTGGCTATCCCAGATAACTGAACCATCACTTGGAGATGTATGACAGCCTCTTATACAAATTGTACCATTTAATGAAAGATCCAATTGCACTACATAATTATATGATGTTTTAAAGACTAACAGAATACCATAAGATGAACTTGTTATGGAAGTAACAATGCGAAAGCCATGAGGATAAATACCTGTCGTTAACAGTTCATCAACGTTGTCTTCCTTCGAAAGAGGTGTTTTAGAAAAGAATCCGTCTGTAGGCATTAGGCCTTTAGCCTGGGAGGTTACTGTAGGCATATTAGCACGGATAACTTCAATCAGATCAGCCTTGTCTATTTTCAAAGGATTACCATTTGTGTCTACCAAAGTGATATATTCATTTTTAATCTCGTTCACTTGCATAGCTTCACTCAACTTCATACCATTCAGTTTTAACGGACGTATTTTTATCACTGAATTTTACCCTCAAAACTGTCGGCATAATTCAGAGTAAAAATACATGATTTTGTATGTCCGTTAAAAGTGAATAGGTATGGGAAAATTAAACGAAACCACCCAAGTGAACACTATAGGCAGCGAGTTTGTGCTACTTACAGATAGTAATGGCCTGCCAGTACGGATTAGCAAGAATAATCTTGCAGAAGTCATCCGCAGCGTGATGAACGAGGCCAACATCGTAGATAAAGGATTGATGCCTGCCGGAATAGTTGGCAGCATTAATAAAGGAGCAAGTACACTATTATGTGAAACTCAAAGTATAACCGTTACTGCATCAATGCTTTTATCTATATCCGCTACTACAACAGGAATACCTAATCTCTATTTTATATCAATGGCACGTGCGGCAAGTAATACAGGTAATCCAATCATAAAAGTAAAAGTGTTAGCCGGTACCTATAATATGAAAATTATAGGAAAAACAGATGCAGATGGTAAGTGTAAAGTATATGCTGAACGAACACAATATACCCCTGTCATTGATGTGATTGCAATGAGCACATTTGGTATCACCATGAAAATGGAATCTGCCGATAATTCAGAATTTGAGGGTGGTTTTGAAGCTACGTTAGAGTAATAGTATAGGGGCATAATGCCCCTATAAATAGTTTGTAATTTGCATTACGAATACATTCGTATTGTTTCCCCTTGTATTTTTCAAAAATATAGTTCCGTTAAGTATCTTCTTACTCAAAACTATTTTACCTGTAGAATTAAAGTCAGAAGAAAATATATAATCATCATATCCGAGTATTGCAGCTCCAGGTCTTGCACCAATGACGAATAAGCCTGTTGAGCCTAAATCTCCTGACCTTACTATATATAATCCGTAATGGGAGACTTTTAAATCATATTCTTCGCCTGGAGCTAATGTAACCTGCCAAGAAGGAAACATCAGACTTTTTATAGTCTTAGATAAATCTGATTTATTAATCAGTAAAGGATTACCGGAGGCGTCCAGTAAGGTGATATACTCATTATTGATAGTATTCACCTTTGTTGCTTCATTCAGTTTCATACCTATTCACTTTTAACGGACATTCTTTATACTGCATTTTTACCAGTTATTTTATTGAGAAGAAACATAGTAAAAAACAGTGATTTCTATTGTCCGTTAAAAGTATATGGGGTATGAAACTGAATGAAGCTATCCAGATAAATACTATCGGGAACGAATATCTGATTTTGAACGATGTGAACGGAAATCCGCTGAGGATAAACAAGAATGACTTTGCGATGGCTTTGAATGAAGTATTTGCCACAAAAGGGCTTTTTCTTCTTGCAACAGGCATTACGATTGATTCTTTCTCAGATTTCAACGCATTCAAAGATATGGGCGTTTACAAGGTAATGTCGACAATCGAAATACCGAACGCACCAACATCGAAATTTATGTATGGAACTCTGCTGGTTCTTTCACAGAGCTACACGACACAAATAGCGGTAAGTACGTTTGCCGAAGTATATGTGAGGTCTTATTCCAATGCCAATTGGAGTGAATGGAAAAAACTCTGATATATTTATAGGGGCATAATGCCCCTATACTTTAATAAGTCCCTCAGGAATTTCCTGGCTTACTTCTAACTTGATTGCTCCACCATGATTAGCCATAACAGATAAATTGAGCGATCCACCGGAACTCGATTCATAACCCCATATTTCTCGTATATCATTTACGTCTCTATAATATAATCTAAAAGAAGAGTTCGTTCCTTCTATGTTGGATAATTCAGGCAAATTACCTTTTATACAAGATATTATTCCGAGTGGCAATTTTCTTAAAGGAAAGCCGCTTGCTATAAAGAATTGACAATTAGCATAATAATTAGTTAAGTTACATAGGTGAATATATTTTTCTGCTGGATAGTTTTGCATACTTCTCTTAAAAAAATCAATGGATACCAAGCCTTTTCGATCCTTTGTTGCTTCCAGCATCACCGATCTAATGGCTTCCGCAAAATCAGTCCTATTTATACGTACTGGATTACCATTAGGATCTATTAAGGCGATATATTCACTATTGATACTATTTACCTGTGTACTTTCATTTAATTTCATACCATTCACTTTTAACGGACGATAGGTATGAAGCAATCAGGAGATATTTAAACTTCCACTTTTTAGAATGTAAATTCCTTGACATAGTATTCCGCATCCGGTTCTTCTGAAACTTCTACCGGTGTCTGAAAAGTAAATCCAATATTATTGCTGTAAGCAAAGTCTATATCGTTCTTTCCATTCGAACAGATATAAATATCAAGCATTCCATTTTCTGTAGTCGAACTTTTGTATAGTAATCGCACTTTACTAATACATTTACTGGAGACTCCTAATTGAACAACGTTCTGCAATTTGCTGTAGCCATCTAACGCAATGTAGAATAATTGGGAACAAGGAGCATTATTCGTATATCGACTTCCTACATTGAGCAATACCGAACTTGCCATATAACATTTACGACTTATAGCTACTCTATACCATTTACCATTAAGAGCACCTGCCATAGAGAATGTACCGCATCCTCCTGACTTTGCTATTTCTTTAGGGGTGGTCACTATACTGTTGCCATTAGCGTCTATTCCTCTCACCTGGGTAGGTACACCACTACTTAACTCATTTTCCTTCATACCATATACTTTTAACGGACGTCTAAATTATATCAAAAAACGCCCAAATTCAACATTTAATTTTTAATCTCGTTTTGTTTAATTTATTTCCCCGCAAATTCACTCCCTTGTGGGCAAGGATAACTGAGGACTCCCTAAAGGTTCCCAAGTTTAGTATATAGCAATATCATTCCATTAAATGTAGGGTAGGCATTTGAACTTGTGATCGTCAAATAGGTTTTCCCTGACTCAAAGCTGAAACTACCTATACTTATCGGGTTACCACTCGTCCGGCCATCCAAATGTACACTGGAATGAGTTATCAAACAATCCGTTTCATTGCTACCAATGATACCGGTCATGTCTATTTTGTAAGTAGTAACACTACCACTTACAGATGACGTGAAAGTGAGTTCATCCTGGTAATATTTACTTCGGAACATAAAAGCTCCTATACCACTATAAAATTGGCAAAAGATAAATCCAAATACCGGATCATAAGGTGTCATATCGACCAGTAGCCAACGATAGTTGATGACAGTACCACTATCGCTATCATAGAGTGGCACGAGGCGGAATTTGGCAGAAGTCTTAGTGGCAAGAGAAATGTAATTATTGAAACTCACGCCATTATATATAGGAGAAGATACGAAGTTATCAACTCCAGCAAGTGCCGATGTCCGCCCTTTCACAACGAGCCTATTCTGAGTACCATCTTCCAAGGAATCACCTTGATACAATGAATAAGGAAGATAATCGATAGTAACCTCTCGTCCTGATTCATCGCTTGATCCTACCAACTCAACATTACATTTATTACCGGTAATAATCAGGCGATTGATATTGTCACCAGGAAGGATACGATAGCTCTGTGAATTACCGGACTTTATTTCTGTTGGATACATGACTGTACCTCTAATCTTAATATCACCTTTCGGTTCAAAGATGATACTTCCTCTCTTGCCTAAGAACTGTCTTCCGGTTTTGAGGTTTACACAATAGTTAGGGACGAAATCAATAGAACCAAATTCACTCAGTGGATCATTAGGGTTAAAGTTTTTATAATCCAATGTCGGATTGCCATTTGCATCTACCCCATGCTGACTAAACATAAAATCATCATAGAAAATAGCGCTTGCGAAATTAGCAAATTGAGCCATGAGTATCTCAACATAAAGAGCCTTATAACTTTCAAAAGGTATCCAAGTGGCTTTGGTGCCATTGACTGCATAATCCTTTTGAGGATTATTAATATTTGATGGAACACCATGACCGATCCAGGTGGTAATCTGATTCATCACATAATAGATACCATTATATAGTACATAAGGAGCGACCATATCCGTACATATATAATCCGTATGTAGGTCGTATTCACCTGCCGGATAAGGAAGCTGGCCACGAGAACCTTTTGCACCATCCTCAGGAGCCGCTGTAACATTAAAGGTTGATGCTACTATCTGTTTCTTTGCCATAAGATTTAAGATTTAGTTCCTTGTACATAGCCGGTAATATTACCCCCTGCACCCTTCACATCGGTATAGGTAAGTTTACATCCGGTTGTGGTAGGCGCATTGGCCGGAGTAAAAGCGGTACCGTCAGCTTTCGTAAAAGTAGTCTTGAATGTAAAGCCGGTTACTTCTTCACCTGTACCAGTCTTCTTAACCTTATATGTCGCAGTTACCTCACTGGTAGCACCGCTGCTGGTAAGATAAGTAGGCCCACTGAAGTTTACAGCCAGGAAAAGAGGATCTGTTTCATCGCTTACTTCACAGATAGCAGTGGCTACCACTTCACCGCCGATAATGAATTCAGCTCTTACACTTAGCTTAGAATCAATGTCATCAGCCACTAATGAAACACTGTTAGCTGTTGACCATGCTGTGGTGGAAGGCATCTTATACCATTTCAGGGAGTAGTTACTTTGTGGAACTAATGAGCCGCCTTTATAGAGTTCCTGATCCACTTTAACGGTAGCTGTATCACCATCAATAATACCACCATCGGAAGGATAAAGAAAACCATAGTAAGCGGAGTTACTAAATTCTGAGATGGCAAGAGGTATCTCAGAAGTGTAGCCAAGATTATGCCCGGAAGCCTCAATCTCACCATCCATGCGGATAGTATCTGCATCCATGTTAGAAGCGGAAGCAAGATTTCCTACGATTTTCAGAGCCGGTACATTCACGGAACCATTATTGTAAGTAGTGGTTTGCATCTTACCGGCTACAGCAGCCGGAGCGGTAGCTAACCCGGAAGCGTTGAATGTTATAAGTGTATTGTTATAATACCATTTCTCGGAACCAGAAACAATCGACTTGATCACATTCTCATTACCTGAGCGCATGACCGGATAGATGATAGGTTGATTAGCCGCTACGCTCCAGTCCGGCACACATTTACCTGTATCCTTCTGATACATCTGTACAAGCGGCTTGGTAGATCGAATATTCCCCTGCGCACTATCACCATCAATAATCATACCGATATAAAAAGAACCCGCAACATCACTCATCCTGTACCTCCTCTCCGTTAATTGAGTTATCTTCCGCCACAGGTTCTTTATCACTGTCCTGAACCGGCAAAGAATCCTCAGCAGATAATTCACTATTGTTTTCATTCTGTACCTCCTCTCCAATTTTATTGCCACCGGCTTCGATTAGCTTGGCGGCTTCCTGTTCGGTGAGAACCTGCCCGGCAATGCCTTTCACATATTCTTCCGGCTCGAACCTGACCATACGCAGATCACTTTCGTTAATGATAAACTCCCCGTCGGCAGTCCGATGGCGGACATCAATCACACCGGCACGACGGGCGATATCGGCGGATACTTTTAAGTACTTCATTTCTCTCATATATAAATTAAATTGTTAGCCTCTGGCTATTATTACTTCATTGGCGCCTGTACGGATGGGCTCACCACTCTTGGTAGTAAGCACCGTATAAGGACCTATCTCATAGACTTCCGGATAAACAGACATTTGCAAGCCACCACTCAGTCGTAAGCTGTCGGCTGTAACCGATATCGAACTACCGTGTCCGATTTCCGTAGCCGTTGCACCCGCAGCGGATGACTTCTTAAACCACTTCACAAAAAAGTATTTATTGATCTGATCCGTTGTCAGCTCCTCTTTATTCGTCAGTATCTTCACATAAAAAGTCATGTTGGCCATTCCCTGACGAATGGTATTGCCATTCGGACTATAGACAAATGCCTTAATCGGAGGAATCTTATAAACAATGGCCGTCTCAGCCATCAAAGTATCATCCGTAGGAGCTGACGGCTTGGTTCCGGTATAATAAGCCGCGCGGCAGCGGATGATGCTCAGATTAGTATTGTCAGCATCAATACGCAAAGTATTGGTACCCTGACCGGATACGTATTCAATATTCAGATCAGAAGAGTTGATAAGGGTTTCCTCTCCGTTCTCGACTTTGTACCACCAATATGCTACATTGGCATCCGCAACAGTTTCGCTACCCATTTTTAAAGCGGCAGTAATATCTATATATTGGCTATCCTTCAGGGGATTATAGGTCATCTTTGATGGCTGATTAATGCTCAATGAAAGCTGGTCATCACTCTTCTGTATAGAGTTCAGAGTGAATGTATCGGTATATACCAACGTGTTTTTATTTCTGGAATCCACATAGGTAGCCCGGCAAAGAATCTGTACAGGAGTAGTTGGCGAAACATTCTTCTTCACAAGCAATGTTCCGTCAGCATTCAGTGTATAATTGCTATTCTCCGAGGTAATCTGAGTGCTCTCACTGTTTTCATACCAGGTGACAGTCAGTTGACTACTCTTATCCCCATTACTGATAATCTTATCCGGATCGACAATATTGAGGAATGCCTTTAGCTTCATTGGGGTAATGGTTCGATTCGGGATGAAGGTGTTAGCATTCGTGTAATAAAACTGTGTCTTACTACCTCCACCATCTATTATAATACCAAAACTCGCCTTCAGAGGCGTATAACTGGTTCTGACCGGCTGCGGTTGAACCGCGGTTTTAATTTTCATATATCTATATAGTTTTCGACATTAGTACTCCCGGCACCATCGCGAACGTATGCCGTGCAGGTGAATTTCACTTTTCTTGTAGTACCCCAATTGGAAGGCATGTCCTCGTTTGTCAGGTGCAGTACCCGCCCGTTATTGGCGTGAGCGACCGACCAGGCATTATCTTCCGTCACCTGACCACTATCACGAGTCCATGACCAGTCACCGGGCAACACATCCGCAGAGATATCATTATAGCCCCAATAGACAATAGGGGTAAATTCCGCATTGACCTTACCGGCAAAGAAGTTATAGCCATTATTGGAAGAGAACGTAAGGCTCAGTTCTGAATTGCCTTCAATCTGTGCCCAGTCAGTTGCATTCCATTTGGGTTCCTGAAGTGTGCCGGTAACCAGGCACATCCATTTACAGCCGACATGATAGACCGCATCATAAACTGTGTCTGTAGACTGATAGGGATTGTTCACAGCATCCTCGGCTGACCACGGACCCCGATTATTCTCAGAACGAACTGGTGTACCCTGATAATCTATACGTAACAAGTCCTGAATAGCGATACCACGACAGTAGATATAGCTATGGCGGTAGTTGATCGGCAGGTTGTCAAACAGTGACAACTGCTTTAACTTGCCTATAATGATAGCATAGTTATTCTCTTCCAGTATAGGTTTCGTTACTCCATCGAGCATACAGATACACTTCTCACGGGAAGATAAATACCAATATGCCTGACGATCTTCGTTCACCGGATTACCACGATGAGAAAGTATCATTAGCGGTTCCGGTGGATAGTTTTTGCCTCCGGGTACTTCATCATCAAGATACATGACCGCAGTGATGGTATTAGATACTGTATTCACATTCAGCACACGGAGCCATGAAGTGTAATAATCACCACCTCCGGAGGCAAGGTTGTTTACCATGCCATAAACAACATCATTCTCGGCCAAGGCTGTGAAATCATTCTCCCAACGTTTACGAAGTGGTAAACGATAGGTACCATCTTCCAATAATTCGACACTCTCAATAGTCCCTGACTCGGAAAATGAATAATCACTTTCCATAGCTGAAAGGCGATTAAAAATTATCTCCAAAACGGTCAGCGATGACCGCAACTCCATGCGGTCAGCCTGTATCCTCCCTTTATTATCCGCGATTATGCCCTTGCCCGCGATCAGTGAGTCTATGGCTTCGCCAACCTCTAAGCCTCCAAGAAGACGTAATAGATAGTCTGTACTATCGATTTTGTCCTTACGGAGGAATATATCTTTTAAGATCTCATTGTTATTTGCAATCTCAGCCAATATTCTTAAGGCTGAATATGTGTTTTTATTTGTAGGAACTGTAGTATCCCCCACTTTTATCAAATAGATAGATGATCCTCCCCCACCTTCCCCGGGAGAAGAAACTATTTTCAAGGCAACTTTATTACCATTTACCTCAAAAATAACATCACTATTTTCTTCATCTATATGATACATTTTACTTTTGTGGAATAAGACTGACTGCAATATTCCTCATCTCTTGAGATGTTGCTTTATTCTCAAAGATAGAATACACTAAACTGGCAGCCATATAGCAAATAGCTTGCGATACAGGTTCATTCTGATCAATATCTAAATCTGTGCCAGAAGTGTATTTCGCTTCATACACAAACATTTCCAATTTAGAGTCTGCCTTTGCAGAGTATAACATTAGTACTCTATTACCAGAATTATTATATCCCATTATGCACACAGGTTTGTAACTCCCGGCCCTTGTATAAGAGTTGCATTGTTGTTTATATTCCTCTGAGCTTAAATCAAAAGCTACAATACAAGTCCTCTTCCAATTAGAAAGTTTGATTGCAATCAAAGAGACAAAATCATCAGGAACAGGTATAAGACATTTCCCCTCACTATCCGAGGTTACGGAAGCATTGGAAGAAACACCATTTTTCTTATTGACACATCTAACAGGAGAATTCATTTGTACCAAACTTACAGCATCTGGTATAACCGCTTTTATATACTCTTCTATCTTGACCGTATCTTCTGATAGGAGAGAAAGAGTTTCTTCCTCTCCTATTTCGTTGAGTATTGCTTTGACTTTACTTATGATTTCCTGTTCAGTCATCATTATTTCCAGTTAGGGAATGACACACCAGTTGCAGCAGCTTTAGCCTGTATTGCAGCTTTATTACCAAGATCAGCAAGAGGAATGTTATAAGGTTCACCCATTAGGATATCTTTCGCTTGCTGCGAATTCTTCACATCTGGATACACCCCAGCACCGCCACTTGTTTCACCAGATTCTGATATATCAGAAGTAGTATCTTGCTCTGTACTTTCCACAACAACTTTATCAAACTTCTGAGTGCCTCCTCTTTGAACTTGCAATGTACCCGTATCTCGAATCAGAACAGATTCTACCTCTTTGATAACCCCCGCTTTAAATTTGGGAGAATTTTCAATAGCCTGTTGAATTACTGGATTTGAAGTAGTGTATGTGGCAGGGACAATACCAGCAGTTGTTAAAGAGCCATGACGGAAGTCAACACGGACATGTCCAGTACCCATAGGGAAAACAGAACTTTGTTCTATCATCCCATAAATTGCGTATTTTTTCTTGTAAATTTTCATATAATTAAAAATTAAGAGACGGAGCACTATACTCCGCCCCTACATTTCACAGAATCAATTTTGAGCATAAATTACACCCGTATATTTCTCCCAGGTAGTACCATTATACTGATAGATTTCACCCGACTTTGATCCGGTAATTGCGGCACAAGCAGCAGTTAAATAAATAACATCATTCAATTTTGGATTTTCAGGTGCATTGGTAGCATTGCTCCAATTAGTGATAGCCGAAGCACCAGGGATATTATCACCATCAATATCCTCACCATTGACCCAGATATGAGAATAGCCTTTCAACGCCAAAGCATTGATAGAAATGATTGCTTTTCTCTTTGCTTCTTCACCCTCAATCTTTTCAGAACTGGTTTCTTCGTTCTTGATATAGTAGCGAACAATACCGGACATATCAAGAATGCCACCACTACAAGAATATCCCAGATAATCCAAAGTCGGTTCATGCTTCAAATAGAAGTCTCCAAACACAGTGTGAAGTTTAGTACATGAGAACCCCCATTGTTGATCGGAAGTCATTGTGATGTCCTTGTGTTTGGTGAAATCGATATTCTGAATTTGCTCCAATAAATCACGCCCCATAAGCCACCATGCTTCTTTAGAACAGTTCTGACCTGTGAATTTCAATTTTGCTAAAGCAATAATATCAGCAAATGTCCACGGACCGATATGTTCATACTCACGTTTAAATTGCCAACGAACACCTTCGGAAGTATATACCAACTGACGCCCCATTTTACCACGGTCAACCATTAATTTGCCCTTATGGCTCACCCATAAAGAACGATTATTCTTTCTACGGTGTTGCTTAATCATAGCTTCAGCAATTTGAGCCTGATTAAAAGGAATACGTTTCTTCTGGGCATCGAAATAGTCAGATACTACCTCATTCATGATAGTCTTCTGTAAGTAAACTCGCTTAGGAGTCGGGAATACAACATCAGGAGCAACTTCCTTTTGAGTTTCAGCACATGCATTTGTCAAAATAACAATTTCTGTTCCTTTGGGGATTGTAGGAAGTTTGCAATAGGCATCACCCTCATTCGTCTTCGGACCATTAATTGCCATGACAATAGGTTTGCCACTCGAATCTTTTCCCGTAATAAACAGCATAAGGTCCACTCCCTTGATTTCCGTTTTTCCATCTTCGGTATATCCGTTGACTCCTTTCACCAACACCGTACCATTTTCCTGAAATAATCCACGGTCATCCGAAGGGACACTGATAGGAGCTTGCTGATCACCAGCAGAAGTATAATCTTCAGTAGTGAACACAGAAGATTTCTGTTCATCGATAACAAAGTGGTCCACTTCAAACCCTGTAACGCGAACTTTCTTCTTGGCTTTACGCATGATACCATCCAAGACGGTTTCATCCGTACCAATCAGAAAAATATCGTCATCAATATCCGGTTGGATAAGATTGCCGCCACCAACACCTCCAGTAGCATCTGATACTCCGGAAACAGTTGTAGGGCTACCTGGTAATTGAGTAGGTTCGCCTGCATTTCCCGGAGATGGTGTGGAACCCGGTGTAATTACAGTAGCATCAGCCATAAGTACACCGCCACCAACAAAGACGCAAATAAGCGTCAACAGGACGGAAAGAACCGCCCATTTCTCTCTTTTCAAAAAACTAAATACTTTCATCTTTTTAAAATTTATAACAGTTAATAATCAAGCATTTAAAGCAGCCTCAACGATAGAGTTTCTTTTTCGCATATTAGGATTTCCCGGAACACTCGTTATCCCTTTAGGTAGTCCGTCTCCACGTTCTTCTTTCATCTTATTGATGTTTTCGTTACGGCCTTTCACTACACCAGCGGCCAAAGCATCTTGGGTGTCCTTGTCGTAATTCAAACCTTTGTCCAAGAAGTCGCATATTTCACGGGAATAACTTCCCGACATGATCGGAGAAATAACATTCGTCCAAACCTTATCAAGAAACTCCTCTATATCATAACCTTTCTCCTGGCACCACCCTTCTACAATAGGCATGCTCTTTTCAAGGTTATCATTATATTCCTTCTTGCTGGCCTCCATCGCCTCCATTTCTTGCTTTCGTTCTTCCTCGCCTGCCAGAATATCATCGTATTCCGGAGTACCTTCTTCAGCAGTTAGCAGATCCTTTCCGAAATAGCGAGCCATTGCATTACCGGCACCACGTTTCTTGTTTACAATATCGGCAAGCATCTGGGCCAAACGAGGATCTTGTTGCAAAGCTTCGGCAAGTTTATTGCGTTGTTCCTTATTCCCGTTGATATATCCCATCAACATTTCAGCAGAAGATTCATCATCATCCGCATTATAACCGGGAATTTCATCGCTCAAAAGTAATCTCAACTGATCCCGTTTGGTAGGAGTTTGAACTTGTTCGGTACCCGGAACTGATTCTGTTTTGTCAACCACCGCTTCATCATTCATTTCTTTGATATCTTCCATAAGCAAATTCTTTAATTATTTAATGCACAAAAAAAGCACTAAAATGGAAAACTATACCTGCGTTTTTACAACTAAAAGCTGCGTTTTTAGTAAAATCACAACTTTTAAAGTATTACTTTAATTATATTTGCATAAAACATTATTACAATGGATGATATATTCAGAGAAATAAGAGATAATTCTATAAGAGAAGCATACTTTGATGCATTAAAAAGTTTACGAAAGAGTATGCCCTATATTTCAACAGAAGAGATTATTCAGGAAGTTATGAAGAAAGAGGCCCCTCGTTTTTTCATAACTTATGATAATGCGCGTAGGGTAATATCACTTATGCATCGTGGAAAACCTATCAGAGTTTCCAATGAAAATAAATTGTGTATGTACAAAGACTTATACGCCAGATTTCTAAAGTACAAACAAGAAATGAGGGCGCCAGGTTATTGCGTATTAAAATATATCATAGAACAGCCAGCGCCTTCTTACTACGTGGCAATAGATACAATGAGAGGCATCATTTATAAATCAATAAAGAACAGATAAGATGATATTTATCATTTTCCTTGTATTCATATACTCCATTAGTTTTTATTGCGACACTACGCAATTAGGTATATACGATGGGGGCGAATGGTGGAACTATATAACCTATAGCCTCATTCATATAAACTTCTTCCATCTAAGTATCAATTCTGCATTATTCTTGTTTTACTGGAGAAGGCTCCGGAACTTCAACCTGTATATCATTATACCAATAATGACTATAACTCCTATTCTCTCAGCAATCTTTGCGACCTATCAGGAACCGACAGTTGGTGCCTCAGCAATAGTCTTATCTATGGTAGGCATTATTACAGCCGGCATTGAACAACGTTATATGCCGAAAATCATTCTCTTACTTGCATTCTCATTTCTAACTACGGGCTTATTCGCTCCACATATCAATACGCTTATCCACGTATATAGCTTTCTAATATCATTTGCGGTAAGCCTCTTATTCAGGAGGTTTATATATGACCGTAAATGAAATAATACAGAAGAACAGAGAACGGCTCGCGATAATACGAAGTCCATATAATCCGATAACCGGCGAAGGATCAACATCTATTCCCCGGAAAAAGGTCTATATAAAAGATTGTCCTATTGAAGAAATGTATCTTCCGGAACAATTCGCGGAAACCGGTTTTGTGCAAAAGCTCATTGAGATTGGATTTAATGGGTATATCAAGTTCATCCTCAAACAGGGTATATCGGATAAGATAAGGAATGAGCTTTGGACATCATTTTGCCAGGAACGAATAAATTATGACTTTGAATACTGGGCCTATTCATGTATTCAGATATCGGCGAAAGGAAAAGGGAAAGACATAGCATTTTTACTTAACCGGGCACAAAGATATTATTTAAAAGAACTGGAAAAGCTTCGCATTGCCGGTGTCCCTATCGACATTATTCTGTGTAAAGCCCGTCAATGGGGCGGTTCCACGCTTACCCAGCTTTATATGCTGTGGATACAACTTATACACCGTTCTAATTGGAACTCCGCTATTTGTGGGCATATTGAATCCGCAGCTCGAAACGTATCAGGTATGCTCCAAAAAGCAGTCGATAAAATGCCCTTATGGGCAACAAATAACATACGTCTAAAAACAAATCCCTATCAAGGTTCACAAAAGACCCGTTCGATTAATACAACGAATAGCCGATATTCCATCGGATCGGCAGAAAAGCCGGAAAGTCTTCGCTCTGAAGATATTTCAATGGCGCACTTGACAGAGGTCGGTTTATGGAAAGAAACGAAAGGGAAGAAGCCGGAAGACCTTGTACAATCCATATTCGGTTCTATACTCAGTGGTCCCTACACTATCAAGGTTTTGGAATCCACAGCCAAAGGTGTAGGAAACTACTTTCACCGCACCTGGTTAGACGCTGTAGAAGGGCGTAACAACTTTACCCCTGTATTTATTCCTTGGTTCATGATTGATATCTACTCCAAACACATCAATCCAAAAGATTACAATGCATTTATCTCTACCATGACAGAATATGAGCACTGGTTGTTTGAACTGGGCGCAACGTTGGAAGCAATTGCATGGTATCGCATGAAAACACTTGAATTCAAAGATAAATGGCGAATGTGTTCCGAGTATCCGTCTACGGCAGCTGAAGCATTCCAGAGTACGGGCCGGAGAATATTCCCGCAAAAATATGTTGAACAGGTCCGCACATCCACTCTTCCACCCTGTTTTTATGGCGAATTTGTCGCAAACGACATCAAAGGTAAGAATGCATTATCTAATATTCGTTTTGAACATATAGAGCCTACAAAGGACCTGAATAATATACTTTGGGTATGGACACTTCCCGACAATACAGAAAAGTATTATGACCGATATGTGGTTAGCGTCGATATCGGTGGTACATCAGAAGCCGCAGACTTTTCATGTATTAAAGTGGCGGACCGGTTGCCTATGCTGGAAGACGGGGGCCTGCCTGAAATTGTAGCCGAATGGCACGGACATATTGAGCATGACTTACTTATATGGAAAGCAGTTCAAATAGCTGCTGCTTATGGGAATGCTGTACTTGTCATTGAAAGTAACACACTTGAAACAGAAGGAACAGAAGGTGACAACTTCGATTATGTATTGGATGAAGTGGTAGAATACTACGACAACCTTTATTCGCGTACATCACCAGAGCAAATTAAACAGGGCCTACCGGTTAAATATGGTTTCCATACCAATCCCAAAACCAAGCCTACTATTATCAATTTCCTTAAATCTGCAATGCGCGACTTCCTATATATCGAGAGAAGTAAGCCTACCACGTTCGAGATGGATACGTATGAGCTAAAGGAGAATGGCAAGGAGATGGGCGCCGCTGAAGGCTGTCATGACGACTACCTGATGGCAACAGCGATCCTCATATATGTTTGCTATAAATGGCAACTCCCGCGAATTATGCGGGAGTTTAGGAAGTCTAAGAAAACAAAGATTGTCAGCGAAGCTTCTATTTAAGCAGCAGTTTTCACGATGCCATCTTCTGGAGTGGCGAATTGGTCATTGTTCACTTTCTGCATAAGATTGTTATTGCCCGGCATTACATCATGTGGTATGCCACCCATGGCCTGCTGATTCATCAAAGCCTGCTCGTTTCGTTTGATAGCTTCAAGTATCTTTGTAGCAAACGGATAAGAGCAATTCTCCAACAATGTCTTGACATCAATCGCATTTTTTTCAAAGAGTTGCATCAGGAAGTCATTCTGCAACATCTGGAATGATGGAGTATTAGTACCCTCAGTGATTTTCAAGTCAATCTGTGCATTCTGAACTTTATCCGGATCATAGTACTTTGCTTCTTCCGAATAATCCCTGCCAGACAAATCAATGTGCCTGGCAGAAGTATAATATTGCTGGATTGTTTGCATAACCATATAATCCCTTCTCTTACGGAATGAGTTGAACGATTCGAACATTCCTTTCAGATTCAATGAAGAGTTCTGAACTTGCTGTGCATACAAACTTGCGGCTGTGCCTGCACTTGGCTGTTTACCTTGCATAGCACTATTCACGCCTGAAATATCATTGATAAGTTTCAACTGCAAATTCAATAGTTCATAATCACCAGCAACAGCCGCCTGGCCATTATACTGCTGAACGACATTACTAAGATTCTGACCGTTTTTCAGGTTACAGAACAGAACCCCATTATATCGCACATATTCGTCAATTATTTCTTCGCGAGTCATACTTTCAAAAGCTGATTCATCAACAATCAATACACCTTTAGAAGATGAACTACGAATGAAATCAATCAATGTCATTGTTCGATTGATGGCACGTTGCTGGTCTATGAAATCCTCTACATAATTGAAGACCTTTCCCTGTATCATCGGGTACACATGGAAAGCATAGTTATGCGAACCATGCCAATAAGGGCTCCGGCCTTCTTGAAGAATGTCTCCCCAAGGGGACATGTACCGGTAATACCAATACTGTTCATTGCCATACTCATATTCAATCAACAATATGTCCTCCGGCAAAACACCATGAGCAAGTGCCTCATTCGTTCGCTGTTGGTTCTCCCAATCAATTTCCTTCTTTTCGTCCAATCCTACATAGTAGAATGTACCTTTCAGTGTATCATGACAGAAATATGCCTCCCGGCTCTCCAACCTCCACCCAAAGATAACCCGACACAAATCAGGACGAGACGGGGTATAGAAATCTAAATCTTTCGTTTCCCTTCCCTGTAAACCATCATAAGTAAGATATGTGTCGCTCGTACGATATATGTTTTCTATCCACTCTTTATCAGCCCGACTTTTAGCAAATAGGGAAACAACCTTATCAAGCGGCATATCATATACTTCACCGATACAATTCAAGTCCCAGGTACGGACATCCTCAATATTCGTATTGAAAAACATACGCGCCGGATTACAACCATATACCCAAACATCATTCATTCGTTTAGCGGGGTTCCAGCCATATTCCACACGCTGGCCTACATAGCCCCCGCATAGCATTAATCTAAGACTGTCAGAATCTAATTCTCGAATTTCATTCAGATCATGCACATATTCAACTGCGATACTCATCATCTCTCCGATTTTAGCCTCTTTCTGATCCCGGACCGTACAAATAGACTGGGTTACATTATTACGAAACTGTCCGTCAATATTTTTTAGTATGGGACTAATCATATTATTTTTCAATGGTACTTTACCATTCTTTTTGATTAAGTCCGCCTCTCTGATCATCAGATCTGTTTCCGGGTCCTTTATATAATCCCCCCATTGATCCTCGTAAGCATACATGACGCTTCGGCGCATTTTCCTCCGGGCCTCATCCAATGATGCCCAATACTTACTAAACTCATCCAAAATATCCAGATGCTTCTCGTTGCGTCTTTGCACACGAGAAACATTTGTCTTACGTACTGGTTTTACACTTCTATTTAAGAACTTATTCATAGCAACACATTTTTCACAAAAGTAAGGCAGTTAACTCATTAGGTAGTTGTTGATTTACAACAAAAGAACATCTACGTCTCTATTTTATAAGTTATAGTCTTATTTAGAATGTATTCTAAATAAGACTATTTGAGCCACATTTTTGGCATAAGTCATATACATTATCAGAATATTTCCTACTTTTGCAGCTGAAATTTTAAATATTCATTAAGAATAACGACAAGCAACGAAGAACAATGCCAATAGTAAAAGCCAAGTCTTTAGAGAACATTAATGCTGCAAATTTGTTAGTTAAGCATGGAATGTTTGCGGCCTCAGTGCATTGTTCGTACTATTCAGGTTTTCAACTTTCCAAGTATGTATTATCCCAATATTGTGCGATAACGTATAAAAAACAAGAAGATGAATCTCGTGGAATGGATTCCCATTTTTTTGTCAGTAATAAGGTGAGCGATGATTTATCTAAGAAAAACAGGTTTTATAGTATTGACTATAATTCGTATTTTGGAACATTGAAGATGTTAAGAAAGAAAGCAGACTATTCAAACAAGATTATTAAAGATAAAGATGCAGAAAAAGCTATAGAAGTTGCTAAAAAACTAACAGAATTACTCACTGAAAAATATAATATAATATGAATGCAAAAGAATTTATCATTTCAAGCTTAACCAAAATATCTAATGAAATATTAGATATTAAATTGAGGTATGCTTTCGATGAGACCTTGAATTTTCATATTATTGAGGTTTCTCCCGAAAGCATTAGAAGAGGAGACAATAAGTATATGGAGATGGAATATGATCTATGGAATAGTTTTCAGCAGATGTTCCCCAACGAAGATTTACTGATAAGTGAAATAGACGAAACGAATAATATGAGCAATACCCTTTATGAAACGGAATTGCCCATACAAAGTCAAATAAATAACATAGATGCCTTAAGATTTGATTCCATTTTCAGCAACTGGATTAAGAATCTTTCTGCAGGAGAAAATAGTTACGCATTAGCAGCTTAAGAAATATGGAAGCAAATAAATCAGATTTTAGATTAGAGGGATATCTAATTCGCAAGTCGGAAATCAAAATTGATACTGATTTTGATAAAGAAGAAACTCTTAACATTAACATTACCCCTTCTGGAATAAAAGAAAAGGATAAGTTCACATTAACATTAGACCTAAAAATTGCAGATAGAAATGACTTATTCAACATAAATATTACAGCGGAGGCATATTTTTATTTTCGTGAGGACATATCGTTTGATATGATGGGACATTTCTTCACAATAAATGCTCCTGCTATTATTTTCCCATATATTAGAGGTTACATATCTATGCTGACTTCTTTATCTGGGTGTGGAACTGTAATGTTACCCACTTTAAATCTCACCGATTTAGGAGAAGAGCTTGCTTCTAATATAAAAGAGATACAATAATCTTGATGATATATAAATCCTCGCCAATTGACGGGGATTTATCATATTATATAGTCTTTGTCAAACCACTCTCTTGCCAGTTCTTATATCCAGTATTATACATCCACTATTCTTCTCATTGCTATTATGACAAGGTTCATTGCCACAATACAATTCACAGCCACGCAATTCGTAGTTCTTCTCTGGTACTCCGGCAACAAATCTTAATCCTCTGTTCTCACCTATCAATTTATATATTACATCTTTAAGGCGTTCTATATCTTCGTTCATTTCGTTTCGTTTTTAATGGTAATTGTTTAAAATCATTCGATATTGTAAGCATCATTTTCCTTTTGTCTTTTCCTTGTACCAATCTACCACTTCCTGCATAAGTTCAATCTTCTCTTGAGGATTATTCATCCTATTCATTCTCCTGGAATAAGCCTTGAACTCAAGCAGCCAATCATATTCTTTGGAGTTCTGCAGCCTGCTTAATTCATGTAACTTTTTCAGGTCTCCTCCGGCATCCTTGGCACGCTCTTTCACCTCGTGGTTCAGTTTGTCCATCTCTTCCTTTATCCTGAAATATTTCTTCCGTATAGCAGAACCACTTGTACGTTCATCAGGTATGGTGAAGAAACGTTTGGCTACAGGTACTTTCATCATGCTGAAGTTCTCTTTCATATCACCGTTAAAGGCATCAAGTAACATACTGGAGGCATCGCCTATAAGCTGTCCCACGCCACCCGTATAATTTGTTATCAGATGCTGCATAGCAGCTGGGTTCAACCATTTACCTATGTGGTCGGCCTTCCGATAATCATTACCACCATCAAAGGAGTTCATCACCCGTGATAATTCCGTCAATGATCCCCACGCATCCTTATATACTTTCTTGAATTCAGGGTCAAACTTATTGAACTCCGTATCTTTATAAATAGGAGCTCCGGCAAAATTCTCGTTCTCGGTAACATCGACTATCGGACCAACTAAATCGGGCAAGAGAAAGCGGGATGGGCTCCATTCTTTTCGGCCCGATTGCCCTTCTATGGAAAGCATCGCCCTCGCCTCATTGATTGAATCCCAAAACAAGTCTTCAGTGGTGGACAAATCATTCAATTTCATATACAGAATGTCCCCCATCGCATACATATTGCGGAATACCGGCGCAAGCGGCAACTTCAGATAACCAAGTTTCGGAATATACAGCATTAGATTGTTCCTACGAGTATAGTCATTTTGGTTGAAATAGTCATCGTCGTCGTCACCATACATCCCAACTAAAAAAGTATTAAGCACTGGAAGCATAAATCCTAAAGCGGCATGAAAGGCAAAAGCAGATGCAAACCTGACTTTATGCTGCTTGCCCACGTTGTACATCTGGTAAAGTCCTTGTATAATAGGATTTGCAAACAATACCCAACGCCTGAATATGTTTGCGGCGATACCAAAGAATCCGGGTGTTTGGACAGAACCTTTCTTGTTGAAGTTCACGGTGATATTCTTTGCCTCATTTACAGCATCAAACACCCCCTTGCCGTTTTCCCTTGCAAGCATATAGGCATTGAACCGAGTAGCATTCTCGGCTATGCGGTTGGCAAACTCAAACCATTCGCCCAAACGCTCCAGTCCCAATTTGGCATACCCCGCTTTCTTGGCGATACCTTTAAGACGAGCAATACGCTTATCGTTGTCTTCCTTCCACGCTTCCATACTGTTCAGGTTGGAATAACCAGTCTCTCCTCCATTTTCAAGAAACTCCTTATAATAGACATCCGCTTTCCGGTTCAAATCCAGTTTCCCACTCACTCCGCGATATACCGTTTTAAAAGCGGTTCCGCCGTTTGCAGCTAACTTTGCCGCTTCCTTGACGCCCTTTTCCATATAGGTAATGAAGAAAGCGTGATGAACGTCCCTAGACACATTAGCACCTACGAAATTGACATTATAGCTTGTCATACCTGCGGAATAAAGACGTTTCAGGTAATCATAGAAGTTCCATCCACCACCCTGTTCCATTTTTAGTTTCCCATTCAGGGCTTCAGCAGCACGTGGATTGCCGTTGATGTAAATCACGAAGTCTACGCCGTTACGTTTCACCACCACGGCGTGTTGGGAAATGTTCTTAGGGTCTATATGATAATTGACATCCAATTTATTGGAACGGCATTCGGCTTTTCCGTCTTTCTCCAAATCGAGCATTTCCTTTTGATGGTCTTCAATGGCTTTAGCCACCTTATCAGGAGTGGCATCCTCAGCAATCTCCGGGAAAGAAGCTTCCCATTTCCCATCATCTTTCTTCTTATACCACACTTGACTCAGTTTGGCTACATCACTCGGATGGTTTAGAACCATGTTCATGAACTTCTGCTTTATCAAGTTCCTGTTCCCTTGGAGGATAGCACTCTCAGCCATATTTCCGATGGCGGCAAACGGATCGTATGATTCGTGCTCATGCCCTCCGGCCGCCTTTATGGTAGCCGAAAAAGCCCCACCACCCTGATTGATATAGTCATACACATCCTCAGCGGTGTCTTCCGCCCATCCACGCATTGGTATATAGTATTCGAACATCCCAGCCACATGGTCGTATGTCGCCTTGCTCGTTATACCACTGTCGTAACTCTTTTTCAAAGTGGCTTTCGTTGCCGCATTAATGCTGTTCCACAATGGTTTTACATCGTGTGTCGTCTCAAACTGCCTGACGATATCCTTGGCTTTGTCCGTGAAACCTTCCTTATCACCGGTGATGGCAGTCAGCCCGGAGTAATCCCTAAACTTATGCGCATAAAGTGCCGCAAGTTCATCGAGTTTACCCTGATAGTCATCCCATTCTACTTTCCCGTCGGCATACTGTTTGCGGAGAATATCGCGGCTACCTTCATACTTCTCACGGAGTTCCTGTGCAGATTTCTTCCCATCATCCTTTTCTTTGGCTGCAATAGCGTCACGCACAGCGAATTCTCTGTTGCGCTCGAGTCCACTTTTAGCAATTAGATAGTCCTTTATTTCTTTTTCCGAAACACCCTCCTTAATCAGTCCGTCCATAATCTTCATCATGGGTTCATAAAATTCTTCCACGAACTTGTTTCTTTCCTGAAGGTTGGTACTACTAAGGCGGTTTTCAGCAAGATAGGCATTCTCGTAGCCTTTCAGTTTCTTTCCGGAGTGCTCCTCGATAATTTCCTGAAGAATTTTCACTGAAAGCATTTCATCTTGGAACGCTTCCTGAAAGTTGTACTGGGAAAGACGGGCTTTTCCTCAACGACCCTTGGTATTTATGGCCTCCTCGTATGCTTCACGTGTGCCATCAGACTGTTCTTTATCTGTAGTATCACGGAAACGGATTACTTCGGGTTCTTGTCCGGTTTCTCTGCCGGAGGATTCTGTTCCTTCGCTTGCTTTTTCTCTCTTTTCTTCTTTAAATCCTGAAGCATCGGAGTTCCGCACTTCCAACTCATGTCCGGCTCCCAAGGTTCGTCCCAAAAGTTTGTTGCTTTCTTCTCCGGTTCTTTCTGTTGTTCCATATGCTATAAAATTAAATATACCTTCAAATACTTCTTTTATTACAGGAGAAGCGTTTTTCAGTTCCTGCTGAAAAGTTTCTTCTCCTGACTTTTTTATTTTATCCTCCACGAATTTTACGATACATTCTTCCTTTTGAACGGCATCGCTCCTTTCGGAGTATCTGTTTTTTACAATCTCACAGCCTTTTGGATTTTTTGCAGATAGCCATTCGTAAACAGGTTCAATTACCTCCTCTGCTTTATCTCCAAATATTTCCCGTATTGCCCTGTGAGTGTTCTCATGCCAAAGATAGGCTTTTAATTCCTTATCGGATGCACCGTTATTAGAAATAATCACTCTTTCTGCTTTTTCATTATATATAGCAACCGCTTCTCCAGAATTGAAAGCATCCTCTATTTCGTCAATGGATTTATTCGAAATACCTATAGCCGCCAACTGCTTGCGCATTATATCCCTTGAGCGGATAACCAGTGCATTACCAGCACCGGCATGGCTTTGAGCAAAATCGCTTACAACCTTAGTAGATCTTTCATAGTCAGCCTTCTCCTGCTCTGCAGTACGGGAATACTCACCGATATGGAATCTTTCCTTCATGCCCTCATCTGCAGCAATCTTGTTGATGACAGCAATACTATCATCAGTATTCATCAGACGGTTCCTTGACTTCCACAATAAATATTTCACATCATCTCCGGTCAACTTCACATCGACACCAATTTCACGGAGGAAGTCACGCATAGCGGAAACAACCCGGCTCCACCATGAAGGAGTCTCATCCTTTTCTGCCTGTTCAGCTAAGTACTCGTCCATAGCTACAGCGACGCTTCCATTGTACTTGGCTTCTGCGGCATCATTCACTTCTTTTCTGGCGTTCTCCGGCAATTGTCCATAGAGTCTCTCCATTATGCCGTCAAATTCTTCCTTACCGAATAAATCACGCAATCCTTTATGCCCTACGACTTCATGGAGGACGGACTTCACTGCATCGGAAGCATTATTTAAGTTTGGAATATACACCGATACTTCCCCCGTATTTGTATCGTACCATGCCTTTATATTCCTCCCCCTTTCAATGGCACGCTTAGCAGCTCCGTCTGGAAGTTCTTCCACTGTACGAGGCATGTGAATGTGAGTATGCAGCACATCAGATAGTTTAGTAATGGCAGCCAAGACTTTCGCCGCATTTATTTCATGTAGGTCCTCACTGTTCTCACGTAAACGGATAGCATCATTAGAGGAAGAAAACTCCCCTATATTCTCTGTTGCAGATTTTATCTGATTAGGCTCAAAAACGACAAGCATTTTAGAAGAACCATCATTGATAATTGCTCCATCTTTTTTTTGGTCCTCAATCTCATCAAGCATAAAAGACTGGTAATTATCCCAAAACTCAATGGAATCCATATTTTTCAAGGCATTCCCCAAACCATTCTTTACAGCCCATCTATTGTCAGCCATTATTGGCTTTCTTATATTCAAAAATACAGGAATTATGTCTCCCTTAACTGTAGAATCAAATTCTGAAGCAGAGTAATCCTTGGCAATACTCTCTTTATCCGTAAAAAAGAATCCCGATTCATCGTAAGAATATCGACTCCCAATCATATCCTTTCTGAATCGTTCTATACTTTTGGAAAGCGTACCATGATAAACCACCAAAGGCTCACCATTTTTATCCACCACTTTAGAAGCATCCTTGGAACTGTTTTCCCAATCTCCAAACCAATTCTTGAATGCTTTAGTCCTCACTTGTACCCATTGTTTATCCGAAAGACTTGTTTTCTTTCCGTTGGGCGTTTTCATATAAGAACCATCTTCCTTTGCTTTGTCAATAATAGATTGTTCCTCTTTGGAGTAAAAGTCTTTTTCTCTAAATCGAGTATCCGCTTTCCTTGCATTGAATCGTTTGGAAGGAGGAATGATATTCCCATTATCATCCCTGGTTATCAAATCACTTAATTTGCGATTATTCTTTGTATCTTTATAGTGGTAATCACTACGATCATCATAGCCCCATTCATTGATATCGTTCCCATCCCAATAAATATTCTCAGCTGGAACTTCTTCTTTCATTATATTGTAATCCCCATTCAGAGTATGTTCACCATGTGTTTTTACATAAGATTCAGACAATGATATCCAATCACCATTTCTCACTCTACCTTCTTTCAATGATTTAGGAACGGCACGATAAATGGTTACTGTAGGATGTTTGCCTTCATCAATAGCAGATAAGGCTTCATTAATAGCAAATGCACTTTCATTTTTATATTTATCTCGGTTCATTTTCAATTGCTCATTCAAAGACTGGCGTATATTATCTTTATCACTTGCTACATCAACCAGGCTCTTATCATACCCTTCTTCATCGTATGATGGTGCACGATGTGCCATTCTAAATTCATCAGCTGATACATATCCTTTCCTGCGTGCAGCCTCATTTACTATGTCACGCATACGAGACTCGTCATTTTCCTCCAGTGCTTTAAAATAGGATACATCCATTTCTGTGTCTGTCATTAACTCAAATTCTTCCAGACGCTTTCTTTCCGTTTCCGCTTCTTCTTCGGCACGCTTACGGGCGGCCTCCATAACATTGCGTTGTTCCATTTCCTGTTGTACATACTCATCACGTAAAGCATCCACATTTCCTAACTTTTCGTATAGCTCCGCTTTGACAGGAGCAAACGCTTTTACGAATTCACTTAAAGACAAATCAGAATTCAAAAGTCGTATACTTCTCTTTATATTTTTGAAAGCATAGCTAGCACCACCCAAATTACCAACATTTATAGACTGTGCATATTTCCTCACATCATCTTCATTTAGATTATGCTTTTGGGCTAAGGAAGTTATATCACCATCTTCTACCTCGCGGAAGCGGACACCATCATCGGATATCTTATTAGTAAGTTTTTTCAGTGTATTCTCAGCCTCTTTCACTCTCTTTTTCTTTTCTTCTACCTCATCTGGAGTATACATTGAATTTACCGCTTGGGCAACCGAAAGCTCCCGCTTAGCATCCATTAGTTCATAGCGTGCTTGTTTAATATCGGCAACTCGCTTCTTGTTTTTAACGTTAGATCCACTTTTCGGTAATTTTACCGCTGTTTCACCGCTATTTTCCTGCGGAGAGGGAGATTTTTCGGTAAATTCACCTTGAATTTCGGTCTGCACATTTTCCACTTTCACACTCTTATAATCAACAAAAGGCTTTGTCTTACGATGAGAAGAATCTATCCACTTTTTGAATTCATCTTGGGAAACTTCGGAAATAGCTCCTAATCCCTTCCAACCAGGAGAATAATTCGCAAGATAAGCAGCACGTGCAGTTTCTGCTGAAGGGAAATCATACATCACTTTGTGTTCATCAAAAAAACCGTCCTCATTCATCTGGTCAATGACATACACTTTACCATCAGCCGGATTGTCCGATAAGAACACATCAATATGATCACCGTCTACCCCTTCTGTTCCGCGAATGTAACCATAGCTATTATTCATTGTGACACTCCACGGTTGGCCATTAGTATCTACCCCCGAACGTTCACTACCTTTCGGGTTCTCAATAGTAATGTCGTACCCATCAATCTTAATATGCCCTTTCTTATAGTTACCGGCTGACTTCTGTGCCTCAGTAGGGTTAGTATCGACTTCCTGTTCAGCATCAAATAAACGTTTAGCTTCTGATACTCTGTTTGCGTAGTCCAATACATTCTCCTCAGATTCTAATTGGGGAGAAGTAAATTGCGCCGGATTATTTTCTTTCGGGGTGAGAATATTACGTTTGAAATCAGCGTCAATGACATAAATATCACCTTCTGTATCTTTCAATACATTACGTGGGTACAAATCTGATATGGTAATGTCTCCATTTGAATATTCAGCTTCACCGGCTTTATTGAAGCCAAGATCTTGCATATAGGCACCAATCTCTTCAGGAGTGGCAAACTCTGCATTATCTATATATTCTTGTTTATATATTGGATAGATAGTACCTCCATTACCGAAACCAGTAAAGCCAACTAATTCATATTTGGTCTGCGGGAAAAGCTCGTTATGAAGGTCAATACGTTTGAATAATTCTGGAAGGTTCTTACTGTTCACCAAGTTATTCATCTTGTAAACAGCAGCGTTTTCTCTATCTAAATAAGTATCATTTTCATTTCCACTAAGGAATGGTGTACCGAGGTGGGAAAGATTTTGTATAGGAGTCCACAAGCCGTTTTCTTTGGCCTGTGTCTCGATCATTTGATTTACTTCTTGCTGGCGGCCTCTGCCTCTTTCGCTTTCCGATGCATTTCTTGATGCCTCTTCAATTCTTCGTCGTAATTGATAGACCGGTTCTTCCTGTTCGCCAGATATTTCAGGCAACGTTCCGTGCTCTCCTTGTGGAATTGATTGAGATACTTCGTCATTTTTGTTAACTTTTTGATTGTCACCTTGCAAAGGTACAGAATTGTCCTCAGGATTCAAAGCATTATTACCATTTTCCTGAATTGAGGAAGATGGTTCTACAACAGACAAATCATTTATTGTAGGTTGTTCTATATTTACTTGTTTCTGCTCTTTTACGATTTCGAATTGTTCATTGGAGACAACTCCGTTATTCTGCTCTTCACTTTCTCTATTCTCTGTTGCAGCAACTTCCGGTGCTCCGGATTCTTCGTGTTGCTCAACTTCTTCTCCAGATAACGGAGATTGATTTTCTCGGCTATCCTCTGCCTGTCCTTCTGTTCCATTATTATTTTCAATTTGTGAGTAAATATCATCTAATTCAGCAGCAGTGAAGCCACCATGATACAGTTCCGGGTTATTCTCTTCCATAGACTGAATTATAGCTTCGTCTGCGCCCTCTTCATCAAACTCATTGCGGAACTGATCATATTGCTGAACATAATCACCTAAAGCTTCATAATAGCTATCAGTGCGCTGCGTATCAGAAGCATCCATATCAGCAGTCAATGCCTCCTGGACTTCATTCTTCTGTTGGTCTGTCAATTTATCTATTTTCTGATCTGCCTCTTTCAGTTGGATGTACAATCGGCCTGTATTACTTTCCGGACCACCAACAGGAATGCCCATTTCTTTTGTGGCTATCTCACTGAACTTGGAGGACAAAGAACGCATTGTGTTAGACACTTGGCTGACATGATTCGAAGGATTGGTAAGCATGAAGTCTACTATATCCTGTTCGGTCACATCTACCCCATTTTCACTTAGTTCCTGAGCAATAGCATCTATTTCTTGGCCGTCTTTTCTTAGCCAACCTTTCGCTAAAGCACCGGTTATCTGATTACGATCACCAAAGCGATTAAAAGAAGAAGTACTAACTTTTCTACCAAGTAACTCACGCTGCCACGGTTTCAAAGTCTGTTCATGGCTGGCCAGATCCTTAGCGGCAGAATAAGCATCAAGAACCTCGTTGGCATCATCTGAGTTATCAGCAACCCAGCTAATATAATCTTCATCGGTACGCACATCTTCCGGAACCTGGACCTCTTCATCCTTATCACTTTCAGAAGTAACAGACTGTGTAGGTTCAACACTCTGGAAGAAAGTCTTCAAATCGTCCAACTCTTTCTTTTTAGATCGTATAATATCCCGCAGCTCAACACGTTCACTTCCGGTTGCCTTTGCCAGACGAGCATTGATTTTTTCAAGTTGTTCATTCTTTGCAGCAACATCTCCCCTTAAATCCTCAATAGCTACCTCGGGAGACTCCGCAGCACTGGTATAGTCAAACTGTTGCTGTGGTGTCATACTTTTATAATCAATGCTTCCGTCTTTCTTTTTAGGAAGGGTTTCGAGAACCTTTTGCAATCTTTGTTCAGGTGTTTCTTCCTGGACTGATTCTTCCTCTATAGGAACAGGCGCTTGCTCCGTTTCTTCTTGAATTGCTTCAGCTTCCAATGGCGTCTCTTCCGTTTGCTGGGTTTCTTCTTGCAAAGAGGCCGGGACAATATCATTTTGCCACAATTCAGACTCTTTCAGACTATAATAATCATCAACACTAATCGGGCGTTCATCTCCATTCTCAATATCAATTTCACCAGTATCATTAAGCTTTATGGCCATTACACTTAGACCTGGATCATCCATATTATCACCCTCTATTAGATAGCGGCTGCCATCTATCATAACAGTTTCTCCACGAACAGGTGCAGGAATATCAGGAGAACGGAGGCTTTCTTCTTCGTTAGCGATGAAATCTTGTTCAGCATTAGCCTCAGCCTGAACAATCATATCATCAATAGGAACCTCTGACAGAACGCTATCAAAATCCTCAGCTTGCGCCATCTTTCGCTCGCCGGTTTCATCTACATAATAAATAGTCTCGCTTGAACTGTCCCGGTCCAGAAAGCCATCCTCACCAAATGACAGATTACCACCCACAAGATAAACAGGATTATCGACAAACTTATGTTTAGCCTGAACAACAAGACCTGTTTCCGGATTACTGATCCTTTCGATGTCGGCCATTGCCTGTTCGCGAGCTTGCATCTTTGCTTCTTCCTTTCTATTGTTAGTATGACCGACGTACTGCGAGAACATCTCTTTTGCCGGAAGATAATCTGCCAAAGCTGAAACCTGTTGTTCATTCAGGTTATTGGCCGATGCAAACTGCCCAAGGTCTGATACTGCATCCAACTGAGAAGTAAGTTCTTCAGGTAAAAGGCTATTTACTTTTCTTTCTGCCCGCTTATAATCACGATAGATATCAACTTTGTTGGCTTCAATATCTTCGGGAGTAATACCAGCAATAGCATCTTCATTCTGTACATCTTCAAGCACCTTCTCTTCCTGCATATCCTGTACGGCAAAAACACGCTCCTTTTTTTTTTCCGGAGTTAAGTTTTTATCTGCAAGCGTTCTCTTAATAAAAGCTTTGGTAGTTTCTTTATCACTGGCATTTATTACTTGCCGCAATTCATCGAACAAAGCTTTGTCTTCCTCGCTTAATTTTTTTCTAAATCTATGTATATTCCTCTGAGCAATATATTTCTCACGTGCCATCCCACTAAGCCCCAGCAGACCAAAGGCCACAGATGTCGGTGCTAGTCCCAGGAATGTATCAATGTTATTGTCTAAGTCTGTAGCCTGTTCAACAGTCATCTCTCCCAGTGGAATATTGGCAAAGTTGTTGTACACTTCTTCAGCATATTCACCAAGTAACCCGTGAAACTGTGTACGATTAGCAACATTCTTTATAGTAGGATTATTCTTTATCTTACTAATGAACTGCACAATCTCACCATTAGATAGCTTTGAAAGGCCAGGGACAAATTTACTCAATGCTTCTTTCGCCATTTTGCCACCACCGGCGAACGCATTAAAGACCATTTCCGACTGATTTTCGAGAAAATTAGAGACAGCAGATTTACCCAAGGCCTCGCCAACCTCCATGCCATTCTCACGGCCTGCATACCTAATCTCACCATCTTCTACTGTCGCCTGAACATCACCAATCATCCGTTCGTTGGTTCCAGAAGCTACGCGACCTATACTTGAAGTAGCTGTCATCCCGGCAGCGGCTGCAGCATCACCAACCAATCGGCCCGCAACCTTTGCCGCATTACTTGTTGCTGCACGGCCAAAGCGTTTCAAACCATGTTTCAGCAAACCTTTTGCTAATGCATTGCCGGAAGAAGAAACTGGATTAATAGCAAACTCCAACATAAAAGGAATACTTTGAGCCGTCGTGCTACCGGCTTTATAGCCTCTACTCATATCGGAAGAAAAGTAAGCCTGTGTAGCCATGTTTACGGCCGCAGCGTCAAGTAACTTAGATTCTTCCGGGGAGAGCTCTTCCCCACTCTCTTCTTTCTCAATCGCCTTTCTGAGTAAACCGGAATATGCCGTATCTGTAAGTCCCATGGTCCAGTTGTCTGTATCCATAAACCTATCTTTGAAACCTCTACCAAGTGAAGAGAAAAAGCCCGTATCACCTTTCTTGGATTCTTCTACAAGCTTATTAGCATCATCAAGTAAGTTCTTTGCCGCATGGAGCGATGTATAACGGTCCTGCGCCTCTTTGGTATCACCATTACCAAACCTTTGTGCGGCACCAACGGCAGAAGAAGGGATGAAAGCGGAACCGGCAGGCATAGCTACCGGCTCTCTCTCTTTATTCAATTCACTGTCGATCTCACCCAGCTGGCCAGTGATGTAATTCGAAAAGAAATTCTTTTCATCATTCTTTCTTTTCTCTATTGCGGCACTGTATTGTTTGGATTGTTCTTCAGGCGACATCTGTTGGTAATCTGTATAAGAGACACCAAATATCATTGTATCGTCGCCTTTACCCTCAACGTATGGAGATTTTGGACGTGGCTGTGGCTGTTGCAATTGTCGTTGTTCTGGATGAGGAACAGTAACAGCAGGTATCTGACCATTACTCATTGCTTTGTCAAAAGCATCATAATCCCCAATATCTACACCTTTACTTTTTGCAGTATTATACAGCCAGTCTTTATTAGCATCTACATTCTTATCAAATTCCTCATAGGCGCCCATTTGAACGCCTTTATTCGTAAGTGCATCATAAAGCCACTTACGATTTTCATTCATATTTATTTCAGCCATGGTGCTTTATTATTGGATGATTGATTGTTACTAACCCACGGGGCAACTTCCTTTTTATCTGTTGCCCCTCCTAACTTAAACCCTCTACTTTTAAGCTCCTCGGCTGGTATCATACCATTCTGCAATGCGTAGGCAGCAGCAGCTTGCCAATCAGTCTTAGTCTTTGTGATATTTCCCATATTGTCTCTTTCATGAGAAAGGAACGGAGCTAAATCTTCCTCCCCCATCCCAGAACCAAGTACAATTTGCTGTGCCTCATTAGGTGTAAGCCGCGTACTACGAGTATAGACATTACCATCACCTCCAATAGCACTATCCATAATCTTTGAACTATTGCTATTGTCTTTAGTCTTGATCTCGCTTAATCTATACTTGTGGTTGAGTGCAGCAAGCTCTTTCGCATCCTTGGCTCTGGCCGCTTGTTGTGACAAAGCCTGTTTTCCTTTGGCATCCAGCATTCCTACTTGGAAAGCTTGATCTATTTGTTTTAAAGTTAAATCACGTTGATATTTGAACTCCATAGACGCTTTTGCAGCCTCTTGCTGACGTTTATATAGGTCTTCCGCACGTTTACCCTCATAGTCCTTAAAAATCATGGAGAGAGACTTATTTTGAAAGTCAGCATCATTCGTACGTTTAGCATCCCGGATACGTTGCAAGCGTTCGTTATACTTAGGTACCTGCGAATTTATCGGAGCGAATTGCCGGGCCCCCTTTGAAGAAGCGAACATTTGACCACCCAAATTTGCAATGTCACCCAACAAAGAAAGAGCACGCTCCCGTCGAGTAATCTTCTCTTCCTTTTCAAGATCCGGCTTCTGGTAGAAGTCCTTGAAAAAGCCATAAAGACCTTTCTGTCCAATCGCATCAGCATAATTGGGTTCAGGAGTAGCTGGAGCAATAGCCGGTCTTATTTCAGAAACCGTATGCCCTTCAGGTACTGCCGGAGATATAGCCTCATTTATTGAAGCAGGAGCAGGAACCGGCTTATTAAGATATTCCAGTAATGCCATACGTTTACCCTCTCTTATCCAATAAGCTCAGAGCTGAGCTAATTAATGATCCACTGTTACCCAATAACTGCGTACCACCCGCTTCGTTTGCCTGTAGCTGAGCCATCTGTTGCTGCATTAATGCATTCTCGTTGGCCTGATTCTGAGCATCGACCTGCCTCTTTATCGCATCACCACGAGTAGCAAGATTTCCAACGACTTCTCCCATCATCTTCTGATCATTTTCCTGTTGAGCAAGCACAGCCTCCGGAGTACCACCTGTAACAGCGGCAGTTGCTTGTGCTTCTTGATTTCTACGACGCAATGTATCTTCCACTCTCTTTATAGCAGACTGGGCCTCTTTACTATCTAAGTAGTTCTGGTAGTAGTTACGGTTATACCAAGCCTCATTCTTATTACGCTGTTGGTTAAGCATCTGCTGTTGGGCATTGGCCGCTTTTGCCGCCTTACTTGCTCCCATTACTCCGCCAATCAAACCGGCGCCTATTCCAATTGCAGTTCCTATCATAATAGCTATTTTTTTAAGAGCAAAAAAAAGGATTTATCGCCATATTATAGTTGCGTTTTTACAACAATAATATGCTGTATTACAATTATATTTGTATTTTTATTAAACTATTACTTAAACAATTACAATTCACATGAAGAAACTCACAAAGAAAAAGAAGAACTCATACACCGAAGAAGAAAAGATACAGGCTGTAAGACTATTGAAGGAAAACAACTTTAATCATTACCTCACAGCCGCTCAAACAGGTGTTTCCATATCTTCCCTACATAATTGGTCTGCCCGGTACATGAGTGATATTGATAATACCAATAAGGTACAGATAATAGCCGAAAGTGTAGAATTGAATCTGGCAAGAGTGAAGACCAATTTTATAAATAAACACTATGCCAAGATGAATGAGCTTGCCGAAGAAGCTGTTAAAAAGGCAATAGACCTTGTAAAAGATGAAACAGACCTTAATAAGGTCAACAACACAATTAAAGTAATCTCTGATTTTTTTGGCAAAATGTCCAATGATGGAGAAGAAGGTGAAAAGAAAGGAGATAGCTACAGCTTAATACAGCAAACAATTATTGCTTGCAATTCGATGAATCAACAATAATAGTACTAAATTAAAAACGAGGTAGTCTAAACCTTTTAAATCGAAAATTACTCTTTTTCGTTGCCTAAATATCAATAATTTTGTGTACCAAATTCGTACACATCAAAAAAAAGCACTATCTTTGTATCAAATTAAAAAACATACAGCCATGTTAATAGTAAGTAGTAGAGAATTCAGAGATAACCAAAAGAAATATTTCGATTCCGTTGACAATGGAGAACAGGTAATTGTTCAGAGAGGGAAAGATCGTTCTTATAAGCTTGTTCCTGTAACAAATAGTGATATTTGCATGACAGAGGAAGAATTCTACGAAAAAATAGATCGTTCTATCCAGCAGGCCAAAGAAGGTAACGTATTGAAAGTATCAACTAATGATGACCTTAAAAAATTGCTTGGTTTATGATTGAATATGAATTGCAGTTTACTCAAGAAGCGCTGGATGATATTCAAAGGCATAAGAAAAGTGGTAACAAGCCATTATTAAAGAAGCTTGAGAAACTTCTTTTGGAATTGAGGCAACATCCTTCTACTGGTACCGGGCAGATTGAAATACTGAAGCATTACAAAGAGGAAACTTGGTCACGGAGGATCAATAATGAGCATCGAATTGTTTATCGTATCAAAGACGATGTGGTAGTAGTGCTTGTATTATCTGTATATGGACATTATTAATAGAAATATCAAGACTCAATAAGCTGGCTTTACCTTTTCCATGCTATAATTAGTCTTTGCAACAAAAACAATCTGGAATTTAAGGAGATTATAATCAAAAAGTATACCAGATAATAATTGAAAAGTAGTCCACTAGTTTAGAATTGCAAAGGGGTACGTAAAATTTGAAGGGGCGGCGAAATAAGCCTCCCCTATTCTATCAGAAACCTTTCCCTTTCATTCTTTCATAAATAGCTACTTGGTCCTTATCCACATTCTCTACCCGGAACTGCACCATACATCTATTCGGAATATCATCAGGGAGTTGCCCAACTAATGAAGCGATAACTTCTTCTTTATTATTAAACCCTATATCACAAAGTGAGGCTATTTTTCTTCCACGGAAGAAAGCTTCTCCCCTAACCTGATATTTAGGAGAAATTCTCAGTTCCATGCCATCACTCTCTTCTTTCTTCTTTTCTTCTGGTGCACAGAAAAAGAGGAAATCAATTACTTTCTGATTTAGAACAGAAACAGAAGTATAGTCTGGTTTGATATATCCTTGTGTCACCTTGTGGGCAGACGAATGATTCATAGCAAAGCCTACTTCTTCCAGAGTTGCGCCACAATTATTTTGTGCTATAGTTCCCCACGTATGACGGAAAGTATAACAGCAATACAGTTCACTCTTTTGCATTCCCAGACTCTTCTCACATAGAATTTTTATCCCAATATTCACATTGGCATTAAAACTGTCCTCACTACTATATCTCTCCGCAAACATGAGTAAATAGGGACTATCCTGCCCAGCCTTGTACTTATTAAAAAGCGGCATTAATATATCAGGAAGTTTAATTTCAAGATGGGCATGATCGCGACGGAACTTCATTGTCTTACGTCTATTATAGTGTATAATACCATCTTTCAAGTCTTCCTTTTTTAAATGGTACAGATCAACCGTGTTAATGCCTGCAAGGCACATTATCATCATTGCTACATCTCTACCAAGTTCTGGGACAGACAACTTATAGTTGCTTTCCGGTATTGCGGCAGAAAAGAACTCTCTGACCTTTTCAGGATCAATCGCACGTTTTTCAGGCACATCAGCAGCAGGTATTTTCACCTTTAACCATGGATTTGTTTTTATCCTTATAAGGCCACGGTCATAATCATTATATTCAAGTATGGCAGCTTTAAATATTTGTCGAATACAAACAGGATACATCTCTTTAGCTCTCGCACTTGACATCAAAGATTGAATCCATCCATCAACAAAATTAGTTGTGAATCGAGAAAACATTAACTTATTTGTTCCAGCATAACGTTCTAAATGCTGATAAGCTAATTCATAGTTCCGGGCATTTCGCTCTTGTCCATTCTTAGCCATCTCAAATTTATATTTGCGAGCATAATCTGAAAAGCAAATATCTTCATCTATCTGCTGGAGAAAGTCTACTACATCATTAATAGTCCACTTCTCCGTATCAACCTTGTTAAGGCGATCAATAAATTCCGTTATCTTATCAATACAGTACTTCAGGACAAAAGTATCTTTCACATCACCAGCAGTACTCAATCCTTTAGAATCTATCAATTTGTCGGTTTTGATATAGGCAGACTTCCGGTTATGAGTCACTCGAATATACACCGGATAGAAGCCATCTCTTCTCTGTTTCTGAACACAAGTTTTAAAAGTTGCCATAATTATATTGATTTACAGTTTAATACGTATTCTAAACATACTCTAAACTCATGCACAAAAATACGAAACAGTTTCTAAACACTACCAACTATTAAGCATATTTTTCGTGCATTTCGCACATAAAACAAAATAGGCCATACAACCCTTTCAAAAGGGTTATATAGCCTATTATCAATTATTTACGGGTTATTATTCCGTTATTTCAGATCTTCAATAGCCGCCTGAGCCGCCGCTAACCGTGCTATAGGCACTCTGAACGGAGAACAGCTCACATAATTCAAACCAACTTTATGGCAGAACTTCACAGAAGAAGGCTCACCACCATGTTCACCACAGATGCCGCACTTCAAATCCGGACGGATAGCCCGACCTTTTTCAGTAGCCATACGCACCAGCTGTCCCACACCGTTCTGGTCGAGAACCTGGAACGGGTCTACTTTCAAGATTTTCTTTTCCAGATAAACCGGGAGGAAGGAAGCAATATCGTCACGTGAATAACCGAATGTCATCTGTGTCAAGTCATTCGTACCGAATGAGAAGAACTCAGCAGAAGAAGCAATACGGTCGGCAGTCAAGGCAGCACGAGGTATTTCAATCATTGTACCCACCTTAAAGTCAATACTGTCACCCACTTCAGCGAAAAGTGCAGCAGCTTCTTCACGAATCACCTTTTCCTGTTCTTTAAACTCATACAAGATACCAGTCAGCGGAACCATGATTTCCGGATGTGTTTCCACGCCTTCCTTCTTCAGTTCCAAAGCAGCACCAAGAATGGCACGCGTCTGCATCTGAGTAATCTCAGGATATGTATTACCCAAACGACATCCACGGTGTCCCAACATCGGGTTATGTTCACAAAGCGATTCTACACGTTGCTGGATATAGTGCAGGCTAACACCCATAGTATCCGCCATTTCCTGCTGACCTTTCAGATCGTGGGGAACGAACTCATGCAAAGGAGGATCAAGCAGACGAACTGTTACCGGACAACCTTCCATAGCCTGGAAGATCCCCTTAAAGTCAGCTTGCTGGTAGGGCAATATCTTAGCCAACGCTTTGCGACGTCCTTCTGCATCTTCCGCAAGAATCATCTCACGCATAGCCTTAATCTTTTCACCTTCAAAGAACATGTGTTCCGTGCGGCAAAGACCGATACCAATAGCACCAAAGTTGCGAGCCACAGCAGCATCATGAGGAGTATCCGCATTGGTACGAACCTGGAGTTTCGTATACTTATCAGCTAGAACCATCAGTTCTGCGAAATCTCCTGAAAGTTCAGCAGCCTTCGTTTCTACCTGACCTTTATAAACCACACCTGTACTACCATTCAATGAAATATAATCGCCTTCTTTCAGCAGAACACCATCTATTTCTACCGTACGAGCCTTATAGTCAATATTCAAAGCACCGGCCCCCGACACACAACACTTACCCATACCGCGGGCCACTACTGCTGCATGAGACGTCATACCACCACGGGCAGTAAGAATACCCTCTGCAACTGCCATACCGGCCAAGTCTTCGGGAGAAGTTTCGATACGTACCATTATAATACGCTTACCGGCAGCATGCCATTCTGCAGCATCATCTGCAAAGAACACAATTTGTCCAGTAGCAGCACCCGGAGATGCAGGAAGACCGCGAGTCAGAACTTTAGCTTGTTTCAAAGCAGTCTTATCAAATACAGGATGAAGCAATTCATCCAATTTATTGGGCTCACAGCGCATCAAAGCTGTTTTTTCATCAATCATGCCCTGATGCAGCAAATCCATTGCAATCTTTACCATAGCTGCACCGGTACGTTTACCATTACGCGTCTGAAGGAACCAAAGCTTACCTTCCTGAACGGTAAACTCCATATCCTGCATATCCTTATAGTGGTTTTCCAGTTTAGTTTGCAGCATATCCAGCTCCTTGTAGATTTCCGGCATAGCCTCTTCCATGGACGGATATTTGGCTGCACGCTCTTCTTCGCTGACGCCTGCAAGTTCTGCCCAGCGTTGCGAACCGACCTTTGTAATTTGTTGCGGAGTACGGATACCTGCCACAACGTCTTCACCCTGTGCATTGATCAGGTATTCACCATTAAACAAGTCTTCACCCGTACCGGCATCGCGGCTGAAACAAACACCTGTAGCTGAAGTTTCGCCCATATTGCCGAATACCATTGCCTGTACGTTGACAGCTGTACCCCACTCATCGGGTATACTTTCCATCTTACGATACAGAATAGCACGTTCGTTCATCCAGGAGTTAAATACTGCGCAAACAGCACCCCACAACTGCTCATAAGCACAAGCCGGGAAATCTTTTCCGGTTTGCTCCTTCACGGCAGCTTTAAACTTCTTCACCAATTCTTTGAGGTCTTCCACTTCCAATTCGTTATCCAGCTTCACACCTTTCGCATGCTTCACTTCTTCAATGATAGCTTCGAACGGATCGATATCCTCCTTATTAGTCGGTTTCATACCCAATACCACGTCACCATACATCTGTACGAAACGACGGTAAGAGTCCCATGCAAAACGGGCATTGCCAGTTTTACGTGTCAATCCTTCTACCACTTCATCGTTCAAACCCAGATTAAGGATTGTGTCCATCATACCCGGCATGGAAGCGCGAGCACCGGAACGTACCGAAACCAGTAAGGGATTTTCTATATCACCGAACTTAGAAGACATCAATTCTTCCACTCTTGCTATGGCGCTTTCTACTTCGCCTTTCAACAGAGCAACCACTTTTTCCTGCCCCATCTCATTATATTCGGTACAAACCTCAGTCGTGATTGTAAAACCGGGAGGAACCGGAACCCCAATAAGGTTCATCTCGGCAAGGTTGGCGCCTTTACCCCCCAAAAGATTTTTCATGTCAGCCTTTCCTTCTGCCTGACCGTTACCAAAGGTATAAACTCTTTTCTTGTCCATAATATAAATTTAAGTTTCTCAATTGTGATTTTTTTCTGTTCGCAAATCTAAGTATATTTCGCATACTAGAAAACTTTTTGAGAAAAAACTTTCTATCAAAATGCAATTTCGACATTGCAATCTTTAATATTTCACTTCATAGAGAGAATTCCCGAAAAAATGTCTATTTTTGCAGAATAATTTATTAGACTGGTGTAAAAGTGGCAAGAAATAGAAAAGAGCTTCCTCTACTGGAGAAAGTGACAATAACGGATGTGGCTGCCGAAGGAAAAGCCATCGCAAAGGTTAATGATTTGGTTATTTTCGTACCTTATGTCGTTCCCGGAGATGTAGTAGACCTGCAAATTAAGAGAAAAAAGCATCATTATGCTGAAGCTGTAGCAGTGAAGTTCCACGAATATTCTCGTGAAAGAGCTGTCCCATTTTGCCAACATTATGGCGTATGTGGCGGTTGCAAATGGCAAGTTCTTCCCTATTCTGAGCAAATCAAGTACAAGCAAAAACAAGTAACGGACAACCTTACCCGCATCGGAAAAATCGAACTTCCGGAAATTTCTCCGATCCTCGGTTCCGAGAAAACACAATTCTACAGAAATAAACTGGAGTACACTTTTTCTAACAAACGTTGGTTGACGGAAGAAGAAATAAAACAGAATGTGGTATACGAACAGATGAATGCCGTAGGTTTCCATATCCCCAACGCTTTCGATAAAGTACTGGCTATAGAGAAGTGCTGGTTGCAAGATGACATATCCAACCGTATCCGCAATGCCGTACGTGATTATGCTTACGAACACAATTATTCTTTCATCAACCTCCGCACACAGGAAGGCATGTTGCGCAACATGATCATCCGCACATCTACCACCGGAGAATTAATGGTTATCCTAATAGCTAAAATAGAAGAAGAGGTAGAAGAATTGAGATTATTCAAGCAACTCCTGCAATATGTAGCAGATACATTCCCTGAAATCACCTCTCTCCTATACATTATTAATAATAAGCGTAATGATACCATTACCGACCTGGATGTGTACACTTTCAAGGGGAAAGATCACATCTTCGAAGAGATGGAAGGATTACGCTTCAAAATAGGTCCTAAATCATTCTATCAGACAAACTCCGAACAAGCATACAATCTTTATAAGATAGCACGCAACTTCGCCGGACTGACCGGTAAGGAGTTGGTTTACGACCTTTATACAGGCACAGGAACCATTGCCAACTTTGTTTCCAAACAAGCCCACCAGGTTATTGGTATTGAATATGTACCCGAAGCTATCGAAGATGCAAAGGTAAATGCAGAAATCAACGGGATTAAGAATACATTATTCTTTGCCGGTGATATGAAAGACATGCTGACCCAAGATTTCATCAATCAATATGGGCGCCCGGATGTTATCATTACCGATCCTCCGCGTGCAGGAATGCATCAGGATGTGGTAGATGTTATCCTGTTTGCCGAACCGAAACGTATCGTATATGTAAGCTGCAATCCTGCCACACAGGCACGCGACCTGCAACTGCTCGACGTAAAATATAAAGTAAAAGCCATACAACCGGTAGATATGTTCCCCCACACCCACCACGTAGAAAACGTAGTGCTTCTGGAATTAAGAAATGAAGACTGAGAATTTTATCACTAATCACTAACCATTAATCACTATCAACGTGGCAAAAGGAAAAATAGTAGCGCGAGCCCGCACCCAATATACGGACTACACAGTAAACGAACCGATGGAACTTATGGAGTTTCTGGCAGCCAAGATGCCGGATGCCAGCCGTACCAAACTAAAATCATTGCTCAGCAAGCGAGTGGTATTCGTAGACAGTGTGATCACCACTCAATATAATTTCCCGTTAAAACCGGGTATGAAAGTACAAATCAGTCGTGATAAAGGCAAGAAAGAATTCCATAACAACCTGCTAAAGATTGTATATGAGGATGCATATATCATAGTGGTGGAAAAGATGCAAGGCCTGTTGTCAGTCAGCAGTGAACGTCAGAAGGAACGTACAGCATACCATATTCTAAATGAATATGTTCAGCGCTCTAATGGACGCGGTAGCAACGTGTACATCGTTCATCGCCTCGATCGTGACACTTCCGGACTGATGATGTTTGCAAAGGATGAAAAAACGCAGCGCACATTGCGTGACAACTGGCATGAAATTGTAACCGACCGTCGCTATGTAGCCGTAGTCACAGGAGAAATGGAAAAGAATGCGGGTTGTGTCATATCCTGGCTTACAGATCGTACGCTTTATGTTTATTCCAGTCCAACAGATGACGGAGGGCAGAAAGCAATCACACACTATCGCACAATTAAGCGTGCCAATGGTTATTCTCTTGTAGAGTTGGATCTTGAGACCGGTCGTAAGAACCAAATTCGTGTGCACATGCAGGACTTAGGGCATCCTATTATTGGTGATGGCCGCTACGGAATAGAAGACGTAAACCCCATTGGACGCTTGGCGCTTCATGCCTTCAAGCTTTGTTTCTACCATCCGGTTACGGGAGAGTTGATGAAGTTTGAAACGCCTTATCCGAATGAATTCAAGAAGTTATTTTTGAAGAAATAAAAGGATATAAGCAAAATAGCCCCCGCACTTCAATCTGCGGGGGCTATTTATTAATAAATTTAAGTTCTCAATAACCAACTCTACGCAAAACTAATGCCCGAGCCTCGTCATCATAACCATCCAAATAGTCTTCATAAAAACTATAATACCATCCTGAAATAGATTTTCGATCTGCGTATGAACCTGTAATACAAGCTTTATCACCACGCCCAAAATCCAAAATAATAGTTCCCGAAGATGCTGTCCAATAACGTTCATCTTCAAAATACCAATCGAATGTACCAGAATCACCACCCTCTATACGAAAGCTACCCGTCCGATTCTCATTAAATTGGAATGAAGCATCACGATTACCTACCGTTCCAGCCCATGTACCAGGCAACCAATATTCCGTTTCATCCTGATCATCACAAGCTGTAAGCCCAATGAAAAGGACTGAAAGAAAAAATAGCTTATAAATTAAGCGTTTCATAAGGCATTATTATTAAAAATTAGTACCTACCATCATCACAATCATTCCATTCAATTTGCCGGATAAATAGTTCTCACGTACCCATACATTATCAAAGTACTTTATTTCACCGGCACCATAGTTCAAAATCAAACCTTCCATTGTTTTATCTATCCATTTCCACGTAAAAGTACGTGAAGTTGTTTCATAAGGGCGACTTTCTCCACTACGATAATATTCCCAAATCTCCTGACCAGAATAATCAGCTTTAGCAAATTTTAATTGATGACTACATAACACTTCAACGCCGTCTTTGTTCTCTGTTGTGTATTCTTCTACCCATTTTTTTGCGCATAGTTTTTCATCACTGTTTCTCAAATAATCGTCAGTGTAATACTCATCACCACATGATGACAACCCCATGACAATCATCAGTAAAAAAAGTATTTTTCCAACATTCAAAGTTTTCATAATTCGTTTCGTTTAGTTAATACTTGCGGACAAAAATACGAAAAGATATTGAAATGTTTTAATATTTCGCCTGATATTTCTTGTAGAAGGTCAGAAACAGGATAAAACCTACCATAGCGAAAGGCACTCCAGCCAGTGCCGGATAACGGTATCCACCACTAATGGCTAATCCTCCCACATAGGCTCCAATAGCATTTCCGAGATTGAATGCTACCTGCACACAGGCTGCTCCCAGCATCTCTCCCCCTTTTGCCACACGGATTATCAGCACCTGTTCCGGACTGGAAACCGCAAACAGACCGGCCGTACACAGACACATCAACAATGCAGATAACCACGGATAAGGAGACAGGAAGAATATCAACAGCAATACAATACAGATCATAGCCTGCACAGTAGTCCCCACTTTCCCGGGAGTATAACGGTCGGAAAGCCGTCCGCTAACCAGATTACCTACCACCATACCAAAGCCCGCCAATACCATCAGCGCGGTAATGCTTTCCGCAGTAAATCCGGACACCTCCGTCAGCAACGGATTGATATAACTATACCAGCAGAAAACACCTCCGTTTCCTAAAGCCGTTGCACCCAAAATCAGCCAGGGAGCCGGTGTTTTCAGGAATCGGAATTGCCCCTTAAATCCAGTATCTTTCAACCCTTCCACATGAGGCACCCAACGCCAGATATAATAAAGTATAATCACACCCCAGCAACCCACCAATAAGAAAGTGACACGCCAGGAAATGGAATTACTCAAAGAAGTACCCAGTGGAACTCCGAACAGATTGGCTATGGTCATCCCTGCTATCATTATCGATACAGCCTCGGAACCTTTTCCTTTATCAGCCAACTTTTCCGCCACAATAGAGGCCACTCCGAAATATGCACCATGAGGAAGTCCGGAGATAAAGCGTGCCAGCAATAACACCCAGTAGTTAGGTGCCAGTGCCGCACAGGTATTTCCTACCATCATCAAAGTAACCAATGCCAATAAGATATGTTTTAATGGATGCTTACGGGCTAAGATCAATACAGGTGCACCTACACAAACTCCCAAAGCGTATGCGGAAATAAAATGTCCCGCAACAGGAATACTGATGCCTAAATCTTTAGCCACATCGGGCAAGATGCCCATCATGACAAATTCGGCAATCCCTAATCCCAAGGTGCCGAATGCTAATGCGATAAGACTCTTCTTCATACCTATTTTACCTACAAAAAACTAATCTTTTACCGGGGCGCAAAGGTAGTGTTTTTTTTATTTCAATGATAAACTATTTAAGTCTCCATTTTGTTTTTATAGATAAACAGAATATAAAGATGAAAACAATTATTATAAGTATTTTTATGGCAATGATGGCAATAGCTGCTCAGGCACAGCAAAAGAGTTTCTACGACTTTACAGTCAAGACCATTGATGGAGAAGATATATCACTTTCCACCTTTAAAGGCAAAAAAGTGCTGGTAGTTAATGTCGCTTCCAAATGTGGATTTACTCCGCAATACGCTAAGCTCGAAGAGTTATATGAGAAGTATGGAAAGGATAATTTTGTAATAATCGGCTTTCCTGCTAATAATTTCCTGAGTCAGGAGCCGGGCAGTAACGAGGAAATCAAAGAATTTTGTACATTGAATTATGGAGTAACCTTTCCTATGATGGCTAAAATCTCTGTAAAGGGAAAAGACATTGCTCCTTTGTATAAATGGTTAACCCAGAAGAGCGAAAACGGTGTGCAAGACGCAAAAGTCGGTTGGAATTTCCATAAATTCCTGATTGATGAAAACGGGAAATGGGTAGCTTCCTATGGTTCAAGTACCAATCCATTATCGGAGGAAATAGTGAAATGGATTGAAAAGTAGCTTTCCAGTCTACTAAAAAAAATAGCCGGGAGTACATTTGTTTTGCACTCCCGGCTTATTTCAAACAGTCCTTATACTTGCGTCATTGCCTGTACTCCAATTACACCTGCAATGGCAGTAACTACGGCAATAATCACTTTTAATATCATATTCCAACTCGTTTTCTTCATAAAGATCTTCTTTAGCTTTAATTATTAGTTTTCGTTAACCGAGAGGGTTCTCATCCAGTCCTCCGTCGCCCGAGGCACCTCCCGAACCACTATCCGAACCACCTCCCGTAGGAACATTCGATAGGCCCTTCAGATAATCGTCCAAGCTGACCAGATCCAACTTTTCACCGGCACGGGTAGCAGTCTTGGTTATCTTCAACTCCTTATTGGCTTGAAAGCAGATACGGACACTATCCACGCTCTTGGCTGTAATATCCTCCGCCTTATCCGATCCTTTCGACTTGGCAGCCAGCATAAATACGCCCAACCCGGCAATATTCACCGTCTTACCTTCCAGCAACTGTTCTTTCAATTTCTCTACAAAATTCTGTACTACACTTCTGATATCACCGATAGACAGCGATGAACGATCCTGCATCTTTTGGGCAATAAATGCCAGATTCACACTTTGTCCTAAAGTTACTAATTGCGGGAAATACTTTTTGGGAGAATTCTCAACCCGAGGGTCAGACGGTCTCTCCACCGTTCTAAAAATTACACTCATTCTACTTTTTTCATTTAGAGATTTAAATTCTGTTTTAATTCACTTCGCTGATCAACGATAATGCAAAGGTGAGGATTAAATCTCTAATAAAAGAAGGAAAAAGGGCAGTGAGAGCAGTTTTTCTGAGAAAAGTTATAAGTAACAATGAGCCAGATCATTAAAAGATGGTCTTTTGGTATAGTATGGTACTAAAAAATTCAGGAAACCATAACGAACTTCATCATTAAGGATTGAATAATCCTACTCTGGTATCCTCACAGAGTGAGATTATGAGAAGTACTTTCAAACTCTTATTTTTCGTAAAACGAAATGTAGCAAAGAAAAACGGAAATCTGCCCACAAACAAAAAAGCCACCATCCGAATGACTTCCGGATAGCGGCTCACTTGCTTTATTAGTCCAACAAACTTTGATATTACTTATGGAATTCTGTTGGCAACAGCACTGGAATATCTGAATACCTATAATCTTTAATATTCCGTGTTATTATACCTTCAACTGAAGCATCTTGTAACGCAGCATAATGCTGTATAGCATCTTCATAATCAGAAAATTCAGAATACAATGCTTTTCTTATAACCTCTGCATCAACTGGCAAAATAGAGACATAGTCAGTCAAATCACGCAAACTTGAAATCGCATTTTCTTTCCCCGCATATTTACGTAGAATATAATAAATAGTCGAATAAGAAAGAGCACAGATAGACAAATGCACCTCCCCTCTTCCTGCAGCATCAAAGAGTTCACAAGCAGCATCCGCATATCCTTCGCGATCTGCTAACATGTCAATAACAACATTAGTATCTACAAAATAGTGCTTCATCAGATTCTTTCTTCCATCTCTTTTTTATAGTCAAAATCCTTAGGCAACTTTACAACTCCGCGTAGTTTAGAAGAAACCGGAGTTGTTTTTCTCTTTGATTGAATCTGCACCAATTTGCGCAACTGTCCCTCTAATATTTCAGATACAGTTCTTCCTCTACTTTTAGCGTATTGGTTAAGGCTTTCCAATAAGTTATTGTCTAACTCTATTGTTAAATTCGTTGTCATATCTTGTTCTCCTTTCTACTACAAAGATACCACTATTTATTCAATCCGCAAGATTCCACAACTACTTTTTGCAACATCCTTTTATCTGTTCTACAATATAAGCCACATCTTCATCCGTCACCCAAGGACCGGCAGGAATACATA
>ERZ825896.60-NODE-60-length-130394-cov-25.457423_pt1 | contig 130394 bp, 131 predicted proteins | sample MGYA00519858_ERZ825896 | MGnify/ENA primary metagenome ERZ825896 (study PRJEB31778, sample SAMEA3449214) | human gut metagenome | biome: human gut; feature: human-associated habitat; material: faeces | place: United Kingdom | collected 2010/2012 ... | reverse complement strand
TCGCGATGAACAGCTACGGCGCAAATACTTCGCTTCTCGCAAAAAGAGCAGGAACCATCAAATACAGCAGCTGCCTCAGAAACTGCGCAGACAGATACCTGATGAAGTTCAGCGTTCAGAACGGCCGCATGACTTATGTCAGAGGTGCCGATGAACAGTACAAAACCGGCTCTTGCCCGTGCGTTAAGGGCCTGACATATGTTGAATACACTTATGCGCCCGACCGAATCCTTCATCCGATGGTCAGAGTCGGAGAAAAGGGCTCCCATAAGTGGAGAAGAATTACCTGGGAAGAAGCCTGGGATATTCTGATCAAGAAAACCAATGAAGTGATCGAGCAATACGGCTCCGAGGCCATCCTTCCGTATTCCTATTCAGGCAACTACGGTGCTATCGGTATGCGCGGCGCCGACCGTTTCTTCAACCGCATCGGTTCTTCCATTCTGGATCGCCTGGTTTGTACGGAAGCAGGTGTCTGGGGCTACGGCAGCGTGCAGGGTACCACTGACGGTCCTGACCCCGAAACCATCCCCAACTGCGACTGCTACGTATCCTGGGGCTTTAATGAAACAGTCTCTAATGTTCACGGCATTAAGCTGATTAATGACAAGGGCGAAAAGATAAAAGAAGCTACACCTTCTACGCCGGTAGAAATTTTAGGCTTAAATTCAGTTCCAAATGCTGGTGAAATATTTGTTGCTACAAAGAATGAAAAGGAAGCAAGAAGCTTTGCTGATACTTTTATTAGTGAAGGCAGAGAAAAGCTGTTAGAAGGCTCTAAGGCTAAAAGTAAAATGTCACTTGATGATTTGTTCAGTCAGATTCAGGCTGGAGATGTTAAAGAGCTTAATATTATTGTAAAGGCTGATGTACAAGGCTCAGTTGAGGCTGTTAAGCAAAGTCTTGTTAAATTATCAAATGATGAGGTTGTTGTTAAGGTAATTCACGGTGGCGTTGGTGCTATTAATGAATCAGATGTTATCTTAGCTTCTGCTTCAAATGCTATTATTATCGGCTTTAATGTAAGACCGGATAATCAGGCAAAGGACATTGCTGAGAGAGAAAATGTTGATTTAAGATTATATAGAGTAATTTATCAGGCAATCGAAGATGTTGAAGCAGCTATGAAGGGAATGCTTGACCCGGTATATGAGGAAAAGGTAATAGGTCATGCAGAGGTTCGTCAGTTATTCAAGGCTTCTGGTGTAGGTACAATAGCCGGTTCTTATGTATTAGACGGTATGTTCCAGAGAGGCTGCAAGGTTAGAATAACAAGAGAAGGAGAACAGATTTTTGAAGGCCCACTTGCTTCATTGAAGCGTTTCAAGGATGATGTTAAGGAAGTAAAGGCTGGATATGAATGTGGTCTTGTTTTTGAAGGCTTTAATGATTTGCAGGAGCTTGATTTAGTTGAAGCATATATTATGGTTGAAGTTCCAAGATAATTGGTGATTTAATTAAATTCATCCTATGATTGTTTTATCAAGGTAACGAAATCATAAATAGGAGGAAATAGGTATGAGAAAAAATAGTGTAAAAAATATTAGAATTAATTCTGAAGTAATGCACGAATTAAGCAACATAATCAGAAATGAAATTAAAGATCCAAGAATTTCACCTATGACAACGGTTGTTGCAGTAGAAGTTACTCCAGACTTAAAATTCTGTAAGGCATATATTAGTGTTTTAGGAGATGAACAGGCAAGAAAGGACACCTATGCGGGACTGAAAAGTGCTGAAGGTTATATAAGAAAACAGCTTGCAGGTTCAATAAATCTTAGAAATACACCTCAGATAACATTTATAATGGACCAGTCTATTGAATATGGTGTTAATATGTCTAAGTTAATTGATGAAGTAAATGGTAATAACGATAACGAATAATCGCTATTGTTGAAAGGAAGTGCCTAAAGTGAAAATTCATGATAAGCTTATAACTGCAAAGAAGGTAGGGATAGCAGGACATATAAGACCAGACGGAGATTGTGTTGGTTCCTGTATGGGTCTTTATAATTATATTTTAGATAATTATAAGGATATTGATGTTCATATTTATATGGAAAACCCGGGTGATAAATTTAATTACATTGCAAATATAGCTGACATTGAAGAAGAAGTAAAAGACGAAGATTTTGATTTGTTTATTATACTTGATGTAAGTGAAAAAGCAAGAATTGGTGTAGTGCTGGAGGCTTTTGATAAAGCGAAGGATACAGTGTGCATTGATCATCATGTGAGCAATTTAGGTATTGCCAGTGAAAATGTAATTATTCCAGAGGCAAGCTCTGCCTCAGAGGTGCTTTTTGACTTGTTAGAGGAAGAAAAGATAAGTAAAAATACTGCTGAAGCCTTGTATACAGGCATAATTCATGATTCAGGGGTGTTTAAATACAGCAGCACCTCTGAGCATACAATGAATATAGCAGGAAAATTAATGACAAAGGGCTTTAATTTCCAGACAATTATTGATGACAGCTTTTACTCAAAATCATATGTACAAAATCAGATTTTAGGAAGAGCCTTGCTAGAAAGTATTTTATTCTTAGATGGAAGGTGTATTTTTTCTGTTTTATCAAGACAAAATCTTGAATTTTATGGGGTTACACCAAAGGAATTAGGTGGAATTGTTGAACAGCTAAGACTTACCAGAGGTGTAGAATGTGCTATTTTCATTTATGAGATTGAAGAACTGGAATACAAGGTAAGTTTACGCTCTAACAATTTTATTGATTGTAATCTTGTGGTCAGCCACTTTGGCGGCGGTGGTCACATAAGAGCTGCCGGCTGTACCATGAAGGGAACAGCCCATGATGTAATTAACAACTTGTCTGAAAAGATTGAAGAACAGTTTTTACAGGTGGAAAATAATGTATAATGGAATAATTAATGTATATAAAGAAAAAGGATATACCTCCTTCGATGTAGTTGCAAAGCTAAGAGGTATATTAAAACAAAAGAAAATTGGACATACAGGTACTCTTGATCCGGATGCTACAGGCGTATTGCCTGTGTGTCTGGGGAAGGGTACTAAATTATGTGATATGTTATTAGATAAGGACAAAACTTACAAAGCTGTCCTTATTTTTGGTATAGCCACAGATACTGAGGATATAGGCGGAAATGTTATTGAAAAAATAGATATTGAGACTGTTAAGAAGGAAATAGATAATGAAAAGCTTGAGGCAGCAATAAAATCCTTTGAAGGCGAATATGACCAAATTCCACCGATGTATAGTGCTATTAAGGTCAATGGCAAAAAGCTGTACCAATTAGCCAGAGAAGGAAAGGTTATTGAAAGAAAGCCAAGAAGGGTGAAAATATTAGATATTTCTATTGAAAAAATACAGTTTCCAAGAGTTTATTTTACAGTAAAATGTTCCAAGGGTACATATATTAGAAGCTTATGCCGAGATATAGGTACAAGGCTGTCTGTACCAGCCTGTATGGAACAGCTAGAAAGAATAAAGGTAAGCAGGTTTAATATAGATGATAGCTTAACCTTAAGCCAAATAGAAAAAATGGTTTTAGAAAATAATATAGAAAAATATATTTTGCCTGTTGATGAAGCGTTGGCAGAATATAAAAAAGTAGTAGTAAAAAATCAATTTTCAAAGTTGCTGTACAATGGAAATCCTATAGAATTAGAAATGCTAAAGGAACCATACGGTTTGGAAATTAATGAGTCTGTAAGAATATATGATGAAACAGGAACATTTATTGCTATATATCAGTTAAAGGAAAATCACCAATTAAAAAATATAAAAATGTTTTATGAAAAATAGAAATGATAGGTATTGATAATGAAAATTTTAAAGGATATTACTCATTTAAAATTAAATAATACAGCAGTTGCTATAGGCAAATTTGACGGAATACATAAGGGTCACAGGCTTATTATGGATGAGCTTATAAATTCCAAAAAGGAAGGTCTTACAGCAGTTGTTTTTACCTTTTCAAAATCCCCATATAGTGTTGTAAACCATAGCAATTCAAAATACATTCTTACCAATAGTGAAAAATACAGCTTCTATGAAAAAATAGGTGTGGATATTGTTATTGAATATCCTATGACAGAGGAGCTTATTTTAATGGATAGAGAAGTATTTTTGAAGAATATCCTAATTGAAAAATTAGATATGAAAAAGATTATATGTGGAAATGATTTCTGCTTTGGTCATAACAGACTAGGAAATATTGAATTTTTAGAGGAAAACAGCAAGACCTATGATTATCAGTTAAAGGTTTTTGAAAAGCTTTTGGATAATGAAAAACAGATTAGCAGTACCCTTGTGAGAAATTTAATTTCAGAAGGAGATATTGAAAAAGTCAATGCCTTGTTAGGCTATCCATACACTATTATTGGAAAAATTATTCATGGAAATGAAATTGGAAGAACTATTAATTTTCCTACTGCAAATATTGTACCAGAGAGGGATAAAATACTGCCTCCAAATGGTGTGTATTTTTCCACAACTAATATTTCTGGAAAAGAGTATTACTGTGTTACAAATATTGGCAGTAAACCAACAGTTACAAATGAAAAAAATATAATCGTAGAAACTAATGTTTTAGATTTTAAAGGTAACCTATATGATAGTCTTTTGGAAATAAGATTATATAAATTTCATAGAAGTGAGGTTAAGTTTGAAAATCTGGAGGCATTAAAAAAACAGATTATGTATGATGCAGGCTGCTGTAGAGATTATTTTAATAAATTGCTTGATTTGAAGCAGTGACAAGAAGGAATATATGGAAATAAAAAAAGTTACATTGGTTGTTATAGTATATAATGTGGAGGCTTTTTTAAGACAATGCCTTGATAGTGTTATAAATCAGACCTACAAGGAGCTTCAAATAATAATAGTTGATGATGGGTCAACTGATGGCAGTGAAAAAATCTGTGATGAATATGGACTGCTTGACGACCGAGTGCGGGTTATTCATCAAAAAAACGGAGGAATATCTGCTGCCAGAAATGCAGCAATAGATGTGGCACTTGGCGAATACATAATGTTTGTAGATAGTGACGATTTTTTACAATTAGATGCTATTGAAAAGCTTGTAAAAATTGCAGTAGAAACAAAGGCTGATATTGTTAATTGCAGCATTAATATGGTAGATGAAGGGGGAGAATATCTTTCGTCAAAATATATTAATGAAAACGAAGCAGCAACAATTCTTTATGAAAGACAGTTTTGGCAGAAGTGTAAAAGCAATATAACAGCTATTGTTGCCTGGTCAAAGCTATATAGTAGAAAAATATGGGAAAACAACAGGTACCCAATAGGCAAAATCCATGAGGATGAGGGCGCATTAAAGGATATACTTAGTGTATGTAATTATATTGCCTGCACTAAATATATTGGCTACAATTACCGGATTAGAAAAAATAGTATTGTAAGAGAAAGTTTTACAATTAAAAATCTTGATAAAAGTGAGTTTTTGGCAGAGAGGTTACAATACTTTATAGATAAAGGCTATAAGGAGTATTATATGTACACCTTTGGTGAGGGTGCAAGAATACTTGTTAAAGCATATACAGTGCTTGATTATAAGGGTGATAAAGGTATAAGAGAAAAAATAGATAATCAATACAAGCTTTATAAAGGACTGGCAAAAAAGCTTAGAAAGCAAAAAAACAGTATTTCTGTTAAAGATAAATTACAGCTAAGGTTTTTTGAAATCAGCCTTAAAATGTATAAAAGAATTAGAAATATAACCAGTGCTTATAAAATATAATTAAAAAACCCCTTATTTGTGAAGCTGCATATAAAACCTAAGTATATGTATTTCACAGATAAGGGGTATTGTTTAAGTTAGTCTAAGACAAAACCCAGCTTTGCAGCTTTTAGTGCTTTTCTTACTGCTAAGGCAATAAAATATGCAAGGACTACTGAAAGAATATCCTTTGGTAAGTAAGGGAAGGAAATAATAGTAGCTGTTACAAAGGTGGATTTTTCAAGATAAATTCCACCAGCGATACTTCCAATAAGGTGACATATTAAAAGACCTACGATTGAAAGTAATATTCTGATAATAGCTAAAACAATAGGATTTGCTGGTTTCTTAAATTTCATTCCAAGACCTGAGAAAAATCCTAGAAATAAAAATCCAATAATAAATCCACCAGTTACACCTAATAATACAGAAAAACCACCATTAAAGCCATTAAATACAGGAATACCTATAACACCCAGAAGTATGTAAATAAATACACACAAGGTTCCTTTTTTGTAACCTAAAAGAAATCCGATAAAAGCCATTGCAAAAGTTTGTAATGTGGCTGGCACACCTAAAATGTTAAAACCGATAGGTAATGCAGAAATAATTGAAATAATGGCAGTAAATACACCAATTAAAACGATACTGTAAATTTTGCTTGATTTTGTTTCCATAAAAATCTCCTATGTAATATTATTTAGGCGGTTGTAGTACTTAATAATTTTAAATATTGTTATCAAATATATACAAATACCTATTGAAATGGTGCTTTTAGATACATAAATAATGTAAAGCAGCAACAATATGGATTATATACAAATATTTTTAATTGTCAACCATAAAAAAATAAAAGTTGACAATTATTAAAGACAATAATTGTTGTATTTTTTATATAAATGTGTAATTTTTGTGATAACCTATATATAGGTTGACATTTGCTATTCTAATGATATAATTTATTTTGTTATAAAAATTTAATAATTTTGTAACATATATAAGATAAAATTAAAAAACTTCTGTGGTTATGGAATATAGCTTAACAGAATTGAATTAAAAGCTTAACATTATAGAAATAGAAAATAAAAAGATAATAAGTTAAATTGAAAAATAGATTACAAATTATAGCATAGTAGTTCAGGAGGTAACATGAAGTACAGAAGGTTAGTTGTCGGTGCGTGTGCAATGTGTGCGTGTGCGTTTGGAATTAATGCAGTATTACCAGGTAATACAGGAAAAAATGTTGATGATAACAAGGTTAGTAAAGTAGAAGAAACAACAGAGGTTTCTGGTACAACAGCAGTTTTGTCTGCTGGGGTTACATATTATTTAGATAAATTATCAGGTGAAAGTGAAGATTTGGGACAGCTTACAGGAAAGGTAAGCTTTTCTAATGCAGGTGTAGCAGGTGTTTTGGAAAATTATGGTTCATACCTTAACACAGATGAGAATGCCAGCATAGAAGAATTAGATATAGCTACTCAGTTTGTTCCAAAGGATTCGATTATAAATGGATACGAAAATCTTGGCATTTCTAATGTTTCAGACTATTTGAATGTCAGAGAAAATCCAAGTACAGAAGGCAAAATCATAGGTAAGATGCCAGGTAACTGTGCTTGTGAAATCTTATCTGAAGAAAATGGCTGGTACAAAATTAAGTCTGGAGATGTGGAAGGATATGTTTATAGTGAATATATTCTTACAGGTTATGATGCAAATGTGCTGGCGATGAAAACAATGAAAACAGAATTATATGTTAATTGTTCAATTCTTAATGTAAGACAGGAACCATCAACAGATTGCAATATTTCAACCTGCGTTTCTGAAGGTGAATACTTAGAAATATTAGAAGAATTAGATGGTTGGTACAAGGTTGATATTAATAACCTTGAAGGTTATGTTTCAGCAGAATATGTAAACAAGGTCAATACACTTCCAACAGCAGTTGAAATTGTAGAGGTTGTAGCCAATACAACATATTCTTCAAACAACGGAAATGGTACAAGCTCAAATGGAACAAGCACAGGAAGCCAAAGCAGCCAGTCAGTTCCAAATATGACATATACAAATCTTGATTCCACTGTTTCACAGACAGCAGTAGATCTTATAAACTATGGTATGCAGTTTTTAGGAAACCCATATGTATATGGTGGTAACAGCTTAACTAATGGTACAGATTGCTCTGGCTTTGTTAAGCTTGTGTTTGCACAGTTTGGATATGATTTGCCTAGAGCATCAAGTGCATATTTAAGTACAGGCTATACAATTATCCCAGTAAGTGAAGCAAAGCCTGGTGATGTATTCCTGTACAATTATAGCGGCACAATCGGACATGTTGGTATCTATGTAGGAAACGGACAGCTATTACACGCTTCAACACCTTCACAGGGTATAAAGATTGGTAGTGCCTTCTATACACAGCCATATTGTGCATTAAGAGTTATTCCATAGGATAATATTTGAAAAGTTAATTAAATAATGAAAAACACCCCTCTTTGTAAAATCGTTTTACGAAAAGGGGTGTTTATTAAATTAGAAATATATATGATTAAATTGTTGTTGGTTGAAAGGTTGATTAAACAGACGAAAGGAGAAGGTCTATGAAAAAATTCGGATTATTAACTATTTGTGGAGCTTTATTAATTATGGTGTTGACAGCTTGTAGCTCAAGTGATGTTAAATCAGAGGATAACCTTGATAAAATTACATCTATTGAGGCACAATTTAAAAATGAATATGTAACAGTAGATAAAAAAGAGGATATTGAAAGATTATATCCAATATTAGATGCTAGTAAGTTAGAACAAAAAGAAGATTACAGCTATGATTCCAAAGGCTGGGTATACAGCTTAGTAGTAAAACGAGAAGGAATGGATGACCAGAAAATTTCAATTATAAGGAATGATGTAATATTAATAGATGGTGTTGCCTATAATATTAGCAGTTTAGATATAAAGGTAATAGAAACTATAGATGAAATTACCAATATAGAGAGAAAATAATGTACTATAAAGGGTAGTAGCAAACAAATTATTATAGCTTGCAGAATGAATGTAACAAATCATTTGACTATTACCCCATTTTATGCTAAAGTATTTAGGTAACTGTGTAACCGTCACAAAGCAAATGGACACTCTGACCACTGCTTGGTGATAGGTGATTTTAAAATTTAGGAGGAATTATCATGATTTCAAAGGAAAAGAAAGCAGAACTTATCAAAACTTATGGAAGAACACCAGAAGATACAGGTTCTCCAGAAGTACAGATTGCTATTCTTACAACAAGAATTAACGAATTAACAGAGCACTTAAAGGTTAACCAGAAGGATCACCACTCTAGAAGAGGTCTTTTAAAGATGGTTGGTCAAAGAAGAGGTTTACTTGATTACTTAAAGAAGAAAGACCTTGAAGGATACCGTGCTTTAATTGAAAAGTTAGGAATCAGAAAATAATAAGATTATTTCAATAGACAAGGCTTCGGTCTTGTCTATTGTTATATGTTAAGTAGAAAAGTCTACTTGCTACTGGCAGAAGAACCAAGCCGAGACCACTGAAAAGCCCATAATAAAAAGAGTAAATATTTGGTTGTGACCTTTTCAGTGTTTTCGGAACTTCTGCCATATACATTTTAATTTATATTACAGGAGGCAGAAATGTTTAAAAGTTTTACAATGGATTTAGCTGGCAGAACTCTTAGAGTTGATGTTGGCAGAGTAGCAGCACAGGCAAACGGAGCTGCATTTATGCACTATGGAGATACAGTAGTTTTATCTACAGCTACTGCATCAGAAAAGCCAAGAGATGGAATAGACTTTTTCCCACTTAGTGTTGAGTATGAAGAAAAATTATACGCAGTAGGAAAAATTCCTGGTGGATTCAATAAGAGAGAAGGAAAAGCATCAGAAAATGCTATTCTTACATCAAGAGTAATTGACCGTCCAATGCGTCCATTATTCCCAAAGGATTATAGAAATGATGTTACAATTAACAATATGGTAATGAGTGTTGATCCTGACTGCAGCCCAGAGCTTACAGCTATGCTTGGTTCAGCAATATCTGTTGCTATATCAGATATTCCATTTGATGGTCCTTGTGCAACAACACAGGTTGGTCTTATTGATGGTGAGTTTGTAATCAATCCAAATTCAGCTCAAAATCAGGTTTCAGACCTTAAGCTTACAGTTGCATCTACAAGAGATAAGGTTATTATGATTGAAGCTGGCGCAAATGAAGTTCCAGAAGAAAAAATGATAGAGGCTATTTATAAGGCACATGAAGTAAATCAGCAGGTTATTGCATTTATTGACCAGATTGTTGCTGAATGTGGTAAGCCAAAGCATGAATACACAAGCTGTGCTATTCCAGAAGAATTATTCGCTGCAATTAAGGAAATCGTTCCTCCAGCAGATATGGAAGTAGTAATGTTTGCTCCGGAAAAGCAGGTTAGAGAAGAAAGAATTAGAAATCTTAAAGATAAATTAGCAGAAAGCTTTGCAGACAATGAAGAGTGGTTAGGTCTTATTGATGAAGCTGTATATCAGTATGAAAAGAAAACAGTTCGTAAGATGATTTTAAAAGACCACAAAAGACCAGACGGAAGAGAAATTACCCAGATTAGACCACTTGCTGCTGAGGTTGATATTATCCCTAGAGTTCATGGTTCTGCAATGTTTACAAGAGGACAAACTCAGATTTGTAATGTTTGTACATTAGCTCCTCTTTCAGAGGCACAGAAGCTTGACGGCTTAGACGAAAAAGAAACATCAAAGAGATATATGCACCATTACAATTTCCCAGCATACTCTGTTGGTGAAACAAAGGTATCAAGAGGCCCGGGACGCCGTGAAATCGGACATGGTGCTTTAGCAGAAAGAGCACTTATTCCTGTACTTCCAAGTGAAGAAGAGTTCCCATATGCTATTAGAACAGTTTCAGAAACCTTTGAATCAAACGGTTCTACATCAATGGCTTCTACTTGTGCATCATGTATGTCACTTATGGCTGCTGGTGTTCCAATTAAGAAAATGGTTGCAGGTATTTCTTGTGGACTTGTTACTGGTGAAACAGATGATGATTATATCTTATTAACAGATATTCAGGGTCTTGAAGATTTCTTTGGAGATATGGACTTTAAGGTAACAGGTACAGATGCAGGTATTACAGCTATTCAGATGGATATAAAAATCCACGGACTTACAAGACCAATCGTTGAAGGTGCAATCGCTAGATGTAGAGAAGCCAGAATGTTCATTATGGAAAATTGTATGAGCAAGGCAATCAGCGAGCCTCGTAAAGAGGTTGGCGCATTAGCTCCAAAGATTGTACAAATCCAGATTGATCCAGCTAAGATTGGTGATGTTGTTGGTCAAAGAGGAAAGACAATTAACGCAATTATTGAACAGACAGGCGTTAAGATTGATATAACAGATGAAGGTGCTGTATCAGTATGTGGCGTTGAAAAGGAAAATATTGACAAGGCTGTTAAGCTTATCCAGACAATAGTTACTGATTTTGAAGAAGGTCAAATTTTTGAAGGAAAAGTTGTAAGCATTAAAGAGTTTGGTGCGTTTATTGAATTTGCACCAGGTAAAGAAGGAATGGTTCACATTTCAAAGATTTCAAATGAAAGAATAAACAGAGTTGAAGATGTTCTTACACTTGGTGATGTAGTTAAGGTTGTATGCTTAGGCAAGGACAAGATGGGAAGAATAAGCTTCAGCATTAAAGATGTAAAATAATGATTTGTAAATATGTGTTGGATAACAAAATCAGGGTTGTATTTGAACAGAACAAGCACTTTAACTCAGCCACAGTAGGTGTCTGGGTGGGTGTTGGTTCCAGAGATGAGGTTAAACAAAACAATGGCATTGCCCATATGATTGAGCATATGCTGTTTAAAGGCACCAAGACAAGAACGGCAAGTGATATAGCTATATCAACTGCCGTTCTTGGCGGTAATCTCAACGCTTATACCAGCAAGGAGTGTACCTCCTTTTACTGTAAAACACTAAAGGAATATATATTAGAGGCAATAGACATTATTGGTGATATGATATGTAATCCTTTACTTGATGAAAATGATTTGAAAAAGGAAAAAGGCGTTGTATGTGAAGAAATAGATATGTACAATGATTCTGCGGAGGATTATGTACATGAATATCTTCAAATGAAGGCGTGGAAAAATCATCCCTTAGGCTTTCTTATTTCCGGTGAAAAGAAAATAGTCAGAAAATTTACAAGAGATGATTTAATAGATTTTATGAGTAATCATTATGTAGGGGAAAATATAGTAATATCTGTAGCAGGAAATTTTGATAAAGAACAGGTTTTAAATCAAATAGAAAAATCATTTTCAGGTCTTAGACCAACGCCAAAGGATATTACTAAGGTTCAAAAAAGAACGGCACCTGTTTATACACCTGTACATATAGAAAAAAAGCAGGATATTGAGCAGATACACCTAAATATAGCATTTGAAATTCCTTCCTTTGTAGATGAGGTCAGATATGAATTTACAATTATTAATGCAATATTGGGAGGAGATGTAAATTCAAGATTGTTCCAGAAAATCAGAGAGGATAGAGGACTTACATATAATATTTGCTCCTATGGCAGTGCTTTTTCAGATACAGGCTTATTCCATATATATGGAGCTTTAAACCCAAATCAATTAGAAAGGGTAATGAAGCTTATAAAAGGAATTATTGCAGACCTAGTAAAGAAGGGCATTACCAAAGAAGAATTTGAAAATGCGAAAAAACAGGTAATTACTGAAATGACATTAAATCAGGATAATACAGTAAATTTAATGAATAGTAATGCAAAATCGATTATGTTTTATAACAAAATATATACATTTAAGGATAGTATGAAGGCAATTAATGATGTTACCATAGAAAGTGTCAATAAGTGTATAAGAGATTATCTGGTTATTGATAAAATGAGCGTAGCTATTGCAGGAAAGGTACAATAATGAAATTTAGACCTTGTATTGATATTCACAACGGAAAAGTAAAACAAATAGTTGGTGGCAGCCTGAAGGACGAAAACAATCAGGCAAAGGAAAACTTTGTTTCCGAGGTAGACTCTACATATTACGCCAATTTGTATAAGGCTAATAATATTAAGGGTGGTCACATTATACTTTTAAATAGTAAGGACTCGGAATATTTTGAGACTACAAAAAGTGAAGCCTTAAAAGCACTTATGGCATACAAGGGTGGCTTACAGATAGGCGGAGGCGTAAACTGTGATAATGCCTTAGAATACATTAAAGCTGGTGCAAGCCATGTAATAGTTACCTCTTATGTTTTTAAAAATGGAAAAATCAATTATGACAATCTTAACAAAATATTTAATGCAGTAGGAAAAGAGCATTTAGTGTTAGATTTAAGCTGTAGAAAAAAAGACGATAAGTATTATATTGTTACTGACAGGTGGCAGAAATTTACAGATGTTTGTATTGATGAAAATATTTTTTATGAGCTTTCAAAATACTGTGATGAGTTTTTAGTACACGCAGTAGATGTTGAAGGAAAAGCTAGTGGCATAGAAGAAGAGGTTGCTAAAATATTAGGCAGATTAGAAAATATTAAGGTAACCTATGCTGGTGGAATTAGCTCCTTTGCTGACCTTGACATTTTAAAAGAGCTTGGTAATGGAAAGATAGATTTCACTATAGGCAGTGCATTAGACATATTTGGTGGTAAAATGCAGTTTGATAGTGTTGTTAAATATTGTTAGAGGTAAGTCTTTATCAATATCCTTTGATGAGATTTATATTACCAGAAGCTTTTTTGTAAAGAATTTTACAAAGGCAAATAAGGTACAGATTTTTAAGATGACAAATGTTGATAAGGTTTTATTTGAAAATAGTAATGTTGAGTCAAACCTAGGCAGACTATATTCAGCAAATATAAAAACTGGAGTAAGAGCCTTAGGCTATAAAACATATATTGGTAATTAATTAAATGGATTTTTGGAAATTTTTTGTTAATAATAACAATGTAGTAATCTGATTAATTCAATAGGTTTAAAATTTTATAGAATAAAGAGGAGTTAAGTATGGGTAATAAAAATAAGGATAAGGACGAGGAAAAATTAAAAAAAGAGGATAAAACAGATAAGCTGGAAAAGGATGAAAAAAGGGATGAGAAAATAGAAAACTATGGTCAGGTGACCTTAGAGGAAAATAATAAAAACTACAGAATTCATCTTTTGACAATTATCGGGGAAATAGAGGGGCATGATGCACTTAGCAGTAATTCTAAGACTACTAAATACGAGCATGTTTTGCCACAATTAGCAATGTTTGAGGACGACGACTCCAGAGATGGACTTTTAGTATTAATTCAAACCTGTGGTGGAGATGTGGAAAGTGGTCTGGCAATTTCCGAAATGATTGCATCACTTAGTAAGCCTACAGTATCTTTAGTTCTTGGCGGCTCTCATTCAATAGGAGTGCCAATCGCAACCTCTGCTGATTATTCCTATATAGTACCTACAGGTGCAATGGTAATTCACCCAGTAAGAATGAATGGACTTTTTATTGGGGCACCACAGACCTACGATTATTTTAAAATTATACAGGATAGAATTGCAAATTTTGTATGCAGCCATTCCAAGGTGTCAAAGGACAGATTTGAAAAATTAATGCTTAATACAGGAGTATTAACAAAGGATTTGGGAACTATTCTTGTAGGAAGCGAGGCTGTAAACGAGGGCATCATTGATGAGGTTGGAGGAATGAAGGATGCTCTTTCAAAATTATATAGTCTTATTGAAAAAAGCAGGAAATGTAAAGAATAGGTAATAGAAGCTTTAAATTATTAAAATTGGTTGAATTTGCCTTCAATAAATAGTAAAATAAATAGGTATGTATAAAACTTTATTGGAGGCAATATGAATTTAATTGAATCTATATTTATGGGAATTATCCAAGGAGTAACAGAGTTTCTCCCAGTAAGTAGTTCGGGACATTTAGCCATATTCAAAAATCTTTTTGGACTGCAGGATACAGGCTTGCTTTTTGATGTGCTTTTACATGTTGGTACATTAGTAGCAGTATTTATAGTTTTTTGGAAAGATATTTGGGAATTAATCGTAAATGGTATTGGTATTATTGCTGATGCTTTGAAAAATACAGGTTATTTCTTCTATAATCTTGTAGAGAAAAATAAAGCAGGCTATAAAAAGAAAAAATATATAAAGGTTATAAGTACTTCCTATAGAAGGTTTGCTATGCTTGTAATTGTATCCACAATACCTACAGGTATTATGGGTATATTATTTAATGATGTTATTGAAAAAGCATCTACAGCCCTTATTATTCCGGGTATTTGTTTACTTATTACAGGTACTTTACTGCTTATTGCAGACAATACACCAGATGGTAAGAAAAATGAGGACACAGTATCTTACAAAAATGCCGCAGTGGTAGGTGTATGTCAGGGAATTGCAACACTTCCGGGAATATCCCGTTCTGGAACTACGATAGTAGCTTGTCTGGTTAGCAAAATGGATAGAAAATTTGCAGTTAAATATTCATTCATTATGTCTATTCCAGTTATTTTAGGAGCTGCTCTTTTAGAAGTTAAGGATATTGGCAGTAGTGGAATTTCAGGTGGAGAAGTTTTCAATTATGTTATAGGTATGCTTGTTGCAACAGTTGTAGGTTACATATGTATTAAAACTATGCTCAAGGTAGTCAGAAACAAAAAGTTTAAAGGCTTTTCAATATATTGCTATGTAGTAGGCTTAATTGCAATTATTGCATATTTTGTAAAATAAGTTAAATTTGGATTAATATATTATTTAAATTGAGTTTGTGGAGGAAAAAGCTTTGGCAACTAAAAAAGCAAATAACACAAAGTCAACCTCAAGAAATAAAACTGGTGGAGCCTCAAGAGCAAAAGCAAATAACAGCTCTGCGTCTAAGGCAAATCAAAATCAGAAAAATAAAAGTTCGGCACAGGTCAAAGAGCATTATGTGCCTACAGAAAAGGACATAAAACTAAAAAATGAAATAAAGCTTCTTATTGCATTAGTAGTGACCTTACTTTTACTACTTAGCAATTTTGGATTTTTGTCACCTGTAGGTGATTATCTAAGCTATTTTATGTTTGGTTTGTTTGGCTTTATAGCTTATATTTTCCCATTAGTTATGTTTTTTGGAGTTGCGTTTTTAATATCAAATATAAATAACAAAAGAGGCATAAAGAAATTTATAGCAGGCTGTGCTTTATATATTCTTGTTTCAGCAACAATACAGCTTGTATTTATGGAATATGATAATACCTTATCAGCCTTTGATTACTACAAAATATGTGGTAAAGGCAAGGTGGGCGGAGGCTTAATTGGTGCGTTAATAGAAAAATCATTACATTCATTATTTGGAATGTTAGGTACATATATAATTTTAGCACTCCTTATAATTATTACAGTTGTTATTCTTACGGAAAAATCCTTTATATCAGGCGTGAAAAAGGGCAGCAGCGCTGTATACGAAACAGCCAAGGAGGACGCTGTCAGAATAAAAAAGACAGCCAAGAGTATTGCAAATGAAAGAGCCTACCAGAAAAAGGAAAAGAGAGTAGATAACAGAGTACACGGAGTAAATATTGCTACTGTAGGAAATGGCAATGCTACAGAGGACGAGGATATACACGAAATAGGTCAGGAGATAATGAGTAAGCTGTCAAGTGACGATATGGAAGTGTATAACGGTCATGTAGAGCTAGAGGAGGGCTTTGACTACAATGAAATGCCAAATAAGGAAAATTCCTCAGATAATTACAATGTGACAAATAACAGTAATGTGGAAAGTGGTAATGTAGTAAATAATAATTCTTTAAGTAATAATTCTTTAAGTAGTAATTCTTATAAAGAAGATACTAGCGAAGAATATGACGGCTATGACAATGAGGACGGCTTATATGTTCCAAAGGAACAAATTCATGTGTCAAATGAAGCAAAGCAGGTAATGAATAGAAAAGCCTTCTCAGTAGGAAATGTAAATGTTACGGGCAGCGTGGCTAGTAGTGCAGTAAATGCTACAGGCAGCGTGACAGGAAGTGTAGCAAGAGATGTGTCAGCTAATGGAGCAGCTAATATATCAGCTAATAAACCAAATAGCACCCCGGCACCTACTAGAAAAAAGGCATATACTTTACCATCTACAGCCTTGCTTAATAAAGGAAATGGCACTACGAAGCCTGTAGATAATGCAAAGCTTAGAATGGTGGCAAATAAGTTGCAGGAAATACTTCATACCTTTGGAATAAATGCTACAGTTGTAGATTTTTGCAGAGGACCATCTGTTACCAGATATGAAATTCAGCCGGAAACTGGTACTAGAATAAACAAGATTACCTCCTTAGCAGACGATATTAAGCTTAATATGGCTGCAACAGATATTAGTATTGAGCCTGTTCCGGGAAAATCCACTATAGGTATTGAAGTACCAAACGAAGGCAGAGATACAGTGCTTATTAGAGAGTTAATTGAGTCAAAGGAGCTTAGAGCAAACTCCTCTAAGATTGCCTTTGCGGCAGGTAAGGATATTGCTGGAAATGTAGTAGTTGCAGATATTGGCAAAATGCCACATATGCTTGTAGCAGGTACAACCGGCTCAGGAAAATCAGTATTTACCAATTCTATTATTATGAGCATACTTTTCAGGGCAAAGCCAGAGGAAGTAAGACTTATAATAGTTGACCCAAAGGTAGTAGAATTTGGTGTATATAACGGTATTCCACATTTGCTACAGCCAGTTGTAACAGACCCTAAAATGGCAGCTAATACCCTTAAATGGGCGGTGGCTGAAATGTCTGAAAGATATAAAAAATTTGCAGATTTTAATGTAAGAGATTTAAAAGGATATAATGAAAAGATAGAGAGTGCTGGAAAAGAGTCAGGTCTTACAAAGCTTCCTCAGATAGTAATTGTTATTGACGAGCTTGCTGATCTTATGATGGTAGCAGCAAAGGATGTAGAGGAGTCAATATGCAGACTTGCACAGTTAGCAAGAGCAGCAGGTATACATTTGATTATTGCTACTCAAAGACCTTCTGTTGATGTTGTAACAGGACTTATAAAAGCAAATATACCTTCCAGATGTGCACTTATGGTTTCATCGGGAACTGATTCCAGAACAATTATTGACTCTAACGGAGCAGAAAAACTTTTAGGAAATGGTGATATGCTGTTTTATCCATCAGGCTATGTAAAGCCGGTAAGATTACAGGGTGCATTTGTTTCAGACCAGGAGGTACAAAGAGTTGTAGATTTCTGGAAGGCTCAGGCAGACGGAAATACCTATGATGAAAGCATTGCAAGCTATGTTAAAACTCCTGAAGCTTCCTCTCAGGAAGGAGACAGGGATGATTATTTCTTTGAGGCAGCAAAGCTGGTTATACAAAAGGAAAAGGCTTCGGCAAGTATGCTTCAAAGATATTTGAATATAGGTTTTAACAGAGCCTCAAAGATTATTGATCAATTATATGATGCTGGTGTTATAGGTGATGAAGAGGGAACTAAGCCTCGAAAAGTAATTATGACTATGGAACAGTTAGAAAATCTAACTTAAAAACATTCAAGCGTATAATTAATGCAAATAATCAAATAACCAGACAATCAAGCTGCAGTTTTATAGAGAAAGGAAAAGACAGATGAAAACAGATATTGAAATCGCAAGAAATGCAAAAATGTTACCTATTAAAGAGGTAGCTAAGTTATTAAACATTGAAGAAGATGATTTAGAGTTATACGGAAAGTATAAGGCTAAGATTTCTGACGAATACCTTGACAGAATAAAGGATAACAAGGACGGAAAGCTTATTTTAGTAACTGCTATTAATCCTACACCAGCAGGCGAAGGAAAGACTACGGTTACAGTAGGCTTAGGTCAGGCGTTTAATAAATTAAACAAAAAGGCAATTATTGCACTTAGAGAGCCATCCTTAGGACCTTGCTTTGGTATTAAAGGAGGAGCAGCAGGTGGAGGATATTCACAGGTTGTGCCTATGGAGGACCTAAATCTTCATTTTACAGGTGATTTCCACGCTATTACATCTGCCAACAACCTTTTAGCAGCACTTCTTGACAATCATATCCAGCAGGGTAATGAATTAAATATTGATACAAGACAGATTGTTTGGAAAAGATGTCTTGATATGAATGACAGAGTTCTTAGAAATGTTGTTGTAGGACTTGGCTCTAAAATGGACGGTGTAGTCAGAGAAGATCACTTCGTAATTACAGTTGCTTCAGAAATAATGGCAATCCTTTGCTTGGCAAACGATATGGAGGATTTAAAGGACAGATTATCAAAGATAATTGTTGCTTATAATTATAGTGGACAGCCTGTAACAGCAGGAGATTTAAAGGCAGTTGGTGCTATGGCTGCTTTATTAAAGGACGCAATAAAGCCAAACCTTATTCAGACCCTTGAAAACACACCAGCCTTAGTTCATGGTGGACCATTTGCAAATATTGCACATGGCTGTAATTCAGTAAAGGCTACAAAGGCAGCACTTAAAATGGCAGATTATGTTATAACAGAGGCTGGCTTTGGTGCAGATTTAGGTGCAGAAAAATTCTTTGATATTAAGTGCAGAAAGGCTGGACTTAAGCCAGATGCAGTTGTATTAGTAGCAACAATTCGTGCTTTAAAATATAATGGTGGAGTACCTAAGGCTGACTTAAACGAAGAAAATGTAGAAGCCTTAAAGAAGGGTATCTGCAACCTTGAAAAACATATTGAAAACCTACACAAATTTGGTGTACCTGTAGTAGTTACACTTAATTCCTTTATTACAGATACAGAAGCAGAAAATGAATTTGTTAAGAATTTCTGTGAAAGCAAGGGCTGTGAATTTGCTATTTCAAAGGTTTGGGAAAAAGGTGGCGAAGGTGGAATACCATTAGCCGAAAAGGTGCTTGAAACACTTGAAAATAAAAAAAGTGAATTTAAGGTGCTTTACGAAGATGACCTTTCCTTAGAAGAAAAGATAAAAACAATCGCAACTGAAATATATGGTGCTAAGGGTGTTACTTATGCACCGGCAGCAAAGAAGGCATTAAAGCAGATTGCTGATATGGGCTATAGCAGTTTACCTGTATGTATGGCAAAAACACAGTATTCCTTCTCAGATGACCAGACAAAGCTTGGCCGTCCAACAGATTTTGAAATCAATATTAGAGAAGTATATATTTCAGCAGGTGCAGGCTTTGTAGTTGCTATTACAGGTGCAATTATGACTATGCCGGGACTTCCAAAGGCTCCGGCAGCCTATGGCATTGATGTTAATGAAGAAGGAAAGATTACAGGATTATTCTAGGAGGTTATTATGGCAACAATCATAGACGGAAAGGCTGTTTCGGCAGCAATTAAGGACGAAATCAAAAATGAAGTAGCTGCTTTAAAGGAGCAGGGAAAAGAAGTATGCTTAGCAGTAATTCAGGTGGGAAACAATCCTGCCTCTACTGTGTATGTAGGTAATAAAAAGAAGGCTTGTGCGTATGTAGGAATTAAATCCTTAGCCTATGAGCTTCCAGAGGAAATTACACAGGAGGAATTGTTAGCACTTATAGATAAGCTGAATAATGATAAGACTGTAAATGGTATTTTAGTCCAGCTTCCATTACCAAAGCATATTGACGAGGATACAGTTACAGAACGAATTGCTCCTATAAAGGATGTAGACGGCTTCCACCCTGTAAATGTAGGAAATCTTTCTATAGGCAAAAAAGGCTTTATTTCCTGTACACCATACGGAATAATCAAATTACTTGAAAGAAACAACATAGAAACAGAGGGCAGGCACTGTGTTATTATTGGCAGAAGCAATATAGTAGGAAAGCCTATGTCTATGCTTATGCTTAGAAAAAATGCTACAGTTACTATTGTTCATTCAAGAACAAAAAATATTAAGGAGCTTACAAAGCAGGCTGATATACTTATAGTAGCCATTGGAAAGCCAAAATATGTAGATGAATCCTTTGTTAAGGACGGAGCAGTTATAATTGATGTAGGTATTAACAGAGATGAAAATAACAAGCTTTGTGGTGATGTTGATTATGAGGCTGTAATTGACAAGGTAAGTGCTATTACACCAGTTCCGGGAGGAGTTGGACCAATGACAATAGCAATGCTTATGAACAACTGCGTGGAAGCTTATTATATGCAAAATTAAGGAAAAAATATGTACGCAAATATTATAGTTGATATATCATACGAAAAATTAGACAGAATATTTCAATATAAAATTCCAGAGGAGTTATTAGAAAAAATATATGCAGGTGTCAGTGTTACAATTCCTTTTGGCAAAGGTAACAGACTTATTAATGGATTTGTTATTGATATAACAGATATTTGCGATTACGATGAAACAAAGCTTAAATCAATTATTAAGGTAAATGAAAAGAATATACCTGTTGAGGGTACTCTTATAAATCTTGCCTGGTTCATTAAGAACACCTATGGCTCGACAATGAATCAGGCTCTAAAAACAGTTATTCCTATAAAAAAGGTTGCTAAGGATGTTGTAAAGCGTACAATATATTTAGCAGCTACAAGGGAAAAGCTGAACCAATATATAGAAGAGTTTACAAGAAAAAATGCTGTGGCAAGGCTAAGGCTTATAAAAGCATTTGTGGATTCTGATTCTGAATATCTTGATTATACACTTGTAACAGAAAAGCTGAATATTCAAAGACAGACTGTTAAAGCACTAGAACAGCTTGGATTAATAGAAATAAGGGAAGAAAAGGTATATAGAAATCCAATTAATATAAAAAACAATGTGGATTATAACATTTCACTTAACGAAGAACAAAAAAAGGTGGCTTACGATATTATTAATTCACCTAAAAATGTACATTTAATCCACGGAGTAACAGGCAGTGGTAAAACAGAGGTGTATATGGAGATAATTGACAGGTATATAAAAATGGGCAGGCAGGTAATAGTTTTAATACCGGAAATTGCCTTAACCTATCAGACAGTAATCAGATTTTACGCTAGATTTAAGGACAGAGTGTCAATTATTAATTCAAAGCTATCCCAGGGGGAAAGATATGACCAGTTTGAAAGAGCAAAAAAGGGTGAAATAGATATAATGATTGGACCACGCTCAGCTATATTTACACCTTTCAAAAATTTAGGCTTAATTGTAATTGATGAGGAGCATGAAAGCTCTTATAAAAGTGAAGGCATACCAAAGTATCATGCCAGAGAGGTGGCGGTTTATCTGGCAAATATGTGTGGTGCAAAGGTAGTTTTAGGCTCGGCTACACCATCAATAGAAAGCTTTTATGCCTGTAAAAGTGGCGAATATGAGCTGCATTTACTTAAAAACAGGGCTGTGGCTAAAAATATGGCACAGGTAGACATAGTGGATTTAAGAGAAGAGCTTAAAAATGGAAACAGGTCTATGTTTAGCTGCAAATTACAAGAGCTTATAGATGATAGACTTAGAAAAAAAGAACAGATAATGCTCTTTATTAATAGAAGAGGATATGCAGGTTTTGTTTCATGTAGAAGCTGTGGCAAGGCAATACGCTGTCCTCATTGTGATGTTGGTTTAAATTTACACAATAATGGAAAATTAGTATGTCATTATTGTGGCTATGAAACACCTATGGTTAAAACATGTCCGTCCTGCAATTCAAAATATATAGCAGCTTTTGGTACAGGCACCCAGAAGGTTGAGGAAGCAGTTAAAAAAATGTATCCAACAGCAAGAGTTCTTAGAATGGATATGGATACTACCTCTAAAAAGGACGGTCACGAAAGGATTTTATCAGCCTTTGCCAATGAAGAAGCAGATATTCTTATTGGTACTCAAATGATAGTAAAAGGACATGACTTTCCTAATGTCACCTTAGTTGGGGTAATTGCGGCAGATTTATCCTTATATGCAGCAGATTACAGGGCAAACGAAAGAACCTTTGATTTGCTTACACAGGCAGCAGGCAGGGCAGGCAGAAGCAGAAAAAATGGAAATGTTATTATACAGACCTACAATCCGGAGGAATATAGTATTACCTTAGCTGCAAAGCAATGCTATGAGGAATTTTATGAGCAGGAGATACTATATAGAACGCTGAATGGTTATCCGCCGGTAATAAATATGCTGGCTATACTTATTACCTCAGAAAGCTATGAAAATGCAGATAAATTTTCTAAGGAAATTTTAGAAATAATTAATAAATCACAAAATAAGGTAATGATAATAGGACCGGCAGACTGTAATATAAAGAAAATAAGCGATATTTATAGAAAAATTATATATTTAAAGGACAGAGATATTAATAAGCTTGTTCACATAAAAAACAAAATTGAAGAGTATAAAGAAATAAACGATGTAGCATCTCTTGCAAGCATACAATTTGATATGAACCCGTTATCAATGTATTAAAGGACTAAAAGGGATGACATTTGGTCATAAATAATGTAATATATAAGTTATGGAATTGTATAACAATAAGACAATTACCGTAGATTAAACCTTATTAATTGAAATGAGAAAATAAAGCTTTTACGAAAGGAATATAAAAATGGCAATTAGAAATATAAGAGAAATAGGTGATGATATACTTAGAAAAAAATGTAAGGAGGTAAAGGAAATTACTCCTAAAATTACAACACTTATAGAGGATATGTTAGATACAATGTACCAGGCAGACGGGGTAGGCCTTGCAGCACCTCAGGTTGGTGTCCTTAAAAGAATTGTAGTTATCGATGTTGGAGAAGGTCCAATAGTTATGATAAACCCGGAAATTATCGAGCAAGACGGAGAGCAAAAGGGGGGTGAGGGCTGTCTTTCAGTACCGGGTAAATATGGCATAGTTACACGACCATATTATGTTAAAGCAAAAGCTTTAGACGAAAACTTTAACGAATATGAAATAGAAGGTGAAGAGCTTCTTGCCAGAGCAATATGCCACGAGTTAGCACACCTTGAAGGAGAGCTTTATGTGGATGTTGTTGAAGGCAATTTAATGACAAATGACGAATATGATGCTTACCTTAAAGCAAACGAAGAATTTGAAGCATAAGTAGGTGATTAAATGAAAATAGTATTTATGGGTACTCCAGATTTTGCTGCTGGAATATTAGAGGATATAATAAAAGCCGGTCACGAAATAGCCCTTGTAGTAACAAAGGAGGACAAGCCTAGAGGCAGAGGCAAAGAGGTGACCTTTACTCCTGTAAAGGAGGTAGCCTTAAAGCACAACCTCCCTGTATTTCAACCACATAGAATAAAGGACGCAGAGGCTATAGAAACACTTAAAAAATATGAGGCAGATGTATTTGTGGTAGTTGCATATGGACAAATATTATCAAGAGAAATTCTTGATATGCCAAAGAAAATATGTGTTAATATACATGCTTCCCTGCTTCCAAAGTACAGAGGTGCAGCCCCTATACAATGGGCAGTAATAGACGGAGAACAGTATACTGGCGTTACTACAATGAGAATGGAGGACGGCATAGATACTGGTGACATTATTGAAACTATTACTTATGAGCTAAAAAGTGACGAAACTGGTGGCTCTTTATTTGATAAGCTAATGGAGCTGGGTGGAAAGCTGATAGTTTCTACTTTGGAAAAAATAGAAAATGGTACAGCTACCTTTACAAAACAGGATGATTCTAATAGCACTTATGCAAAAATGCTTAATAAAAAATTAGGCGACATTGATTTTTCAATGGACGCAGTAAGTATTGAAAGGCTTATTAGAGGACTTAATCCATGGCCAAGTGCATATACATCATTAAACGGAAAGAATTTAAAAATATGGAAGGCTGTTACAAAGGAAGATGAATACGAAGGACAGCCTGGTGAGATAGTATATGTATCAGAGGATGAGATGTATATAAAAACCGGTAAGGGTGTCCTTGGTATTATAGAGTTACAGCTAGAAGGAAAAAAGAGAATGTATATTCAGGATTTCCTTCATGGCAATAAAATAGAAAAAGGCATTGTTTTAGGAAAATAGGAGGAAAAATATATGTTAGCATATTATTATGGTTATTATGACCCAACTTACTTTTTAGTGATAATTGCAGCAATAATAGCACTTATTGCACAGGCTAAGGTCAGCTCTTCATACAACAAGTATTCAAAGCTTTCTACTTATGCAGGAATGACAGGAAGTATGGTAGCTGAAAGAATACTTCGTGCCAATGGAATATATGATGTATCAATAGAATGTGTATCTGGAAAGCTTACAGACCATTATGATCCTGCCAGAAAGGTATTAAGACTTTCAAGCAGTGTGTATAATGACTCGTCTATAGCATCAGTTGCAGTAGCAGCCCACGAGTGTGGTCACGCAATACAGCATGCAAGACAGTATTCACCATTGACAATAAGAAGCACTATTGCACCTATTGCGTCAATTAGTTCTTCGGTTTCGTGGATTTTAATTTTACTTGGATTATTTATTAATGGTCAGTCCGGAATGGCATTATTAAATATTGGTATTATTGTATTTACAGTAGTTGTAGCTTTCCAGCTTATTACATTGCCTGTAGAATTTAATGCTTCAAAAAGAGCCTTAGTTATATTAGAAAATGATAGATTTTTGCAGGAAGAGGAATTAAAGGGTGCTAAGAAGATGCTTAGTGCGGCAGCATTAACATATGTGGCAGCAGCAGCTACAGCAATACTTCAGCTATTAAGATTAATAATCATTTCTGGAGGAAGAGATCGTGACTAATAGAGTTAGTGCAAGAGAAATTGTACTGGATATGTTATTAGACATTGAGAAAAACAAAATACCCTCTCATATTGAAAAAAGGGATACATTGGCAAAATACCAGTATTTAGACAAAACAGACAGAGCCTTTATTTCAAGAATTTTTGATGGAGCTATTGAAAATAAAATTAAGTTGGATTATATAATAAATCAATTTTCAAGGACACCAGTTAATAAAATGAAGCCTTTTATACGCTGCCTTATTAGAATGAGTGTATATCAGCTTGTTTTTATGGATAAAACTCCAGATAGTGCAGTGTGTGATGAGGCTGTAAAGCTGGCAAATAAAAGAGGTTTTAAAAACCTTAAGGGCTTTGTTAATGGTGTGCTTAGAAATATAGCCAGAAATAAAGAAAATATTCAGTATCCAGCCTATGAAAAAGATAAGGTGCTGTATTTATCAGTAATGTATTCAACGCCGGAATGGATTATAAAACAGGTTAAAGAACAGTATGGTGAGGATAGACTAGAGGCTATAATTAAAAATATGAACAAGGAAAAAGAGGGTATTAGCGTTCGTATTAGTGAAGAAAAAGATATAGAAAAGGTTTTGGAGGGCCTTTCTAAGCAGGGGGTGAAGGCAAAAAAAATGCAGCTTGCAAAGCGTGGCTACATATTGACAAATATAGACTACTTGGAAAAACTTTTGGAATACAAAAATGGAAGTATTATTCCACAGGATGAAAGCTCTATGCTGGCAGGCTATGTGGCTGCTCCTAAAAAGGACGACTATGTAATAGATGTGTGTGCAGCTCCAGGCGGAAAAAGTATTCATATAGCAGGCTTGCTTTGTGGTACAGGTATGGTAGAGGCAAGAGATGTATCTGAAAGTAAATTAGCACTCATTGAAGAAAATATTGAAAGAATAGGTGTTAAAAATATAAAAACAAAGCTTTTTGATGGTACAGCTTTAGACGAGACTTCAATAGAAAAGGCTGATATAGTTGTTACAGATGTGCCTTGCTCCGGACTTGGGGTCATCAATAAAAAAAGTGATATTAAATATAATATGACATATGAAAAACAACAGGAGCTTATTAAACTGCAAAGAGATATACTAAGCAATGCTGTAAAGTATGCAAAGGAAAATGGAACAATTATTTTTAGTACATGTACTATTAATAAAAAAGAAAATATTGAAAATATGAAGTGGCTTGTTGAATCATATAACCTAAAACCACAGGATATATCAGAATATTTTCCACAAGATTTTCATAGCAGTGAAACAAAGGCAGGTTATGTTCAGCTAGTATATGATAATGACGCTTCAGATGGATTTTTTATATGTAAATTAAAAAAACAGGAAATATAAAATGGAAAAAACAGATATAAAATCAATGGATTTCAGCCAGCTGGCAGAATTTGTTGAGAGTATTGGAGAAAAGAAATTTAGGACAGCACAGATATATAAGTGGCTGCATGTAAAGCACGCTGCCAGCTTTGATGAAATGACAGATTTGTCAGCAAGCCTTAGGGAAAAGCTAAAGGAAATGTGTACACTTACTGCATTAAAGATAGTTAAGGTGCTTACCTCAAAGGAAGACGGTACAAAAAAATATCTTTTTTCACTGGCTGACGGAAACATAATAGAAAGTGTTTTTATGAGGTATCATCACGGCAACTCTGTATGTATATCTACACAGGTAGGCTGCAGAATGGGCTGCAGATTTTGTGCTTCGACTATTGATGGTTTAGAAAGAAACCTTACTCCGGCAGAAATGCTTGATGAAATTTATGCAATAATAAGAGATACAAAGGAAAGAGTGTCAAATATTGTGCTTATGGGAAGTGGAGAGCCACTTGATAATTTTGACAATGTTGTAAAGTTTATAAAGCTTATAACAGACGAAAATGGCGAAAACATCAGTCAAAGAAACATTACCTTATCAACCTGTGGCTTAGTTCCTAATATAAAAAGACTTGCTGATTTACAATTAGCTATAACACTTGCAATTTCCCTTCATGCTTCTGATGATGAAACCAGAAGACAGCTTATGCCAATCGCAAATAAATATTCAATAGAAGAAATAATTGCGGCAGTTAAATATTTCTTTGAAAAAACAGGCAGAAGAATTACCTTTGAATATAGTCTGGTGGCTGGTGTTAATGACACAAAAGAGGAAGCAATGCGTTTAGTTTCTGTTATAAAGGGCATAAATTGTCATGTGAATTTAATACCTGTAAATCCTATAAAAGAGCGAGATTACAAGCAGTCTAAGCCTATTCAGATTAAAAAATTTCAAAATATTGTTGAACAATATGGAATAAATGTTACAATAAGAAGGGAAATGGGTAGAGATATTAACGGAGCTTGTGGACAATTAAGGAAGAGTTATATGGACAATGAAATAAAACAAGAAAAGGAGGGAGAAGGTTGAAAGCATTTGCACTTACAGATGTAGGTAAAAATAGGGTGACAAATCAGGATTATGTATATTGCAAGTCAGATGCGGTAGGAAATCTCCCAAATATTTTTATTGTAGCAGATGGAATGGGAGGTCATAAGGCAGGCGACATTGCTTCAGTTACAGCAGTAGATGCTGTTTTAAAATCTATAGAGCAATCTCAAAAAACTGATGTAATTTCCATAATGGAGGAAGCTGTACGCGAGGCAAACAAGACTTTATACGAAAAATCAAAGAGCAATGAGGAGTGGGCAGGAATGGGTACCACCCTTGTACTTGCTACAGTTGTGGATAGTACAATATTTGTTGCAAACATAGGTGATTCACGCTTGTACTTAATTGATGATGGTATTCATCAGATAACAAGAGATCATTCATATGTTGAAGAAATGGTCAGCATTGGCGAGATTGATAAATCAGAGGCAAGAACACATTCTAAAAAGAATATCATTACCAGAGCAATAGGTGTTGAAGAGGAAACACATGCAGATTTCTTTGAGGTGCAGTTTAAAAAGGGCGATAAGCTACTAATGTGCTCAGACGGTCTTACAAATATGATTGAGGACAATGATATACTTTCAGTTATAGCTGGGAATAATGACATAGAGAGTATGGTACATAAGCTAATAGATTTAGCCAATGACAGTGGTGGCAAAGATAATATAGCTGTGTTAATTGCCGAATTATAATATAATTGTATTGTGAAAGGAAATTATAGAAATGATGATTAGAAAAGGAATGTTTATCGGTGATAGATACGAAATAATCGATAAAGTTGGTTCAGGCGGAATGTCTGATGTATATAAAGCAAAGGACCACAAGCTTAACAGGTTTGTAGCTATTAAGGTCTTAAAGAGCGAGTTCAGCGAAGACAAGAATTTTGTGTCAAAGTTTAAGATTGAGGCTCAGTCAGCAGCAGGTCTTTCACACCCAAATATTGTAAATGTGTATGATGTTGGTGAGGACGAAAATCTTCATTATATAGTAATGGAGCTTATTGAAGGCATTACACTAAAAAAATACATTGAAAAGAAGGGTAAGCTTGCTGTGAGAGAAGCAGTAAGTATTGCTATTCAGGTGGCACAGGGTATAGAAGCTGCCCACAACAATCATATTATTCACAGAGATATTAAGCCACAAAACATTATTATTTCCAGAGAAGGAAAAGTAAAGGTTACAGATTTTGGTATTGCAAGAGCTGCATCTGCAAATACGATTAATTCAAATGCTATGGGCTCAGTACACTACATTTCTCCAGAGCAGGCAAGGGGTGGATATATTGATGAAAAAAGCGATATATATTCACTTGGTATTTCTTTGTTTGAAATGCTTACAGGAAAGGTGCCTTTTGAGGGAGATTCTACAGTACAGATTGCATTAGCTCATATTCAGGAGAAAATGCCAGACCCTAGAACCTATGTTGAGGATTTACCAATCAGCGTTGTGCGTATTATTGAGAAATGTACACAAAAAAAGGCTGATAGGAGATATTTAAAGGTATCATCACTTATAGCAGATTTAAAGCAGTCACTTATTACTCCGGACGAGGATTTTGTAGTAATAGAGCCACCTGTAAACAATGGTTCAACTATTATGATTACAGGTGATGAAATTTCTGTTATCAGAAAAGAGGCAGAGGCTGCTTCAGCGATGGCAAACAATACAAATGCTGCCGATGAGGATGACAACGAGGACGAGGAAAACGAAAACGACGAGGATGTGGATGATGTATTTGGAGAGGATGAGGATGAGGACGATTCAAATCCAAAGCTTGACAAGATAGTTGCAGTATCTGCAATAATTGCCGCAGTTATAGTGCTTATTATCGGTATACTTATTGTTGTAACAGCAGTTAAGGGCTGTGGTGGAGATGATAACACTCCAGCAAATGAGGAGCAGACAACAGACGGCAAAACCACAAAGGTTCCAAATGTAATTGGAAAGACAGAGGAAGAAGCACAGCAGATGCTTAAGGACGCTGATCTTGGCTACAGAATTGTTAGAGAAAGTCATAATACAATAGAAAAAGGTCATGTAATCAAGCTTTCAGAGGATGTTGGCTCAGTTGTAGCAAAGCAGTCTACAATTACTGTAACTGTAAGTCTTGGTGCAGAAGCCTTTGATATACCAACAGTAGTAGGTATGGATAAGACAAAGGCTAAGGAATTACTTGAAAGCGAAAAGTATGGCTTAAAGGTAGAAATTGAGTGGGAAGCAAGTGAGGATGTTAAGGAAGATACTGTAATGGATACAAATCCTAAGGCACCTACACAGTTAAAGTATGGTGATAAGATTACACTTACTGTAAGCTTAGGTAAAGATACAAGTGATGTTGAAGTTCCTAGCCTTAAGAATAAGACAGAGGCACAGGCAAAGGAAAGTCTGGAGGAAAAAGGTCTTGTTTTAGTAGTTAAGGACAGAAAGAATAGTGATAGTGTTTCAGCAGGAAAGATTATTAGTCAGGAAATTTCTTCCGGAACAACAGTTCCAAGAGGAACAGAGATTAATGTCGTAATGAGTCTTGGACCACAGCAGACAACAACCTCTGAGCCTGAAACAACAACAAATACTGTTGTAAATGAATATACAGTATTATTTACAACCTTTACTATTGGTGATGATGTTCTTCCATATGAGGACGAGGAGGGCAATCCAATAGCTTACAACTTTGAAGCAACAGTTTCTTACGCCTCAAGTGATGGTGGTACTTTAACATATCCGGTTACAGACCAGCTACAGCTTACACACGATGGAGATAAGTGGAAACAGCCTTCACAGATAAGCATTAAGAAATCAAATGCTACTCATGGAACAGAGGCTGTTCTTACAATAACAGCAAATGGAACAGTTGTTGCTACACATACAGCAGTATTCCAATAAGAGAAGGTAAATTAATTGACAGGTAAGATAATAAAAGGCATTGGAGGATTCTACTATGTACATATTGTACATAGTGGAATCTTTAAATGTTTTGCAAAAGGAATTTTTAGATACAAAAAAATAAAGCCATTAGTTGGAGATAATGTAGAAATTGAAATTACAAGTGAGGAAGAATTTACTGGTAATATTATTTCTATTTTAGACCGAAAAAACGAATTAATCAGACCGGCAGTGGCAAATATTGATCAGGCATTGGTAGTTTTCGCAGCGAAAAGTCCTATGCCTAATTTGAATTTATTAGACAGATTTTTAGTAATGATGGAAACTCAGGGAGTGGACACAGTAATCTGCTTTAATAAAGTAGATTTAGTTGATGAAACCGAATTAAACAGACTTAAGGATATATATGTGTCAGCTGGGTATCAGGTGTTACTTGCCAGTGCAAAGGATGGATACGGAATTGATGCAGTCCAAAATATATTAAAGGGTAAGACTACCTCACTGGCAGGACCGTCCGGTGTAGGAAAATCCTCAGTTATTAATGCTATAACAAGTGATGAGCTTGTTAAAACAGGTGATATAAGTAAAAAAATCGAAAGAGGAAAGCATACTACAAGACATACTGAAATCTTAAATATTGGCGAGGACACATATATAATGGATACTCCCGGATTTAGTTCAATGTATGTATGTGAATGTGAAAAAGAGAAATTGAAGGAGTTTTTTCCTGAAATATATAAGCATGAGGGCGAGTGCAGATTTAATGGGTGTGTTCACATAAATGAGCCGGGCTGTGCAGTTAAGGAAGCAGTGCAGCAGGGAACTATAAGTACATCAAGATATGAAAATTATAAGCTGATGTATGAAGAAATAAAAAGCAAGAAAAAATACTAAGAGGTAACACTATGATTAAATTATCACCATCTATATTGGCGTGCGATTACAATATTTTGGGAACACAGGTTAAGGAGGCATATGAGGCAGGTGCAAAGTATATGCACTTAGATGTTATGGACGGGCTGTTTGTTCCAAGCATTTCATTAGGTATGCCAGTAATTAAAAGTCTGCGTAAAGCTACAGATGTTGTCTTTGATACACATTTAATGATTAATGAGCCTATAAGATATATAGATGATTTTGTTGAAGCTGGCTCAGATATAATTACATTTCATTTAGAGGCTACAGATAAGGTAGAGGAAACCATTAATAAAATAAAAGCTGCAAAGGTTAAGGCTGGAATAGTTATTAATCCGGAAACTCCTGTTGAAGCAATAAAGCCATATCTTAGTATGGTGGATATGGTGCTTATAATGTCAGTTCACCCAGGCTTTGGTGGTCAAAAGTATATTCCAGAGGCTACTGATAAAATAAGACAGGCTAGAAATTTTATAGATGAAGCAGGCTATAATATTGATTTAGAGGTAGATGGTGGTGTAAACCTTTCAAATGTTAAAGAGGTACTAGAGGCAGGTGCTAATGTTATTGTAGCTGGCTCAGCAGTATTTGGTAATAATATAACAGATAGTGTTAAAGGCTTTTTGAAATCCTTTGAAGAATTTGAAAGAGGCTAAAATGAAAAGAGTATTAATTGTTACAGGAGGAGATATAAAGGAAGATTTTGGTATAGAATTTCTTAAAAAGAAAACTTATGATTTTATTATAGCAGTAGATGGTGGAATGAGCTTTTTGGCTATGGCAGGTGTAGTACCTGATTATATAATAGGCGATTTTGATACCTTACCAGAGGATACCTTAAATAACTATATTTCCTCTAAAGCAGAAATCATTAGATTAAACCCTGTAAAGGATAGTACAGATACAGAAGAAGCAGTAAATTTAGCTATAAAATTGAAAGCTGCTGATGTAGATATACTTGGAGGCTTAGGCAGTAGATTTGACCATTCCTTAGGAAATATTTTTCTATTAGAAAAAATGTTGAAAAAAAATATTAAAGGAACAATATATTGCCATAATAGCCAGATTACTATGATTGACAAAGGCTGTGTTATTGAAAATCCACATAGGTATAAATATATTTCTTTTATACAATTTGATGGAGCTGCAAAGGGTGTTACACTAAAGAATTTTAAATATACTATTGAAAATTTTGATTTTGATACAAAAAAGACCTTTAGATTAGGTATTTCAAATGAATTTGCAGGTGATACAGGACAGGTAGAAATAAAAGAGGGAAAGCTGTTAGTTATTATGACTAATGATTAGGTATATTACTAGGCAAAATATATATTTTATGGTAAAATAACCAGAGTAAATTTGTTAGGAGAAGTCATTTGAGTGAGAATAAAATGCAATTAAAAGATTTTTATTATGATTTACCACAGGAGCTTATAGCTCAAAATCCATTATTAGATAGAGCATCAAGCAGACTTATGCGTGTAGATAAGGTTACAGGTGAAATAACACATGGTATTTTTAAGAATATATGTGATTATTTAAAGCCGGGCGATTGTTTAGTAATAAACGATACAAAGGTTATTCCTGCCAGATTATTTGGTGCAAAGGAAGATACAAATGCAAAAATAGAAGTATTGCTTTTAAAAAGAAAAAGTGATAATACATGGGAAACACTTGTAAAGCCGGGCAAGAAATGTAAGATTGGAACCAGAATTATTTTTGGCGACGGACTCTTAGTTGGTATAGTTGAAGATGTATTAGAGGAAGGCAATAGATTAATTAGATTTGAATATGATGGAATATTTGAAGAAATATTAGACAAGCTTGGTCAGATGCCATTACCACCATACATAACTGTACAGCTTGAGGATAAAAACAGATACCAGACTGTATATGCAAAGTATGAAGGCTCTGCCGCAGCACCTACTGCCGGTTTGCATTTTACAAAGGAATTATTACAAAAAATTGAGGATATGGGCGTAAAAATAGCTCATGTTACATTACATGTCGGGCTTGGTACCTTTAGACCGGTTAAGGTTGACAATATTTTAGAGCATCATATGCACTCAGAGTTTTATATGGTCGATGAGGAAAATGCAAAAATCATAAATGATGCAAAGGCTAGTGGAAATCGTGTTATATCCGTTGGCACTACAAGCTGTAGAACCTTAGAGTCCTGTGCTGACAAAAAGGGACATATAGTTAGTGGCAGTGGTTGGACAGATATATTTATTTATCCTGGATATGATTTTAAGATTATTGACGGTCTTATTACAAATTTCCATTTGCCAGAGTCTACTTTACTAATGCTGGTATCAGCCTTTGCGGGCAGAGAGCATATTATGGAGGCATACAAGGTGGCAGTAAAGGAAAAGTATCGTTTTTTTAGCTTTGGTGATGCTATGATACTTATTTAGGTTAAATTCTATTATTAATATAGAAATATAAGAGAAATGAAAGTACGGAGGAATAAGATGCAGGAAAAGAGAAGAACAAAAAGACTTGACATTGATGTGACTATTAAGCTTAATCAGGTTAAGAATATGAAAGTTGTGAAAAATGTTAATGATGAAGATATTGAAGTAAAGCTTGTGAATATTTCAAGAGAAGGCTTAGCTTTTAAGACCTTTGAAGAATTAAAGCTTAATACCTTCTATGATGTAAATATTGTATTGTGGACTAAGGAAACCTTTAAGTCTGTAATCGAAATTGTCAGATCTGAACGGTATGGGGACGAGGAGGCTATATTATATGGCTGTAGGTTTATAGGCATTAGACCGGCAGACCAGTTAAAAATTCATATTTATGAAATATTAAATGAATCGGAGTAATATACACTTATGGAAACCTACAAGGTAAGAAAACTTAAAAAAAACGGTAATTACACAGTATGTGTACCTGGCTCAAAAAGTATTACAAACCGGGCTTTACTGCTTGCAGCTTTATCTAATGGTACCTCTATACTAAAAGGAGTTTTATTTAGTGACGATTCAAGACATTTCCTGAAGTCATTAATGGATTTAGGCTTTAAGGTAGATATTGACGAGGAAAAAAAGATTGTTAAGGTAGAAGGCTTAGGTGGAACAATACCGTGTAAGGAAGGTACTATTAATGTGGGAAGTGCAGGAACAGCAGCAAGATTTCTTACCTGTATGTGTGGTTTAGCTGACGGAACTTACACAATAGATGCCTCAAATCAGATGAAGAAAAGACCAATGAAGCCTTTAATGAAGGCTTTAGAAGGCTTAGGAGCAAAAATTACCTACCTAGAAGAAAAATATCATTTGCCAATAGTTATAAAAGGCTGTGGAGATATTAAGGGCAGAAAAAGTGTAGAATTAGATATTAGCGAAAGCACACAGTTTTTGAGTGCTTTGTTAATGACAGCCACTATGCTTAAGGACGGTCTGGATATTAATATCACCAGCAAAAAGAAATACGGCTCATATATTGGTATTACTATAAAAATGATGAGTCAATATGGTGTAGAGGCACATTTTGATGAGGAAAGCTATCATATTGAAGCAGACAGCAGCTATAATGCTATAGAATATCAAATTGAACCAGATGTTTCAGCGGCCTGTTATTTTTTTGCAATGGCTGCAATTAGTGCATCTACATTTAAAGTATTACATATTAGCAAAAATTCCATGCAGGGAGATATTAAGTTTTTAGAGGTGCTTGATAAAATGGGTTGTAAGGTTTCCTATGAGGCTGACGGAGTTTCTGTAGAAGGTCCAAATGAAAAACTAAAGGGCATAGATATTAATATGAACAATTTTTCAGATCAGACAATGACCCTTGCAGCTATTGCTGTATTTGCTGACTCGCCTACAAGGATAACCGGCATTGGACATATTAGGCTTCAGGAGTCCGACAGGCTTATGGCTATAGTTAATGAGTTTACCAAAATGGGTATAAAGGTTGAATATGGTGAGGATTATATAGTTATTTATCCTTCAAACCCGACAGAAGCGACTGTTGATACCTATGATGACCATAGAATGGCTATGTCTTTTGCTTTGGTAGGGCTTGTTACTGGAAAAATTACAATTAATAATCCTATGTGCTGCAGAAAAACCTTTGAGAATTATTTCGATATAGTTGATGAGCTTACGGCTGCAGATTAATAATAATATATTTTAGAATATTGGCAGGTAGAAAAATGGACTTTAGTGATATTAGTAATAAAGATATGAAATTAGGATTTATTGGACTAGGCTTGATAGGTGGTTCACTAGCAAAGGCTTTTCGTGAAGCTTTACCACATTCTACAATTATTTGCTATAACAGACGAGAAGAGCCTAGAAAAATGGCAATCGAGGATGGTACAGCAGATATAGTTACAGATAAAGTGGATAATAGCTTTGCTGATTGCGACTACATTTTTTTATGTACACCTGTAGAATTTAATGAAGTGTATCTTAAAAAGCTAAAGACTATTATAAAATCACAATGTATTATTACAGATGCAGGCAGCACAAAGACCAATATACATGAGGCTGTTATTGCTGAAGGCTTAGAGGCGAATTTTATTGGGGGACACCCAATGGCAGGCTCAGAAAAGGCAGGCTACGAATTTAGTAATGCCTGGTTGTTTAAAAATGCTTATTATGTTATTACACCTACAAGTATTACTAAAAAGGAAAAGCTTGATGAATTAGAACTTATGGTAAAGCTTATAGGAGCTAAGCCTGTAATTATTCCAGATTACAAAAACCATGATTATGCTGTTGCTGGCATTAGTCATCTGCCACATATAATAGCTGCAGAGCTTACAAATCTGGTAAAGGATATGGATACTAAGGATAATCTTATGAAGCTTTTGGCGGCTAATGGCTTTAAGGATACTACCAGAATAGCGGCCTCTTCACCAGAAATGTGGCAGCAGATATGTATGACTAATACTGAAAACATTACTAATCTTTTAGATGAATATATTAAAAGACTTGTAAATGCAAGGGATAGAATAAAGGTAGGCGATGGAGAATTTGTATATGATTTATTTACAAAGAGCCGTCAATACAGAAATGAGTTTGGAAACAGATTATCAGGAAATCCTAACGATTTATAAAGTTAAAAGAGGAATTTGCTATGGGAAAAGAAGTAAAAACAAATGCAATGCGTATTCTGGATAAGAACAAAATAGCTTACGAAATTAATTTATATGAATGTGATGAATTTATTGACGGAGTTCATATTGCTGATAAATTAAAGCAAGGCTATGATTACTCCTTTAAAACCTTAGTCACTATAGGCAAAAGCAAGAATTATTTTGTGTTTGCCATACCTGTAGATAAGGAAATTGACCTTAAAAAAGCAGCAGTAGTAGTAGGCGAAAAAAATCTAGAGCTTATTCATGTTAAGGATATTAATGCAGTTACAGGGTATATTAGGGGTGGTTGTACACCTATTGGAATGAAGAAACAGTACAAGACAGTTATTAATGAAACTGCTTTAAACTTTGATAAAATAATTATTTCCGGCGGAAAAATCGGCGCGCAGATATTTATTAATCCCAAGGATTTAATAAAAGTTACAAATGCGTTGACAGCAGATATAATTAAAAATTGACAAATAAAACTTATGTGTTAAAATATAAGAGCTATACAAAATTAAATATTAGTTGATGAACTGGAGTATTAAGAGTCTAGTTACTTTTAGAGAGCTATCGGTTGGTGGAAGATAGTAGTAAAAGCTCCCAACTCGCCAGGAAGACCTTTTAGTGAAATAATAGTAGTTAAAAGCGTGTGGTTTGCGTTAAAAACTTAGAGTGCATATTATTACAATATGAATTAGAGTGGTACCGCGTAGAATATCTTCGTCTCTTTTATAGAGGCGATTTTTTATTATTTACAAGTGTGCCTGTGAAATAAAGGAGGATTTTATGTCAGAATTGTATAATCACAAAGTAGTAGAAAAAAAGTGGCAAAAGGTTTGGGATGATAATAAAGCCTTTGCTGCAACAAACGATTTTACTAAGCCAAAGTATTACGCATTAGTTGAATTCCCATATCCATCAGGACAGGGCTTACATGTTGGTCATCCAAGACCATATACTGCACTTGATATTGTTGCCAGAAAGAGAAGAATGCAGGGCTATAATGTATTATATCCAATGGGCTGGGATGCGTTTGGTCTTCCAACAGAAAATTATGCAATTAAAAACAAAATACATCCAAAGATTGTTACAAAGAACAATGTAGCAAGATTTAAGGAACAGCTTCATTCCTTGGGATATTCCTTTGATTGGGACAGAGAAATTAATACAACAGACCCAAGCTATTACAAATGGACACAGTGGATTTTCCTTAAATTATTTAAGGCAGGTCTTGCATATAAGACAGAAATGCCAATTAACTGGTGTACCTCTTGTAAGGTTGGTCTTGCAAATGAGGAGGTTGTTAATGGTGTATGTGAAAGATGTGGCAGCGAGGTTATCCGTAAGGTTAAGAGCCAGTGGATGCTTAAAATTACTGCATATGCACAAAAGCTTATTGATGACTTAGATGATGTTGACTACATTGAAAAGGTTAAGGTTTCACAGAAAAACTGGATTGGACGCTCAGAGGGTGCAGAAGTAGATTTTGCTTTAAAGAATAAAGATGAAAAGCTTAGAATTTACACAACAAGACCAGATACTTTATTTGGTGTAACTTATATGGTTGTTTCTCCAGAACACCCAATGATAGATAAGTACAAGGACGAAATATCAAACTTTGACGAAATAGTTGAATATAGAGAAATGGCAGCTAAAAAGTCCGATTTTGAAAGAACAGAGCTTGCAAAGGATAAGACAGGTGTAGAAATAAAAGGTATTACAGCAATTAATCCTGTAAACGGAAAAGAAATTCCAGTCTGGATTTCTGACTATGTTCTTATGACCTATGGTACAGGTGCTATTATGGCAGTTCCTGCACATGATGATAGAGATTGGGAATTTGCAAAGAAATTCAATCTTCCACTTATTCAGGTAGTTGGAAAGGAAGGTACAACTGTAGATATTAATGCAGAAGCCTTTACAGATGTTGCAACAGGTGTTCTTATGAATTCTGATTTCCTTAATGGCTTAGAGGTTAAGGACGCAAAGAAGAAGATTATTGAATTTTTGGAAGAAAAAGGCATCGGCACAAAGAAGGTAAACTTTAAGCTTCGTGACTGGGTATTCTCAAGACAGAGATACTGGGGCGAGCCTATTCCTATTGTAAAATGTGAAAAGTGTGGATATGTACCACTTGATGAAAGTGAGTTACCACTTGAGCTTCCAGAGGTTGACAGCTATATGCCAACTGACAATGGCGAATCTCCATTAGCAGCAATGACAGATTGGGTTAATACCACCTGCCCATGCTGTAACGGACCTGCAAAGAGAGAAACAGATACAATGCCACAGTGGGCTGGATCATCATGGTATTTCCTTAGATATACAGACCCAACCAATAACGAAGCTTTAGCTAGTAAGGAAGCACTTAAATACTGGCTTCCTGTAGATTGGTACAATGGTGGTATGGAGCATACTACATTACATTTACTTTACTCTCGTTTCTGGCATAAGTTCTTATATGACAATGGTATTGTTCCAACAAAGGAGCCATATCAGAAGAGAACTTCACACGGTATGATTTTAGGTGAAAATGGCGAAAAGATGTCAAAGAGCCGTGGTAATGTAGTTAATCCGGATGATATTGTAAACGAATATGGCGCAGATACACTTCGTACTTACGAAATGTTTATTGGAGCATTTGATTTAAGTGCTTCCTGGTCAGAGGATGGTGTTAAGGGCTGTAGAAGATTTTTGGAAAGAGTATGGAAGCTGCAGGATATAGTAGTAGACGGTGATGACTACTCAGAGGATTTTGTAACAAAAATGCACCAGACTATTAAAAAGGTTTCATATGATTTTGAAAATCTTAAATATAACACAGCAATAGCTGCGATGATGTCACTTATTAATGACTTCTACAAGAAGAATTCTGTAACAAAGGGCGAATTTAAAACCTTACTTACATTATTAAACCCAGTTGCACCACATATTACAGAAGAATTGTGGCAGATAATGGGCTTTGAAGGAATGGTATACCAGACAGCATGGCCTGAATATGACGAAGAAAAAACTGTTGAAAACACTATTGAAATCGCAGTTCAGGTAAATGGCAAGACAAAGCTTACAATTAAGATAAGCAAAGATGAAAGTAAGGAAAATGTACTTACAATGGCAAAGGAAGCTTTAGGTGATAAGCTTACTGGAAATGTTGTTAAGGAAATTTATGTACCAGGACGAATTGTAAATATAGTAGCAAAATAGTAGGGTGTTTACTAAAAAATGTTTATAAACTATTACATCTTATGAGAGCATTAGTTCATGCTTTTGGCTTTTTCTAATAGAGTGTATTAAAGATAGTTGATTAAAAAAAATGTCAGGCAAAACTCGCATCGATATTTATAGAAAACATATAGATAGAGATGCTCAAACATTGCCTGACATTTTTACATTATCTTTCATACACTCTATAAGAAAAAGATGCAAAGGGTCATTCTTCATTAGTTTTATTTTTATCAAAATCTTTTTTTGTATACTATACAATCCCTACTTCACAAGAAACAGCTTTTTCTTACACAACAAAATTCCAAACAGGCAAATCACCACACTTACAATACCTGAAGTAATCAAACAGAAGTACATATTATCTGAAATCATTGAAACCAGCTCTACAGAGTACATCATAGTAGGCATTGGTAAATAATGAATAAGCATAATACCTAAGGACTGTTTACCTATATAGGATAAAGGCCTAAAAGTATTTATAGCATATGAAACAAATACAATTCCCAAGGAGCCTAATATTGAACAGATAAAGTAAATAGTAGTTGATTTATGGAAGGAATATTTACCCAGCTTAAAATATTGAAGAACTATTTCATTTTTTGTCTTAAAGCATATGAAAATGAGTAGTGCCATAAAGACAACACCTAATATAAGGCTTACATATCTTTTACAGTGCTTCAAAATATCCAGCTTTGCAAACAGGTAACCAATAAACAAAATTGAGTTGCACGCAAAAAATCTTCCAATAGAAATAGAAAGATATTCAAGCGTTTCGTGATCCTTAAATATTTGCAGGTTAAGACTCATCCTAATATAGGCTGTTAAGTATGTGCAAATAACATTAACCGCAATAGTAGCAATAAGGATAATATTGTTGTTTTTAACAGGCTTATAAAGTAATACAAATACAACTTCGCAAAAGAACAAAGTACCTAAAAACCAAACAGGTGCAATTCCGTGGAAGGTAAAGGTGTATTTAAGTTTGGTAATAAAATTTTCACCTACGGCCTTTGAAAAGAATATGTAGAGAAAACTCCATGCCATATAAGGAATAAGTAATCTTCTAAAAAAACCAAAAATCTCTTTTTTAATATCTAAAACAAAATTTGTCTGACTATATTTCAAATGTAAACAAATTCCACTTACAAAAAAGAAGAGAGCCATATGGAAGGAATAAATATAAATAGAATACTCTTCAATATCTGCAAAAATCTTTTGTCGTCTAAGCAGATGACCATATACTACTAAAATAATACCAATTCCTTTAGCTATATCTAAATATTGTGCTCTTTTTCTTTCAGTGTTCATTGAATGCTCCTAAACAGTAATTAATTGTTTTAATTATATAATTTTATTTGGGGATTGTAAATCAAATATAAGTATATTTTGCAAAATATATTGTTATAGGTAAATACCTATAACTAGCGTAAGGAACATACGATAACCACAAATATTGACTTTGGTGTAGTATGTATGTATAATCTAGAACAATATAAAACATATAAATCCTATCGAGAATATATGATATAAAACTGCAAATAAGACATTTTAATAATACTTATTTTATAAAAGCATACATAGCAAATTATTAAAGCAAATCAGTAGATTTGCAAAAACAAAGAAAGTGAGGCAATGATGTGAGTAATATATATGATAATATTTTAGATTTAATAGGTCATACGCCACTTATAAGATTTCATAAAGTAGAAACAAAATATTCATCAAAGGCAAATATTATTGGGAAGCTGGAATTTTTTAATGCTGGATTTTCTGTAAAATCCAGAATAGCAAAGAATATGATTGAGGAAGCGGAAAAGGAAGGAAAGTTAAAGGAAGGAGATACCATTATTGAAGGTACAAGTGGTAATACAGGAATTGGACTTGCAATGGTAGCTGCTGCCAAGGGCTATAAAGCAATAATTGCAATGCCTGAAAATATGAGTAAGGAAAGAATTGCTATTTTAAAGGCATATGGTGCAAGTGTTGAACTTACACCTGCAAAGGACAATATGGCTGGTGCAAATGAAAGAGTTCAAAAGTTGCTTAAAGAAAATAACAATGTATATTCACCGGGACAGGGAGCTAATCCAGCTAATCCGGGTATCCACGAAAAGACAACAGGTCCGGAAATATGGGAGGATACAGACGGAAAGGTCGATATTTTTATAGCAGCCTCTGGAACAGGAGGAACAATTTCCGGAACAGGCAGATACTTAAAAAGTAAAAATCCAAATATAAAGATTATTGCTGTAGAGCCTGCTGGGAGTCCTGTATTATCTGGTGGAAAGCCGGGTTATCACAAAATACAGGGAATAGGTGGAGGACTTACTCCTCCAGTTACAGATGAGTCATTGTTTGATGAGATAATTACAGTAACAGATGAGGAGGCCTACGAAATGGCAAGATTTTCAGCTAAAGAGGAAGGGATACTTATAGGAATATCTGCTGGTGCTGCTTTGATTGCAGCAGCAAAGGTTGCTGGCAGACCTGAAAATGCAGGAAAGAATATAGTAACAATTATCCCGGATTCAGGAGAAAGATATTTGACCTCAGATTTATATGAGATATAGAATTTTTGAAAATATATAGGTTACAAGAAAAGGAGAAAAGAAATGAGAAAGTTGAAAAAGTTTTTTACAGTAACATTAACTGCGGCACTGGCGTTTTCTCTAGTGGCATGTGGAGGAAAGAAAAGTGATGATAATACGAAAGGTGAAATTAATTTTGGCATTATGCCGGGAACTATCAGAACTGCGGTAGTTCTTTTAGCAGAACACTTGGGATATTATAAGGAGGAAGGAGTCGATGTTAATTTTGTAGAGGTTCAGGACGCTACATCAGCACTTACTTCGATTAGTACAGGAAAAGACGAAATCGATGTATGGGGAACAGGAATTGTTCCAGACTTGAATTTTATTGCTAATGGTTCAGATTTAGTTATTTTTGAAGGTACGGCAGCAGAAGGTGGAGCTATTATTGCAAAGCCTGAAAATGTTGAAAAGTACAAGGATTTATCAAAATATGAAAATATAACAATAGCTACAGTAAGAGCAGATACAGCCTGGGTTGTATCAAGAGGCTATTTGAAAAAACAGGGTGTTAATGTTGATTCGATTAATGTAATGGAGGTTGACAGTCAGGTTAATGTAGCCGAGGCAGTTAATAAAGGTGAAGCAACACTTGGATTTTTACCAGCAGAATTTGCGAATAAATATGCTGATTCAGTAGATATAGTTTATGAAGTTGGCGAACTCGAGCCATTATATGTATGCTGCCGACAGGTAACCTCAAGAACAACTCTTAATAACAAAAAAGACGAGCTTATTGCATTTACAAGAGCAAATTTAAGAGCACTTGAATATTATCAGGACGAAGCGAATCAAGATGAAATAGTAAAATATTTAGCTGAATATTCAGATCAGACAGAGGATTATGTAAGACAGTATTTATTTGGCAACAGAACAATAATGACACTAGACCCAAATAAGGAAGGAATAATAAGCTACTATAATTCCTTAGTAGAGGCAGGATATTTTGAAGGTGATATTGATGTGGCTGAACATATTGATACAGAAATATATAATGAAGCATTAAATCAGTTAATAGAAAAAAATCCAGATAATGAATTTTATAAAAGCCTAAAAAAATAAGAAAATATAAATCGCTTAAAGTGCTTTGAAAGGTCGGAAAATATGGAAAAAATAAAATTAGAAAATTTAACTCTGACATATAAGGATGCAAATGGAAGCTATACACCATTTGAAAATATTAATCTATCTATTAACGAGAGTGAATTTGTATGTATTATTGGTCCTTCTGGATGCGGAAAAAGTTCACTTTTAAGCGTGATAGAAGGGTTGAATAAGGAAAGTGGCGGAGCAGCCTATATTGACGGTAAAAAAATTGAAGGACCGGGTATAGACAGAGGGGTTGTATTTCAGCATTATTCATTATTTCCGTGGATGAATGCAACAAAAAATATAGTATTTGCCATGAAACAAAGTAAATGCAAGGGTACAAGAAAGGAATTATTAAAAATAGCTGAAAAATATCTGGAAAAGGTAGGACTTGGTGATGCAAAGGACAAGTTTCCAGCACAGCTTTCTGGTGGTATGCAGCAAAGAGTTGCTATTGCCAGAGTAATGGCATCAAATGCAAGTATATTTTTAATGGACGAGCCATTTGGAGCTATTGACCCTAAAAACAGAAAAGAGCTGCAGGAGCTTATTTCAAAGCTTTCAAAGGAAGAAAAAAAGACAGTTGTATTTGTAACTCACGATATTGAGGAGGCAATACTATTAGCTGACAGAATTATATTTATGTCAGATAAAACCATAAAGGCTGATATAAAAGTAGATTTTCATTACCCAAGAAAAAAAGAAGCACTTATAGGAGATAAAAAGTATCTGTCATTACATAATGAGCTAATGAAATTATTCTATGAAAATATTGCACAAAAGATTGGAGATGAGGTTACCATATGATTATTTCAAGTATTTTATTTGTTATTATATTATCACTTATATTGGGTTTGCCAGCACAGGTAACCTATAAATCTTCAACAGAATTTGTTGCAGCAGTAGTAATAATTGAAATTATATATATTATTGCATATCTTAAAACAAAAAAGAAAAGTATGTCAGATGTAGTTTCTGTTATATATATTTTACTTATTATATGGGAGGTTGTTACAAAGCTTCAAATAGCACATCCTGTTTTAGTGCCAGCACCGGAAAATGTATTTGCAGTATTTAACACAAATGCAAAGGATATGCTGGAGGGAGCCAGTAGCTCAATGATATTACTGGTACAGGGTATCTTATATGCAATGGTTTTAGGAATTTTCGGAGGCCTGTTTGTAGGCTATGTGCCAAGACTTAGAGATACCTTTTTGCCTATTACCAGAGTAATAAGCAGTATTCCGCCACTTGTGTATACTCCATATGTAGTGGCAGTAATGCCAAGCTTTAAAAGTGCCTCTGTATTTATAATTTTTTCAGCAGTATTCTGGCCAAACTTTACAAGTATGATAGCCAGAGTAGGAAGCATTGATAAAAAAATAATTGATTCTGCAAAGGCAATGGATTTGTCACTGTTTTCAATGTTATTTAAAATTATACTTCCATATTCATTGCCTGATGTAATAGGTAGATTGTCTGGGTCAGTAACCTCGGCAATGCTATGCTTAACCGGTGCTGAAATGTTAGGAGCAAATTCTGGTTTGGGATATTTTGTAAAAAAATATTCTGATTATGCTGATTATAAAAGAGTAATTGCAGGAATTATATTAATAGCAGTAGTGGTAACTATAATTAATATTCTAATAAATGCTTTGCAAAAAAAGGTAATTAAGTGGAAATATTAAAATAAGAGCCAATAAAATTTATCATTTTACATACCTTGATAAAAAAAATAAATAATGATAAAATGAATATGTTTATCATTAAAAGGAAAGGAAGTAATTGCAATGATAAAAGTAGATATTATTTCAGGTTTTTTAGGTGCGGGTAAGACAACACTTATTAAGCATTTATTGGGACATGTTTATAAAAATGAAAATGTTGTATTAATCGAAAACGAATTCGGAGAAATTGGTATAGATGGTGGCTTCTTAAAGGAAGCAGGCATTAAGATTAGAGAAATGAACTCTGGCTGTATATGCTGTTCATTAGTAGGAGATTTTGCTGCTTCTCTTAAAGAGGTAGTAGATACTTACCAGCCAGAAAGAATTATTATTGAGCCATCAGGTGTAGGCAAGCTTTCAGATGTTGAAAGAGCAGTAGCAGGTGTTGCTGAGTCTTTACAGTTAGAAATCTCACATAAGATAGTTGTAGCTGATGTTACAAAGTGTAAAATGTATCTTAAAAACTTTGGTGAGTTTTATAAAAATCAGATTGAAAATGCAAACACAATTATCTTAAGCAGAACAGATATTGCAAAAGAGGAAAAAACCGAGGAGGCTTTGGCTCTAATTAAGGAAATCAATAGTGTTGCAGCTATTGTGACAACTCCAGTAGACAAGCTTGCAGATGAAATACTTATGAAAGCCTTAGAAAATAAATCTTCTGCTGCAGATATGCTTAAAGAGGTAGAAGAAAATGAGCATCATCATGACGGAGAGTGTTGTCACCACCACGACCATGAGCATCATCACCATGACGGAGAGTGTTGTCACCACCACGATGATGAGGACGAACACGAACATCATCACCACCATGACGGAGAGTGCTGTCACCACCACGATGATGATGACGAGCATGAACATCACCATCACCACGATGATGATGAGGACGAACACGAACATCATCACCACCATGACGGAGAATGTTGCTGTCACCATGACCATGACCATCATCATCACCATCATGCAGATGATGTATTTACAAGCTGGGGTACAGAAACAACAAAGGCTTATACAAAGGCTCAGCTTAATCAGATTTTGGAAAGCTTTGAAAATGAAACAAAGGGTACAATCCTTAGATCAAAGGGTATTGTAAAGGATGCTGAAAGCGAAGAATTTATATACTTTGATTATGTTCCGGGACAGATTGATATAAGAAGTGGCAGTGCAGATTACATTGGCAAGGTATGTGTAATTGCTGCCGGTTACACAGAAGAAGAATTAAAGGATATTTTTCTTAAATAAGGAGCAGAAATGGTAAGAGATGAAAAAAAACAGGTATATATAATTTATGGCTTCTTAGAAAGTGGAAAAACACAGTTTTTAAGATATACAATTTCACAGGATTACTTCCAAATCGATGAAAATTCATTACTTATTTGTTGTGAAGAAGGTATGGAGGAATACGATGAAAAGGCACTTAAAGAAGCTAATACCGATATGGTAGTCATTGATGAGCTTGAGGACTTCAATGTAGAAAAGCTTATAGCCTTAGACAAGCAGTACAATCCAGAAAGAATTCTTATAGAATACAATGGAATGTGGGACGCAAAAAACATTGAGCTTCCTGCTAACTGGGAGCTGGCACAGCAGATTACTATTGTTGACGGAGTAACCTTTGAAACCTATTTCGCCAATATGCGTTCCTTATTTGCTGAAATGATTAGAAGAAGTGAGCTTCTTATAATGAATCGTTGTCACGATGTTTCAAAACTGAAGGGCTATGAAAGAAGCATTATGGCTATTAATACTAATATTTCAGTTGTATTTGAGGACGAAAACGGAGAGGTTGATGTTCCTGTTACAGACGAGGATTTACCATATGATTTAAAGGCTGATCCTATTGAAATATCAGAGGATAATTACGGAATTTTCTATTTGGATTTGTGGCAGACAATTTCCAGATATGAAAATAAAAGAGTGCATTTAAAAACTATGGTTATGAAGGAGCCATCACTTCCTAAAAACTTTTTTGTAGCAGGCAGACCTGCTATGAATTGTTGTGCTGATGATATGGTATTTATGGGACTGGTATGCAAGGCTAAAGAGGCTAAAAAACTGGTGGATAAAGATACTGTTGATATTATAGCAACAATTAAAAATGAATATAGGAATGATTACGGCGGAGAAGGTCCTGTGCTTTATGCAGATATTTGCGAAAAGGCAGCTCCAATGAAGGACCCTATAGTTAAAATGTTTTAATAATTATTGCAGGCAGAAAACTAAATACTATACTATTTAGTTCTGCCTGTTATTATATATTCTAAAGAGGTTTACATGGAAAAGCAAAAAGGTGTATTTGTTGCAAAAAAGAAAAGTGGTGAGATATATTACAGAGCTTCCTTTAACTATAAAGGAAAGCATATTAGTCTTGGAAGTTATGAGGATTGTCTGACAGCTAACAAGGCATATCTTGAGGCGTTAAAGCTTGCAAATACACCAGAGCTTTCTATTGAGGATTATTCAGATAAGGTCGTATTAAATTTTGAAAAATGGGTTTCTATTATTAATTTTAGAGATAATGGTTTCTATTTTAAAAATCCAATATACTTAAAACCGAAATATTTTGAATATTATTTTGACAAGGAATGGCCCTACAAATTTGATGTTGATGATTTGTTTTATTATTCAAATCATAAAATAATGAGGCGTGGCGGACATTTATTTGTGGCTGATTATGGCATGCAGGTAAATATTTTAAACAGATATGGCATAAAAAACTATGCCGTAAAGGATAAGGATTATATTTTTGTAAATGGTGACTCCTATGACTTTAGATATGCTAATATAAAAATAATTAACCGATATAATGGAGTTACCAGAGTAGAAAAAAACGGCAGGGTAATATACAACTGTAAAATACATATAAATGGCGATTATATTGTGGGAAATTATTCTAAAGAGGACGATGCGGCAATAGCCTACAATAAGGCTGTAGATATATTGGAGAAAAAAGGTTTAACAATTAATTACAACAAAAATTACATTGACGGAATAGATGAAAAAGAATATAAGGACAGATATAATACAATTAAAATATCTAAAAATCTAATAAATTTCGTTCTTGTATAACATTTAAAGGTATGTTATTATACTATGATGAATAGTGTAGTAAAGTGCTATGGGTAAATAGTGCTTTCTGAAATTAATATTTATGTTTAAGAACACTATATAAATATACATAAAATGTACAGAAAGAGGTATGCAGATGGAAGTAATGTATAAGAGCACAAGAAGCAATCAGACAGTAAAGGCTTCAGAAGCTATATTAAAAGGACTTGCTAGTGATGGAGGTTTATTTGTACCTGTAACATTACCTAAGCTTAATGTTAGTATTGATGAATTAAAGGACATGTCATATCAGGAAGTTGCTTATGCAGTTATGAAGGAATTTCTTACTGACTTTACAAAGGAAGAATTAAAGGATTGTATAAACAAAGCATATGATAAGAAATTTGATACAGAAGAAATCGCTCCTTTAGTAAAGGCTGATGGTGCATATTATTTAGAGTTATTCCACGGACCAACTATTGCATTTAAGGATATGGCATTATCTATATTGCCACATTTACTTATTACATCGGCAAAGAAAAATAATGTTAAAAACGATATAGTTATATTAACTGCTACATCAGGTGACACAGGAAAGGCTGCACTTGCTGGTTTTGCAGATGTACCTCATACAAAGATTATTGTATTCTATCCAAAGGGAGGCGTAAGCCCAATTCAGGAAAAGCAGATGGTTACTCAAAAGGGTGACAATACATTTGTAGTAGGTATTAAAGGAAACTTCGACCAGGCTCAGAGTGGTGTTAAGGCTATATTTGGAAATAAAGAGTTAGAAAAAGAAATGGACGCTGCCGGCTTCCAGTTCTCATCAGCAAACTCAATCAACATTGGCAGACTTGTTCCACAGGTAGTTTATTATGTATACGCTTACTCAAGATTATTGAAAGAGGGCGAAATTGCAGAGGGCGAAAAGATTAATGTAGTTGTACCTACAGGAAACTTTGGTAATATTTTAGCAGCATATTATGCTAAGAATATGGGACTTCCAATTAACAAGCTTGTTTGTGCTTCAAATGACAATAAAGTATTATATGATTTCTTTACAACAGGCAGCTACGATAAGAACAGAGAGTTTATTTTAACAACTTCACCTTCAATGGATATTCTTATTTCAAGCAACCTTGAAAGACTTATTTACAAAATTGCTGGCTGTGATGATGCTAAAAATAAAGAGCTTATGACATCACTTGCTACAACAGGCAAATATGAAATTACAGAGGAAATGAAGGCTGAATTAGCAGATTTCTATGGTAATTACGCAACTGAGGCTGAAACAGCAAATGTAATTAAGAGCATTTTTGAAGAAACTGGTTATGTTATTGATACACATACAGGTGTTGCAGCAGAGGTTTACAAGAAATATAAGAAGGATACAAACGATACTACAAAATCTGTTATTGCTTCAACAGCCAGTCCATTTAAGTTTACAAGAAGTGTTATGAACGCTATTGATTCAAAATACGATGCAATGAGCGACTTCGAGCTTGTTGATGAGCTTAGCAAAATTGGCAATGTAAAGGTTCCAAACGCTATTGAAGAAATTAGAACAGCAAATGTTTTACATGATACAGTTTGTGAAGTTAGCGAAATGGAAAATGTAGTTAAGAAATTCTTAGGAATATAAAATATAAGTGCTGATGATTAGTATAACTATTGGCAAAAGTGGGCATTTAAAATAATTGATTTTAAATAATGTCAGGCACAGCTCCTATTAAAATTTATATTTAGACTATAGGTTTTAAAGGAGAATTCTGCCTGACATTATTACATTATTTTTTGTATAATAAAATTTGTTGAAATTACTTATTACATTAAAAAAGATTAAACATACTTATATGAGAAATTAATATGAGTGATTAAAATTAGTAATGTATTATGAAAAAAGGAAGGAGAAAAAATGAGATTTATACACTGTGCTGATTTGCATCTGGATTCAAAAATGACTGCAAATCTTTCAAAGGAAAAAGCAAAAATTAGAAAAATTGAATTATTAAATACATTTAAAAAGATGGTAAATTATGCCAGTGATAATCAGATTAAGGGGATTATTATAGCTGGAGATTTGTATGATACAAAAAATATTTCTGCTACTGCTAAGAATGCAGTTATAGATGAAATATTAAATCATCCGGAAATAGATTTTTATTATTTATTAGGCAATCACGATGGAGATAGCTTATTGTCTGCTTTTAGTGAGATGCCGGACAATTTAAAGCTATTTAATAATAGCTGGACAGATTATAAGGTAGAAAATACAAAAATTCATATTATTGGAATAGAAATAAGCGAAGAAAATAATTCTACTATGTATGATGCACTTACACTTAATCCCAATGATTTTAATATAGTTGTATTGCATGGGCAGGAGGTTATACATAAAAGTAAGGATAAGAATGTAAAAATCAGCCTTAGAGAATTAAAAAATAAAAATATAGATTATTTAGCATTAGGACACATTCACCAATACAAAAGGGAAAAGCTGGATAGCAGAGGAATATATTGCTATAGTGGCTGCCTTGAGGGCAGAGGCTTTGACGAATGTGGTGAGCATGGCTTTGTTGTAATTGATATTGATGATGAAAAGTACACCTTAAAAAGTGAATTTATAAACATGGCTTCCAGACAGCTATATAATGTTTTAGTAGATGTTTCGGAATGCTTAACTACAGCAGAGGTGGGAAATAAAATTAATGACAGGCTTTTAGAGGAAAATATTGATGAAAAGCATATGGTTAAGGTAAGCCTTGTAGGAAAGGTTGATATAGAATGTGATATTAATATTGAACTACTTACCAAACAGTTTGAGGAAAACTACTTTTTCTTTAAAATTAAAAATGAAACTGCTTTAACCTTTAATTATGAAAAATTTGCTTTAGATGTTTCCTTAAAGGGGGAATTTGTACGAACTGTAATGCAGGAGGATAGTTTAGAGGACGAAGAAAAGGCTACAATTATCAGATATGGTTTAGAAGCTCTTGCAGGAGAGGAGATTGACTAATGAAATTAATAGAAGCACATATAGAAAATTTTGGTAAGCTTTCAGGAGAAACCTTTAAGTTTAATTCAGACTTAAACGAGTTTTATAAGGAAAATGGCTGGGGCAAGTCTACCTTGGCAGCCTTTATTAAGGTGATGCTTTTTGGTTTTGACAATGAAAGAGCCAGAGATGAGCTGTCAAATGAGCGAAAAAGATATAAGCCATGGCAGGGTGGTGTCTATGGTGGAAGTCTTGAAATTCAGGTAAAGGACAAAAACTATATAATATCAAGAACCTTTGGTACAAAGGACAAAGAGGATGAATTTGTATTAAGAGATGCCAGTACACTACTTTTAAGTGATGATTTTACTAAAAATATTGGAGAAGAATTATTTGAAATTGATTTAGCAGCATTTTCCAGAACTATATTTATCTCACAAAATGATATATATACAGAGGCAACTGGAAATATTAATGCAAAAATAGGTAATCTTACTGACAATACAGATGATATTAATAACTTTGAAGCAGTAGATAAAAAATTAACTGACCTATTAAATTCAATGAGCCCGACTAGAAAAACAGGCTCTATTTCAAAACTTATTGATGAGCTTAATGATTTAAGGGTTGAGGTTAAAAAAGCTTCTACCTTAGATGAGGCTATAGATAAATATGTTAAAGCAAAGGAAGAAGAAAAAAATAAATATTTTGCTTTAAAGGAAAAACAGCAAAAGCTTATAGAAAAAAAGAAGGAAGTAAGTAAATATAAGGACTTAAAAAATATTCAGAAGGAATATGAAGGACTTTTAGAGGCAGTTACAAACCTTAAAAATAAGCTTTTAGCTATTAAAGGTCAACTGCCACAAAAGGAAATTGACAGTAAGGTGGTCGAGGAAGCCTTAAAAAATATTGATGAGTTGAAAAAATGGCAGTCTTATAAGGAGGCATACAATATTAGTGAGGATAAGCTTAGTGAATATAAGACGCTGGAGGATATTTTTACAGACAGACCTATTGAACAGGAAATTTTTGAAGATAAAATTTCTAAGGCAGAGGAATTAATTCAATTAGAAAAAAATGCAGAAGCAACAAAGGTTACAGAGGAAGAATTAGAGGAGTATAAAAAACTTAAGGAAAGCTTAGGGGAAAACAAAGTTGATGAGCATACTATTGAGCTAAAGGTATCTAACTGGACTAAAAAAAATGAAATAAAAAGTGCTATAAAAATAAAGGAGCTTAATTATCAGACTCAAAAGGCTTCAATAGACAAGGAGCTTGAAGCTGCAACAAGGACTGCTAAGAAAAATTATGTGCCACTTATTTTAGGATTTATAAGCTTAATAGCAGGCTTTGCACTTTTGCCAGTAAATGTATATTTTACTATTGGTCTGGTAGCTGTAGCATTAGGCAGCATAGGGAGTTTTGTAGTTATTAACAATAAAAATAAAAGTAAAGCAGAAGCACTTCGGAAAAACTATGAGGATAGCTATAGACTGTTAGAGGAAATGAAAGAGGAAATAGACTTAGACAATAGCTTTATTGAAAAAAACGAAAGAGAAATGAACGCATTTTTAAAGCTTTTTAATATTGCTTATGTAGAAGATGAGGTTATTAACCAACTTTTTAATATAAAGCACAGCGTATCAAGATATAAGCAATTACTTAAAAAGGTTGAAAATGTGGATAAGTCTGCTGTTACAACCATAGATAAATACAAATCAGAATTAACAGAGCTTATTAGGGAATTTGAGCCTGACTTTAAGGCTGTTGACAGCTACAAGTATAGGCAGACATTAATAGAGCTTAAAAACAAATATACATTATATATAGAATACAAAGAACAGCTGGAAAAATATAACAAATGTGTAGAGGAAGGTAATAGGCTTCAAGATAGTGTTGATAGCTTTTTTAAAGAGTATGAAATAGAAAAGGCAGAGGATATTACAAAGCAGCTTTTAGATTTAAAAATTAATGTTAGAAATTATCAGGATATTTTTGTGGAATATGACCAGGAGAAACAAAACTTATCAAAATTCGTTGAAAAAAATAATATAACTGATGATATAATTAATTTAAAAGTAGAGGAAAAAGAAGAAAACCTATTGGACCTTGATAAAGAGGCTGAAGAAATTATCAGGGAAATTGAGGTAGTTAATAGTACCATTACAAATTACAACAACTCCCTTAATGAGCTTAGAGAAAAAAGGGATATTATTAGCGAAAAAGAGGAGTGTTTAGAACAGCTAGAACAAAGTGTTGCTGCTGATAAGAAAAAATATAAGCTTATTAAGAAAACAAAGGAGCTGTTAGAGGCTTCTAAAAATAGTTTGACAGCCAGATATATGAAGCCGATTTTAGACAGCTTTAAAAAGTATTACAATATAATTAGCGAGGATATTACTGATAAGTTTTCTATTGATGCCAAAATCAATATTACAGCAAATGAAGGCGGCATACCAAGAAGAATTGATTTGTTAAGTGAAGGAACAAAGGATTTAGTATATATCTGTATGAGGTTAGCTTTAGTAGATGCTATGTATACAGAGGAAAAGCCATTTATATTATTTGATGACCCCTTCGTTAATTTTGATGATGAAAAGGTGGCTGGCAGCTTAAAGCTGTTGCAGGAGGTATCAAAGGAATATCAAATTATTTACTTTACCTGTCATAACAGTAGAAAATAAAGGAGAAAGGTATGAGAGAAAATAACTTTTTTGCTATGGTTTCAAGAATGAAATATATAAATAGATGGGGACTTATGAGAAATACCATTACAGAAAATATTGCTGAGCATAGTCTGGATGTGGCAATTATTGCCCACAGTCTTGCTACTATCAGCAATTTATATTTTAATGGAAAAGTGGACGCAGAAAGGGTTGCAGTTATAGCTATGTTTCACGATACCACAGAGATTATAACTGGTGATATGCCTACACCTATTAAATATTATGCCAAGGAGATTAAAGATGCCTACAAGGATATTGAGGCAAAGGCTGCAAAGCAGCTTGTAAAGGGACTTCCAAAGGAAATGGAAGAGGTATACGAGGATATTTTATTACCAAAGGAGGAAGAGGAACTTTGCAGATTTGTAAAGGCAGCAGATAAAATATCTGCCTACATTAAGTGTATTGAAGAAAAGCAAATGGGAAATACAGATTTTGCAAAGGCAGAAAAATCAACCTTAGATGCAGTTAAGGCTATGAATATGAAGGAAGTAGATTATTTTCTAGAACATTTTATAGCTGCCTATAGTCTTACAGTAGACGAGCAGGCATAGGAAGGTATTATATGTCAAAGTCATTATTTATAGCAGAAAAACCAAGTGTAGCACAGGAATTTATAAAGGCACTTAAAATTAATGGAAAAAAAGCTGATGGATACACAGAAAATGAACAGTATGTAGTAACCTGGTGTGTAGGACATTTAGTTACTATGAGTTATCCAGAGGTATATGATGAAAAATTAAAAAGATGGTCACTAGAAACCTTACCATTTTTGCCAAAGGAGTTTAAATATCAGGTTATTGACAGTGTAAAAAAACAGTTTGCCATAGTTAGTGGGCTTTTAAACAGAGAAGATGTTTCAACAATATATGTCTGCACCGACTCAGGACGAGAAGGAGAGTACATATACAGACTTGTGGAGCAAATGGCAAAGGTTACTGGAAAAGAAAGAAAAAGAGTATGGATAGATTCCCAGACAGAAGAGGAAATACTCAGAGGAATAAGGGAAGCAAAGGACTTAAAGGAATACGACAATCTTGCTGCTTCTGCTTATCTTAGAGCAAAAGAGGATTACCTTATGGGTATTAATTTTTCAAGGGTACTTACCTTAAAATACGGAAGAAGTATTCAAAATTACTTAAAGCTGGATAAGGCTGTAGTTTCTGTGGGCAGGGTTATGACCTGTGTTTTAGGAATGGTAGTAAGACGAGAAAGAGAAATAAGAAGCTTTGTAAAGACACCTTTTTATAGAGTAATAGCTTCATTAAAGGTAAATGATTTTCCTTTTGATGCTGAGTGGAGAGTCTGTGAAAAATCAAAATATTTTGAAACCCCTTATTTATACAAGGAAAACGGCTTTAAGGATAAGGAAAAGGCAGAGGAGCTGATAGCTTCTATAAATAGCCAGCCACAAAAGGATTTGACCATTACCGGTATTGAAAAAAAGAAGGAAACAAAAAATCCTCCACTTTTATTTAATCTGGCAGAGCTTCAAAATGAATGTTCAAGGCTGTTTAAAATAAGCCCTGATGAAACACTCAGAATTACTCAGGAGCTTTACGAAAAAAAGCTTGTAACCTATCCTAGAACAGATGCCAGAGTTTTATCTACTGCTGTTTCAAAAGAAATAAATAAAAATATAAATGGTCTAAGATCCTTAGAAATGTTTAAGGGCTTTTGTGAGGAAATATTAACCTCTGGCACCTATAAAAATATTGCAAAGACCAGATATGTTAATGACAGGCAGATTACTGACCATTATGCAATTATTCCTACAGGACAGGGCTTTGGTGCGTTAAACAGCCTGAATCCTGTAGCTAAAAAGGTTTATCAGGTAATTGTCAGAAGGTTTTTGAGTATTTTTTATCCACCTGCTGTTTATCAGAAGGTTTCAATTATCGCCTCAGCAAATATAGAGGAAAAATATATGGAAAACTTCCATGCCTCCTTTAAGGTGCTTATAGAGGAAGGCTATTTAAAGGTTTCTAATATTAAAAGACCAGATGAAGAAACAGACAAAAGCTTAAATACTAAGACTCAGGAAGCACAAAGGGATGACAGCAGCCAAAACGATGAGGGCGATATAAAGCTTGATGTGAATGTTATTGAGCAGTTGAAAAAACTTAAGAAAAATGATATAGTACCACTAAATGGGCTGAATATAAAAGAAGGGGAAACAGCACCACCAAAGAGGTACAATTCCGGTTCAATGATACTTGCAATGGAAAATGCAGGACAGCTTATTGAGGATGAGGAGTTAAGAGCTCAAATCAAGGGAAGTGGAATTGGAACAAGTGCTACCAGAGCAGAAATATTAAAAAAGCTTGTTAATATTAAATATATAAATCTAAACACAAAAACACAGATTATTACACCTTCCCAAATGGGAGAAATGATATATGATGTGGTTGATTGCTCTATTAAGCAGCTTTTAAACCCTGAGCTTACAGCAAGCTGGGAAAAAGGTCTTACATATGTTTCAGAAGGCTCAATATCCTCAGAAGAGTATATGTATAAGCTGGAAAACTTTGTAACAAATAGGGTAAACGGTGTTAAAAGACTTAATAATCAATATGAGCTTAATAAGTATTTTATGAAAGCAAGTGAATATTATAAAAAATAAGAATATTTATATACAGCCAGGAAAGGAAAAGTTATGTGCGGAATAGTTGGATATACCGGATACAGAGATTGTGCTGATGTGCTTGTAGAGTCATTATCAAAGCTTGAATATAGGGGCTATGATTCAGCAGGTATAGCAGTTTTTGAAAATGGAAAAATTATTACTGAAAAGTCACAGGGCAGACTTGACAATTTAAGAGGAAAGCTTAAAAAATACAAGCCACAGGGTGTGTGTGGTATTGGTCATACAAGATGGGCAACACATGGTGAGCCATCTGATATAAATTCACATCCACATGGAAGTGCAAAGGTTTCAATAGTACACAATGGAATTATTGAAAACTATATGGATATTAAGCAGTTTCTAATTGACAAAGGCTATGAGTTTATTTCTGAAACAGATACAGAAACAGTAGCAAAGCTTTTAGACTACTACTACGAAGGAAATCCTGTAGAAACCATTAAAAAGGTATTAAGTGAAATAAGAGGTGCTTATGCCCTAGGTATTATATTTGCAGATCATACAGATACTGTTTATGCAGTCAGAAAGGATTGTCCGCTTATTATAGGTGTAGGAGAGGGCGAAAACTTTATAGCCTCAGATGTTCCGGCAATTATTGCTTATACAAGGGATTATTATTTATTAGATAGTGATGAAATTGCAGTTATCACAAAGGATTTTGTAAATATATATGATATTCATGGCAAGGAAATCACAAAGGAATTACAGCACGCAGATTGGGATGTGGAGGCTGCTGAAAAGGGTGGCTTTGAGCATTTTATGTTAAAGGAAATTCACGAACAGCCAACTGCCTTTAGAACTACAATTATGCCTAGAATAATGGATGGAATGCCATTTTTAGAGGAATGTGGAATTACAAGAGAAATGCTTGTAGGCTTTAAAAAGATATTTATTGTTGCCTGTGGTACAGCAATGCATGCTGGCTTAATTGGCAAATATATTATTGAGCAGGTTGCAAGAACAGAGGTTACTGTAGATATAGCCTCAGAGTTTAGATATAGAAATCCGGTTATATCAAGTAAGGATTTAGTTATACTTATATCCCAGTCTGGAGAAACAGCAGATACAAAAGCAGTATTACAGCTTGCAAAAAAAATAGGTGCAGCTACCTTATCAGTTGTTAATGTTAAAGGCTCATCAATAGCCAGAGAGTCTGACTATGTTTTATATACTCACGCTGGTCCGGAAATATCAGTTGCCTCTACAAAGGCGTATATGGTGCAAATGTCTATAATGTATCTGCTTGCCTTTGAGCTTGCTTATGCAAAGGGTATTATTTCAGAAGAGGAGTGCAAGAAATATACACAGACCTTAGAGAAAATGCCACAGAAAATAAATGAGGTGCTTGAGCTTAAAGACAGATGTCAGTTTATTGCATCAAGATTAATCAATGCACAAAGTCTTTTATATATTGGCAGAGGCTTAGATTATGCACTTAGTATGGAAGGCTCTCTTAAACTTAAGGAAATATCTTATATTCATTCAGAGGCATATGCAGCAGGCGAATTAAAACATGGAACAATTTCTCTTGTTACCTCGGAAATGCCTGTAATAGCAGTAGCTACACAAGGCGAATTGATTGAAAAGACTATTAGCAATGTAAAGGAAGTAAAATCCAGAGGTGCAAATGTTACTATGATTTGTGCTGAAGATGTAGAAGTAGGCAAGGATATAGCAAATCACCTTATAAAATTACCAAAGGTAGAGGATATATTTATGCCGATACTTGCTATAGTACCTCTTCAGTTTATTGCATATTACACCTCGGTTTTAAAGGGCTGCGATGTAGATAAGCCTAGAAATTTAGCAAAATCAGTTACAGTAGAGTAGGTGGTGTGGATATGATAGAAATAAATGCCTTATTTTCAAATATAAGTGAAAATACTATAGCTGCAGGTATTTTTGAAGGAAAGGTATATCCCTTTGAGGTGTTGCCGGATATTGGAAGCTATATTGTAGAACTTGGAAAAACTTTAGACAAAGAGGAATACAAGCAGCTGGGTGATAATATCTGGGTGCATAATAGTGCAAGAATAGCTAAAACTGCCTGCCTTAATGGACCATTAATTATAGATGCCGGTGCTGAAATCAGGCATTGTGCATTTATAAGAGGTAATGCTGTTGTTGGAAAAAATACTGTTGTAGGAAATTCTACAGAGCTTAAAAATGTAATATTATTTAACAATGTTCAAGTGCCACATTACAATTATGTAGGTGATTCCATATTAGGCTTTAAATCCCATATGGGGGCAGGGTCTATTACCTCAAATGTAAAATCAGATAAGACCTTGGTTACAATAAATGTAGAGGGCAAAAAAATAGAAACCGGCTTGAAGAAAATGGGTGCTATTTTAGGTGATAATGTTGAAGTGGGATGTAACAGCGTGCTTAATCCAGGCACTATTATTGGAAAAGAAACAAATATCTATCCATTATCTATGGTCAGAGGCTATGTAAAGGAAAAGTCAATTTATAAAAAGCAAGGCGAGGTTGCCGAAAAGTTCTAGTTAAAAAAGCTTATATTAAAGAATTGAGGATAATTATATGAACTTAGATAAAGAAAACAGTATAGACGATTGGGAATATCTTGATGACAATTATAAGGAGTCTGAAAATGAAGTGAAGGATTTAGAGGCATATATAAGCGAAGGCTTAGATGCGGACTTTGATTATGAAGACTCTATGCTTTTAGATGTAGATGATGCACTTTTTAAAAAGACTGTAGAAGATGTTAAAAATGTTAGAGAATTAATGAGTGATGGTGTTACAGTAAAGGAAATAGCAGGCAGACTTTCTTTAGCAGAAGATTATATAATGATGATTGCTATTACTTTAAATAGTAGCACAGAAGATGACAACGATATAGCTATAGCACACCTTGTTATGATGGGCTGATAAAATCCCTTAGAAAAGGGCTTGGTAAAAATACCAGATTTTATTTGAATTAATCCGTAAATCCAAATAAAATCTGGTACTTTTTTATAATTTTTTCTTGGCAGCAATTATTTGGGAAAGATTTCTTATAGTTTCAATTTTTTTAATATCCTGACTAGACATTCGCTGCTTTAATACATTTAGTATTAATTCTGTTTCATTGTCGTTAAAAGAAATTCCCTTAGAGTTTGCATTTTTCATAGAAGCCATAAAAAAGGGTAAAAGCTCATTAGAATTTTTCTTTTCAGCCTGTGAAGCAAATTCATTTAATATTTGCAATTTCATCGGGTCAATATTAGAAAGAACTGGATTTTTAGCCCAATCGTTATTCATTGCTTTCTCCATTACCTCCGTTATCAAAATTTGAAAATACAGACATATATTCATTATACATACTGATAGTATTAATTGTATTCATATAGGTATTAATGGTGTCTAATTCCTTTTTATCTAAGTATATTTTTATATCATCAATAAGTGATGATATATTTTTAGAATCATTATCATTAGTACACATAGAAAGACTATTATTATCCTCCATAAGCCGCATAGTGTTTGTAAGCTCTCTAAGCTTAACGAAAACAGATAAAAATTTTTGTCCATTTCCATTAATATAAGGCAGAGAAGCCTTTATTATATTTAGCTCCTTAGGCGAAACTAGGGAATCAAATTCTGTAATAGGTATAGATTCATGACTCATATTAACCTTCAAGTTTTTTTAAAAGTTTATTCAGATATTTTTTGTTTATTCCAAATTGTATTTTAGATAAACATAATGTGGATAAAAAAGACTGTTAGGGCTTCCTTAAAAAAGAATTACCCTAACAGTCTTACTAAATGGTAAGTATGTGGCTAAAGCTTAGAAGCAGAAACCGTCACAGCCATTGTTACCGCCACAGAAAAGTAAAAGAAGAATAATCCATAAGCAGCTATCACATCCACCACAACCATTTGAGTTTGAAAGTGAATTGTTGCCGCAGCAAAGAAGGATTAAGATTAAGAATAAGCAGCTATTATTTCCTCCTTCTCTTGAATTAGAACAAGAATTGTTGCAGCAGTTTGTTGCTGTTAAATCGCTCATAAATGAACCTCCAAATAATAATTACAATACAATTCTATGTGGTAATCATTATTTGGTTACAAAAAAATAAATATAAAAACATTAATTAGTTACAAAAAGTGTAAATTGTTATAAGATATTATTGGATATTCTTATTTGGGAAAACTTTGTTACCTAAGGGGTTGATGTTTAAGTGGATTGACAAAGAATATATATATAGTAAAATCATATAAGAATGAAAAGTATATTTAGAATGAAGAGAATATATTAGAAAGGTGAAAATTATGGTAAGAAGATATAAGAAATATTTAATCATAATGACTTTTCTATTAGTATTACTGGCTACAGGGTGTGGCAAAACAAAGAGTGATGAAACCACCTACAAGGGAATAGCTACTACTGTAAAAAATAGCAGCGAGGCAGAGGCAACTACACAAAAGCCTGCTACGAAGGAAGAAAGTACAGGACAGGTGGAAACAACTACAGCTTCTGCTAATACTACAGCAAAGACAGAAGCTGACTCAAGTATAGCCACAACTCCAATGGTCACAAGTACAGTTTTACAGACTCAAAAGCCTACGACTGTTATAGAAACAACTACCTACCAAAGAAAGCATAGACCACTTAGTATAAGAACTCCGGAGGCATCAAACAGGCTTGTTTCATCTATGAATGGTTACAACATAGACTATAGCAATACTAAAAACGGATATGTTATGGTGCAAAATACTACAGGAGTGACTACATATGTGCAGATTACCTGCAATTCCGTAATGCGACAGTACAAAATGCAGGGTGGAAGCTATGAAACCTACCCACTTACTATGGGAAATGGAAAATACAAGGTGCAGGTATTACAAATTGCAGCCAATGGCTTAGGCTATGATAAAAATACAATAGAAATAAATGTTACCCTTGAAAACGGTAACTATCCATATTTATATGCAAACTCCTATGTGAGCTTTTACAATGGCTCTCTTAGCACACAAAGATCTTATGAATTAATATACGAAGGTGAGGATGAACAGACGATAGCTGATAGAATAGTTGACTATGTGGCTAAAAATGTTTCCTACGATTACAATAAGGCAGCCTCAGTTACATCTGGTGCAATTAAAAGCTATGTACCGTATCCTGACAATACCCTTACTTCGGCAAAGGGAATATGCACAGATTATGCCAGCCTTGTGGCGGCAATGCTAAGAGTACAGGGAATACCTTGTAAAATGGTATATGGATATATAAACAACGGAGCAACCTATCACGCTTGGAATCAGGTATATTACGCAGGTGCGTGGCATTTGTTTGATGCGTGTATTAAATCAACTGGTGGAAGTGCTTCATCATATGTAACCGACAAAGAATATTAGTATATCAGGAGGAATTATGAGCAGTAGCAATACAAATACAAAAAATAAAAAAAGCAAAAGAAACATAGAATTATCAGCAGAGGAGCTGGCGTTATTTTGCGACCAGGTTTTCCTTATTTTAGAGGCTGGTATTCCTTTGTATGACGGGTTTGAAACACTTGCAAAGGAAGCAGAAAATGACAATGCAAGGGAAATATTTGAAGGTATTAGTAAAAGCCTGTTAAAGCAAGGCTCTTTATATTATGCCATAAAGGATATAGATATTTTCCCAAAATATATGGTCAATATGATTAATATAGGCGAAGAAACAGGAAAACTGGATGATGTTCTAAAGTCCTTAAATACATATTATACAAAGGCAGACAGAACGAAAAAGGCTGTAAAAGCTGCTATATCCTATCCTATAGTGCTGCTTTGTATGATGAGTGCTGTAGCTGTACTTATAGTTACCCGTATCCTTCCTGTTTTTGAGGAAATATTTAAAAATCTAGGTACAGATATGTCAAGTAATGGAAGAGCTATTATGTCTATGGCAAAAACGCTAGGCTATATTGTCTTTGGAGTGACCTTAGTTATTCTTGTTATAGTAATAGCAATATATTTCATTGTAAAGCTGGGCTATGGAAATAAAGTTTTAAAGGTATTTGGTAAATTGCCATTTATTAAGAAAATTTCAATGAAAATGTCCTCAGCAAGCTTTTCTTCAGTAATGTCTATGATGCTTTCAAGTGGTTATTCTCTTGAAAAAGCACTTGAGCTTGCTCCAGAAATAGTATCAGAGGAATATACCAAAGAAAAAATAGTTAAATGTCAGAAATTAGTGGCAGAGGGTAAGGATATTTCTGAAAGTCTTACAGAGATTGAAATTTTTGACGGAATTACAAATAGAATGATAGGAGTAGGATATAAGGCAGGTGCATTAGATAGTGTTATGAAAAAGATTTCCGATAAGTATGAGGAGGAGGTAACAGAAAGTATTGAAAAAATAGTTTCTGTTATTGAGCCAACCTTAGTTGCAATTATGTCAATAATCATAGGTGGAATTTTAATTGCTGTAATGCTTCCACTTGCAAATATAATGTCATCAATAGGATAGAGGTGCTTATATGTATTTATATAAAAGTAAAAAGACTAAGATAAATCCTCTTGTTATTACTATAGCTTTGTTTTTGGCAGTAATAATATTCTTTTATATATCCTTAGTGAATATGGATAAAAAGGTTAGTGACAATGAAATTACTACCTTGGCAAAGGCTATGGATAATGCAGTAGTCAGTCACTACGCCATAAATGGCTGTTATCCGGAAAGCCTTGAGGCTATAGAAAAAGAATACGGCATAATTATAGATAAAGACAGATTTATTGTATCCTATGATATTATAGCTCCAAATGTAATGCCTGGTATATCAATATATGTAAAGGAGGAAAATTAATGAAAAAGAAACATTCCATAGATTTTTTATTTGTGATTTTCCTATTCTTTATATTTGTTATAATGAGTGTTTCGCTTGTTTTTGTTAGTGTTAATATATACAATTCAATATCAGACAGACAAGAAAATAATAATATTTCAAGAACGACTCTTTCATATATAGCAAATAAAATCTTATCAGCAAATGCCTATGAGGATAAGGTGTCTATAATTGAAAAAGATGGTAAGGATGTTCTGGTAATAAATAGTCAGGATAATGAAATGAAGTATTCTACCTTAATATTTTATAAGGACGGATATGTAAAGGAGGCAAATATAATAAAGGATAGCCAGTTTACATTGGACTTTGGAAACAATCTTATAAAAACAGCAGGCTTAGAATTTGAAATAGTTGACAACAAAGTGTTTATCCGTGTTACAGATAATAAAGGAAATAAAGAGGGTATTACTGTAAACATTGATAGCGTTAAGTAGGTGATAAATATGAATGGCGTGGAAAAAAGCAGGACATTTTTAACAGAATTTATAATAGTAATATTGTTCTTTTCTGTATCAGCAGTAATACTTTTAGGGGTGTTTGTTAAGGCAAATGACAAAAGCATGACAGGGATAATTTTAGATAAGTGCTCCCTGATTACAAGAGATTTAGAAGCAAAGCTTTCCTTTGAAGAAACAGAGCTAAAGGACAACACCATAGAACAGCTGGTACATAAAAAACTGTCGGATAATGGCTTTTTAAGTAATGGTAAAACTGTTTATGTAAAGTATTTTGATAAAGACTTTAAAGAAACAGAGGAAAAAGAGGCTGTCTACAAGGCTGTATTAGTTGTGGTACTTGATGATTCTAATACTTTTTCTAATATAATAAGCTACGGAATTAAATATACAAGTATAGACGGCAAAAAAGAGTATTATGAGGTATCATTTAATAAAATTATACTTGGAAAGGAAGAATAGTATATGAAGGATAAAGCTGGTTTTCATATAGGGGCAGGTATTACCTCAATATTTATGCTTTTTATTGTATTGTGTCTTACGGTTTTTGCTATTCTTTCCTATGGTACAGCAAAGGCTGATTATAATTTGTCTAAACAATCAGCCGATAATCTTGAGGCTTATTATCAGGCAAGAAACAAGGCAGTAAGAGCTGTGGCAGACATAAACGAATGTATAATGAAGGATAAAAGCACTATAGACCAAAAGGATTTTTTGGAAAATATAAAAGTGGTAATAGCCGAGAAGGGCTATAGCTTAAACGAGCAGGGAAATATTCAGGTGTCAGTTGAGATAAATCAAAAGCAGACCTTTGAAATTGAATTGAAAATTAACGCGTATGAGGATAAAACAGGTGTTACAATTTTAAGAAGTTATGTTAGTACCAGTGGAGCTGTTAATTCAAATGGAGTACCTGTCATAACAGAATAGGAGAATTTATGAACTATAAAGCAATAGATATATTAAAGACAGCAGTGGAAAAGGGTGCATCAGATATTTATATAGTTGCCGGAGGCCCTATCAGCTATAAGATTAATGGAAATATGACACCTATGAAGGAGTGTAAGCTTACACATCTGGATACAGAGGATATTATAAAGCAGATATATGAATTTAAAGCAGATGAAAGCTTTGAAAAGCTTAAAAGGGGTGGCGATGACGATTTTTCCATTTCCATAAATGAGCTTGGAAGATTTCGCTGCAACGCCTACAAGCAAAGAGGCTCGTATGCCTGTGTGTTAAGAGTTGTAAGATTTGAACTGCCAGATTTTCATGAGCTTAATATTCCGGAAACAGTTATTGATTTATGTAATATGAAAAAGGGACTGGTTTTAGTAACGGGTCCGGCAGGAAGTGGAAAGTCTACTACCTTAGCCAGCCTTGTAGACAGGATTAATACAAATTATTGCAAGCATATTATTACTATTGAGGATCCAATAGAATATATACATAGACATAAGAAAAGTATAGTCAGCCAAAGAGAAGTAGATATAGATACAAAAAGCTATGAGGCGGCACTTAGAGGGGCACTTAGACAATCTCCAGATGTAGTATTGCTTGGTGAAATGCGTGATTTTGAAACTATACAGATAGCAATTACAGCAGCAGAAACGGGTCAGCTTGTATTATCTACATTACATACAATAGGGGCAGCAAAAACCGTAGATAGAATTATTGATGTATTTCCAGCCCAGGCCCAGCAGCAGGTAAGAATACAGCTTTCTATGGTGCTGCAGGCAGTAGTTTCCCAACAGCTTATTCCAACTGTCAACGGAGGTCTTGTTCCGGCCTTTGAAATTATGATAGCCAATAGTGCGATTAGAAATATGATTCGCGAATCAAAGGTGCATATGCTGGACAATGCAATATATGCAGGCAGCAATGAGGGAATGATTACAATGGATACCAGCTTATATAATTTATATGAAAACGGTATAATTTCAAAAGAAAATGCTATATTCTATGCTACAAATAAGGACACAATGGAAAAGCGGCTGTCATAATATATACCAAGAACTAATTGGATTGAATTATGAATAACAAATATAAAGAAATTGTTGATTATGCTATAGATTATAAAAAGAATAATATAAAAAATTACAAGCAGGTGGGAGTGGCAGTAATTGATACAGGGGTATTTTTGCATCCTGACATAAGAAGAAGTGTTGTAGGTTTCTATGATTGTGTCAATGGAAGAAATATACCATATGATAATAATGGACATGGAACCCATGTTAGTGGAATTATTGCAGGCAATGGACATATGAGCAAAAAGATGATTGCCGGATTAAATAGTGATGCAGCAATTATAGGGATAAAGGTTTTAAATCAAAAGGGCAATGGGAAAATTGAAAATGTTTTAAGGGGACTTGAATATATTGTAAAAAACAAAGAAAAATACAATATTAGAATTTTAAATATATCTATTGGGGGAAATGACAACTATAAGGATGTTGACAATATTGCATTAATAGACGGAGTGGAAATGGTGTGGTCAAAGGGAATTGTAGTGGTGGCAGCAGCAGGCAATAATGGACCGGACAAAAGCACTATAACTGCACCGGGGGTCAGCAGAAAAATTATTACAGTTGGCTCAAGTGATGATTTAAGTATGTTGGGTAACCAAACCAGCTATTCAGGAAGAGGACCGACCTGCAGGTGTATTATCAAGCCGGATATTTTGTGTGTAGGCAATAAAATACCGGGACTTTCAAATACTATTCCCGGTTATGTTACAAAAAGCGGAACATCTATGTCAACACCTATAATTTCCGGTGCTATTTCAATTCTTTTAGAAAAGCATCCAGATATGACACCAAAGGATATTAAAATTGCCCTGAAAAATACATCAACTGATTTAGGAATAAGCAAAAATATTCAAGGCTATGGGGAGTTAAATATAAAAAAATTATTAAGTGTTTGATAATGCTGTAAAAGTTGTTATAATTAATTTGTTGATTTGACATAATTTTGTAACTAAATGAAAATGGAGATAATATGACTATTGATAAAAAATGCGAGGAAAATACAACTACAAGGGATTCATATTTGATAACAGGTCTTTCAAGCAAGGAAGTTTGTGATAGAAAAAAAGAAGGCAAAGCCAATGGAAATTATTCTGTAAAGACAAAGTCTGTAGGACAGATTATTTTTACAAATATATTTTCACTTTTTAATATTGTAAATTGCTTCCTTGCTTTATGTATATTTTTAGTTCACTCTTATAAAAATATGATGTTTATGGGAGTAGTTTTTTGGAATGCTTTTATAGGAATATTTCAGGAAATTCGTTCTAAAAGAATTATAGATAAGCTGTCACTTATAGCTTCACCAATAGCCCATGTCTTAAGGAATGGTAAAATTGAAGACATTAATATTAATGAAATTGTATTAGACGATATTCTTATTATAAAAAATGGCTCTCAAATTCCTGCTGATGCAGTAGTCCTAGAAGGAAAATGTGAGGTAAACGAAAGCCTGCTTACAGGAGAAAGTGATGCCGTTTTTAAGAAAAAGGGAGATGAGGTTTTATCTGGAAGCTTTATTACACAAGGCGAAGTAAAGGTAAAGGTAATCCATGTAGGCAAGGACAATTATGTTAATACCATTACAAGCAAGGCAAAATATTTAAAGAAGCCAAATTCCCAAATTAATAAAAGTATAAAATTAATTGTAAAGATAGTTACAATATGCCTTATTCCAGTTACAGCCTTGTTATTTGTTAATCAATATGAAAATCTGTCCCACAATATACAGGCAACTGTTGTAAGTACTGTTGCAGCAGTAATTGGTATGATTCCTTCAGGTTTAGTACTGCTTACTTCGGTGGTACTTGCAGTAAGCGTTATAAGGCTGTCAAAGAAGAAAACCTTAGTGCAGGAAATGTACTGTATTGAAACCTTAGCAAGAGTTGATGTTTTGTGCTTGGATAAAACCGGTACTATAACAGAAGGAACAATGGATGTAGAGGATATAAGTATTGTAGAAAAGGGCATTACTACCGGAAAAATAAAAAAGATACTAAAGGAATATACAGCAGCTTTTGGAGATGACAATCCTACCTTTAATGCACTAAGAGAGTATGCAAATACTCAAAAGCTTCCTGTAATAGAGGATTACCAGTGTGAGCTTACAAATAAGGTGCCATTTTCCTCAGATAAAAAGTGGGGAGCTATATCTATTAAGGGAGAAGGAAGCTATTGCATTGGAGCTATGGAATACATATTAGAAAATCCTTCTGTGAAAGAACAGTCACTTATAGATGAATATTCCTCAAAGGGGCTTAGAGTATTAACTATATGCCACACAAGCAGTGAAATTAATAGTAAAGAGCTGCCTAAGGATATGAAATTACTGGCTATTATAGCCATTACAGATAAAATCAGGGATGAAGCCTATGATACAATTAAATATTTTAAAAAGCAGGGTGTTGATGTAAAGGTTATATCTGGTGATAATCCAATGACAGTATCTTACATTGCAAGTAAGGCTGGTATAAGAAATGGAGATAAATATATAGATACATCAAAATTGTCTGATGAGGAATTAATAGAGGCTAGTGAAAAATATACTGTATTTGGAAGAGTGCGTCCTGACCAGAAGCTTACATTAGTAAAAGCCTTAAAGGCTAAAGACCACATTGTAGCAATGACCGGAGATGGTGTTAATGATGTAATGGCATTAAAGGAGGCTGATTGTAGTATCGCTATGCAGTCCGGTAGTGATGCAGCAAGAAATGTATCACAGATTGTTTTAATGGATTCCAATTTTGCGTCTATGCCGGAAATCGTTGCTGAGGGCAGAAGAACCATAAACAATTTACAACGCTCTGCAGCCCTCTATTTAACAAAGACTATATATTCAACAATACTTGCAGTAGTATTTGTATTTTGGGCAAGAGTATATCCCTTTGTGCCTATCCAGCTTACTCTGATAGGCGCCTTGTCGATAGGAATACCTTCATTTTTACTTGCCTTAGAGCCTAATAATAATCGGGTAAAGGGTGACTTTTTGCTGAATGTATTAAGAATGGCTATCCCGGGAGGCTTAATAGTCTTTATAAACATAATAATAATGCAGATTTTTTCAAAACTTGTGGGAGCGTCATTTTTGCAAACCTCTACAATGTGCATTTTAGGACTGGCAATAGCAGCATTGGTGGAGCTTTATAAGATTTGTCAGCCACTTAATTTTATGAGAAGAACTATGCTGGTTGTGCTTATTGGGATTTTTGCCTGTGCAGAAATATTTTTCAAAAGCTTTTTCAGCTTTGAAAGATTAACCTTTATTCAGGCTGGTGGTGTTGCATTACTTTTTGTGTTTACGGTAATAATGTTTAGAATTTTATCTGTTATAACAGAAACTATTTTAGGAACTACACCAAACATATATCATGTATCCTTTGGGGTGGTAAATGGGGAAAAGCTGCTTATTATCAATGATGAGGTGGAGAAAAAAGATTACTTTGATATTACGGCTATGATGAAAAATAAAAAGGTTTTAGGCATCGACAGCGTGAACTTTATGAATATTAAGGACAATATACTTTATATAGACGGTGAGGATGATATTGAGGAAAAACAAATTGCTGCTAATGCAATATATTATGTAAAGCATATTAAAAGGCTTAAAAATGGAAAAGCCTCTGTAGCTATAGTGGCTGGTAAGGATGAAAGAAAATATGAGGTGGCGGTAGATGCAGATGAAAATACTGCTGCCTTTAATAGTGATGGTGTTGCATATAAAATTAAAGCCCATACCATAAAGGCAAAAAAAGTTACTCTGTAATTTAAAAAACTTAGGAAAAAACTTGAGGAGTTAAAGTTTTCTTGAAAATGTATATACATCGTGTTATAATTTCTAAGAATTTTGTTTACTTAATTTGTAGGTATTAGGTACTAAAAATTAGTATTTGCTATAATTAGCAAACACAAAAAATGTAGAGAACATAGGAGATTAGTATATGGAAAAAATTAAAATGACAACACCTATAGTTGAAATGGACGGAGATGAGATGACAAGAATCCTTTGGAAATGGATAAAGGAAGAATTGTTATTACCATTTATAGAATTAAATACAGAATATTATGATTTAGGGCTTGAAAATAGAAATGCAACTAATGATTTAGTTACAACACAGTCTGCTGAGGCTACAAAGAAGTATGGAGTCGCAGTTAAGTGTGCAACTATTACACCAAACGCTGCCAGAATGACAGAATACAATTTAAAAGAAATGTGGAAGAGTCCAAACGGAACAATCAGGGCAATTTTAGATGGTACTGTATTTAGAGCACCAATTATTGTTAAAGGTATTGAGCCATATGTTAAAAACTGGAAAAAGCCTATTACTATTGCCCGTCATGCTTATGGTGATGTATATAAGGCAAGCGAAATGAAGGTAGAAGGACCAGGAAAGGCAGAAATAGTATTTACTGCTGCTGACGGAACAGAAAAAAGAGAGCTTATCCACGAGTTTAAGGGAGCTGGTATTTTACAGGGTCAGCACAACCTTAACAATTCAATAGAAAGCTTTGCAAGAAGCTGCTTTGGCTATGCACTTGATACAAAGCAGGATTTATGGTTTGCTACAAAGGATACTATTTCTAAAAAATATGACCATACCTTCAAGGATATTTTTCAGGAAATTTTCGATAAGGAATATAAAGAAAAATTTGAGCAGGCAGGAATTGAATATTTCTACACCTTAATTGATGATGCAGTAGCAAGAGTTATTCGTTCAGAGGGTGGCTATATCTGGGCTTGTAAGAATTATGACGGTGATGTTATGAGTGATATGGTTGCTACAGCCTTTGGCTCATTATCAATGATGACATCTGTATTAGTATCACCACAGGGTTTCTATGAGTATGAAGCAGCTCACGGTACTGTTCAAAGACATTATTATAAGCATTTAAAGGGTGAAAAAACATCTACAAACCCAATCGCTACAATTTTTGCCTGGTCAGGTGCCTTAAGAAAGCGTGGCGAAATGGATAATATTAGTGCTTTATGTGATTTCGCTGATAAGCTTGAAAAGGCTTGTATTAAGACAATAGAGGACGGCAGGATGACAAATGACCTTGCAATTATTACTTCTATAGAAAATCCAACAGTTCTTAATTCAGAGGACTTTATTAAGGCTATTAGAGAAACCTTAGAAGCATCACTTAATTAATTGCAGGTGTGCTGCATAAAACATTTGATTGATTTAGCTTGTGGTTGTGCCATTAGCTTATAAAAAATAAATAAAGAGGTAACATAGTGGAAAGACATATACCAAAAACAGGGGAAATTTATAGGCATTTTAAAAATAAAATGTATCAGATAGTGACAGTTGCCACTCATTCAGAAACAGGCGGGCAGTTGGTTATATATCAGGCATTGTATGGAGATTTTTCCTGCTGTGCAAGACCTTTAGAAATGTTTATGAGCAAGGTGGATAAGTCAAAATATCCACAGGCGGCACAGGAATATCGATTTGAGCTTGTAGATAAAGATAGTCTTACAAAGGTTCATAAGACTGCGGAAAATATTGTTACAGAAAATATTGTTACAGAAAATATTGTTACAGGTAATAATGTAGAGGCTGTAGTTGAAAAAACAATAGAAAATGCAGATGAGGAGCTTCCTAATCCAGACTTACTGTTGTTTTTAGATGCAGATACATTTGAAGAAAAGAAAAATCTTTTAGTGTCTATGCAAAGCAGAATGACGGATGAGCTTATAAATAGCATTGCAGCGTCATTAGATGTAAGCGTAGATGAGGGAGATTTGGAAACCAGATTTAAAAGCTTATATAACTGCGTTTCTACTATGTCCAGATATGAAGTAAATAATAGATTAAGATAGTAAAAATATGGAGGCTGCTTTAGTAATTTCCCTAAAGCATTGCCTCCTTTTAAATGTACAGCCACAATATATGGTATTGAAATAAAAAAATAGTTAAAATAATTGCAAAATATATTAAAGTTTTTATTACGATATGCCGAAATACACAAAAGGAAAATACTACTCTGTATGTGAGAGTTTACATTATAGAAAATTTGAGTTGCTTATCTGAAAGGAGCTTTTATGAAAGAGATAAAAAGATATTGGAAACAGATAGTTGGGACGCTGGTAGCAGTTTTAGTAGTGGCAGTAGGTGTTAAATTTGCTTTTGCAGATGAAATAGGTATTGTTATTACTACAAATGATGTTCACGAAGGAACATGGGAGGTAGGAAATACAGATACAGTTTCGGCTACTGTTACAGGTGTAGCACCTGATGAAGGTACAGGAGTTATTCCGGGTACTGTTTCCTGGACAACTTCAAATGCTGAGGTTGTTGCCCTTACAGACAATGGTAATGGCACAGCTATGGTCTATGCTACAGGAGCGGGCAGAGCAGAGCTTATTGCTACATATACAAATGGCGATTATGTAAAAACAAAATCTTTGATTGTTTCAGTTAAGCTTAAAAGAATTGATACCCAGTATCAGACACTAGAGGTTGGAAGCGGCACATCACTTAGTACAAATTATTCAAACTCAAATAAAACATCACTTAATTGGACTACATCAGACGAAAATGTTATAAGAGTATCAGATGCAGGTGCAAGTGCAGGTATGTGTAACATTGAAGCAGTAGGAAGTGGTGTGGCATCAGTTAAGGCTATGACGCCAGCTCCAGATGGACAAATGGTTGAATATATTGTAATTGTTCCAGCAAAGTTTACAAATCATGACTTTGTTGAGGTAAACCCTTCAGAATATGTTAATATATTTGACTTAGGCATTACAAATACAAACAATGCACAAAATTTATACTGGGGTTCTCAGGATACTGGAAGTGGTACTATTGAAGTAGACCAGTATGGTAATGTTTATGGAGCACAGGCAGGCATTAAGCAGATATATATCTATCCGAGATATGATTTTAGTTCTGTAGACGAGTTTGCTCATTTGGATACAGTTACAAAGATTATAAATCAGTTTGGTGATACACTTAATATAAAGGTTAATTTTGGAATTAACGGCGGCAATAAAACTATGGCAGTAGGTGATTCGGCCAGCCTTACAGTAAATATAGATGACAGCTATTCAAACAGAGTAAACTGGACATCCTCAAACACATCTGTTGCAACAGTTGATTCAAAGGGAAATATTATCGCTGTTAGTGGTGGTACAGCACAAATTACAGCTACTATAGACGGAAAGATATATCCAAATGATACAGCTACCTCTCATAGAGCAACTATTACAATAGTTGTTATTGACAACTTTAAGGTAACAGAAACAGAGCATTATTTAAACAGGGATGACAGCTTTACACTTACAGCTATTCCAACTGATACAAGTGATAATACAACAATTACCTGGATGTCATCAGATGACGGAATAGCAACAGTTAGAACCTCTGATACAAATAGATTTGCTGCAACAGTTACAGGTATAAAGCCTGGTACAGCAACAATTACTGCAATTCAGCAAACGGCGGATGGTGTTAAGAAGTATGCTACCTGTACAGTTTATGTTAGAGAAAAGGTTGAAGATATTACTATGAATGAAAAGGAGATAGAGGTTACAGTAGGTAACAGCTATCAGTTATCATTGATTTTTAATCAGACCTCAGGCAGCACACCAGACAATATTAATGTTAAGTGGGTATCAAGTGATGATACAGTTGCTACGGTAGTTAAATCTACAAACATAAATGGTCTGGTTACAGGTGTAAAGGGTGGCGACGCAGTTATTTCAGCCATTACAGAGGACGGAATACAGGTTGCATCATGTAAGGTTCATGTCAGAGTACCAGTGACACAGGTTATTTTAACAAAGCATGAGGTTATAACCAGTATGTCAATGGAAACCTACCAGCTTTCTTACTCAATTTTGCCAGAGGGTGATGGTGTAAACAGAAATGTAACCTGGTCATCATCAAATGAATCAGTTGCCGTAGTAAACAGCAATGGTTTAGTAACCTTTGTTGCACCTGGTAAGGCAACAATTATTTGTCAGACAGTAGATACAGGTGTTGATGGTACAAACCTTATAGATACTTGTGAGTTTTATGTAAACCAGCCTGTAACATCGGTTGTACTTGATTATACAGATGTTACACTAAAGATAAATGATACTTTCAGATTGAGTGCAGAGGTAAAACCAGAGGACGCTACAAACAAGGAGCTTTGGTGGTCATCATCAAATACAGATGTTGTAAAGGTAGATGAAACTGGACTTATTACTGCAACTGGAAGTGGAAATGCAACTGTTATTGTACAGTCAGCAGATAGTGGTGTTATTGATGTATGTAATGTTTCTGTATATCAGCCAGTTGAAACGGTGACAATGAATACACACAATATTAGTGTTAAAAAAGGAACGATTTTCTGGCTTAATGCAGTAGCAGGACCAGACAATGCAGTAAATAAAACAATTATCTGGTCATCCTCAGATGAAAGCATTGCAACAGTAGACGCTACAGGAATGGTAACAGCCGTAAGTCCTGGAGAGTGTACAATTATTGCAACCTCGCAGGATACCGGTGTAACTGACAAGTGTGTAGTTACAGTTACAGAGCCAGTTACAGGCATTTACTTAAATGCTACAGAGGCAAGAATATATACAGGTGAAAAGTTTGTGATTATTCCAACTGTAGAGCCTGTAGACGCAAATGACAAATCAGTTACATATGTGTCAAGCGACCCATCAGTTGCTACAGTAGACGCAAATGGTATTGTAACTGGTGTAACAGGTGGAAATGCAATTATACTTGTAACTACAGTAGAAAGAGGACTTGTTGCTTCTATGAAGGTTACAGTATACGAATTTGTTTCAAATATTACCATTAACAATAGTAGTAAATATATAAATCATGGTGTAACAAGACGACTTACAGCAACGGTTAGTCCAAAGACAGCTACAAATCAAGGCGTACAATGGAGATCAAGCAATCCTTCAATTATAAAGGTAAGCACTAACGGGAATATAACAGCAGTAGGCTATGGAACAGCAGTAATTACGGCTACAGCATTAGACGGTAGTGGAATTAGTGCATCGGTAACGATTACCTCTGTAAGACCAGTTACGGGAATATCGGTTAATCCGTCAAGTGTAACTATTATGGAGGGAGCAGATGCAGATATAAATGTAACAGTTACTCCAAATAATGCTACATTTAAGGATGTAGACTGGAAATCATCAGACAGCAGTGTTGCAAAGGTTGATTTTAATGGTACTATAACAGGTGTAAAAGCAGGTGTCTGCTATGTTACTGCTACATCAACAGACGGAAATAAAATGCAGGCAAAAGTAAAGGTAACTGTAAAACCAGCGGTACCAGCTACCTCCGTAGTTATTAATTCCACAAGTATTACGATGCTCCCAGGTCAGACAAGACCGCTTACTGTAAGACTTAAGCCTACAAAATCTACAGATGGAGTTTCATGGGTATCTGGGGATACTTCTGTTGCAACTGTAGATCAAAAGGGAAATGTATATGCAAAGGGTCAGGGTGTTACTTCAATATACTGTATAGCAGATTCAGGAATTGAAGCTAGCTGTGAGGTAATAGTTTTGGCACTTAATGCTTCACAAATTACATTAGAACAATATGATTATTATAATTTAGATGTTTTTGGTGCAACAGGAACAATATCGTGGTATACTAATAATGCTCGTGTAGCTACAGTATCCGGAGGCAAGGTTATTGCCCGTTCTGTGGGTACCTGTGTTATTACAGCAAAGGTTAATGGAAAAGTACTATATTGTACTGTGAATGTTACAAAGATTAAGAAGTAGCAATTTAATAGGTGAAGGAAATATTGAAGAAGGATAATATGCAAACAAATATCTTTCATCTACAGGGTTTGCACCTCTATAATCAGAGGTAAGGTATTGTATTATGAAATGTTCTAAATGTGGAGAAGAAATTAATAAAAATCAAGGTTTTTGCCTTAAGTGTGGAAATCCAATACAATTAGAACCAGATTTTAACTCCATTGAAAATGAGCTTGCTAATAGTGTTTCAGAACTGTTAGACGAGTCTGAAGAGGCTCCAATGGACGAGTTACCGGAAGACGAGTCAATGGTAACTGTTGATGTACCATATGATGAAATTAATATGGAAATTAAGATGGTAGACATCACAAAGCCACAAATAGAAAAACCAGATACATCAAAACAGCCTGAAAAGCTTGAGTCAGAGGAAGAAGATAAAAAACAAGAGCCAGAAAAATCAGGAAAGAAGAAGTTGATAGTGACAGCTATTATAGTAGCAGCTATAGTGCTTATTGGTGGTATAGCAGCTTCAATCTGGTTTATAAATGAAAATAATTCAAAGAAAACATATGAGGGCAATTATGACAGGGCAGTTAGTGCATCGGAAAATGAAAAATATGATGTTGCCTTAGACTATGCTAAAACTGCTATCAGACTTGCTACCAGTAATGTAGAAGAAATTAAGGCTAGAAAGCTGTTAAACAGCATTTATGAAAAAGCAAATGTACTAAATGATGATTATGCCGGCAACTTATATGGGCTTATTTTATTAGGTGAAACATCAAAGGAAAATTATGTTACACTCATAAAATACTACTATGAGCATCAGCAGTATGATAATATCAATCAGGTTACTGTAAAGATAACAGAGGATGATATATTTGATTCACTTACAGATTATATTCCAGCTCCTCCTGTTGCCGAGCAGGAAAGTGGACAATATGCAGGCTATGTTGTTGTAAAGTTGTCTGCAAGTAATGGAAACAAAATTTTTTACACACTTAATGCTGAGGATAATCTAAATGCAGGAATTGAGTATGCAGATGGTGTTAAAATTTTAGGTGAAGAGTCGGCTGTGCTTACCTGCTATGCTGTAGACGAAAATGGTGTAGAGAGTAAGAGAGTTGTTTACAAATATGTAATCGAGGAAGGAAAGCTGGACGGACCAAAGGTTACTCCTACAAGTGGCTCTTATGAAGAAGCACAGAAGATTACTGTAGAAGTTCCAGAAGGTTCAAAGGCATATTATACAACTGACGGAACAGACCCGGACAGCAGTTCTACAGAATATACAGAGCCAATTATAATGCCTAGAGGTACAAGTAAATTTAAGTTTATTGTATATGATTCCTTTGGACTTCCATCAGCTATTACTACAGAGTCCTATAATTTAAAAATTCCTAGAGCTATAACAGTTAATGAAGCTCTAAACTTAGTAGAAACTAAGCTTATTGAAGATGAGATTATGGATAAAGACCATAAGACAGTTTATGGAACTTTAAATATTACATATGATAAAACTGCTGTAATAGGAATGGATGAGTATTATATAATACTTGCTACAGAGGTAGATAGTAATAATAGTGTAATTACAGTTACCATATATGGTGTTAACACTTATGACAGTTCAATAACAGATAAAATTGTGGATGCTAATGGAGAGTATGTTTTACCGGAAAAGGAAACAGAAACTACTACTGTAAGTTATCAGTAAGAATGTCAAAAATGACAAATTCCGAATAAAACTGAAAAATACCGAAAAACATTGATTTAAATATATTTGTAAGATGTATTGAAAAATATTTTGACATTTTATGTGAATGTAAAAGATAGCAGATAATAGTAAAATTTTGTCTGACTATCTTTTTTTAAAATAAATCTTTAAATTTTAATGAAAAGTTTAAAAAGCCTTTAAATCAATGCTTTTCAGTATTTAAGGTTTTTAAATTCATCCAATTTAGGTAAAAAATATCAGGGATAGGTGAGGAACAAAAGGTGAAGAACTAAACAAAAAGTTCCTCACCCAATTTAACCAGTAAAATCAATACTTTAGAAAATACACTCATAAAGAATGTCAAAAATCGTCATTAAGAATGTCAAAAAAATAAAAAAATTTCTTCCTATTAAAATGTAAAAAATTTATTGATTATTTTTTTGGGATTCTGATAGGATAACTTTTCCTTCAATATTAAAGTTTATGAATTTATTTTTTTGGTCTTTAAGTGAAAATGTAAAATCTTCAAAGGCAGGATTTATAGATATGAGTTTTAATATTGAATCGTTTTTGAAATATTTTTTACAAGTAACTGATCCATTGTAATAAAAAACTCCTATATCACCATTATTTAATTCTTTGCAGGATTTAACAAAAACATAATCTCCATCTTTAATAAGAGGATACATACTATTACCATTAACAATAAGGGCATAGTCCGCATCAATATTTGTAGGTATTTCGATTGTATCCAAATCATTATCAATAGCTTCAATAGGGATACCAGCTGCAACATATCCTCTCACAGGGATTGAATGATTTCCGTATATAGGTATATGTTCTTTAAAAATTGAATTAGATAAAATTTCTTTATTGTTCCTAGAATACAAATTAGATTTATTAGGTTGTATAGTTGATATTTCTAAAAAATTTTGTATTTTATTCAAATCTGTTTTTGAAGCATTCTTTAATAGGTAATTAAGTTCATTAGATAACGGCAAATTTGCTAATTTAGGATTATATAAATCATCTATTTCTAATTCATCTCGAATTAGCCAATCAATAGAAACAGAAAGGTAGTTTGCTACTTTTAAAACTTTATCACAGGATGGGGAATTAGTATTCCAACGGCGAATAGAGCTGTTACCCATACCAAGAGCCTTTTCGATATTTGACATATCTGTATCTTTAAGTTTTGCTAGATATTTTATTTTTTCTACTATGTTCATATAATTCCTCCTGTACAAAAAGCAAATATGCTATTGACAAAAAGCATATTTGCTTTTATAATTTAAATATACGGAAAAATCCGTATATACATTATACACATTAAGTACATATTTTTAAATATTAAATGTTGTTAAAAATGTATTTAAAAGGTTTAAAAAGTAAAGGAGGATTTCTATGGACGATATGGAAAAAATTTGTATGACGGAAGATGAAGCAAGAACTTTAGTTCTTGATTATAAGAGTAAAACCGGAAAGAGTCAGTCATTGATTGCGACAGAGCTTGGTATTTCTGGAGCACAGTTAAGTAGTTTTATTAGTGGGACCTACAAGGCACCACATACAATTATACCTAAAATAGCGAGTTTAATGAGTGTAAACGCAAAAAAGGCAATAGCACCACGAGAACCAGGTTTTGTAGAAACAAAGGTATCGAAAGCTGTAATTAATGCGATAACATATTCACATATTCAGGGGAAGATAGCTGTAGTATATGGTGATGCTGGCGTGGGGAAAACAATGGCAATAAATCAATATTGTAAAGAAAATAATCTGGCAATAAAGATAACAATATCTCCCTCATACGCATCAATGAGTGGTGTTAATGAATTGATAGCTGACAGACTAGGTGTAAGAGAACGCGTTAGTAGAAAAATCTATGCTGAGATAATATCAAAGCTTAAGGATAGTGGCAGAGTTATTATCATAGATGAAGCACAACATCTTACAGTAAGAACACTTAATCATTTAAGATGTATGGCAGATGAATCTGGTGTGGGCATTACATTAGTTGGTAATGATGAAGTATATACCAAACTTAAGGGTTCTGGTAGAGCAGATTTTGCACAGTTGTTCAGCCGTATTGGTATGAGAAAGCAGGTATTAACAAACACATTGTCAAAAGAAGATATACATTCAGTGTTTGGAATGATAGAGGATGAAGAAGCACAAGATATACTTTTTAAAATATCTAGAACCAATTATGGATTACGAGGTGCAGTAAATGTATTTGTTAATACAGCTGCAGTATATGGAACAGTTGAACCAGCTGGTTTGGCAAAAATGACACGAGAAATGAATATTGGGTAGGGAGTGGGGTGATAGGATGCACAAAAATGGAAAAAAGCCAACATTATTTGAAAAAAAGATTATCAATGCCGCACATTTGAAGGTAGAAAATTGGTTGGTTCAAAGAAAGGATAATGAGTATATATATGTCATAAATAAATACACAAAGAGTGTTAGAAAATTATCTAAAGAACTTGCTATGAAAGTGAGGTAATTGAATGGGATATATTCGTTTATTACAAATACTAGCAAATATAAAAAAACCAGTAACAATAAAAGCTTTAGCAGTATGTTCAGGAATTGCTGATTATAAGGTAGCCTTTTTTCTAATGAGAAATGCTGAATCATTGGGAATAAGTTTTAGTGAAGATAAAGTCTATACGGAGGAAATGAAAAAATGAAAAAAATCACAATAATATATGAAGGAAATGAAACATTGGATATTACCTTGATTGAACAATCAATAAAGGCTATTCATGAAAGTGCAGGTGGGAGATTGAGAAAAATAGAAAGTGAAAAAGAACCAGAGAAAATAATTGAAATCGTTTCACCATTAAATAAAGGAGGATTAATTAGGGCTTAGGCCCTTCCTCTAATGCAGCATCTCCTTTTATGGGATTTTGGAGATAAGGTCACAAGCCCTTGTAAATGCAGAGTGGAGGACTCAAATATTATTCAGTGTTATAGCTGATGAGTCTATTGGTCATAGTTGACATTACTACTTCCAAACAAGACTACAAATGGTAGAGAAGCAGGGTTTAGGCTTTTGTCCAGAAAAAGTCTACGGCAAAGCCGAATATTAAAGTGCAAGGAGGAAAAAAGATGTACAAAGGTATTGATGTAAGTCAGTGGCAGGGAGCAATAGATTGGAACAAAGTAGCTGCTGCGGGTATTGATTTTGCAATCATAAGAAGCCTAAGAGGTTCATTAAAGGTGGATCCATATTTTGAAACAAACTTTAAAGGAGCAAGAGAAAATGGTATAGCTATTGGAATATATAAGTATAGCTATGCTACAACTGTTGATTTTGCAAAGGCAGAAGCCGAAGCTGTCATTAAACTCTTAGCAGGAAGAAAGATTGAAGCAAAGATATGGTTTGACATTGAGGATGATTGCCAGAAAAATTTGGATAAGAAACTCTTATATAATATTATCAAAATCTTTTTGGATACAATCAAAGCTGCAGGATATGATGCAGGTATTTATTGTAATACATATTGGTATACAACTGTATTGACAGATGATATTAGAAAACTTACAAAAAACTGGTGGCTTGCCCAATGGACAAACTGGAATGGAATTACTCAAGGAAAACCTGATAAGGGAGAGATTGGATGGCAGTATTCTAAGGAAGGATGTATTGATGGTATTACAGGAAATGTTGATTTAGATTATTATTATGGTTCATGGGATGATATTAGAGAGTCTCCGATTTCAAATAATAATCAGACAGAATTAAAAAAAGGAGATATTGTAAAGGTTACAAATCCAATACAATATGATAATGGAAAAACATTTAAATGCTGGTATTCAACATATGATGTATTATCGGTAAATAATGACAGAGTAGTGATTGGAAAAGATGGAATTATAACTGCTGCTGTTTCTTCTGATAACTTATCATTAGTTACTGAAAGCAAGACAGTTGATGAGACAGATGAGATTAAAACAGGGTCTACAGTTAAAGTTTTAAATCCAATACAATATGACAATGGAAAAACTTTTAAATGCTGGTATGAGAATTATACCGTTATGGAAATAAAAGGTGACAGAGTAGTGATTGGAAAGGATGGACTTGTGACTGCTGCCATTAATAAAAAATATTTACAACTCGTCTAAGCGAGTATAAACAGAACCTTAGGCTTAGAGCGTCAGGAGCATTTGCTCCTGGGTGGTTAAAACAATATTTAACCAATGTTAAAGGAGATGATGACATGGCATATAGTGAATTTGGTACATGGCTTAAATGTAAGCTTGTAGAAAAACAAATGACACAAAGACAACTTGCTGCAAAAACAAAAATCAATGAAAAAGTCATCAGTGATCTTATTACTGGAAAAAATAAAAAAAATGCTCATATGGAGCTGATAAAAAAAGTTTTGGAATAAAAATGCACTTCGTTGACGATATGGATAAAAACGAAGTGCATTACCTAAAAGGATTTCAATGTGATTGTAGCATTATGATTAAAAAATGTAAATAGTAAGTTGGTGATTAAATGGAATACTTGAGTGTTGATGAGTATGCAAAACTTAGAGGATGCACTACCAGGTATGTAAATACACTTATATATAATGGAAAACTACATGCAGAATGTATACAAGGATTAAAAGGAGGAGGAAATGGTGGAATGTCTTATCAAATTCCACTTCCGAGTATTGAACCAAAGTACATAGCTAAGTATAAGCGTATTCAAAAGCAAAAAGAAAAGGAAAAATTTAATATTGAAGAGAATAAGGTTATAAAGCTGGATTATGAAAATATATCTGCAGAGGACAGAAAAGAGATTGAATTGTGGAAGGAAGTTCTAAATAACTGGAGAACATTTAGATATAGTGATCCTTCTATAAGTATGGAGGAGGCAGATGAGAGATTTGTACAATTTGCCTCAATCACATATCCAACGCTTAAGATAATGCAAAGAACTCTTTATAGGAAATGGAAGTCCTTAAATGAAAATGGCGAAGCATCTCTTATAGACAAGAGAGGAAGACATTCAAATCACAAAAAAGCACTCGTTGATATTGTATGGGATATATTTGAACAATTCTATCTCGACCAAAATCAGCGAACTGTAGCTCAATGTATGAGGCTAACAGAAACACAGCTCATTAAAAATGAGATGACAGAGTACTTACCTCTTCCATCCACATCTACATTCATTAGAAAGATTGAAAGCCTTCCAGTGGCAATACTAAAATACTATAGATTAGGTGACAAGGCATTTTACGACCAATGTATGCCATATGTTAAGCGAAAATATGATGACATAATGTCTAATGATATATGGGTAACAGATAACCATACATTCGATATTATCATTGCAAAAGATGAAAATCCAGTAAGAGTATATCTAACCGCTTTTCTTGATGTCAGAAGTAGAAAATTCGTTGGATGGTATGTAACAGATGCACCATGTTCTGACGCAACAGTATATGCCTTAAGGAGAGGAATTGAACGGTATGGAATACCAAAAATGATTTATTCGGACAATGGTCGTGAGTTTTTAACACATGATATAGGTGGTAGAGGCTTTAGAAAGTCTGCTAAAACGGATGAACATGAACCAAAAACAATCCTGCAAAGACTTAAAATTGATTTTAGGACAGCTTTGGTAAGAAATGCAAAGGCAAAGATTATTGAGAGGCAGTTCCTTGATGTCAAAGAAACATTTTCAAAAATGTTTGAAGCTTATACAGGTGGAAATGTGTTAGAGCGACCAGAGCGACTTAAACATATTGTGAAAAATGTGGATAATCTTGTAGTATTAGAAGATTTTAGAGAATTTGTTGATACATATATTGAAAATATTATCAATAAATCATGTTCTAAGGCAGAAGGAATGTTTGGAAAATGTCCGGATGAGGTTTTTTCAAATAATCTTATTGAAATGCGTACTGCTACAGAAGACGAGCTTAATTTAATGCTATTAAGAAGCAGTAGAATGCAAAAGGTTAAGAGAAATGGAGTTGTATTCAAAATATATGATAAAGAGATTTGGTATGGCAATGATGAGGTACTTATTAATCATATTGGAGATTCAGTTTATTTTAGATATAATCCGGATGATTTATCTACGGTTAGAATTTATGATGCAGAGGATAAGCTACTCTGCATAGGTAAGCAAAGACAGGAATTAAGTTATTTTGCTACAAAAGATGAAGTAGCTAAGGCAATGAAGGAAACAAGAGCTATTGCAAAAGTTGTTAAAAATTACAAAAAGCAAAAGAAAATCGAAACAGAATCAGAGCTGGCACTTACATTATATCAAGCAGAACTTAATTCTGCCAAAACATATGAGCTTAATCCAAAAAGAATTGTTCCTATTAGGTATGAGGAAGAAATGTCTGATAGTTTATCCTCTGTTGTGGGGGGAGAAACTGCAGAAACTATCGATTGGACACAGGCTCTTGAAAGACTAGCAAAGGAGAAAGATAATGAATATTAAATCAAAAAAAGAACAACTAGAAAAAGAGAAAGCTATTGAACCATATATAGAAATTGATGGAGGATATGCTAGATGTGTAAGGTGTAGGGAAGATTTAAAGCCGTGGCAAGAATATTGTAGTTGTGGACAAAAACAGGATTGGTCATGGTTAAGACATAGTTAAAAAGTATTAAACAAGACTTGTGCAGGTATTAAATGGCCTGCACAAGGTTGAATTAATTATCTGTTACTTTTAAAAATTGTTTTATGTACCCAGATAATAAAATGAATGTTTGTTTCATCATAAAAATATTTCACCATATAGCCAAAAGGCGAAATGGTATCATTTAATACTATGTATAACAAAATCATTATAACAATGAAGATAATATAAATAGTAATATCAATAATATTTTTGATTATCTTATAAAAAAATATATTCATAATGATCAATCCTTTCTACTAATTTTGAAAGATGTAAATTCACTATTTCTTGAAAGGAGTGAATTACATTCGTAGTACATATGACAGAAAAATTAAAATAATGTTTTAATGCAGCACTTCCTGTTTTTTAGGAGGTAAGGTCACAAGCCCTTGTAAATGCAGAGTGAAATGAACATAGGAGGTATTAAAATGGCTTTGTTTCAGAAGAAAATAAGAAAATCCGGTAGTGTAAACATACCTGTGATAATCAGGCGTGATATGGGTATTCAGAATGGGGATGTTGTTGAAATCAATGTTTATAATGGAAAAATCGAATTAGTACCTGCAGCACCACGCTGTTGTATGTGCAAGGGTCAGGAGGACATTGTTAAATTTTCAGGGAGGTATACTTGTAAATCGTGTATAGATAACATGTATACCCTTATTCACAAAAAGGAGGAAAAGTTAGATGAATAAAGAAGAACTTACAAAAATGAATTCAGCACTTATAACAGATTTGCTTGTATCCAAAGAAAAGGAAGCATTAGAAGTAAAGAAAGAAATTGAAATGATGAAGGGGGAACTTCAGACCAGAGGCTTAAGAGTTTTGGAAGAACGAAATACCAAATACATGGAGTTTTTTGGAGCAGGAGTAGGGATTGCATCTGTATCACTTGCACAGAAAATGGAAATATTAAACTTTTTTAAGCTGCAGGAGCTGTTGGGTAAGGATTTTGTAGAAGAAAAAATACAACGAAAGCCGGCAGCAATAAAATATGATGTGGATGGAAAGTTTGGACAGGCCCTTATAGCTCTTATAACAGGTGATTATGCTATTGGTTATACAATGGATGAAATTATAAATGGTATAACTAAAGATGAAAAACAGAGAAATCTTTTAGATAAGAAGTTAAAAGGCGATTATAAGGCAGATAAAAAGACTTTATGCAGCGTTTTGAAAAAAGATGAGTTGGAATTAGATATGGATACTGAACTCTTCCTCATTGGAAAGATTAAGAACTGGCAACTGATTCAAGCATTTTTTGATGTAGGTACAGAAGAAAAAGTTAAGAAGCTTCGTAATGAGCTTAAAAAATGTATTTTAGTTGATGATACTATTAAAATCGCTACCAAATCTATAAAAGGAGATAATGTAGCATAGTTTTAAAAAGGCAGGTGAAGAAATTGGATGTTGAGTTAATAGGTGAAAATGAAGATAATATAACACAAGCAGTGCATGGGCTTGATATTTTCACAAAAAATTGGTGTATGAATTGTGGAGAAACAGAGAAGCAGAAAGAATTGGTGTTTAAATGCAAAGAATGCGAGTTTAAAGATGGTAAACAGTGTTTGGTTAAATTATTTTCACAAAAACATGAACATAATTATCCAATGGAATATTTTGGAAGTATGGGTGAACATTGAAAAAGGAGGTCATATGAAAATTACTTCAGGACAAATTAGAAAGATATATGCAGTTGCTAACGAATATGGAATAGATGGAGATTTGCTTCATGAAATAGTAAAAAATGAAACAAATAAGGAGCATATCAAAGAACTGTCTTTTAATGATGCTATTAAAGTTATTGATAGGATTAATGGAAAAAAACAGTCTGCAAAGCCAGATGAAGAACATATGACATATAAACAAGAAGCATATATAAAAGGATTGGCAAAGGATCTATCATGGATTAAACAGGATGGAACTGTTGACGAAAAAAGGTTAAATGGTTTTGTATCAAAGTTTTATGGAATTACATCATATAAGTGGCTTACAAGAACTATGGCAAGCAAAGTTATTGAAGGCTTGAAATCATTGAAAAACAAATAGAAAGGTGTGGAATGTATGGAAACGGATAAAATTTTAATGGAAGATCTGCAAGAGCAGCACAGGGAACTTGCAGCCATTATTGGCATTGACAATCTGATAAAGCTTTCTAACCATTTTGGTGGAACACAAATATACATTCCACAAACTGAAAAGCTTATCAAAAATATAACATATAGAGCTGTGGTTGACGAATTCGATGGAACTAATATTAAAGCTTTGGCTAAAAAATATGATATTAGTGAATCAACAGTATATAGACTGGTAAGAGATAAAATATTAAATAATCAAGTATCAGCAAGACAGGTAGAGGGTCAGATGAGTTTTTCTGACTATGGAATATAATATAAAAATAAGTGTCACTGACAACGGACATGAAAATTGCTTTATGATAATATGGCTTTGTAATAAAGATTTTCTTTATTACAAAGTCATTTTTTATTACTATATTAGGAGGAAATTATATGAAAGAAATTTTAATGAATTCAATTATTACTATTATTAGTGCAATGTTGGTAGGTACACTTACATATGTTTGCAGGCTTTTGTCAAGCAAGCTTGCAATCCAGAAGCAAAAGGCTATATCAGAGAAAAATGAAGCATTGACATCAACTTTTAATGCTGTGGAAAATATTTTAAGTGCGGTCACATCTACAGTAGTTGGTAAAATTGAACAGACTACAGCGGGTGAGCTAAGAGAACTGGTAAAGGCTGGTACAGCAAATCGTGAAGAATTAACTATCTTGGCAAAGGATGCTTACTATGAAATATTGGATATGTTAAAACCAGATGTGCTAGAACAACTTAAAACAGTTTCAGATGATTGGGAAAAATATATTAAAGATAAAATAGAGGATGCGGTTCGCAAAGTTAAGATAGAGGCGGCATCCACTACTGTAGATGAAGATATTGATATGTTGTTCCATGACAAAGAAATAGAGGTGAATGGTAAATGATAATTGCAGCAACCTCAATAGCAGATCTTACCATTACAGAAATTATTAAAAATGTAGTCAATATAGGAATAGTGCCAATGCTTCTTATCGCTTTTGTTTGGTATTTTTTTCAGCGAGACAAAAATAGGGACAAGATTATTGAAAATGAGAGAAACTTAGCACAGAAACAAATCAATCAAGCAAATAAAACTGCACAAGAACAGATTGAAAATATTAATAGAATGGCAAAAGAAAGAGAAGATATGTTGCTTCTCAATAATGCAAAAAGAGAAGAGATGATCCGCCAGGAATCGGAAAAAAGAGAAAAAATTGTTCGTCAAGAAGCAGAAAAGAGAGAAAATGCTTTGATTTTTAATATGTCAGAAATGTCGAAAAGTGTAGAGAAAATTAGTAATACTATGATTGATATTAATAAAAGTATGAATGGTATGCAAATAAATATGGAGCGAATGCAAAATAGCATGAAAGGTATGCAAGAAGAGATAAATGAGATAAAGACAGGAGGTCATTATGCAAACAATAGAAATAACTAGAGCAAAGTCGCTTAGAGGAAATATCATTGAAAAGCTGTATAGTTCCTATGGAGAAGATATAAGTTTATCAGTTTTAAAAGGCTTACTTAGGTATACCAGCGAATGTAGAGAAATTGATATTAAGAAAGCAATATACTACTTAGGTGGTGAAGGCAAGAGATATGTCAAACTGCAGCTTAACGAGGATGATTATATGGATTCAAAGATATGGCTTACACCTATTGGTGTAAATCTAGCTGAAGGCGATATGAAAGATGTAGGAGTTGATTTGGAATGAATAAACAGATTGAAGTATCACAGAAAGAATTAACAAGACACAGTATTTTATGTATTGTGGAAGAAATAGGACCAAATGGAGCATCAACACAGATTATTAAATCTGTTTTGGCTAAGAATGGTGTGGATATATCAAATGACAAGTTGATAAAGGAGCTTAAATACCTTGAAAACAAAGATTTAATAGGCATTAAAAAAGTCGAAAATACAATTTTGAAAATTGATAGAACAGTTGTATATATTACAGCAAAGGGGCAAGACCTATTAGATGGATTTATAAAAGAGGATGGTATAGAGGTAGGTGATTATTAATGAATGATCCTAACAGAAGCCACTCTAAAATAGAACAGCTTCCTGCACATCTAAAAAAAGATGTGGAAGAAAAGCTTTTAAATGGAGAAACATATGAGAATATTGCAGGATACCTTAATTCAAAAGGAGAAGAAGTATCATTTTCCTCTGTTGGAAGGTATGGGAGAAAATTTCTTAAACGATTTGAGTCTGTAAGAATTGCAAAGGAATTTGCAAAACTGCTTGCAGAGGACAATGTGGATAGACCTACCACAGAGCTACATGAAGCTAATAATATGCTCATGTCTCAAATAATAATGGAAACTTTGATTGATGATGATATGACTCCAAAGGAGAGAGCAGCAGCAGCTAAATCCATTGCATCACTCCAAAATGCTCAAATAAGTAATGAAAAGCTAAAGATTGATGCAAGAAAACAGTCAGGTGCCATACATACAGCAATGGATATTTTGAAAAATAAAGTATTCAAAGAGATTTCCCAGTCGCATCCAGATGTTGCAAATACATTAATAGAGTTGGCTGAACAGACTGAAGCTGAAATGGAAAATCTTAAAAGTTAAAAATAGGCTCATTTTTAGGCTTTTGTTCTTCGACAGACAATTCTATACCTAAAAAAAGTTAAACGAAATTGAAAGCAATTAAACATATTTTAAAGATATTTAAAAAGTAAGTTGAAAGACTTGCTATCTGTGTTTATGCCTAAAAGAAATCCGACAAAAATGGGAAGTGAGAAAAATGCCAGATTGGAAAATGAGAGCGAAAGCTCTTTTTTTAATTGATAAATTAAATATTTTGCAAATTTCTGAAATTGTAGGTAAAAGTAGAAAAAGTGTTGGAGAATATTTGTCATCCATACCAGAATGCCAGGAGGAAAAAATAAAACGCAAGACATTTAATAAAGAAAAAAGACGAGAATACCAAAGAGAATGGGATAGAAAGCATAGAAGAAATACTATATCAGGAAAAGTCACAGCTGAAACATTAAGGCGAGAGCATGAACTTGCGGTCATGGAACTTAGCAGAGAAAAATATCATTAGAAAGGAGTCAGACATATGGATGCAGTAAAAAGATTTGCGAGAGATTTTAGAGATGCAAATAGTGTACAGGGTCAAAAAAAAGATGATTTATCTATATGTCGGGATAACTTTTGGGAATATGAAAAATATATTAATCCTAAGTTTTTCAGAGAAGACAGACCGCACCTAAAGATAATTGCTACAGTCCTTCAGGCTTTATACGAAGGAAGGATTGTTAAGGCTAATAAGGATGATAAGTGGCAAATTGTAAGCTTTGAGGAAAGAAAAGAATTTAAAAAAGAAGAATTATTGAAAGATGGCACTACAATATTGGTACCGGTTAAAGAAGATGAGTTATTTGTATGCAAACAGCTCATGATGAATATTCCACCTCGACATGGGAAAAGCTACACAATGTCATTATTTGCTGATTGGCTGTTTGGTGTTGATGATGAAAACAGAATCATAGCAATAACCTATAATGATATTCTTGCTGGAAGATTTTCTAAGAATGTAAGAGATGGTATAGCAGCTGAAAAAATGGATGAACGATTTCATGTGTTTTCTGATGTTTTTCCGGAGACAAAGATTAGATATGGAGATAGTGCAGTATCGATGTGGTCACTTGAAGGACAGTTTTTTAACTATCTAGGTGCAGGCTTTGGAGGAACTATTACAGGTGTTGGTTGTAGTCTTGGGATAATTGATGACCCGGTTAAAAATGATAGTGAAGCCTTCAACGATGATTTTTTAAATTCGCAATACTCATGGTATACAGATACTTTTCTATCGCGTATAGAAGAGGGTGGTATGCAGATAATCATTATGACGAGATGGTCTGAAAATGACCTTACAGGTAAACTTCTTGCAGATGAGGATGGAACTGATTGGTACGAGCTTAAGATGCAGGCTTGTGAAGACGAAGCACTTCAAAAGATGTTATGTCCCGAATTGTTCAGTTTCAATTCATATATGAAGAAAAAAAGAAAAATGTCACCACAAATATTTATGGCGAATTATCAGCAAGACCCTTTTTGTATTAATGGAGCATTATATACAAGATTTAAGACATATGATGCACTACCTGTTAAAAGTAACGGAAAATTAGCATTTTCAATAATACAGGCATATTGTGATACTGCTGACGAGGGTGATGATTATCTGTGTAGTATAGTATATGGAGTGCTTGATATGGAGGCATATGTTTTAGATGTAGTTTACACACAAGACAAGATGAAAATAACGGAACATCTTGTTGCAAACAGCTTTTTTACATTTAATGTTAATTATGCACTTATTGAGAGTAATAATGGTGGTAAAGGCTTTGCAAGACAAGTAGCAGACCGTCTTAAAAATGTTTATAAAACAAATAAAACAACTATTAAATGGTTTTATAATTCTGCTTACAAGCCGTCACGAATAAGCAGTAATTCAACATGGGTAATGGAACATATTTATTATCCGGTAGATTGGATGTATCGTTGGCCTAAATATTTTAAAGCTATGACAAAATATAAGGCAAAAGGGAAAAATAAACATGATGATGCAGCTGATGCAACAACAGGTGTAGCAGAAAGCATTACTGGTAGAAGAAAAAAAGCAAAGATACATAAAAAGAGTAGGTATGGCTTTAACTAGAAAGAGGTATAAAAATGTATAGATTTACATATCCTTCAGAGGAAATTATTGAGGATAGTATAAGTAAAAAAGTAATATATGACTTTATACTTAAACATAGAAGTATGATTTCACGGATTGAGAAAAATAAAGCCTATTACAAAGGGCATCATGCTATAGAGGGACGCACAAGAGTATCAGGTGCACCAAATGAAAGGGTCATTTGTAATCATGCAAAAGATATATCAGATACAGCTTCGGGATACTTTATGGGAAATCCTATTACTTATGATAGTACAACGGATGTTGATATAAACCCTTTATTATTGGCATTTGATAAGGCTCAAGTAGACGATACGGATTCTGATTTGGCTTTAGATTTATCTATTTGTGGACTTGCTTACGAGTACCTTTATATAAAAAAGGATTCAAAAGAAATTGCTTCAAAGACTTTAGATCCTAGTTGTTGTTTCATGGTTGTAGACGATACTATCGAGGAAAATGAGGTATTTGGTGTATATTATTGGAAACAAAAGGATGACAAAAACAATCGTTATATATACAAAGCGACAATTATGACAAGGCATTTTGTTTATGAGATTACAATATCAGGTACAAGAAAAGAGCCACAGTATGAGGAAAGTGAGAAAAAAGAACACTATTTCGGAGATATTCCTCTTATTGAGTATCTAAATAATAAATACGGCATAGGTGATTTTGAACAACAAATACCACTTATTGATGCGTACAATACACTGATGAGTGACAGAATAAATGATAAAGAGCAATTCATAGATGCTCTTTTGGTTTTGTATGGTTCATCACTTGGTGATGATGAAGAAGAAGCTAATGAAGCAGCTAGAGTTTTAAGACAGAATAAATTGTTGGAGCTTCCTGAAGGAGCAAAGGCAGAATATTTAATACGCTCCATGGATGAAAATGGTGTGGAAATATTAAGAAAAGCAATAAAAGAGGATATATACACATTTTCCCATGTGCCAAATTTAACTGATGAAAATTTTTCAGGTAATTCTTCAGGAGTGGCAATGGAATTTAAACTTTTAGGATTAGAAATGGTTACAAAAATAAAGACTAGATACTATAAAGTAGGTCTTAGAAAACGAATAAAGCTATTTTGTAATTACCTTGGATTAAAAAATATAGCAATCGAAGCTGATTCGATAACTGCATCATTTGCAAGAACGCTTCCTAAAAATTTATTAGAGCTATCGCAGGTAATAACAAACCTTAAAGGTACAATATCTACAAAAAGTCTTGTGAGGTTAATCCCTTTTGTGGAGGATCCTGATAATGAAATAAAACAGGTAAAGAAAGAAATAAAGGAAAAAGGTAGAGAGGAATTACAAAGCTTTGCTAATAATATCCCGGAAAAAGAGGTAAATGATGGCTAGTTATTGGGAAAAAAGAAGAGCACAGATGATGTATGAGCAGATGAAAATAGCAGAAAAGGCTGCATCAGAACTTGGTCTGGAATATTTAAAAACTGCTAAATACATAGATAAGCTCATAAAAGATTGTTATGGTAGAATAAAAAACAACTATAATATAACTGATAACGAAGTTCTTAGCCTTCTGGAAAGTACTAATATAGACAGTTATGCTAAGTTGTTAGAGATGGTTAAGCTTAAAAAATTTCCGCAGGAGCTTATAGACTATCTTAGTAGTCCGGGTCAAAAACTTAAGTTTGAAAGGCTACTTAATACAAAGAATAATATTGAAGCAGCTATTGGTAAGCTTAGCGATACTCAAAACGCAATAACAACAAATGCCCTTAAAGAAATCGCAAAAGATTCTTATTATAAGAGCATTTATGAAGTACAAAAGCATACAGGCTTAGGTTTTTCATTCAATGAATGGGATGAGGAATTATTTTCAAAACTTGCAAGAAAAAAATGGAGTGGAGAAAATTATTCAACACGAATATGGAATAATAGAGATAAGCTTGCTGAGATTATTAAGGGTGAGATTATGCAAGGCTTTATTGCAGGAAAAACACAAGATGAAATGTATGATGTAATAATAAATGAATTTGCAGTATCTAATTCTAATGCAAGAAGACTTATTCGGACTGAGAGTTGTTACGCATCAAATGAAATGGAAATGCAATCCTACTCAGAGTGCGACATAGAAAAGTATATTTTTGTTGCAACACTTGACCTTAGAACATCTGATATATGTGCGTCTTTAGATGGCAAGGTATTTGATGTTAAGGATGCAATGCCTGGTAAAAATATGCCACCAATGCACCCATGGTGTAGAAGCACTACTATAGAGTATGTGGATGATGAAACACTTAAAAGCATGAAGCGTAGAGCAAGGGACCCTGTGACAGGAAAAAACATAACCGTACCAGCGAATATGACATATGCGGAGTGGCACAAGAAATTTGTTGAAGGTAATGAAGATGCAATTATCAATAGGAAAATGATAAAAAATGATAGTATTGATAATAAACAATATACGAAATATCTAGAGAGATTAGGTAAAGATTATGCAGGAAAAAATGTAGAAGAATTTAAGAAAATAAAGTATACAAATCCTGAAAAGTATGCAATAATGAAAGCACAGTATAAGGGAGTTGGCTATTATAACAAAGTAATACTTAATGAAACAAGTGTAACAAATTTAGTTTCAGAGATAGCAAAAAGTAATAATATGGAGCTTGTAGGCTTAGAAAATCGGATAAAAAGTAAGGATAGTTACTTGGAAAAGATTGCAAGGGAATATAAGCCGGGATACCATTACGAGGTAAAAGATGCTCTTAGGTATACAATGATAGCTAAGCCAAATGAATATGTAGATAAAACACTTGAAAGTATGCAAGGATTTAAGAATTCTAACATAGATGTATTCCAAGTAAAGAATTATTGGATTGATAAGAAAAATACATACAATGGAATAAATACATATTTGCAGGACATAGGTGGTAATAAATTTGAAGTTCAATATCATACTAAGGAAAGTTTTGAAGCAAAAGAAAAGGCACATAATTTGTATGAGCAAAGAAGAAAAATTGCAGATAAATCTTCTGCAGATGCTATAAAGTTAAAACAAGAAATGAAAGAAGTATTTGATAATATTTCGATTCCTGACGAAATAGAAAGGATACAATAATATGAATTCAGAAACAACATACTATAAAATTCAAGATTTAAATATGCTAGGAAAGATAAACAATGACATTCCTTATATTTACAAAGATAAACAATGGATTGTAGATAATGATGATATTATTATGGATAGAATTATTGGATATGAACCTAATGAGGGAATTGGAAATACAGATATGCTTGATAGAATTGCTGAAATAACTAGGGAAGAAGCAGAAGAATTAACAATTAAAATGAAATAATAGCATCTTTTAAAGGTGCTTTTATTATATTAAAATGACATTAAAACAGGTTAAAAAACGCCCGAAAGGGTGTTTTTTTAATACAAAAATTTATTTAAGGAGGACAAATTAGTGCCAGAACCAAAGAAATTGGATGAATCAATTAATGATGATTTATCAAGTAAAAAAGAGGAAGAGACAAAGCATGCAGAAAATAAGCAGACACTTTCAGACTTGTTAAAGGATGAAAAGTTATCTGCAGAACACAATGCTCTAGTACAGGAGGCGGTAAACAATGCGTTAAAGCTTGAAAAGGAAAAACAGGAGGAAGCTGATAAACTTGCAAAAATGTCTGATGCAGAAAAAGAAGAGCTTAAGAAAAATGAATTAGAAGCTAAGGAAAAGGCTCTTATGGAAAGAGAACTTAAGTTGGATGCACTTTCACTATTAAGTGAAAAGAAGCTTCCAGTAGAACTATCATCAATAATTGACTATTCAGATAAAAGTAAGATGAAAGCAAGTATTGATACAATCGAGCAAGTATTCAACGAAGCAGTATCTAAGGCAGTAGTAAGTAAGCTTACTGGTGGAGCTTCTTTAAAGAAAGCTCCTACAATACAAAAAAACACAGAAGTAGATGTAGAAGCAATACGCAAGGCTATTGCAGGTAATTACTAGAAAATAGGAGGAAGAAAAATGGCAAATAACATTGAAACAGCAGCAGTTATTCAAACTGAATTGGACACTAAAGCCGTAGCAGAAAGTGCTACAGGATGGATGGAAGGTAATGCAGGTAGAGTTAAATATAATGGTGGAAGGGAAATCAAGATACCGAAATTAAGTACAGATGGTATGGCTGATTATGATAAAAGTAATGGTTTTGTTGAAGGTGGTGTAACACTTACCTATGAAACAAGAACAATGACTCAGGATAGAGGGCGTGGTTTTACGCTTGATCCAACAGAGGTAGATGAAAGCAATTATGCGGTTGAAATTAGTGCTGTAATGGGAGAATTCCAAAGAGAACATGTTATTCCTGAGATTGATGCATACAGAATTTCTTCGATTGCTACATCAGTTATAGAAGCCAATGTATTAGGTATGACAGAATATTCATATGTACCAGGTTCAGCTAATACAGATGCACTTAGAAAAATCAAAGAAGGTATTACAGCGGTAAGGGAACAGGGATATTCTGGACCACTTACTATTCAGATTGAAAGTAAGATGCTTATGGAGCTTGAATTGGTGCTAGCCGGTAGAATTCAGTATATTGATATTATTAAAAATGGTGTTGTAACAAAGGTTGCATCCATTGATCAGTGTCCGCTTATAGCTACAACATCGGATAGAATGGTTTCAGCAATCACCACATTAGATGGTACATCAGAGAATGAGAAATCAGGCGGTTTTAAGAAAGCAAAAGATGCTTTGAATATTAACTTTATGGTTATTCCTACAGTAGCACCACTTGCAGTATCAAAGCTTGATAACTTCCGCATTTTTGACCCAGCTACATATCAGAAAGCTAACGCATGGCACGCAGATTACAGAAGATACCATGATTTATGGCTTAAAGATAATAAGATTAAGTGCATTTATGTATCATATAAGGATGCAAAGCCTACAGAATAGGAGGAATAAACAATGAGATTGTTAATGAAAAAGCATAATGTAGAAAGAATTGCTGATACCGAAGAGGCAAAAAAAAGACTTGAAAGCCTCGGTTATGTTGTAAAAAAAGATTTAGAGAAAAAAGAAGCAGCTAAAGAAAAAGATACTGATATAGAAGCGGAGGAAAGCTCTGGTGAGACTCCAGAAGTAGAACAGGTTGTAAAGAAAAAAGCAGCAAAAAAAGCAGTAGCAAAGACAGGTGAAGAATAGGAGGTAGCCTATGTCACTTCTTTCACAGATGAAGGTATTAACAGATGAGAGCAATGAAGAATTGCTCTCTCTTCTTATTGAAATGTCTAAAAATACTATTTTAGAAATAACAAATAGAAATGTTCTGCCTCAAAGATTGGAAACAATTCAACTTAAGCTTGCTGTCATAGCTTATAACAGAATGGGAACTGAGGGAGAAACTTCTAGAACGGAAGCAGGAATATCATCTGCATTTAATGATATTCCAGAGGATATTAGAAGTGTTCTTGTTAATAACAGATTATGTAGAGTTGGAGGTAAGATATATGAGAAGGCAGAAAAGGAAAAGACTTAAAAGCTATAAACTTTTTAGGCGAATCAAGGAAACAAAAGATGCAGAAGGCAATCGAATGGTGCAGTATTCAGAACCCACGGAGATAAAGGCTATTATATATCCAGCCTCGGATAATAACCAAATGCTTATGTATGGAGAAAAAATAGATACTATTCTTAATATGGATTATGCTGGAAATGTAAAAATATCAAGAGGAGATGCTCTTTGCATTGAAAATGACAGTAATCCTGATTATAGAGTTAAGAGTATTAAAAACTATGATATTAAAATTATAGAATTGGAGCGAATGTGATGGTTGATGGTATTGATGAGTTAGTCAATAAGCTCAATGAAATGATTAACCTTGATGATGTTGTAAAAAAAGCTGTAAAAAACGGTTGTAAAGTGGTTCAGGCAGAAGCAAAGCTATTATGTCCTGTTGATAAAGGCGAACTGAGAAATAGTATTAGAACAAAAGTTGATAATACCGGAGACAAGATTGTTGGAACAATATATACAAACAAGAGCTATGCCTCATATGTTGAGTTTGGAACAGGACCAAAGGGAGAAGCTGATCATGATGGTATATCTCCGAACATTACACCTTCTTACAAAAGTAAGGGATGGTCATATTATGACAAAGAAAAAGATAAATACATACATACAAGAGGACAACCGGCACAACCGTATATGTATCCGGCTCTGCATAACAATATTGATAGGGCAAAAGCTTCTATTGCACGAAAAGTTAAAAAAAGTATAAAGGATATGATTAAGCAATGTTAAATATAAAAGATAAAATATATGAGGCTATTAAAGATATAGTAGAGAATGTTGGTGATTCTTATGCTGCAGTTGTTGGAAATTTTCCTGCTATTCAATATTGTGAAGAGGAAAATAAAGTATATCAATGGGCAGATAATAAGGAGCAAAGTTCTATTGTGCGTTATCGATTTGATATATGGGACAGAGTATCAACAACAGCCCTTGCAATACAGATAGACGATAGAGTATCTGCGCTTGGATTAAAAAGAATACAATGTATGGATGTAGATGATGAAAGTGGTTTAAAACATAAGATAATAAGATATGAGGGCATTATTAATCCATACAACAATATGGTAACGCATTTAAAATAACAAAGGAGATGATTATATGTTAGCTAATGGAACAACACTTGCTTATAGGACAAAAGGCAGTGAGGAGTACATAGTTGCTACAGGTCTTTTAGAAATTCCTGACATGGGTTCAGAAGATGAGAAGGTTGACAGAACACATTTAGGAAGCAAAAACAAACAATATGAGTATGGTATTGGTGACTATGGTGACATGGAATACAAATTTATTTATGAAAATAAATCTACAACATCACCATATCGTGTATTTCGCCAGGCACAGGCAGATAAGGAAACATTGGAGTTTAAACAGACATATCCGGATGGTACAACATTTGAATTCCCAGGTATGTGTAATGTTAAATTGACAGGTGCTGGTGTAAATGGTGGTGTTGATTTTTCATTAAAGATTGCCATTGCATCAGATATTAAAGTAACAGACCCAGTATAGAAGGAGAAATAAAATGGAAAAATTAGATTTTAACAGTATTATTAACGAAAATTGTGTAGATCAGGAAGGTACTACTTCGGAGGCAACAGAAATGTTTTTTGAAGAAAAAGTCGAGAAAAAAGAGGATGAATCCCAAAGTCAGATGGAGGAAGTGTCAGAAGATGCTACATATAAAAGACCTGTATTTGCTTATTGGACTGTTGGCTCAAATACTTTTAAATTAAAGCTAAAATCAAGCAATATAACAGTTCTTGAGGGTAAATACAATAAATCCCTATTAGCTTTACTCGGTTCCGATGAGGGACTTCCGAAGCTTTCAATCATGTTAGATGTAACATTTGCAGCAATGCAGCCATGGTATCATGGTGTGAAATATGAATCTGTTGTGAAATTGTATGACCAATATATTGAAGCTGGTGGAAGTCAGCTTGACTTCTATAAGGAGGTATATATGGATATATACAAGGCAAGCGGTTTTTTTACAAAGGAAATGATTCAGAATATGGACAAGAACCTGAAATAGAACAAGAACAAAATACAATCACAGATATACTATGGGAGCTATATCCAAGCTTTTTAGATGCTGGATATAGCCCTCTTTTATTTTGGGATTTATCATTTGCTGAAATCATTGATGTAATAGAAAGTTATCGGAAAAAAGAGGAGCGGAAAGCAAGTGATTATAAGGAACAAATCAAAATGCAGGCTGTAATGAATAATGTATTGGCTAAACAGATAATAGAGCTGTTAGCAGCAAATCTAACTGGAAAAAACGAAGTTACAAAATTGAGTGAGTATTTTCCAACTTTATTTAATCAGGAAAATGCAGAAACAGATAACTTACTGGAACTTAACAAAGCAAGATTTGAAGAATTTGCATACTGGCACAATCTGAAGATAAAAGGTGGTGGTGAAGGGTAATGGATGTATTAGAAACACTAAAGGTTGTTATCGAAGCTGAAATCGGACCAATTAAGCAAAAGCTTAAAGAAGTTAAACAAGAAGTAAAACGCTCAACCGATGTTGTGACAAAGGATACAAGTAATGCACTAAGCTCTGTGAAACAAGAGGTGGAAAAGACTAATAATACAGTTACTAAACAGACAAGTAATATGGGCAGTGCATTTAAAAAACTTGGAAAAACCATTTTAGCAGCACTATCATTAACGGCTCTTATATCGTTTGGTAAGTCTTGCATTGAAATAGGCTCTGATCTTGCAGAGGTACAAAATGTTGTTGATGTAACCTTTGGAGAAATGTCAGAGCAAATAGAAGATTTCTCTAAAACGGCCATAACGCAATTTGGATTGTCAGAACTCTCTGCAAAACAGTATAGCTCTACAATGGGAGCTATGCTAAAAAGTATGGGACTTGTAGGAGATACGGTATATGAGATGTCCACAAATCTTACAGGTCTTGCCGGTGATTTGGCATCATTTTACAATCTGACTGGTGATGAAGCTTTTGCAAAGATACGAGCTGGAATAAGTGGTGAAACAGAGCCATTGAAACAGCTTGGCATAAATATGTCAGTAGCAAATATGGAGGCATTTGCACTTAGCAAAGGTATAACTACTGCATATAACAGTATGAGTCAGGCAGACCAGGCATTGCTTAGATATAATTATTTATTATCAGTAACAAAGGATGCTCAGGGAGATTTTGCAAGGACATCAGATTCTTGGGCTAACCAAACAAAGATACTTGCCGAAAACTTTAATTCTATTAAGGCATCAATAGGTCAGGGTCTTATAAATGTCTTTACGCCTGTGATTAGGGTTATCAATAATGTTATATTAAGACTTAAGACATTAGCAGATACATTTAATGATTTTACAGCATCCTTATTTGGAAAAGCTGGAAGCTCAGATGTAACAGAAAAAGCTGCAACAGATATATCTGGTATGGCAGACAGTATGGGTGAAGCAGAAAGTTCAGCAAAATCAATAAAAAGAGCTTTAGCCGGTTTTGATAAGCTTAACAATATATCTTCTTCAGACAATTCAAATTCAGGCTCGTCATCAACAGGCACGAATTTTAATGTATCCGGTATAGAAACGCAAACAACATCGGTAATATCTTCTGCAAATGATCAGATAAGACAGATGCTTGATAATGTTAAATCTTATATTAAAGATACTTTTAGTGATGTTTTAAGTGATAGTAAAAAGAACTTAAATACTTTAAAAAACAATTTTCAAAAAGTTTGGAAAGATATATCAAAGCTTAAAACACCTTTAAATGATTGGTTTAACAATGATTTTAAGAAGTATTTTGAAACTCTTGCAAAGACAGCATCAGGAAATCTGAATAATATACTTACTATATTTAATACTACATTTTCTGATATATGGAATATAGCTGTATATCCAATGCTACAAAAGTTTACAACCGATGGTTTACCAATGCTGACACAGTTTAGTACAGCTTATGTTGAAACTATAGGAAAGCTAAATGATGAGATAGCAAAAATTACTCTTAATTTTTGGAATGATACAGCACCGGATGTATTAGGCACAGTTAGTACGGTCTTTAGTGATTGCATTGATATTATAAAATCCACATGGGATGAATATGGTTCTCCTATTTTTGATGGAATAGGGGAAGCAATAGAAAATACATCTGCTATTATTCAAAATGTATGGAATACATGGTTAAAACCAATATATGATAATACTATGGAGTGCATTGATAATGTGTGGACAAACCATTTAGCACCGTTGCTTTCAAATGTATCAGAATTTGTTGCAAAGCTTATTGATACAGTGCTTGTTATCTATAATAAGTGGATAGCTCCAATAGTACAATATCTTCAAAAAGTATTGGCACCGGTTTTTGCAAGTGTATTTAATAATATTAGAACTATAGTATGGTCAATTATTGGAAATATCATCGATAGATTTGGTGGAATAATTACAACACTAAAAGGCATACTTGATTTTATAAAAGGTGTGTTTACAGGTGATTGGGAAAGTGCTTGGAAGGGAATTAAGAAAATATTTCAGGGTGCATGGGATACACTTGCATCTGCTGCTAAAATACCGATAAATCTTGTTATAGGTATGATAAATACCCTGATTAATGGTGTTGAAAGTGCTATTAATGCAATTATTAGGGCACTTAATAATATAAGTTTTACTGTTCCTGACTGGGTACCAGGAATTGGTGGAGAAAAGTTTGGATTTAATCTGTCTACTGTAAATTGGTCAAGAATAACATATCTGGCAAAAGGTGGTATTGTATCAAGTGCAACACCAGCTATCATTGGTGAGGCAGGAAAAGAAGCTGTTCTTCCACTTGAAAATAATATGGGGTGGTTGGACAAGCTTGGTAAGTCACTTTCAAAGTATAGTGATAATAGTAAGCTTGCAAATGAAATACATTACCTTGCTGAAAAGGTGGGAAATGGAAACATTTATCTTGTAGCGGAGTTGGATGGGGAGGTTATATATAAAAATGTAGTTAAAAGAAGTAAAGAAAACTATAAACAAACAGGAAACTATGATTTTGCTATTTGATTCTTATCCAGGGTATTATGCCCTGGATAATTTTTTATGGAGGTTTAAAATGAGTGCTTTTTTAGGATATTTAATAAAAGTAGGTGAAACAATTTTTCCTATAGAATATATAGCATTGGACACCTACAATTCATCACCTGATCAGAGAATAGATCAGGATTCTTATACAGATGGGAATGGTCAACTTGTAAGAAATATATTGCCACATACTCGAACAAAAGTAACTTTTTCCACAATATCAGAGTTACATCTTGCAGATAAAATAAAAATACAACAGTTATTAAAGAGAGATGATACTACACTTACATATTGGAATGATGAAAAAAATACATATACAACAGGAAAGTTTTATATAGCGGATCCTAACTATCCAATAAAAAGAATATCTGAAAATGATATTATTTATAATGCTATTTCGTTTGAAATAATAGAATATTAGGAGGATTTAATACTATGGAAGAAAAAATTAAAATATTATATAAAAAAGTAAATGATAGCTGTATATCTAAGGATTATGATATTACAATAGATAATACAGTGTTGACAAATAAGGATATAGTTTATGGCACTTTTGAGCTTCAAGAGAAACTAAGTAGTTTATCTTCATTTCAGATAGGTGAGAGTAATGCAAGGATGTTGAAAGTACAAGTGGCAGCAGAACTAGGAAATATCGTTGGGAAAAAAATGATTATTAATCAGACAATTAATAGAGATCTTATAAGTGGAAAAGTTGGTTTAGGTGCATTTTATGTTGATAGTGCTGTTCTTACTGCAAATAAGAGATATAGAGATATTGTTGCTTATGATAATATTTACCTGTTTAACAAAGATGTTAGTAGTTGGTACGAAAGTTTATCGTTTCCTATAAAAATGTATGATTTTCTTATTAGCCTATGTGAATATATAGGTATAACATGCAGTAATGAAAGGGATGATTTTTGTAATGCAAATATGTTGGTGGAAAAAACAATATCTGCAGAAGAAATAAAAGGTATAACAGTGCTAAAATGTATTGCTGAATTGAATGGTGGCTTTTTTAGAGCATCGGCAAATGAAATTGATTCTATAGAATTTTTAACATTATCTAATGATATAGCTGAAACTGTGGAAGTGCAGTTATATAGTACAATCAAAAAAGAAGATTATGTAACAGAAAAAATAACAGGTATTAATATAAGGAGTGAGAATGATGATATTGGAGCTTCAGTAGGAACTGCTGAGAATGCTTATGTAATTCAGGATAATTTTTTAGTATATGGTAAAAATTCTAACGACTTAGCAAATATAGCGAGTAACATTTATCCTGTCATAAAAGATATACAGTATATACCTTATACAGCAACACAAGTTGGTTTACCATATCTCCGATGTGGAAGTAGAATTAAATACATATTGAAAGATGGCAGCAGTTTTGAAAGTTACATACTACAGAGAGTGCTTACAGGAACACAAATTCTTAAAGATGATATAACAACTTTGGGGACAAAAACAACAGAAAAAACTGTAGGAATAGCAAAGGAAATAATAAAACTTAAAGGAAAAGTTAATATATTTAAAAGAGCATTAGAAGAAACTATATCACAAATTGAAAATATTGAAAGTTCATTTAAAAGCCAGTTTAAGCAGACTGAAAATGAAATATCAAATATAGTGGCAAAAATAGCTACAGTTGGTAGTTATGGTTTAATAGGGTTTAAACCACTTTTTTCCATTGGAAGAGATGAAACACATAAACCAGAGGATATAGAATATATGGAAGACTATGATTATTTGAACTTATCTACAGATTACTTGTGGATAAAATTTGTATCAGCTTATAAAAATGGTACAATTATAAGTTCAGAACCATTTCTCATATATAAAGCAATTATCAATTCAATTACATATTATATTTCGAGTAGTAAAGTGGAACCAGCAGGAGGTGAATGGACAGATGTTCTTAATATAGGTGATTGGGAAAAAGATAAATATATATGGGTAAAAATATTGTATACAAGTCAACTTGATGGAATGGAACAAGAAGAAATATTATGGTGTGATACATCTGTAGATACACCAATAGATATTCAAGCTTTATTAGACATAAAAATTGACAAAGATGAGCTTGTATCGGAAATAAATGCTTCTGCAGATATAATAAGATTAATTGCTAATAGACTTATAATAGATTCTGACAATTTTAAACTATCACAAGATGGAAATATAGAAGCAAAGTCAGGCAAGATAGGTGGTTGGGAAATTAGTAATAAGTTATCTAGTGTTAATGAAAATGCGTTCATTAATCCTGGCTATAAAGAGTGGGATATAGTTAGAAAAAGTATATTAGGAACTGATCAACTTACAGATAATCAGAAAAAAGTCTCAGATTTAACAAATGACGGTAAAATAGACATAGAGGATGCGTTGAATATAAGAATGATTGTAGAGGGACAAAAGACCATAGATGATATTATCAAACAATCAGGATATACACCAAGGTTGTCAACACTTAATGTTGAAATAAATCCACAAGACCCCAAAAAAGTAGTAAGGGTATATGGAAAAAATTCATGGGATAGAGAAATAGATTATTACTTTGGTTTAGATGGTGTAAAAACAGGAATAGTTTCTTCTGATTGTGTTACAGCTGATATAGTTAAAACAACAAGTGGGGTAGATTTAGATGAATTAAACAGTAATTTGGATAATTATCTTCCATTAATAGGTGGAAATATAAATGGGAATTTGAAAGTAGTAGGTTCATTAAGCACAGCATTGTGGAAAGGTGCAGGTGGGAGAGGTTTAATAGATACGATAACAGTGACCATATCAGGCACAATAGGTGCATCTAGCACAGGAACGCTATCTGGAACATTCAATATTCCAAATGGATATAGTTCAGTCGGAATAATCGGTTACAACTTAGCAACATATTCATTATCGCTTGTGACAGTTAAAGTAGCAGCAAACACAGTCACAATAGCAGTTAGAAATTTGACCACATCATCTGTAAAGGTATCAAGTGGTAATGCAGTAGTTTTGTTAGTGAAAAATACAGCTTAATTGCTAATTCAACAAAATAAGAATCTTAAATATTATTGAAAAGTATATATAAAATGATATTATTTTAATAAAAAATGAAAATGACATTTTAAGTGAGATTTTTTGACATTTTAAGTGCCAGCTTACAACTACACAGGAAAGCCAGGATTAAATAAAAAACAACCAGTTAGATGTGTTTAAATGAAAATACTCTAACTGGTTGTTTTTTATACTTATTTAAAATATCTTGTCATAATTGTTTTCAATCATTTCTTCAAGAAGTGTTTCACTACTGTTTTCAAATTTTTCTTTTAAAAGCTCAAGTAAAATGTTATTTCTTGCAATGTATAATTCCTCATCTGTAAGACTATCCTCTGAAATTTTAGAATTAATGTTTTCCTTTAAGTCGGCTGTGTTTAGTAAGAAACTTTCAATATCATTTCTTTCGTTGTTGTCAGTAGTAATGTTGGTTTTATATTTCCTGGAAGCTGATAGGGAAACAATACCTCCGATTATAAAGCCAATAAATAGTGCTAAAAAAATGCCTAGCCTAAAAAATGTAGAAAAGCCAGGTGTGGAATCTGAAAAGAATTTTATGTAAACAAAAATAAGAACTATAATGCCTAATGCTCCTAAAATCAAGAGAGAAACAGCAGTATCCTTGTTATCCTTGTATTTTTCTTCAGATGTAACATAGTGCTTGCTCATATGAAATCCTTTCTGTATATACTTGTTATAATCTTAATTATATAATAAAATGTATCTTTGAACAATACAAAGCATATGACAAAATACAAAGTGTATGAAAAATGTAAAAAATTTATAACAGGCAGGATAATAAAGTGAAAATAGATATTGTATGTGTTGGTAAAATCAAGGAAAAATATTTTACAATGGCAATTAACGAATATAGTAAAAGACTTTCAAAATATATAAAGCTTAATATAATCGAGGTAGCAGATGAACAAACGCCAGATGGTGCAAGTAAGGCTATAGAGGAAGAAATAAAAAAGAAGGAAGCAGATAGAATATTAAAAAATATAAAGCCAGATACCTTTGTAGTGACTTTAGAAATAAAAGGAGAAATGCTAGATTCAGTCAGCTTGTCTAAAAAAATTGAGGATATTGGTGTAAGAGGCTTTGGAAGCATTGCTTTTGTAATAGGTGGCTCTTTAGGATTACACGAAAGTGTATCTAAAAGAAGTAATTATAAGCTAAGCTTTTCTAAAATGACCTTTCCACATCAGCTAATGAGAGTTATTTTGCTGGAACAAATATATAGAGCATATCGAATTTTAAATAATGAGCCATATCATAAGTAGGAAAAATGCCTTATATCAAATAAATTAAAATATTATACATATAATAAAAGCATATAAGTTAGGTGTCAAAAAAGTAATTACTTATTTATGTAATTAAGATTACAAAATATACTTTTTGACACTTATATTGTTATGTATTGTTATATTAAATATTGTATAAGGAGCAAAATATGAATAGAATTGATAAATTAAATAAAAAATTGAAGGTTGTTTATAAGTACAGAATTGCCAGCAATTTAATAGATTGGGACTTGCTTACAAATGGCAATGAAAATATAGTTGATGAGTTAATAGATACTCAGGCACTTTTTAAAACAAAAATTATGAAAATAAAGACCAGCAGGGAGTTTGGCAGGCTGCTTAATGGGTTGTTAAAGGAAAATCAATATAAAAAGCTGTCAGATGTCGATAAAATGACAGTAACAAAGCTGAAAAAGGAATATGACCAGTACAAAAATGTTCCTATTAGATTTTATACTCAATACGAAAAGCTAATGAGCAAATCTCAGAATGTATGGGAGAAGGCAAAAAAAGAAAAGAATTATGAAAAATTTGAGCCATATCTTAAAAAGGTTATAGATATGTCAAAGAAAATGACGGTATATAGAAAGGGCAAAAAAGAAAATATATATGATTTAATGCTTGATGATTATGAGGAGGGCTTAAACACTAAAATACTAGACAAGCTGTTTAAAGAAATAAAAGAATATGTAATTAAATTAATTAAGGATATAGAACAAGGTGATTATAAAGAAAAATCAGCAGATACCCAAAAGTCTGAAAATAAATTTCCTATAGAAAAACAAAGAGCGTTAAGTAGATTTTTGCTTAGATATATTGGCTTTGATGTAGAAAATGGAACTATAGGAGAAAGTGAACATCCCTTTACAATGAGCATAGCGTTGGGAGATACAAGACTTACAAATCATTATTATGAAAAAGATTTTATTAATCCTGTATTTAGTATTATTCATGAGGGTGGACACGGTATTTTTGAACAAAATATAAATCCTAAATTTAGGTATACGCCTATGGAAATTATTGAAAATATGGGTCTGCACGAAAGCCAGTCAAGATTTTATGAAAATATATTAGGGAAAAATATTAACTTTGGGAAGCCTATATTTGAAAAGGTTAAAGAAATTCTTCCTGAATACGAAGGAGATTTAGAGGAATTTTATAAGAAAATTAACAAGGTTGAGCCTATTGCAATAAGAATTGATTCTGATGAGGTTACCTATTGTCTGCACATAATTATCAGATACGAAATTGAAAGAGATTTATTTAACGGAAAGATTTCAGTAAAACAGCTTCCGGAGATATGGAATAAGAAAATGAAAGAATACTTAGGTGTTGAAGTAAAAAATCATAGTGAAGGTATATTGCAGGACTCACATTGGAGTGCAGGAAATTTTGGATATTTTCCAACTTATCTTTTAGGCTCAATTTATGATGGAATGTTATTGGAAAAGCTTGAAAAGGATATGGGCAATGTAGATAAAATATTAGAAAAAGGAAGTATAAAGAGAATAACTAAGTGGTTAAATAATAACATTCATCAATATGGTGGAAGTATAAAGCCTATGGAATTAATGGAACAGCTATGTGGTAAAGAGATTTCTGCGAAGCCTTTAATTAAATATTTCAAAGAAAAATATGAAAGAGAATAATTTGATACAAGCCTTCATATATTTTCATATATAAGGAGGCTATATATGAATAATGAAATAGAAAACCTGTTACCTAAGAAATATTTGGAGGCTTATAGGCTGGCAGAACATAAGCAGACTATTGAGGAAATCAGATTACGGGTAAATGGTCCCATTATGTTTTATGGAAAATCAGGTGAAATATATACAGGTGAAAATATCCTTGTAAAAAAAGAGGATATAGAAGAAGCTATGGAATATATTTTCGGATATTCTATGTACGCCTATGAAAATCAAATAAAGGAAGGCTTTGTTACAATTAGAGGTGGGCATAGAGTTGGGGTGGCAGGAAAAATAGTGATGGACGGGGATAATATTAAAAATATAACTAATATTTCCTCTATAAACATTAGAATAAGTCATGAAGTATATGGTGCTGGAGAAAAGCTTGCACCATACATATTTGAAAAGAAAATTAGTAATGTACTGATTATATCCCCACCTATGGCTGGTAAAACCACATTACTTAGGGATTTAATCAGAATTGGGTCCGACACCTATAAGCTTAAAATTTCTGTAATTGATGAAAGAGGAGAGCTGGGTGCTGTTTATATGGGCGAGCCTTGTAATAATATAGGCATAAGAAGTGATGTCTTTGACAATGCACCTAAGGATAGGGGAATAATGATGTCAATAAGGGCAATGTCACCACAAATTATTGCTGTGGATGAAATTGGACAAGCAGCAGATGTAAAAGCATTATTAGAGGCCTTTAATTGTGGAGTTAAGGTATTTGCAACAATACACGGAACAGGTCTTGAGGATATTAGTAAAAAGGACAGGTTTAGTCATATAATTAAAGAAGGATATTTTGACAGGTTTATAATATTAAGCAAAAATACAGACGGTACAAGAGAAATACAATTATGTGATAAGAATGGAAGTGTAATAAAATATTGAAGTTAATAGGGTTTGTTATATGTATATGCTCAGGCTTTTTAATGGGTAATTACTTTTTAGAAAATATAAATAAAAGATATGCTGCTTTAAAAAATATAAGGCAGATAATGGCAGCTATTATAGGAGAAATTGAGTATACCAGAGGAAGTATAAGTGATATATTCTTAAAATTGTCAAGAAAACAGCAGTCCCCTTATAAAGAATTTATGGAGTATATTTATAAAGAAACATATAGTACCAATGGCAAGCTAAGTCATATATGGACAAGAGGGGTGGAAAAGTATATCAGGAAATTAAACTTAAATGAAAAAGATATAGAATTATTAAATAGCTTAGGAGGAGAAATGGGAAGCATAGGGTTAAATGTGGAAATAGAAAATTTAAAGAAATACATAGGTGAGCTGGATGAGCAAATATTACATATAAAGGAAGAACTTCAAAGGAAAACAAAGCTATATAGAATGTTAGGCTTTTTGTGTGGTATGGCAATATCTATAATACTTGTATAGGAGGATATAAATGGAAGTAAATTTAATTTTTAAGATTGCGGCGGTGGGGATTTTAGTATCTGTTATTAGTCAGATATTAAAGCAAAGTGGGCGAGAGGAGCACGCCTTTTTAGTTAGTCTGGCAGGGTTAATATTAGTGCTTTTTTGGATAGTACCTTATATTTATGAGTTGTTTGATACTATAAAAAGTATGTTTTCTTTGTAGGAGATAAAAATGGATTTTATAAAAATTGGGATAATATCAATAGCAGCGGCTTTAATTGCTATTAATTTTAAGGGAATAAAAAGTGAATATGGAATACTTGTATCAATAGGAGCAAGTCTTTTAATATTTTTTTATGGAATAAGCAAATTATCAGTTGTGGTTAATTCTATAAAATTTATAGCAGATACAATTAATATTGAAGGTACATATATAACATTAATTTTTAAAATTATAGGAATAACCTATATTTCAGAAATTGCCTCTGATATAAGCAGGGATTGTGGCTACGCAACGCTGGGAAATCAAATACAAATCTTTGGAAAAATAACAATTCTGGGCTTTTGTATGCCTGTGCTTACAGCTATTGTAAAATCTATAATTGAAATGATTAATGGATAGGTGGCATAGTGAAGAAGCTTTTCTTTTTTTGGATATTTATAACGGCACTTTTCAGTATTAGTCAAAGGGTAAACGGTATGAGTGAACAGTGTGCTGTAAGTGAAGAATACGATTTATATGACGGCTATAATTTCGAGGATATAGATAATATTGTAAAGGACAGTACACAAGGAAGCTTTGACTTTACCTATATTATAAAGCAGCTTTTTTCGGGAGATAAGAGTGTGCTTTATAATGGCTATGAGCTTGTAAAAAACTCTATATATAGTCAGCTTTCAGAGAACAGAAGCCATATTATTGGAATAATTGTACTAGCATTATCTATGGCACTGCTGTCAAACATATTAGTTATATTTACAACTAATAATTATTGGGAAACAGGCTTTTTTGTTTTATATTTAATGCTAATAAACAGCTTGATGATTAGCTTTATAACCTTAATGAATATTGGTAAGGAGCTGATAGGAAGTGTAGTAAGGTTTATGGAGTGTTTAGTGCCGTCGTTTTTCTTAGCAATAGGCATAAGCAATGGGTATTCCACCTCTACAGGACTTTGTGCTGTAACCTTAACGGTAATGACTATTATAGAAAAGGTAATAGTAAATATTTTATTACCGGCTATAAGCATTTTTGTTGCAATTTCTCTGGTAACCAGTATTCAAAAGGATAACAATATGTCAAAAATCGGTGACATAATAGCTAATTTTGTGGATTGGGGTACTAAGTCTTTATTAACAATAGTGTTGGGAATGAATGTTATTGAAAGTATGATACTTCCCTTAGCCGATAAGGTGAAAAATAAGGGAATAACTCAGGCAGTATCTATGCTTCCGGTGGTAGGCAATGGACTAAGTGGAGCAGCAAATCTTATGCTTTCCTCTGGAGAAATAATTAAAAATACAATAGGTGGTGCTGCATTGGTAGCTATAGTAATAGTTGTGGCAGTTCCTATTATAAAGCTGCTTTTGTTTATAGGAGTATATAAGGTGATAGCTGCCATTATAGAGCCTATTTCCGATAAAAGGGTGGTAGGGGCTATAGAAATAGTTACAAAGGCAGCAGGACTTATATACAAGGTATGTATATCGTCAGTAATAATGCTTGGGGCATCTGTTGCTATTATTTGTTTATTTACAAGGGGGTAGAAATGCTTGGAATATTTAAAGGCTTTGTAATTTCAATAATTGTATTCAATTTCTTTTCTATATGCTGTGAAAGTATTATTTGTGGGAACAAATATAAAAACATATACAGCTTTTTTTCTGGATTAATAATAATAACCATTGTAATATCATTTATTTTTAGAATAAAGGATGTGTCTGTAACGGACATATTTTCCAATGAACTTAACAATAGTGTTATAGATGAATTGCAGATGCAAATAGATGAGAAATTAGAGGATATTAATGGTGAAGCTAAGGAAAGTTATAAAAAGGTAATGGCAGAGAATATTAAGAAATATATATACCAGCAGGGTTATAGTGTAAATAGTATAGATATGAAGGTTGAGGATAATAAAATATGTAATTTGAAAATTTATATAGATTTTTACAAGGGTGAAGGGGAAGGCTTAGACAGTAATATAAGTGATGTAAAAGAGGTGTATGTGGGGGAAATAGGAGCAGAGGAAAAGGATTATTCGGTTGGTGAGGCTGTAGGTAATAATACAAATACCATTGCTGATGAGCCGATAATTTTAAAAATAAAAAGGGAAATAAGCATAATATATGGTTTGGATATGGAAGATATATATATTGCATTAATGGAGGAATAGATGTGGATTATAAAAAGATAGCCGGGTTTGTAAAAAATATAGGAATTGGAAAGCTGCTTTTGTTATTTGGAATGGGAATTTTACTTATGACGCTGGAATTTGGGGGCAAGGATAATTCAAATAGTGATGAAGAAAAAAATAATCTTAATAAGAACACACAGGAAATAAATAGTGCTGGTGAAATAAGTGACAATCAATTTGTAAAGGATATGGAGGAAAAAATAGAAGTAATGGTACAGCTTGTAGCTGGTGTGGAAAAGGCAGAGGCGTTTATTACTATAAAATCTGGCAGCAGAAAGGTTGTACTGACAGAAACTCCCTACAATAAATCAGACACGACAGAAAATGACAAAAATGGAGGAAACAGAGTAATTAAAAGCGAGGACAGAAATTATAATACGGTATATGAAAGTGACAAGGATGGAAATGAAGTGCCTTATGTTGTAAGTGTTTACACTCCGGAAATAATGGGAGTGGCTGTTGCAATTAAAGGAAATATTACTGTGGAAAATAAAGAAAATATAATTAGAACTATAAATACTTTAACAGGAATAGGAATTAATAATATTTCAGTTATAATTACAAATTAGCAGCATATTAATTAGTATATAGGTAAAAAATGGTGAGGAAGTATGAGTAAATTTTTTAAAAGAAATCAATTAATTATTACGGCATTGGCTGCTCTGGTGGCAGTAGTAGGCTATGTGAATTTCGGAGGAGATTTAGATAATGGACTTGTGAAAACTAATCAAAATGCAAGTGAGAAAAGTACAAGTGAACAGAAAGAAAAAGATAAAAACACAGATAAAAGTGTGGAAACAGCAAAGGATAATACCTCTGATATTTCAGATCAGGATGTTTTAGCTCAAAATAATTCAAAAAATGATACATATGATATTGTAAGCACAGATGCAGATATAAACGAAGCTCCAGGCGAGGCTGTGTTGGTAAATGCCACAGGAACCTCAGATTTTATAGTTACTGCCAGATTGGAAAAGGAGTCTTTAAGAGGGGAATTACTGGAAAATTTGCAAAGCATTGTAAATAATACATCTATATCAGAAGCAGAAAAGAAAAGTGCAATAGATAAGTGTACAGCACTTACAAGTAATGCAGAAAAGGAACTACTGGCTGAAACCCAGATAAGAGGCAGAGGCTTTGAAAATGTAGTAGTAACAAAGATAGAGGATAAGGTTGATGTTATTATAATGTCTAAGCCAATAAATGCTACGGAAATTACAAGAATAGAAGAGATAGTTAAAGAAAAAATGGAGGTTGAGGCAAAAAATATAACAATTACAGTAGTAGATACAAGTACGTAAAATAAATTTATTGCAATTACATTCAATTTTGGTATAATACTAATAAGATAAAGGTGGATTTAGGAGGATTTTAATCGTGGAAAAGAATACAAATGTAGGTATCGTTCAGATAGCAGATGATGTAGTGGCTATTATTGCAGGACTTGCAGCTACAGAGGTTGAAGGAGTTGCTTCAATGGCAGGCAATATTACAAAGGAAATTATTTCAAAGCTTGGGATGAAAAACCTTTCAAAAGGTGTAAAGGTAGATGTAGGTACTGATTGTGTAGCAGTTGATTTAGCAATCAATATTAAATATGGCTACAATGTACCGGCAGTATCTGAAAAAGTTCAGGAAAAGGTAAAGACTGCCATAGAGAATATGACAGGCTTAAGTGTTTCAGAAGTAAATGTCAGCATTGCTGGAGTTGCTTTAGAAGAAAACAAGTAAATTTAATGCTTAATTAGACAGATTACATTAGTCTTAGGCATTGTATCTGTTGAGCAATCAGATATTTCAACACTTGAGATGCTTGATTGCCAAATCGAGTAGGAGTTAGCCTACTCGATTTTAATGTTTAACGAAAAATTTACAAAGATTATCGTAGCGAATGGTAGAAAGGTTATTATATTATGACAAGAAGAGAACTTAGAGAAAACACATTTAAAATGTTATTCCGCAAGGAGTTTCACGATGAAGCCCTAATGGAAGAACAGTTTCAGCTTTTTATGGAAAGCGAAGGTGCGGCTAAGCTCACAGAAGAAGAATCAGAATATGTACATTCAAGAGTATTTGCTATTATATCAAAGCTTGATGAAATAGATAGTGCTATAGAAGAAGCTAGTGATGATTGGAATGTCAGCCGAATGGCAAAGGCAGACCTTACTATACTTCGTCTTGCACTTTTTGAAATGAAATATGATGATGAAATTCCATTAAAGGTAGCTATAAATGAAGCTATTGAGTTAGCTAAAAAATACGGAGGAGATGAGTCATCAGCCTTTGTAAATGGCGTATTAGGAAGGCTGGCAGCAGAATAAAGTCGTGGGAAGCATATATTCAGTAGCTAAAATTAACGCATATATAAAGCATATGTTCGATGAAGATTTTGCACTTGCAAATATTTCTGTTAGTGGAGAAGTATCTAACTGCAAATATCATTCATCTGGACATATTTATTTTACATTAAAGGAAGAAAATTCTGTATTAAGCTGTGTTATGTTTGCTTCAAACGCATACAAGCTTAATTTTAAGTTAAAAGAAGGACAAAAGGTAATTGTTACAGGAAATATCAGTGTCTACGAGCGTGACGGAAAGTATCAGATGTATGCCAGAAGCATAGCTATGGACGGCGAGGGCGATTTATTCAAAAAATTTGAACAGCTAAAGCAGGAACTTTTAGAAATGGGAATGTTTGAAAAGGAATATAAAAAGCCACTACCAAAGTATGCTATGAAAATAGGTATTGTAACAGCCTCTACAGGAGCAGCTATACAAGACATTATTAATATATCAAAAAGACGGAATCCATATATTTCTTTATATTTGTATTCTGCTATAGTTCAAGGCAGTGAAGCAGTTCGGTCTATATGCAATGGAATAAATGTATTAGATGAAATGGATTTAGATGTAATAATTGTAGGCAGAGGTGGAGGCTCTATTGAGGATTTGTGGGCATTTAACGAGGAAGCTGTAGCCAGAGCTATTTTTGCTTGTAATACGCCTATCATATCAGCAGTAGGACATGAAACAGACACAACTATAGCTGATTATGTTGCTGATTTAAGAGCACCTACACCATCAGCAGCGGCAGAGCTGGCAGTATTTAGCTATGATGATTTCTTAATGGATTTGGAAAGTATAAGCTATAGCCTTCAAAAAGAGATGAAGGTTAAACTTGATAGTCATAAATTAAAATTAAAGGAGCTTGATGCAAGATTAAAGGCAAAAAGCCCTAAAAATCAAATTGAATTAAAAAAACAGCATATAAAAGATATTGAAAACTGTATGAGAGCTGCTATGGAGAAAAAAATGGCAGATACTAAAAACAGATTTTTCATTATGGCAGAAAAGCTTAATGGTATGTCGCCTCTTACAAAGCTAAATAGTGGCTATTCTTATGTTTCTAAGGATAGTGCAGTGGTAAAAAGCATAGAGGATGTTAAAAAAGGCGATAAATTAAAAATTACAGTTATTGACGGATATATAGCTGCTACAATCACTGAGATAGAAAAAGAAGAAAAATTTAAAGATATAGATTTAGGAGAATAAAATGGGCAAGGTTCAAAAGAAAGAAACCATTGAGGAAGGCTTCGCTAAGTTAAATGATATTTTAAATAAAATGGATGATAGTGAGGTTTCCTTAGAAGAAACCTTCGAATTGTATAATAGTGGATTGAAAATTGTAAAAGAGCTTAATGGCAAAATAAGTGAAGTAGAAAGCAAACTAAATATTGTCAATGAATAAAGGTGAAATTATGAGTTTTGAAAGCGATTTATTAAAGAAAACCAACGAAGTAAACAATATAATAAATAGTTATTTACCTAAGGAGGAGGGATTTCAGAAAACTATAATTCAGGCGATGAAATATAGTCTTACAGTAGGTGGAAAAAGGTTAAGACCTATTCTCATGAGTGAGGCTTATAATCTTTTTTCGGACAAGTCCAATGAAGCAATAAACCTGTTCATGGCTGCTATTGAGTGTATACATACATATTCATTAGTTCATGATGATTTACCGGCAATGGATAATGATGATTATAGAAGAGGAAATCTAACTACTCACAAAAAGTTTGGACACGCTATGGGCATATTAGCTGGCGATGGCTTGCTTAATTACGCATATGAGCTGTGTGCTAAGGGAATATTAGAAGCAAAGGATATTAAAAAGGCAGGGGAAGCCTTTGCTATTCTTAGCAAAAAAGCAGGTATCTATGGAATGGTGGGAGGTCAGACAGTAGATGTAGAGCTTACAGGTAAGCCTATGGATAGCCAGACTATTAGATTTATATATGACCTAAAAACCAGCGCACTTATTGAAGCAGCCCTTATGTGTGGAGCAGTTCTTGCAGGAGCAGATGAAAAAGATGTAAATGCTATGGAACAGATAGGCTGCAATATTGGTTTGGCCTTTCAAATCCAAGACGATATTTTGGATGTTACTTCTACCACTAAGGAGCTGGGAAAGCCGGTATTAAGCGACGAGAAAAACAATAAAACAACTTATGTTTCATTATATGGTATGAAAAATTCAATTAAAAAGGTATCTGAATTATCCTACGAAGCTGTTGCTATGATTAAAGAAATCAATCCTAACAGCGAATTTTTAATAAAATTAGTAGAATATCTTATTACCAGAAAGAAATAAAGGTGATTTATGGTACTTGAGAATATTAACAAACCAAATGATATAAAGAAAATTAATAAGGAGGACTACGAGCTTCTTGCAGATGAAATTAGAGAATATATTATTTCAAAGGTTTCAAAAAAGGGAGGTCATCTAGCGTCTAATTTAGGAGTAGTAGAGCTTACAATGGCGTTACACTTAGTTCTTGATTTACCAAAGGATAAAATTGTATGGGATGTTGGACATCAGTCCTATACACATAAAATATTGACAGGCAGAAAAGAAGAATTTGATACACTTAGAACTCATGGAGGTCTAAGTGGATTTCCTAAAAGGCGTGAAAGTGAATGTGACCCTTTTAATACAGGACATAGCTCTACCTCTCTTTCAGCAGGACTTGGCATAGTTACAGCTAATGAAATAACTGGCTGTGAGGATACAGTGGTGTCTGTAATTGGTGATGGTGCACTAACAGGCGGTCTGGCATTTGAGGCCTTAAACAATGCTTCAAGATTAAAAAGAAATTACATTATTGTTTTAAATGATAATGAAATGTCTATATCAGAAAATGTTGGTGGACTTTCAAAATACCTGTCAGGAATTAGAACAGGTCATGTATACAATGATGTAAAAAGCGGAGTAACAAAAACTCTTAATAGTATTCCGGTAGTAGGAGAGAAGCTTGTTCATCAGATAAGCAAAACCAAAAGCAGTATTAAGCAGCTTGTAATACCAGGAATGTTGTTTGAAAATATGGGAATTACTTATTTAGGACCAGTTGACGGACACAACATAAGCCAGATGGTAAGAGTTTTTAATGAAGCTAAAAAGCTTAATCACGCTGTTATTGTTCATGTTATTACAAAAAAAGGAAAAGGCTATGAATTTGCTGAAAAGCGGCCAAGCAGATTTCACGGTGTAGAACCCTTTGATATTGATACAGGTGAGGTATTAGTGCAAAAGACAAAGCCTACCTATACAGATGTTTTTTCAAAGGCAATATGTAAAATTGCACAGGAAAACAGCAATGTTGTAGCTATTACAGCGGCAATGGCAGACGGAACAGGACTTAAAAGATTTAAGTCACTATATCCAGACAGATTTTTTGATGTAGGTATTGCAGAGGAGCACGCAGTTACCTTTGCAGGTGGACTAGCAGCCGCAGGTGTAAAGCCTTATGTGGCAATATACTCATCATTTTTACAAAGAGCTTATGATGAGATTATGCACGATGTATGTATTCAGGGACTACCTGTAGTATTTGCTATTGACAGAGCTGGTATTGTGGGAACTGACGGAGAAACACATCAGGGTATTTATGATATTTCTTTCCTTAGAACAATACCAAACTTAAGTATTTTTGCACCGAAAAACAAATATGAATTTATTGATGTTTTAAATTTCTCGGCAGGCTTTAACGGACCTTTGGCAATAAGGTATCCAAAGGGTGCTGCCAGTGAGGTATTAAAGGAAAAAAGAGAGCCTATAGTATACGGAAAAAGTGAAGCAATATATAAAGAAAGAGATATAGCTATATTGTTTTGTGGCTCTATGCTGGAGCTTGCTTTGGAAACCAGAGAGGAATTAAAAAAGCAAAATTATAACTGTAGTATTATTAATGCCAGATTTATCAAGCCAATAGATGAAAAGTGCATTGATGAGCTGGTAAAAAATCACAGTCTAATAGCTACACTTGAAGAAAACATATTAAACGGTGGATACGGAGAGGCTGTTTTAAAATATGTTAATTCAAGAAGATATGATACAAAGGTTATAAATATAGGTATACCAAATATGTATCTGGAACACGGAAGCATTGATGTGTTAAAGAAAGAAGTAGGCTTTACTGCCCAAAAGGTAATGAAAAAAATATTAGAAGTGCTTTAGGATGGTGCTAATATGAAAAAATTTTTGGTAATAGCGAATAATGATAAGCAAGAAACCACAGATATAGCTGCAAAAATTGAAGAATATATTGCTTTGCATAATGGCATTTGCAAAATAATTAATGGATATGTAAAAGAGGATATGGTTGATAAGGATACAGAATGTATTATTGTATTAGGCGGTGACGGAACACTTCTGCTGGCTGCCAGAAGTCTTGTAGAGCTTAACATTCCCTTTATTGGTATAAATTGTGGAAACTTAGGCTTTTTATCAGAATCCACCCCTGATATGATAGACGAAACACTTGAAAAATTATTGAAAAATATGTATACTTTAGAAAAGCGAATGATGCTTACTGGTAAAATTATAAGAGATGGAAAGGTTATATCAGAGGATATTGCCTTAAATGATATAGTTATTAATAGAGGTGGTCTGCTTCGAGTAATTGATTTTGATATTTATGTTAATGAAATGAAGCTAAATAAATATAAGGCAGACGGGATGATTATTTCAACACCTACTGGCTCAACAGCATATAGTATGTCAGCAGGCGGACCAATAGTAAAGCCGTCAGCAAGCTTGATTTTGCTCACACCAATATGTCCACACACTTTAAATACAAGGAGTATTATATTAGACTCCGATGATGTGGTAGATATTGTGGTGAAGAATAAGCGTAATGTTGAAAATGATATTAGGTTTGCATATTTTGATGGAGACAGAGCTGTAAGTCTTATGAATGGGGATAGAATTTCAATTAGCAAATCTAAAATCAGCACTAAAATAATAAAGCTTAGCAGCAAAAGCTTTATTGAAATTTTGAAAAGGAAGATGAGTGACAATGAAAACAGCTAGACAAAGAAAAATTTTAGAGATTATTGAAAAAAATGACATTGGAACACAGGAGGAGCTAGTAGCTTTATTAGAAAGAGAAGGGTTAGAAATTACACAGGCAACAATATCAAGAGATATTAGAGAGCTTGGTATTACGAAGGTTTCTGTTGATGGAAGGACACAAAGATATGTTACTGTAAAAAGTGCTGAAAGTGGAATGAACAATCGTTTGCTGGGTGTTCTTAGAACAGGCTTTGTTTCTATGGACATGGCAGGCTCAATACTTGTAATAAAGACTTCAGCAGGTATGGCAATGGCTGTTGCAGCTTCTATTGATGCTTTAAGATTAAATCAGATAGTAGGTAGTATTGCTGGTGATGATACAATCTTTTGTGCCCTTAGGAGTGCCGAGGATGGAGAAGAAGTAATGGCAAGATTAGCTGAACAGCTTTCTAAGTAATGGAGTAGTTGACGAAGGAAAGAGGAAGGTATGCTATTAAATGTTCATGTAAAAAATCTGGCTCTTATAGAGGATGTAGATGTATATTTTGGAGATGGGCTAAACATATTAACTGGTGAAACAGGTGCTGGAAAATCTATAATTATAGGCTCTATTAATATAGCCTTAGGTGGTAAGGTGCCAAAGGATATAATACGAAAAAATGCAGAATATGGCTTTGTTGAATTAATATTTGCCGTATCAGACCTTGTAAAAGAAAAGTTAAAGGAAAAGGGCATTTTTATTGAAGAAGAAAATCAGGTGGTTATTTCCAGAAAAATAACCAATGGCAGAAGTATTATAAAAATAAATGGCGAAACTGTTGCCAGCACACTTTTAAAAGAGGTTGCCGGCTTGCTTTTAGATGTTCACGGACAGCATGACCACGAGTCCTTATTAAAGAAAAGCAGACATTTAGAAATCCTTGATAGCTTCATTGGTGAGAAAGGTGAAAAGCTTAAGACTAAGGTAGGCCTGTTGTACTTAGAGTATAGATGCTGCAAGGAAAAATTAAAGGAATTTGATATAAGTGATGAAGCCAGAAAAAGGGAAATGGATTTTTTACAATTTGAAATTAATGAAATCGAAGAAGCCTCACTTGTTTTAGGAGAAGACACTGAACTTGAGGAGAAGCAGAAAGCCTTTTCAAGTGCTACAAAAATTTTAGAGGTATTACAAAATGTCAGCTTAATTATGCAGCAGGACAGTAATAGTGTTTCAGCTAATATATCATCCTGTGCAGGTATGCTTTCGAGGATTAGTGACATTAATGATAAGACAAGCTCATTATATGATTGTATAATGGATTTGGACTCTATTTGTCAGGATTTTGTAGGTCAATTAGATACATATATTGACAATATAGATTTTGATGAGGAAAGAGTAAACTATGTATACGAACGCTTAAATACTATTAATAAGCTGAAAATGAAGCATGGAAATTCTATTGAACAGATTTTTGCTAAGAAGGAAGAATTTGAAAATAAATTAAACGAATACGCTGATTATGAGCAGCGCTTAATAGAAGTAAAGGAGAGTCTTTCTAATATTTCCAAGGAATATGAAAAGGAGTCTGAAAAGCTTACAAGTCTTAGAAAAACAGTTGCAAAAAATTTGTCAAAGGATATAACAGAGGTATTAAAAACACTTAATTTTAATTATGTTGCTTTTGATACAGCCTTTGAAAAGACAAAGGAATATACCAGCAGCGGTATGGATGATGTTTGCTTTATGATTTCAACTAATGTAGGAGAGGATATAAAGCCTCTTAGTGATGTTGCATCTGGTGGTGAGCTATCAAGAATAATGCTTGGAATAAAAACGATCCTTGCACATGTTGACAATATAGACACACTTATTTTTGACGAAATAGATACAGGTATAAGTGGCAGGACTGCTCAGATGGTAGCTGAAAAAATGAAAATTATTGCAAAAAATCATCAGATTATATGTATTACTCATTTGCCTCAGATTGCAGCAATGGCAGATGACCATTATCTTATTGAAAAGAAAAATGAAGAAAATAGCACAAAAACAGAGATAAATAAGCTTAACTATGATGAGTCTGTTATGGAATTATCCAGAATGTTAGGTGGCGCAGTTATTTCTGAGGCAGTTGTAGGAAATGCCAGAGAAATGAAAAAAATGGCTAAACAAGAAAAATAATACAGCATTTTTTTAAGGATTATACAGATAATATTACTATACATAAGGATACAGCACTGTATCCTTATTTTTGTAGGCAGATAATAAAGAATAGTAATATTGAGGGGTGCTGTATGAATAAAAGGATTAAAATATATAGAGCTTTTTTAGGCTTAGTTTTTGTTCTTTGCTGTATATTGACTTGCTTTTATATGGCAAATAATAACTATGTTGAGAACGAGAACAGGGAAATAAATATAAATAAAATAAGTAGTGTTAATGCAGAGGGTACATTAGTTATGCCCTTAGGAATCTCAATAGGAGTTTATTTAGAAACTAATGGTGTATTAGTGGCTGGGACAAGCTTCATCACTGGAAGTGACGGAATTAATTATGAGCCAGCTTTAAATAAAATATATGAGGGGGATTATATTACAAAAATTAATGGAATTGATATTAATTCAAAATCACAGCTGCTTTTTTTAATAAATAAATATGGAGATAAGGATATTACTGTGGGAATACGCAGAAATGGGGAAGAATTTCAGGTTTTAGTTACACCTGTAAAGGTTAAAGGTGGTGAATATAAAATTGGTGTATGGGCAAGGGATGATACACAAGGAATTGGTACACTGACTTATATGACTATGGACGGAAGTTTTGGAGCTTTAGGACATGGAATTAATGATGTGGATACTAAAAAGCTTTTAAACAGTAATAATGGCCTTTTGTATAAGGCGAATATCTGGGGAATTACAAAGGGTGTGGATGGAAAGCCTGGAGGACTTTGTGGAACTATTGATTATGAAAAATGTAATGAAATTGGCACAATTTTAAAAAATACTAACAAGGGTATTTTTGGAAAATTAAATGAGGAGGGTTTACAGTATATAGAGGAAAATTATAATAGTGATTATTGCCAGACAGCAGCAAAAAGTGAAGTGCATAGGGGAAAAGCATATATTTTGAGCTATATATCTGGAAGTCTTAAGCAGTATGAAATAAAAATATGTGATTTAGATAGAAACAGAGCTGATAATAAAGGAATTGTTTTAGAAGTGGTAGACAAGGAGCTGCTCAAGCTGACAAATGGAATAGTACAGGGGATGAGTGGCAGTCCTATAATCCAGGACGGAAAGCTTGTAGGCGCAGTAACCCATGTGTTTGTTAATAATCCTACAAAGGGCTATGGAATATTTGTTGAAAGTATGCTGGAAAAATAATTATGGAAAGGACAAATTTTACTTTGAATTTACATGAACGATATATGCTTTATTTAAAATAAACTTAGAATTTACTTGTATTTGATAGTATTTTGATGAAATAAGTAACTTTTTAATGAATATGGAGGTAATATGGACAGTAAATTTAAAGTTGCAATAGCAGATGATAATGAAAGAATTTTAAAGGTGTTGGAGAATATTTTAGAGGATGATAAAGACATCGAAGTAATTGGCAGTGCAAAAAATGGAGAGGAAATATATGATATAATTAAAAAGGATTCTCCAGATTTGGTATTATTAGACATTATTATGCCAAAGATGGACGGATTATCTGTAATGGAAAAAATAAATAAGGATAATGAAGTTAAAAAAGTACCTTATTTTGTAGTAATGAGTGCTATCGGTCAGGAAAATATCACAGAGGATGCTTTTAGATTAGGAGCAAGCTACTATATAATGAAACCCTTTGACCATGATACCTTAATGGGAAGGGTTCAATTTATTAAGGCTCATGTTGGCAAAAAATATCCTAATATGAAAAAAATAAATCCTTTGGAAAGCAGAAGTGAGTATATAGAAAAAAATCTGGAAACAGATGTAACTGACATTCTCCATGAGGTAGGTGTGCCTGCACATATTAAGGGATACCAGTATTTAAGAGATGGAATTATGATGTGTGTAAATGAGCCAGAAATGTTAAATTCAGTTACTAAGATTTTATATCCTACTATTGCAAAGAAAAATAATACAACTGCAAGCAGGGTAGAGCGAGCTATAAGACATTCTATTGAGGTGGCGTGGAATAGAGGAAATATGGATATGGTGTATGAATTGTTTGGTTATACCATAAATTCAGGCAAAGGAAAGCCTACAAATTCAGAATTTATCGCAATGATTTCAGATAAAATCCGACTTGACTATAAAACAAAATAATTTTCATATCTACTTTTAATTAAGACATATATTTGGTATAATATAAGAAAATTTTATGCAAAATATTCTAGGTTGGAGGTAGCAGATGAAAAATATTTTGTTTGTAGCATCTGAGTCAGTACCATTTATAAAAACAGGCGGCTTGGCAGATGTAGTTGGTTCGTTGCCAAAGAGTTTTAATAAGGAGGAATATGATTGTAGAGTTATTCTTCCAAAGTATATGTGCATGAAATGGGAATATGTAAGTCAGCTTGAGTATATGACTAATTTCTATATGAACTTAAACTGGAGAAGCCAGTATGTTGGTATTTTCAGATTAGTATATGAAGGTATTACCTTTTATTTCATTGACAATGAATATTATTTTAGTGGAGATAAGCCATATACAGGTGATACAAAGTATGATATAGAAAGATTTGCATTTTTTTCAAGAGCTGCACTTTCAGCATTGCCAGTTATTGGCTTTAGACCAGACATTATTCATTGCCACGATTGGCAGACAGGACTTGTACCTGTTTATCTTAATGACTGTTTCCAGCAGGGAGATTTTTACAGAGGCATTAAGAGTGTAATGACAATTCACAATTTAAAATTTCAGGGTGTTTGGGATATAAAGACAGTCAGAGATTTAGTTGGATTGTCTGATTATTACTTTACATCGGATAAGCTTAAATATTATGATGATGCCAATCTTTTAAAAGGTGGTATTGTATATGCAGACAGAGTTACTACAGTTAGTGAAACCTATGCAAGTGAAATCCAGACGCCATTTTATGGTGAAGGCTTAGATGGTCTTATGCGGGCAAGAAATAATTGCCTGTGGGGTATAGTAAACGGAATTGATTATGATGTTTACAATCCAGAAACAGATAAGTACATATATAAGCAGTACAATGTAGACAATTTCAGAAAAGAAAAGGTTAAAAATAAAACTGCACTTCAAAGAGATTTAGGACTTGAAGTAAATCCAAAGAAGTTTCTTATTGCCATGGTATCAAGACTTACAGACCAAAAGGGCTTTGATTTGGTTAATTATGTTATGGACGAAATGTGTCAGGAGGATATACAGATTGTTGTATTAGGTACAGGTGATAACCAGTACGAAAATTCCTTCAGATATTTTGATTGGAAGTATGGAAACAAGGTTTCAGCACAGATTTATTATTCTGAAGAAATGTCACATAAGATTTATGCAGCAGCAGACGCATTTCTTATGCCATCTTTATTTGAGCCATGTGGACTCAGTCAGCTTATGAGCTTAAGATATGGTACTTTACCTATTGTAAGAGAAACAGGCGGACTTAAGGATACTGTACAGCCATACAACCAGTACGAAGGCACAGGAACAGGCTTCTCCTTTGCAAACTACAATGCTCATGAAATGCTTTCAGTTGTAAAATATGCAGAAAATGTATTCTACAATAGAAAGCGTGAATGGAACAAAATGGTAGATAGGGCTATGATGGCTGATTTCTCTTGGAAAACTTCAGCAAAGAAGTATGAGGAGTTATATAACTCAATACTTGGCTGGTAGGAAAAATCGAGAAAAATATACTTATAAGTATGCAGTTTTTTGAAACTTTTATAAAAATTAATTTCATTAAAAATAAAGAACTTTAATGTTACATTAAAGTTCTTTATTTTATAAAATATAGAATTACTTACATATTGTATTTGCTTTATATATATTGTATTTGATATATATATATTATATTGTTTTATGTCTATTGTATTTGTTTTATACCTATTGCACCTGCTTTATGCCTGTTATATCTGGACTTATTGCCATTGAGTAGTTGGTGTGATATATTACAAAGCCGGGCTTTGAGCCAGCCACCTTTTTGACATGTTTTCTTTCAATGTAATCGATTTCTACTTTTTCCTGTTCCTTTCCTTTTGAGTAGAAGGCAGCTAGTTTGGCAGCTTCTTCAAAGGTAGAATCTGGCAATTCTTTTCCGTTTGTTTTAACTATTACATGAGAGCCTGGGAAGGTTTTTGAATGAAACCACCAGTCACCACCATTAGCAACCTTAAAGGTTAATTCTTCATTTTGAATATTGTTTTTTCCAATATAAATATCAAATCCGTCAGATGATACATAGTGGAGAGGCTTGCTGGTAAATTTTTCCTTTTTGCTATTGCCTTTTCTTTTAATATATCCAGAAACAATAAGCTCCTCTTTTATTTCCTTTAAATCGTCCTCGTTTGTAGCAATATCCATAGAATTTACAATAGACTCTAAATGGTCTATTTCATTTTTTGTTTCTACAACAATGGACTCAAGAGCCGAGGCAGTCCTTTTTAATTTGTTATATTTTTCAAAATATTTTTTTGCATTGTCCATAGGAGAAATAGTAGCATCTAAAGGGATAGTTATTTCTTCGTTGTTGTAGTAGTTGGTACAGGTAAGCGAGCGTTCATTATCCTTTAGGTTGTATCCATAGGCTGTAATTAATTCTCCGTACAACTGATATTTATCCTTTTTTTGTGTATCCTTAAGCTGCTTTAACTGCAATTCATATTTTTTGTAATCCTTTTCTAAGGTAGAGGTAACAATTTTTCTTAGGTCAACAGATTTTTGCTTTATTCTTGTATGAATATTTTTCTCTCTATAGAAATCTGAAATAACCTTAGAAATACTATCAAAGCTTCTAACCTCATAGGAATTGTCATATAATCGCAAAGGAAAGGAATTAAATTCCTTTGGAATACCATTTTTATAATAAATACAAGGAAAGAAATTACCTTCCTGTACATGATTAATAACCTCAAAAAAAGAAGAGTAAAGGCTGTCAATGGAAGCTGCATCAAGTGTATTTGTGGGAATGTCACCATCTACATTGGCTCTAAAAACAATTTCTTCTGAAATAACAGGACTAATACCTGTAAAAGCAGACAAAATTGTTTTCCCTGCAGCAGCTGTACTAGACAATAAAGCATTATTAAAAAAGTCTTTTGTACAGTCAAGAGGGTTAGACTTGTGGGCATTGTCAGGTATAAAATAATATCTTCCCGGAAGTACCTCTCGAACTGAACTAATGCTAAGTGGTATTCTCTTAATTGCATCAATGATTTTCTTGTTTTCATCAGTAAAGATAATATTACTATATTTTCCCATTAATTCAACAATTAGGTACTTTTTGCACAAATCACCCATTTCGTTGTAATGCTCCAGTTCAATATTTATAATACGCTCTAAAGAGGGCTGGAAAATATCAATAATTTTTGCGTTGTTTAAATGCTTTCTTAAAACCATACAAAAGTTTGGTGCAGTCATTGGACTAGGCTTATTTTCACTGGTTAGATACATAAGTGGCAATGAAGCATCTGATGATATGGTAAGTCGTATTTGTTCATTAAATTTTTTTATAGTCAGTAAAAGCTCATCATTTTCCGGCTGGGCAATCTTTACAATTCTTCCAGAAACAAGAGCTGCTTTTAATTCATTTGTTAGTGCAGCAATAGTAATTCCGTCTAAAGCCATTTTTATTACCTCAATTACATTAATAATGTGAGTGTCAATAAGTTAATTGACACTTACACCATATTGTATATAAAAAAAATGATAATGACAAGAGGTTAAATGCAGGTATATTTTAATAAAAATTACTTGTATTTCAATTTGAATTGTGTTAATATAAATAAGCTTATGATTTTAGGAGGTAATGGATTTGAAAACTGCATTAACTGTTGTATTTGTTATATTAGCTTTAATTTTAACCGTTGTAGTTATGCTACAAGAAGGAAAGTCAGCCGGTCTTTCAGGCTCTATTAGCGGAGCTGCTGAAACATATTGGGGAAAGAACAAGGGGCGCTCGATGGAAGGTAAGCTTGAGAAGGCAACAAAAATTTGTGCAATTTTATTTATTTTAATTGCAATTATTCTCAATCTTAAATTCTGGTAGGTTGAAAATAAAAAGTACATAAATCCCCTTTTGTTATTGCAAAAGGGGATTGTTTTTTTATAAATAAAATTATAAAATAGTGTTAAGATAATCAGACAGTGAAGAAATATAGGAGATGATATATATGGAAATGGATAGAGATTTATTAGAGGAACGAAAAAAAATCATTATGGATATTATCCACGATGAGCATTATGCTCCTATGAAGGCAAAGGAGCTTGCTATTCTTTTAAATGTTCCAAAGGAGAATAGAGAAGAATTAGTATATGTACTTAATACTCTTGTTGCCGAGGGCAAGATTGGAGTTTCTAAAAAAGGAAAATATGACAAATTAAGCAATAAAGTAATGGTCGGTGTATTTACAGGTAATGCAAGAGGCTTTGGCTTTGTAACTGTAGAAGGTGAGGAAGAAGATATATTTATTCCTGAAAGCAGAACACATGGCGCATTACACGGAGATACAGTTCAGATTGCCCTTAGACCAGCAAGAGATGGAGGAGGAAAAAGAAGAGAGGGAGAGGTTATAAAAGTTATTGCCCACGCAACTGATGAGGTAATTGGATTATATCAAAAGAGCAAAAATTTTGGCTTTGTTATTGCTGATAATCAAAAATTTGCATATGACATATATATTCCTAAAAATAAAAGTATGGGTGCAGTTACAGGACATAAGGTAGTTGTTAAGATTACTGATTATGGCAGTGAAAGGAAAAATCCAGAAGGGGAAATAGTAGAGATTATAGGCCATATTAATGACCCGGGAACAGATATTCTTAGTATTGTGAAAGCAAATGGTATTCCTACTGAATATCCTGGTGATGTTATGGAACAGGTGGAAAATATTCCGGATGAGATAGACAAAAAGGATATTGGTGGAAGATTAGATATTAGAGATTGGCAAATGGTTACTATTGACGGTGAGGACGCAAAGGATTTAGACGATGCTGTTACTATTAGAAAAGAAAAGGATAAGTATGTGCTAGGTGTGCATATTGCTGATGTAAGTCATTATGTAAAGGAAAACAGCCCTTTGGATAAGGAAGCATTAAAGCGTGGCACTAGCGTATATTTAGTAGACCGGGTTATTCCAATGCTTCCACATAAGCTTTCAAATGGTATCTGCTCATTAAATGCTGGTTGTGACAGACTTGCACTTAGCTGCATTATGGATATTGATTTTAAGGGAAAGGTTATTGGTCATAGAATTGCTGAAACTGTTGTAAAGGTTGATAAGCGTATGAGCTACACCTCTGTAAAAAAGATACTTGTAGACAATGACCAGGAGGAAATTGAGAAATATAGTGATTTTGTACCTATGTTTAAGCTGATGGAGGAGCTTTCAAAACTGCTTAGAGATAGAAGAATGAAGAGAGGCTCTATTGACTTTGATTTTCCAGAAAGCAAAATCATTCTTGATGAAAAGGGACGACCAACTGACATTAAGCCATATGAAAGAAATACAGCTACAAAGATTATTGAAGATTTTATGCTTATAGCCAATGAAACTATTGCTGAGGATTATTTTTGGCAGGAGGTACCTTTCCTTTACAGATGTCACGAAAATCCAGACCCAGAAAAGATGATAAAGCTGGGAATGTTTATCAGCAATTTTGGGTATGGCATTAAAACTGGTGATTATGAAATACATCCAAAGGAGATACAAAAGCTTTTAAATAGAATTGAAGGTACTCCGGAAGAGGCACTTATTAGCAGACTTACTCTTCGTAGTATGAAACAGGCAAAATATCAGGCTGTTTGTAATGGTCACTTTGGTCTGGCAGCTCAGTATTATTGCCACTTTACATCGCCAATCAGAAGGTATCCAGATTTGCAAATTCATCGAATTATAAAGGAAAACTTACACGGTGGACTTGCAGAAAAGAGAATTAAACATTATAATTCTATCTTACCTGAGGTGGCAGACCTTACAAGCCACGCAGAAAGAAGAGCTGATGAAGCAGAAAGAGAAACTGAAAAGCTTAAAAAGGCGCAGTATATGAGCCAGTTTATTGGTGAAGAATATGACGGAGTGGTATCAGGCATTACTACTTATGGTATGTATGTAGAACTGCCAAATACTGTAGAGGGTATGGTTCATGTTACCTCATTAAAGGACGATTATTATTACTATGATGAGGAGCATTACGAATTAGTTGGTGAAACTACTAAAAATAAATATAAGCTTGGTGAAAAGGTCAGAATAAAGGTTTTAGGTGTTGATAATCTTAAACACACTATAGACTTTGAACTTGCCAATTTGCCAGAGGAAGCTGACAGCGAGAAAGGAAAGCAGATATAATCATGGCAAAGGAAACAGGAAAATTAATTGCTAATAATAAAAAAGCCAGATTTGATTATTTTATAGAGGAAACCTACGAGGCAGGCATATGTCTGCATGGAACAGAGGTCAAGTCTATGCGCATGGGTAAATGCTCCATAAAGGAGTCTTTTATAAGGATTGAAAAGGGCGAGGTATATATTTACAATATGCACATCAGCCCTTATGAAAAGGGAAATATTTTTAATAAAGACCCACTTAGACCAAAGAAATTAATGCTTCATAAAAATGAAATCTATAAGCTTAACAGCCAGATTACAGCAAAAGGGTATACAATAGTTCCTTTAGAGGTATACTTTAAAGGCAGCCTTGTAAAAATGCAGATTGGTCTTGCCAGAGGTAAGAAATTATATGACAAGCGACAGGACATTGCAAAGAAGGATATGCGTAGAGAAGCAGAAAAGGATTTCAAGGTTAAAAATTTGTATTAAGGTGCTATGTAATTAAAGTGGATTGGATTTGTTGACATTTTAATTTTTTTTAGGTATCATATGTACACAATAAAAATCGGGCTAGTAAAGGTTTCGACGGGGGAACTGAAGCTGGAGAAGCGAGTCGCATGGTGATGCGTTAAATGGCCAAATTAAAATTAAACGCTGAAGAAAATTTAGCAATCGCTGCCTAGTTGGCAGTAGTCGACTCTAAAGCACTCACACTTTAGAAGTTCGGCTTCGACTATGTGAGAAACGACACTATCAAAGCTTTGAGGTAGCGGGCGTATTATGAAGCTACTAAAGCATCTAGGATGTTTGCTTTCGAGATGTGGAGGGAATGTTAAATAACAAACTACACTCGTAGAAGGACAGGGGATTTTCCTTCGGACACGGGTTCGACTCCCGTCTGGTCCACTAGATATAACGGCATTGTATGTTGCAAAAGTGATATACAGTGCCGTTATTTTTATGGTATAATGTGGGTATGATTTTGGCAAATCGGAATTTGTAGTAAAGGAGATTTACAATGTGGTTTTGGATTTTTATGTTGATTATGGATTTGCTTCTTCCATTTACGATGATTGGT